>Ga0078972_1003144_pt1 | contig 50580 bp, 32 predicted proteins | sample YelNatPaOPGAMG01_FD_67568 | JGI IMG/M metagenome (GOLD analysis project Ga0078972, IMG submission 67568) | Hot spring thermophilic microbial communities from Obsidian Pool, Yellowstone National Park, USA - OP-RAMG-01 (SPADES assembly) (version 2) | ecosystem: Environmental > Aquatic > Thermal...
CGGTGATGAGACTCCAGATGGTGACACTAATCGCCGTCACATTTTTGCGTTTGCTGCGGTCGGCCCAGATGCCCAGTGGAATGGTGCTGATGGTATAGACGATAAGGAACGCGGACGAGATGTAGCCGACGCCATCGAGGCCGAAGTGCAGTTCTTTGGCAATGATGTTGGCTCCGCCCGTGAGCACATAGCGGTCGAGATAGTTCAAGAAGCTGATGAGGAACATGATCCAGAAGACGTAGCGAGCATACCCGGCAGTGATGCGCTTTTGTGAACTCGCGTCCTCGTTGGCGCGAGCAGTGATCTCACTCATGTGTGTCCTCCACTATGATCAGTAACAGTTCTAAAAGAGAGGCACCCGGCGTTGTTGAACTAACTCTATCATACAAATTACATATTCACAAGAGGAACTTGACCCAACATCCTGACACATATCTCTGTGATGTCAGGAACCTTGACTTTTCCCCATCCATGCCCTACACTTATGACTAAATGATGGTTTGACTAAATTTGTTTATCCGGTCATAAAGTCACAAAGGAGGCTAGAACGGGTGCCGACACAGAGACAGGAGCATGATGCGACGGGGGAGGAACGGTCGAAGCGGCGGGAACGCGCCAACCGCATTCTGGACGCGGCGACCGAGCTGGTGAAGCGCTGGGGCTATCGTAAGACAACAATGGATGATATCGCAAAGCAGGCGGGTGTGGCGAAGGGCACGATCTATCTGCACTGGCGCACGCGCGAGCAACTGTTCGAGGCGCTGATCTTGCGCGAACGCCTGCTGGTGGCCGATGAACTGATGCACAGATTAGCGCAAGACCCCGAGGCTGGCACGCTGCACGGTATCACCAGACACACGTTTCTGATTGTCATGCAGCGTCCACTCATTCGTGCCATCTTCCTGCAAGATAGCGACCTGCTCGGCGAAATGCTCGACTCGGCAGCGATACAGGAGGCAGTGCAGCAGAAGAGTCTAGCCTTTGTTGGCTACGTCGAACTATTGCGCCGTTATAACCTGGTGCGCAGCGACATGGACACGCGCACGATGGCCGCCGCACTGGCAGCGATTACGATTGGTTTTATGGTGATCGACCCTATGATGCCGGATGAGTACCGCCTGAGCCTGGAAGAGAACGCGGCGATACTGGCCCAGACGGTCAAGCGCACCTTCGAGCCGGAAGAACCTCCCTCCGAGGAAGTATTACGCGAAGCAGCTGCGCTTTTTCAACGCATGTATCACCAACTCATTGAACAGGCGCGCAAGCAACTCTATCAGGAGATGGAACGATGATCGCAATAGCACAACAAAAAGAGCGGCCCGCCATTGAAATAAGCGATCTGCATAAAAGCTATGGCAACGTTCAGGCCGTCAAAGACATTACGATGAATATTGCCCACGGAGAGATTTTTGGCTTTCTCGGCCCCAACGGCGCAGGCAAAACAACCACCATTCGCTGCATGCTCGACCTGATTCGTCCCACAGCAGGCAGCATTCGTATCCTGGGCTATGATGCCCAGCGCGAACGGCAGCAGGTACACCGCCAGATTGGCTATCTCCCCGGCGATGTGCGTCTTCCCGGTGATATGACCGGCAAACAGGTCATCAGTTACTTTGCGGATTTGCAGGGTTTAGAGCCGGTACGCCTCAAAGAGCTGGTCGCACGTTTCGATGTTGAACTCAAAGGCCTGCTCAAAAGCTACTCAAAGGGCATGCGCCAGAAAATTGGTATCGTGCTGGCCTTTATGTGCAATCCCGCACTGCTCATCCTGGACGAGCCGACCTCCGGCCTCGACCCACTGATGCAAAAAACCTTCAACGAGTTCCTGTTGGAAGAACGGGCGCGCGGCAAGACCATTTTTATGAGTTCGCATATCATGAGCGACGTGGAGAAGGTCTGTCAGCGCGTGGCTGTTATTCGCAATGGGCAACTGGTTGCCGTAGAGGCCGTCGAAGCCTTGCGCGAGAAAGCGGGGCAGCGCGTGACCGTCGAGTTTGGCGATCCTGTTGCGACTGAGGAATTGGCTCGCATCCCCGGCATACGCAACGTCACCTGCGCCGACGGCACCTATCACTTCACGATCAGCGGCAGCATGGACGCGCTGATCAAGGCGCTCAGCCGTCACGAAGTACGCCGCCTGCTCGCCGAAGAGGCACCATTGGAAGAGGTTTTCTTGAAATTTTATGAGGAACAACCCGCGAAACTTGCGCCGGAACTATCTCGTTAAAGGAGACTAACTATGGTAACACCCTCTGTACCATCCACATTACCGCCGCTGCCCGCGCCCAAAAAGCGTCGGCGCGGTGTGCCCATTGCTATACGCGCACTGATCAATGCGAAAACGCTCCTGGGCGCAGGTGTTTTCTACGCCCTGTTTGTCGCGTTAGTCGTCGGATTGCTTTACCCGACGATGACAAAACTGAACCTGGACGCCTACCTGACCTCAACGGGCGTGGCGAGCCTGGTGGGAGCAAAGCTGACGCACGCTTCCAGTTTTGCCGCGATTATTGGCCTGGAACTGTATGGCGCGTTCTATGGCCTGATCTTCGGCAGCATCATCGGCTACATCGCGGGAGCCGCACTGCCTGCCACTATTGAGAACGGCACGCTCGACCTGGCGCTAGCGCGTCCGATCAGTCGCACACGCTACTATAGTGAGCTATGGTTAAGCGCGCTCTTTGCCAGTGTTCTGACAAGTCTGGCGACGATGTTCGCGGTCTGGCTTAGCACGCTTGTTGTAAAGAATGCCCAGATCGATTGGACGTGGCTGACGATCACACAGTTGATCGAGTTTGCCTTCTTTGTGTTTGCAGTTGGCGTGGGCCTGCTTTTTGGCTCATGTATGAACAGTAGTCGAGGCGCGGGCGGCGCTGCCGTAGGCATCATTTTTCTGGGCTATGTGATGAACGCGCTTGGCTCATTGACAAATAAGCTAAACTGGCTGCTCAAAATCGAGCCGTATTACTACACGCCGGGAGTGCAGGCGCTGGTACAGCATAATTTCACATACTGGCATCCCTGGGTGCTGATAGGTGTGGGCCTGCTTTGCGCATTGTGTGGGATGATAATCTTCAATCGCAGAGATTTACCGATGGCGTAGAGCAAGCAGCTATTGTGTAAAATACACGAAAAATGTGCAGATATATTGACTTTTGGTAGTGTGAGCGGTAATGTAGATGTGTCAGAAGGCCAATGCCAGGGTCTTCTTGATCTCCTGTGTAGTGTGCGGATGTGTTGAAGTGGTGGATGATTACGAACAATGGCGTTCATGTAGGTTGTGTCAATCGTAGACCAGTCGTACCTATCCAGAACAATTCAATGAATCCAACCACAGAGAAGGAAGCTATGATGAACCAGAATTTCACAGAAACAACCCTCAACACACAGGCACAATTGCTGTCAGCCGATGCAACCGGCCTGGTACCGGAACTGACTGACGAGGAACTGGCGCAGGTATACGGTGGTGATGGGCATATGCATGGACACAGGGGAACCATCACGTTAGAAAGAGGAAGCAGCAGGGGCGGAAGGAGCGGTCTCTCATTGCGGCTCCATGTGTATGACAAGCATTACTGGAACAAATGGCAGCGTTCTGCCTATAAGTTCCACCTCGGTCATGGTAGTCATAGCGGATATGATGAAGATGAGGATGAGGATTAACAGGCATTTCTCAACGTAGCACACAGAGCAAGCACGAGACCTCGCCCCGGCCCTACTATGATGCATTGCGGTAGGGTCGGGGCGAGGTCTTGCGCTTACTCTGCTGTAAAAATACGATGCTCACCTGTCCTGAGTGTCAACATCATTGGCCCTCATTTATCTATGACCACACGTACTCGAAACAGACCAGGCGCAGGTGTTCACGTTGAATGGGACGTCGCACCTCAGTCTCAGGCGCGGCGGTCTGCGTGCCCAGTTCTTTGAGGGCATCGAGCAGGACGGAGAGTTGCCTCGTGGCCTGATAGTTTTCGTAGGCTTTGCGTAGTGCCTTGATATAAACACCCGGCTGCGGCTCAACCACGCGCTGGATGGTGGCAATGAGTTCCTTGCGGTTGACCTGTGGACTGTTGAGGTAGGCGCGCAACGCGGTGGCGATGGTCTGCTGAATCGGGTCAAGTATCTTAGGGGCCTCTTCTACCGCGACCTGCTCGACCGAGGATTGCAGGATTGATGCGATGACCTGCTCTTGCAGCGCGAAGATATCTACCTCGCCCTCCGGCGGCACCACGCGCGGCGTGTCGGGCTGACACTGGATCAAGCTGGTGATGCGATAGCGATTCTCCTCAATGGTGCCGCCGAACAGGTGTTGCGAGAGATCGATATAGCGCCAGAAATGCTGTTTTTGCGTCTGGACTTTCCCTTTGTTGTTCGTTCCTTTGCTTTCAATCGGCACCTCGGCAACAAAATAGAAGAAGACGCCCTTCGCGCCCTGGCGCAGCAGGCCGCTATGAATGCCATCGGGCAGCGCTTCCAGCATGGCGCGCATGTTGTCGTCGAGCAGCCCTTTCAGGCTTTGCAGCAGAAACTCGCTGCTGACCAGTTCCGCAAACTGTTCTTGCTCCTCGATAACCTCGTTGTCCTCCTCCTCGATACGCCGCAGCGTGTTGAAGTTTTGCGGGTGTACTACTTCGCCCAGCACGCTGGCGTCCAGCAGGCCGTTGTGATCGATAATGGCAATTTTCTGCGACAGGCTCTCAACTAAACCGAGCAGCTTTTCCAGGCCATCATCGGGAAACATGTTGAGGATGTGTAGCGTCTCAAAGCTGGTGCCGATGCGATCAATGCGCCCGGCGCGCTGCACCATGCGCGTGGGATTCCAGTGCAGGTCGTAGTTAATGAGGATGCCGCAGTCCTGCAAGTTCTGGCCCTCGGACAGCACGTCGGTGGAGATCAGCACGTCGATCTCTTTCTCGCTGCCGATCAGCGCCTCTCTGTGATTGGCACGCGGGGCGAAGTGGGCGACCAGACTGGCGCGTTCGCGCGCGTCGGCCCCGCTATCCATGCGCCGGATGTGCGGATTGCCCGCCTGCACGCGCCACTGCACGGTCTCCGGCTCATCACTGCAAAGCTGGCGATAGAGGTAGCGCGCGGTATCTTTATAATAAGTGAAGAGCAGCACCTTCTGGCCCTTGAGATCGCCCGCCAGCAGTTCTTTGAGGCGTGCCAGCTTGGCATCGTTGAGCGGTGTGATGGCGCTAATAGCGCGCCAGACCTCGCGCAGCGCATCCACGTCTCTGCGTACATCTCGATGCAGACGTTTGAGATCGTACAATGTGGCATCCAGCGTGGGCAACGTATCGATAAACCGGCGCGCCTCCACATGCGCATCCAGGGCATCGGAGCGCGAGCCGGGCATGGTGGCATCGTCCTCCTCGTCCTCGGTGGAGAGGAAGCGCATCGCCTTCTGGAAGCTGCTGCTGTCCAGCACCTTGCCCTCTAAGATGTAGCTCTCGAAGGTCTCCAGAAATTCCAGGGCGCGGCGCACGCTGATACGAAAGGCGTCCACGCTGCTCTCGAAGCGTTTGAGGTAGCGGCTCTTGAAGATGCCCACCAGCGCCTCCTCGCGGCCCTCCTCAAAGCGGTCACGGCGCACGCCCTGCTTTTTATACGTCTCTAGCTGATAGGGAGCCAGCGTCAGGCCCTCGATGGCGGCCACGATGCGGTCATAAATGCCACGATACGTCGCTTCCAGGTCATAGCGCACCGTGCGCAGGCGGCGCTCCGGCCAGTGAATGGGTTGCCCTTTGATGGTGGCATTGGGATAGGCTTGCTTGATGAAGGGGCGCGTGCGCCGAATGACGATCTCTTCCAGCAGATTGAAGAGGGCGATGCTGCTCTCCTCTGCGCGCGTGGCGTGGCGCGCGGCCTGAAAGTAGCGTTGCAAGTCGCCGATGCCCGCCGCCGCGAAGAAGCTGCGGTCGCCGCCCGTAATCAAGCTCATCTGGTTATAAAGGTCAAAAACGGTGTTGTTGATAGGGGTGGCCGTGAGCAGGATGATCTTTTTGCGCTCGCCGCTCAGCCTGCCACGACGCTGGTTGCCCGCTAGCAGGCGTTCCAGGTTCTCGTAGCGCTGCGCGTTGCGGTTGCGAAAGTTGTGGCTCTCGTCGATCAGCACGATGTCGGCATCCAGGTAATCGCTGTAATCGCATTCCTCGCGTCCCAATAGCTCCTGCGTGATGATGTGCGCGGCGATGCTGGCACGCTTCAGTTCGTCGTTCCACATCTTTTGCAGCGTGGCGGGGCAGATGACGATGGCTTTGTAGCGTAGATGGTAGGCGTAGTCCTCTAACAGTTTTTTGCCGATCCAGGTCTTGCCCAGGCCGACGCTATCGGCAATCATCACGCCGTCGTAGCGCGCCAGTATCTTACGCGCCTTCCTGACGGCATCCTCCTGAAACTCGCTCAGGTCTACCGCCGAGCGTGTGTGCTGCTCCTGCTCGCCGTTCTCCAGTTCATCGCGGAAATATTCAAAGATGGCCTTCATGTAGACCTGATAAGGCGTGTACTCTTTGCGCCCGAACTTGGAGCCATCGAGCAGGTCGATCAATTCGTCTTTGAAGTCGCGTGCCGCCTGCCATTGCTGCTCGTACCACTCCGCAAGCTGGTTGATGGCCAGCATGCCGGGCAGGTTGGCGGCGGTGACGCGCTGCTGCTCGTTGAGCGTTGCCAGCGTGGCGCTCTGCTCCATTTCGAGCAGACCGCGCACCTGCGGCAGATCGATCTCCTGCGCCGTCAGGTTGGCGCGATGGCTCAAATTCAGTTCTTTATTGGAGAGCAGGCCCGCATGTGTGAAGTTCGAGGAGCCGACGATAGCGGCAACCGGCTCGAAGCGAGCGAAACCGCCGCCATTATAGAAAAGATAACATTTGGCGTGCAGGAAGCCCTTCTGATACAGCCGCACCTGTACATGTTCCTGGCGCAGAAAAGCGATCAGGTCTTCCACCAGGCGCAGTGTCTTCTCGTTAAAACTGCTATTCGCCAGTTCACGGATCAGCCCCTTGACGGCCTTTGCGCCCTGTTCGTGCAGGCCCAGGTCGAGGCCCGTCTCCGGTTCGTCACCCAGCAGCAGACGCAGGTTGCCCAATCCTTGCAGTCCTGTGCGCAGCAGTTGCCATCCGCCAACATTAAAATACGCCGTAGCAATATCCAGCGAGCGCCCGCGATGCTCTGCTAGCAACCCGTTCAACACCTCAGCCATCGTGTACTGCTGATTATCGATGACGAAAGGGATGATCATAATGATATTTTTCCTCTAAGGCTATGGCAAAGAAAACTCATGTAAGGCCAGCTCATATGCATTCTCATAATCGTATATGTTTCAAATAAATTTAAATTCCTCGCTCCTCGTCACTATTGTTAGAGGCATACTCGTCATCATACCATGTATGCGGCCTGAGTTGTTCACGTACATCTTCGACCTCTTCGCGGGGGCGTGGTTTGAAGACCCGTCTGGAAGGTTTCAGAGGACGGAACTGCCCTTTACCAGTTGATTGCCGCAACAAAAAGCCTCGGAAGAGATCGTAGCGTTTCTCGGTCAGATAGGCTAGCGGCTTCTTTCCCCCTGCTGATACCGGCGTCAGTAGCCAGGTAGCCACCGCCGCCGGTGAACCCAGGCGGTGCGCGGCTTCCTCTAGTAACGGCAAGACCATCAGCATAGCATCATGATGTCGGCGTTTGGGGGGGAAACCTTTCAACCAGCGATGATAGGTTACACGCGATACGCCAAAGATAGCGGCTAGCGACTCCACATCAAGGCCGGAAAGCTCACGTAAGTGGCTGGCTGTCTCGGCCATTGGGATAATCATAGACTATTTCCCTTCAAGTTCAAATAACTGTCGTAACCACTTGACAATCTGCTGAGCATGAGGAGCATTTGCATCGAGATATTTTTTCGTGATTGCCTGTCCCATTGGCTTCCCTGGTTCCTGTTGCCAGGCAAGCCAGGTATGCACATTGGCCTTCTGTACTTGTACGATGGGAAAACGGCACTCTGTTTGTACTACCTGCTGCACTATATTCGTAGCTAGAGGCCAGAGAACATCATTAGAAGGTATCAGGAAGCTGATAAAATCCTCTAGCATGCCAGAAAGTGTATTAGTGGGCATTAACCATATTCCGACTTTAGGACGCCCCTGCTGGCTGATGATCGTTCCCTCTGCTAATGGAACAAGTGGTATTGAACTATAACCAGTTTGTATGAACCTGTTACGAAGCGATTGCCAGCGTGCGTCAATATCAGTATCCGCATCAACAACAATGCCTAACCGCTTTAAGCCACTACGGTCAAGTTCAACATCAATATCATCTAACAGCTTTTCTATACCGTTCTTTGCCTCAATTGCAATATAGCTGGTAAGATGATAATGTCGCAATAGATGAACGAATATCTGAGCGTCATCTGGGCCTTCAACCAGTAAATAGTTGGATGACGGCTCTTCTCTAAAAAGTTTACCATCCACAGCTAACGCACCTCTATCTGTTCACGTGTAGCAATATTCAGTCTTCGTTTGTCGAATAACGTCGCCTTGATCCCCTCTTCTTTGCTCTCCAAACGAATAAGCAGACCCTCTTCATTATCAACGATTTGGCTTGCATGCTGAAAACCCTCTATGCAATCCCAACTATGGGTTGTGGCAAAGACCTGGATATTCAGACGGCGGGCCGTCTGAAAAATGAGCTTCCATAAGTCGGGCTGTACCAGGTAATGTAAACCGTTTTCTATCTCGTCAATCAGCAAGAACCCGTTTTTTGCATTGACTAGCGCCAGCGCGATACCGAGCATACGTTGCATACCATCACCTAAATTGCTCAATGGTATTGGCTCGTCAATGCCCATAACTCTGACAATAGGCTCACGTTCTGTAAAAAGAGGAACACGGACAAAACTGATACCCTCTACGCCGGGGGCAATCAGGCGCAGAGCCTCTAATACATCTTTCTCCTGGCTCGTTAGTGCAATATTGTCCCACATTTCGCTGGCGTGCTGTAAACCGTTAGCGGTCACGAAAGCGCAAGGAATTTCTTTAACGTTTAATCGCACTATGCCAATTGGCAACGTCGGCATAATAGGATAGCTGACGACAGCGCCTTCAGTTTGGATTACAAAGCGGGGAACAAGGGCATCAAGTGCATAAGGTTCTTCGGGTTGCAGAGGGCGTATATGCTGACCGTTTTGATCAACTTGTATAATACTCCAATCGACAGCTATAGAAAGTCGCTGAAGAATATTATGTAAGGAGCCAATCTCAATGCGAGCGTGGCCAGGCGCAATTTCTTTACGCCCATAAAATAAATATTTGAGTGCTATAAGCATATCTTCGGCCTTTTCAAAAGGCCGTTTGATTTCGCCGCGTGTGCTCAATATTTCCCATATAAACGTTGGCGATGATGCACGGCGCGCATAAAGCTGTAAGGCCATCAGTAAATTTGATTTGCCTACATTGTTTTTGCCCACGATCAGGTTGACACGCCCCAGGCGTTCTATAGTGAGATGTTGAAAGCCGCGAAAATTGCGTATTTCGAGTGAGTCAAGGATGAGAGATGCCACCCCAATCGCTCCCTTCTCAACAGATCGAGAGAACTCTGCTTTGCTTGCCGCCTTGTTTTTGCTTATTGTACCATATCCTTAATATCCCAATCTCATCGCTTGCTCGTAGTTGGCCTGGGCGTGGACTTCCTGATCTGGCGTCTTAGACGTGTTTGGCCAGATAGCCATCGGCTTCAGGGATACATGAGGTTAGGGAAAAGCCGGAGTAATTGTTACCCTCGATTATCACGCCCATGTTTCGAGTGTCAAGATGCATGGGAGGGGGGAAAGCGGACGTGATAAATCGGTTCTTAAATTTTTAAAGATGAGTGAGCGTTAACTTTCCTGCTACATCGCCTGTTCGATTATCTATAACGCTAATCTCAAGATGATATCCTGGTGCATCGAGATAGCGTTGCAGCGTTCCTAAATACGGCCTGATCGTTTCGCTCATAGCTGAGATCGGTATTCCTACACTACCTTTCTCTCAACTCGCAACATGTCCGCAGAAACGCGGCGAAACGGGTCATTTCTGCCTGACAGCGTGCCAGCGTTTCCGCTTTATCTTCGATCTGGTTACTCTCAACGAGCGGAATGAGCCGATAGAAGTCAGCGCCGGTATATTCAATCGTGAGGTATGCCAGAGGTTTAGTAGAGGTGGCATAGAAGGATGCCAGCAATTCAGCCAGCCTGAGCGCCTCGGCAGGTCGATGAGGACACATATCCATTGCTTCGCGTAGCCGGTCAGAGGCATGATAGGCGTCAAGTTCAGAGTGGTCGGCGTCATCACATGCCACACATGCCTGCCATTCAGAGGCATAGCAGGAACAGAGGGGCCGCTCAAACATAACCCAGGGATAGGGAAAACCATGATCGAGGTGCCCCTCGCACGACTGTATCGTTTTGATACCGAGCAAATTCAACCCTGCAACGACAGGAACAATCAGGGCATCAACACCTTTGCCCCACCGATCTCCCCAGCTACGAATTTCAGCCTCGGCCTCCTCAAAAGAGGCTTTTGACCAATCAAACATCAGATGCGCGGCTGATTGCTGCATACAAATATAACCTCATACAGGTACTAAGATCAGGATGAAGGGGAAATCCCCGTTCCATTGCAATGTGGACACAAGACTTTCTCCCGAATCTTACCTGTCCCATTGCAGTGCCAACAAAATAGGCTTCTCCCTGAGCGAATTGTGCGACCTTTTCCACCACAATTCAGACATGTCTTATCCTCTTCCGTGTATCCGCTTCCTCCACAGACTTGGCGACGCTCTCAACCGACAGATCGCTTGAAACTGGTGGAGCAGCCGCTTCGTGATGTTTCGACCGCAGAAGAAGTGCGCTGGGCCGCTCTTTTCGCGGCAGTAGTTGAGCAACTCTGCTATCAGGAGAACCTCCCACCGCCAGCATGGACACGTGCCAGTCGCTACTATCTGCCCGAACCCTGGTATGCTGGCGCGAAAACAGAGCGTATGCACCGCCTCTACGAAGAGACAACGCCAGACATCCTCAAACAACACAACATTATGGTTGGCGATAGGCTCTTACAGCGCGTTTAGCTACGCCTTCCCCTCCACCACCTTCACCTCATCCTCCGTCAGCCCGTAGAGGCGGTAGACAACCTGATCGATGAGAGCGTCGGTGCGGCGCAGGCGCTCTTTGAGCGGTAGCACCTGTTGCAGACTGGCCGTATAGCGTTCCTCTAGCTGGCCCGTGAAATGCGTATCGCTCAGGCTCACGCCCAGCTTCGTGCGGTTTTTGCGCAATAGCTCCAGCAGCTCATCGAAGCTCATTGCTGGTTCGTCTTTCTGGTAGTCTCCGGCATAGTCGAGCAGGCGGCTCTTGCCCGTCAGCGTCTCCAGACCGACGTGCCCCTCTTTGTCGGGCCGCAGCTTCAGCGTTTGCTCCAGCCAGCCCAGGAAGTCTTTCATGGCGGCGCGCTTCTCGCGGTTGAGGCGCAGCATCTCCTCGGCCAGCATCGCCAGCAGGTCATGCACCACGTCCGACTGCTCCGGTTGCAGCCCCAGGTGATGCTCGACAAAGCCCAGCACGCACTGCTGATCTCCCTTCGTCACACACTGCTCGTACAGCAGTCGCGCCTTCTCTTTATAGTAAGCCCGCTCTTTTTCAGAAAGCACGAAGTTGATGCGACGGATGGGGAGTGTCTCTACGTGGATGCTACGTAGTTCTAATCGTCCACCCTCATCGGCGTCGCCAAGGACAGAACAAACTTTTTTGAGATAAAACCATATGGCGCGTGAATTAAGCAATGATAGTAAGTATTTGTCGTTCCTTGGTATAAGAAAAGTTTTGTTATTAGTAAAGTATCCATCTTCATCAAAAGCAAATCGGCTATTCATTGCTATTTCTGGATAGATAATTTTTGGTTTCTCAAAATCTGCATAATAGGCTACATTATCTTGAATCTCATACCATTTATATGGCCCCGGCTTTCTACCTTGCCACTCCCCTTGTTTCTTTGCATCATAATTTTGTGGTTTTGGCTCTAAAAAGGTACGATAAAATGACAAGTGTCGTTCAATAGCCTTATACTTAGTAATGTCTATTCCACGTCTGGTAAAAATTACATATAGCTCTTTAAAGTCTGCATAATAATGACGAATATCATCACCAACAAGGAAGGGCTTAATAATCTCTCCACTTTTCGCATCTTCCGCTATTAGCTTCTCTCTTGTCTTTCGATCAATCACAAATGCTTCGTTAAAGCCCGTCTTCACCCCCCACCGGATTGAGTCGCCTATAAAGTCTTTGAGCTTAATACTGTTTACTTCCAATTTCCTTAGTACAGCCTGCTGATTATCTTCAGTAAGTGACCAGTTAGACCCTTGCAATGCTGTATCTGGTATTACGCCAGTATTAGCTTTTACCACTTCGTCTAGCGATTTGAAATCCAGCGCCTTCACTTGAATGTACTTCACAGTAGTAGCCGGAGCATTTTTGCTAGATAAGGTAATTAATGGGTCAGTAGCGGCATCCTCAAAAACGCGAAGTTCGCCAAAATCTATGAGTTGTTCCAGACGTACTTTTGTTGTTAAAAACTCACGCAGCGCGGCTCCGTAGTTGGCGCGCATGAATTTGTTGGCGGTAATCATGCCGAAGCGGCCTTGCGGACGCAGCAGCACGTGACCGCGCTCTATAAAGTACGTGTACAGGTCGGCAATGCTGTTGTAGACCTGATAAAGCGCCTTGAAGGCCACTTTGTCGTCGCCCAGACCCTCCTGGCGCACATACGGCGGGTTGCCGATGACGGCATCGAAGCCGCCGTCGGGCTTGCGCTGCTCGCGGTTGAAGAAGACTTCGGGGAACTCCAGCTCCCAGTGGAAGAAGCGTTTGCGTTCGGCCAACTGCTCGGCCTGCTCGATGGCTGCCAGATCGGCCTTATCGATGTGGCTATAGTTCCCCTCCACGATGGCTTCGGTACACATGCGCGTCATCTGTTGCGCACCCTTGACGCCAAAGTATTCGCTGACCCACGTGTTGAGCAGGCGCTTGAAGGGGGCCAGGGCGTCGTAGGCGCGGCGATACTCGCGGCGCGACTCGGCCACCTCGCTGGCCGTGATGTCCGCGCGTTCGCTGACGCGGCGCATCAATTGCGTGGCATCGAGCAGGTAGGCGAACTGGTTGCTCCACAGGCTCGCGCTGAGCAATTGCTGCACATCGGCCACGTTGCCGCCGATCAGCGAGTTGCCGCACTTCATGTGGTGATCCAGGAAGGAGAGCGGCGCGCCCAGCGTGAAGCAGTCCAGCCAGAGACTGACCTTCGCCAGTTCCACCGCCATCTGATTGAGGTCTACACCGTAGATGCAGCTTTTCAGCACGCGCCGCTTGAGCAGGTTCAGGTCGGTCAGCTTGCTCATATCAATCGTCACGCCCTGCCGCTCCATCTCTTCCTGGATTTCGCGCCGAGTCTCCGCCAGTTCGTGCAGCACGGGACTCCATTTGAAGGATGTCAGGAACTTTGCCATCTGGTCGGTGATGTAATCGACGGCTTCGACCAGAAAATGCCCGCTGCCCATCGCGGGGTCCAGCACGCGCAGGTCAAAGAAGAGACTATTTAGGCGCTTGCTATACTGAATATAGGTAGCTTGCTCAGGGGAAACAGCGCCCCTGACAATCAAGCTCTGTTTCTTGAGAGCAGTGGCCTTATTGCGCTCCGCCTTCAGATGTTGCTCGGCCTCCCTGAAAAGCGGACGCAATACCTCTAACCGCTCCTTGAGTACGGGGCCGACGGTCTGCTCGACGATATACTTGACAATGTAGTCAGGTGTGTAGTAGCTGCCCGTGGCCTTCCTCTCGCGTCTGTCATTCTCCAGATAGAGGTCGCCGGGTGCCAGCGACCTCTCCCCCCCATCTTTGCCGCGCAGGGGTTTCAGGTTCTTCTGCTGTGCTTCGCGCGCGGGAATAATCTCCTCGGTTTTCTTGCCGCGCACGTAGACCATCTTCTCTGGCGCGATGCGCAGCTTGAACTCTAACAGTCCCTCATAGATGCTGCCCAACTGACGCACGCCCAGGCTCTTATAGTCGATGAAGACCAGTTCCTGCGTCTTCTCGTCCACGTCGCGCGCCATGCGATCCAGGCCCAGCGCCAGTTCGCGGTCGGGTATCTTATGCGTCGCCAGGAAGCGCGCCACCTCGGCCTCTGGCGAACGATCATCCTCGTCGGGCGCGGTCATGAAGAGGCCGCCGTTATACACCGGCACGTTCAGCGCGGCATCGCCCTTATCGACCGCCGCGAACAGCCGTTGCAGGCGCTCATACAGTTCCACACTCATTGCGCCATAATGCCGTTTGATGCGTTCCTCTGCCTCGCTCTCCACATTTTTCGCGCGTTCGGCAATCTCGCGCTTGATGCGTTCCAGGCTATACTGTCCATAGCCGATCTCTTCGCGTAGCGGCAAGAGATCGCGGCTCTCGGCGTAGAGCAGGAAGAGCAGGCGATAGAGGAAGGTCAGCGTGCCGCTAAAGAACGGCTCCAGCGCGCGCTGTCGTTCTTCCTCTGTCAGTGTCTCCCACGCCGGTAAGAGGCCGTTGCGCCGCGCGTGGGCCAGGAAGCCGCGCGCGAAATGCAGGAAAATCTCATCAAAGACGCGGTTCTTCAAATTCTCGCCCAGTTGATGCGCGTAGCGCTCGCTCTCCGCCATCAACGTATCCAAAAAACACGCTCCCGCCGTGTCGCGTCCAAAGGCGGCGGCGCGGAAGAACAGCCACCAGTAGAGATACGCCTGCTCGCGTTCGGTGTCGGGCAAAACCAGCGTCTCTTCCAGGTCGATCTCGTAATAGTTGGTGGCGCGGCTGTGCGCTCTGGCCGCGTAGAGCCGCCACAGCTTGCCGTTGGTGACGATGGCCCAGCTTGCCACACCGGAGTCGAGCAGCGTGACGACGCTGGCACCGGGGTTCTCGTCCGGCGTCTCCTCGTCGCGCTCGTCGCGCCCATCCAGGTTGCGGCCCCAGCGATAGGCCAGACAGAGCGCGAGCGGCGCTGCATCATGAGCGGCATCCTGGGCATAAAGCAGATAGGTGGGGGTGACGGGACTCTCCGCGCCGGACTTCTGGGCTTTCCCGCGCACGTAGCGGAAGCCCAGGCGACTCAGCGTCGGCTCCAGCAGTTTTTCGCGGATGATTGCCGTTGTTTGAGGCAAGTCACGCACACCGGCATAGAGGCCGCGTAAAGAGCGGAAGCCCTGCGCGAGCGCGGGATTTTTCTCTTCCTGCCGCCATACGCTTTCCTGCGGCAGCCGCCGTGTCAAATAGTAGTCGGAGAAGAGGGCGCGATTATTGAAATATTGTTCGCTCCACTCGGCGGTTTCGTAGGCGCTGAGCAACTTCTCGTACTGGGCAAAGATATCCGACGCGGTATAGCTAAAGCGGCGCAGGACGCGCAGAGCCACCGTTGTGGGATTGCGGCGCTGCACGGTCAGGATGTGCGGATACACAACGACCTGTTTGGGGGCGGGCACGAGTTCAGCAGGCAGGCCATCCAGTGGCGTAGTCTGCGTCGGTTCGCTGCTATAGCGCTGCACCAGCACAAATTGCAGTTCTTCATAGGGATGGCGCATGTCGATCAGCACCAGCAGATAGTCGCCGGGGCGGTTGCGGAAGGCGCGTACCAGCGCCTGCGTCAGCGCCATCGTGACCGACTTCATCTCGAACAGATAGACCTCGAACCAGTGATCCTGGCTTGCCACGCGCTCAATATGCGTAATCGCATTCCTCAGATTCTCGTTTGTGATGCCCATTGCATCAATCTGCTGTACCAGCCGGGCATTGGTGTCATAACCGAGATCGGCAAAAAAGGCCACCAGTGCGTCGCGGCTGGCAAGTTCCTGAATCCGTGCGCGGTTCAAATCGAGATCATGGGCGAGCATGAAAACGTCCCTTCCTCATTCGTCAAACTTCATTATTCCATCCGTACAAGTGTATATGGCGCTGTAGTGGTTATAGTCTAGCGTATTTATTGTTTCCATGCAATAGCAAGGAGAGCGCGCGACAGGACAGCCGTGAGCAGGCATTCCTCGTGGGGCCTTGTCTTGCTCGCTATCCAAATAGAGGGAACTATCTGCATTCACCCTTCGTCTAATATACAGGCAGCATCGTTTGCAACGCGGTCATCATGCAGTTGTTGTTCAGAGGAGGCGTAGCGAGATGCAAATACAAGATCAACCGCTTGATAATAAGCAGTCACAACCATCTACGGCACAGAAACCTGCACCACGACGGGGCTTCACTCAGGTTGGAGCCGCGATTGGCGTTCTCCTCATTATTGGATTGACTATTGGACTACTTGTATGGCGCAGAGCCGATCAACAACCATCTATGGCTAACACAGATCATGGGACAACACGAGGCGCATGGACACTCGTGCTGCAAGGCTATAGCATCCAATCACTGGTGGCTGCACCAGGACAGCCATCGACTTTGTATGCCTGTGCGAGCAAGCCAGCACCACAGGCTCCCGGCGTTGTTACCTCGTTGCCTCATTTTGCGCTCCTGCGTAGCAGCGATGGCGGCATGCACTGGCAGCAGCTCAACACACAGATGCAGCTTGTGAACCAGTGCCAGCTTGCCGTCAGCCCCACGAACAGCAATGACCTCTATCTGATCAGCCAGAACACCTCAGCCGCCGCATCCGCGAATCTGTTTTATAGCAATGACGGCGGACAGCACTGGGCAACGATTACGCCAACACTGATCATAAACGGCCAGATAAGCAAGACCCCCTGGAATGTGCATCAACTCAGCATTGTTGGCAGCACATTGTTTGGCATACAGCCCACCCAGGGTGTCCTCAACCCGCCGCCGGGGCAGACATGGCCCTCGCGTCTCTACACGCAAATGCGCCTCGTCAAGAGCAGCGACGGCGGTCAGAACTGGACGATTGTGGATGGCTACTTCAACCAGGACACGCTGGGCGTGACCGATTACGCGGTCGATCCGCACAATTCACAGATCATTTACGAAGTAGTCTCTACCCCGTACTGGCTCATCGGCCCCGTGCAGAGGCCAACAGAGGGAAAGATCGTTCGCGGCACACTGCTGTACAAGAGTGCAGACGGCGGTGCCACGTGGCAACAATTGCTCTCCAATCTACCCTTTGGCAGCAAAGTACAGCTTGCCAGTAACAGGCCATCCATCGTCTACGCCGGAGGCTCTATCGGCCCCATACCACTGGTCGCAGGTGGGACGGCACAGACACCCCCGACAGTGAACGGCAATTTCAACGTGCAGGTCAGCCAGGATGGTGGAGCAAGCTGGCAGTACATCAGCCGACCAACACACCTCATCTCGGTGCAGAACTGGTTCGTCGGCCCAAATGGCACGCTTTACGTCTCCTCTGGCTACACACAGTTTGGCACAGCCGTCGTCACGCAAGGAACGGCAACCCTGGTGGGCACCGTGATCGTGCCACAAGGAACCGCGTCCGGCACCAGCACTGGCCCACAGAATACTACCGGCAATACGCGGAGCATTACCAATAGCGGTGCAGGCGCGCAGGTACCGACCGACGGGCAACCGACACCTGCCCCGACGCCCGCTACTGCGCCCATGATCGAGCGCTATGACCTCGCCAGTGGTCGGTGGAGCGCGCTACCGCAGGCCCCCGCCTATGGCACGCTTATCGCCGTCACCCCTGCTACTCAGGGTCACGATGTTCTGTGGGTACAGGTTATGAACAACAAGTACGCCGCACTCTATCGCTACGTATAAGCCCATCTTTTATTCGTTATCAAAGGCTAAAGTTCAGTTTTCATGACTATTACACGAAGTTCTAGTCATGTTACCTTCGGTCAGGCATATACGTAGGAACTGATGGTGATAGATTTTCCAAAGAATTCCATGAACTTTTTCGTTCTAATCTGAAAGTAGATGTGGGATATGTAGTGATATTCCCTGTAGAGAGCAGGCCAATGCCATAGAGCAAGAACTGGACTGGCATTGACCTGTTCACCTGTTACGTAATGAGGAGAGGAATGCACGTATGCAACAAAACGACTCTATACCATCCCAGCACATGTATACTCCGGCGGTCGGCATCACCCGCATCACGGCCAAACATGCCATGGGCAAGGTGTTCGTCACCTCGACCGATGCACCAGATCGTATCTGTGGCATCGCGCGCCGCATTGGCTACACGGGCAAGCAGGACAATGATCTTGCTATCTACCGTCTAAAGGTCAGATCAGACCCCTCGGCTCCTGTAGTCACGTTACCTAAACTATTTGTTGTCGATGGTGGCATCTTCGTCGATTATGAGCAATGGAGTATGAAAAGTCGGCTCTAAGTGATAATGTCTCCATAGTATTCAAGTTTTATTAAATCTTGTATTGTGCCAAACCTTCGTCTGAACACCTGTAGCTGCATCAGCGCCCACCGGCACAGGTTCTCTAGCTTACCCACTTCATACGTCTCAGCATCATTCTTTTTGCCGTTCCCAGATGCAGCATCCGACAAAACGAGCGCTTTATCTCGGCGCTAGCTGGTGGCATGCTGGCCTTCTACGGTATAATATCTTCTCTGGTCAAAGTTTGCCTGATACGCTATGATAAACAGAGATAGATGTTAGCGATCAAGCAATTCCTGTATGCATGGTGAGGATATCCGTCGATGGCAATCGAGAGCGAGGCTGAATGCGAGGCAACGATTAGAAGCTGGCCTGCTCCGCATCCGCATGATCTATGGTTTTTGCTGCTGGTGCTGCTGATGGGATTGGGCAGCGTCTTCGCATTCTCGCGCCTGGGCGTGGCACTCACGCAGCCCGCCATCGGCACCACTACCAGACTGGCGCAGGAACAACTCTATTCTTTTCCCTCGAATACCGGCTTGATGCAGCCCGCCATCGATGCAAAGGGCGTGCTGTGGGTTGGCGAGATGTACGCTAACCGTCTGGGTAGCATCGATACCAATACCGGCGCGGTGAAAGAATGGCAGGTGCCACACGGCAACGATGGCATCATGGATGTCACCATCGGCCCCAATGGCCATGTCTGGTATGTCGAGCAGGACGCCAATTATATCGGCAGTTTTGATCCGGTTACGCAGCACTTTCAGGTCTTCCCGCTGAATAAATGCAATGGACGGGATGTTGGGCCACAAGACCTGCAATTCGACGCTCAAGGCAACCTCTGGTTTACCGGTGCCAGTAGCGGCTGTATCGGCGTTCTGCACCCTGCCAGCGGCAAGATACAACTCTGGCCGGTTCCTGCGCCGCGTCCAGGTATAGAGGCTCTGCCCTACAGCCTGACCGTCACCCATACCGGCGCTGTCTGGTTCGGCTATCTCTCCGGCGGCACTATCGGGCGCTTTCACCCCGACACCGGCCAGACACAGCTCTACCACTTGCAAAAGCCGAATGTGCAGATATTCTCGATGGACGCGGATGCCCAGGGCCGCATCTGGTTCTCCGAGATGATGCCCGGCGCACTAGGTATGCTTGACCCCAAAACGGGGCATATCACCCAGTTGCCGGTACCCGCTACCGATGGCGAACCCGCCGCCATGTATGAACTGGTTGTGACGCACAACGGCACCGTCTGGTGCGTCAATAGCGGCTCAGATACCCTGGTCGCGTATGAGCCGACGAAGAATCACTATACCATCTTCAAACTGGCCAACCTGACCGGCGCTCCCTACGGCATCACGCTGGACACCCACAACTACCTGTGGGTCACATATTCGGGCACGCAGGAGAACGCTGTCGGCAAGATCAAGGCCAGCCTCTCATAGCGTACCGGCGAAGATGCTCAACAACCCGACACACATTAAGATCGCCAGACCCAGCAGGGCCTCGCGGTGCAACCAGACTTCCATGCGAATCGCCAGCGAACGCGCCTGCGGTGAGATACGTCCGTTATCCTCACTCTCAACGATTTCCTCATGAAAATCATGAGCCGACGCTTTCTGGTTGGCAAGACGGGCGCTGGCCTCTACAGGCACACGCTGCGGCGCGTTTTCTTGCTGTAGCAACAGGCGGGCCAGACGCGGGCGCAGAGAGAAGGCGTGATAGGCGCTGATGGCGACCATGACCAGGAAGAACAGTATCTTGGTTGCCAGCACCTCGCCATAGAGCGTTGTGACAAACTGCATGATCGAGGTGAAGTGAATGCTTGTATTGAGCGAACCGGTGGTGGCGAGCAGAAGCGCGCAGATCATCGCCAGGGCGCTAAAACGCGGCAGACCCAGCGCCAGCACTCGTGCGTGCTGCCGTTCATTCAACCTGCTGAGCGCAGGGATAAGCGCGAAGCCGATATAGAGCAAGCCACCCACCCACGCCGCATTGCAGATCAGGTGCAGCATGTCTACACTCAACGAATAGGGCAGTTCGGCGTTGGGGACAGCACTGGCGTGGCCGGAGAGCGCGAAGGCCAGCAGGAGCGCGAAACCCAGCAGCAATTCGGCCCGTCCTGACCAGGAACGTTGTCGCCAGCCATCCAGTAGTTGCTGTGGAAGATGAGGAATGTTGCGCAACACGACAAGTACTGCGTGCCACCAGTCAGGAATAGCCATGAGAGCTTCTGCTGATGGGCGCGACCTTTCCACTCGTCGTTGCCGCGACCAGCCCTTGTCTTCTGCCAGGAACAGCAAGACGAGCGCGAACATGACCACGATCTGGCGCATCCACCAGAAAGTGCCAAAGTTGCTGCCGAAGAGAACGGCCTGCCACGCCGAAAGTTGCCCCAACTGCGACCAGCCACCTGCGTATTGGGCCACCAGCGAACAGACCAGCCCGATATTGGCGACCCACACCAGATAGAGGGCCATCTGGGCCAGACGCTGAAAACGCCGCTCCGCACCACGCCCGGCAGCCGCCAGATCGGCATCGTTCTCCGCGTTGGGCACCAGTATCCAGGTCTCCCAGATCAGGCCCCCAACCCACAGCGTCATGCCGAGTAACGCCAGCCAGGTAGTGATGGCCTGCACGATGGTTGGCCCATCCAGCGTATAGCCGCTCTTGTTCGCGCCCCCTGGCCCGCCCGGCAGCAACGAAAGCGGCGTGCCACCACCCACCACGCGGAAGGTGAACGAGCCTTGCGTCACATGGCCGTCATCGGCGGATTGCGCCACCCACAGCACGGTATAGGTGCCCCCAGGCAGCGAAGAGGGTAAGGCCACACTCATCTCGCGCGGATTAGTCGAACTAACCACGCTATCCTGCATATTAACCTGCTGCTGCTGCGCATTATCTACGATAATATGTGAGGTAGCAGGGATGATCCTTTCATCGAACCAGATAATTACTTGCTTAGGCGGTGTCTGCAAGACGGCATTGTTAGCCGGTTCCGTCTCTACCGGCAGCGCATGCAGAGTACGCGCCTGCGCTACCCCTGTCGTCAGTTGCAACATCCCCAGGGGAAGATAGCTCAGCAATGCCAGAGTGACGCCCAGCACCAGGGCCAGCAAAACATTGGAAGCGCTTCTGCTCACGCGCGCGACACGAGCCACAGGCCGGACGGCATAAATCTGCGTCCCTACGCGCTTCCTTTGAACCTTCTTGTATCGCTTGCCGGTCATTTCCCTCGCAGACCCCCGTTACTTACACGAAAAGTGATGCCAATCTCCTGCTCATATGGTAACGCAGCATGTGCAATCCTGCCAGTACGTCTGAACGTGACCGGTTTGTTAACCGCCCCTCTGTTGCATAGTTGGTTATACGTGGTACACTGCTTTTGGATAAACGATAAAGGCGTCGTTAACGTTATCACCGCTGAGTTTACAGCTTTTCTGCATATAATATAAAGCTTTTTGTAGGGAGGACGGCATGCCAAAACTTGAGCAGCGGCGTATCGACTTGCTGCATCGCTATTGGAACGCTGCTAACTACCTGACCATCGGACAGATTTACCTGCAAGACAATCCTTTACTCAAGGAACCATTACGCCCGGAACACATCAAGCCGCGCCTGCTTGGCCACTGGGGCACCTCGCCAGGGCTAAGTTTCATCTATGCTCACCTTAACCGGCTCATTGTTGACCATGATGTGAACATGATCTACCTCACCGGGCCGGGGCATGGCGGCCCCGCTATCGTTGCGAACACCTACCTGGAAGGCACCTACACGGAGATTTATCCGCACGTGACGCAGGACACGGCGGGCATGAAACGCCTGTTTCGCCAGTTTTCTACCCCCGGCGGCATTCCCAGTCATGTCAGCGTGCCCACACCCGGCTCCATCCACGAGGGCGGTGAACTGGGCTATGTCCTCAGTCACGCCTATGGAGCCGCCTTTGACAATCCCGACCTGATCGTTACAGCGGTTATCGGCGACGGTGAGGCGGAGACGGGGCCGCTCTCCGGCTCATGGCAAAGCATCAGTTTTTTGAATCCCGTGCGAGACGGCGCGGTATTGCCCATTCTGCACCTCAATCAATATAAAATTTCCGGCCCTACGGTGCTGGGACGGGCCAGCGACGACTCCATTCGTCAACTACTCTCAGGCTACGGCTACGAGGTGTTTTTCATCGAAGGCGACGATCCGCAAACCATGCATCGAGACTTCGCCGACCTGCTCGATACCTGCTATGCCCGCATCCGTAGCTATCAAGAAGATGCGCGTCAGCATGGTTTTAGCAAGCGCCCGGCGTGGCCCGTCATCGTCATGCGCACGCCCAAAGGCTGGACAGGCCCCAAAGAGGTCGATGGTGTGCCAATTGAAAATACCTTCCGCTCCCATCAGGTACCGATCACGGATGTCAAAACCAATCCTGAGCACCTGGCCATGCTGGAGCAGTGGATGCGCAGCTACAAGCCGGAGGAACTGTTCGACAGCAATGGTCGTCTGCTGCCGGAACTGGCGGCGTTGCCCCCACGTGGCGACCGGCGCATGAGCGCCAATCCGCACGCCAACGGCGGCAAACTGCGGATTGACCTGGATATTCCGCCAATGGAAGATTACGCCATAGAGGTGTCTAAACCGGCCACCGAGCGCCACGAGTCTACCCGCCAGTTGGGAAAGATGATGCGCGATATCTTCACGCGCAACAAGCAGCAGCAGAACTTCCGTCTCTTCTGCCCCGACGAAACTAACTCGAACCGTCTGGGCGATGTCTTCAGCGTCGAGAATCGCTGCTGGATGGAGCCAACCATCGCCATCGACGATCATCTTTCGCCGGATGGGCGCGTGATGGAAGTGCTGAGCGAGCAGCTCTGTCAGGGCTGGCTGGAAGGCTATTTGCTGACCGGGCGGCACGGGCTGTTTGCTAGCTACGAAGCCTTCGCTATGGTTTCGGCCTCGATGACGGTGCAACATACCAAGTGGCTGGAGGAGGGCATTAAGCTGGACTGGCGCGTCCCTATCTCCTCGCTCAACATCCTGCTCACCTCGACCTGCTGGCGCAATGACCATAATGGCTTTAGCCACCAGGGACCAGGATTGATCGATACCGTGCTTTCTAAAAAAGGCGCGGTCGCGCGCATCTACCTGCCGCCGGACGCCAATTGCCTGCTCTCTGTCGCCGACCACTGCTTCCGCAGCCGCAATTATGTCAACCTGATCGTGATTGACAAGCAGCCGCAATTGCAGTGGCTCAACATGGAAGAGGCAAAGGCACACTGCGCACGCGGTATCTCAACCTGGCACTGGGCCAGCAACGATGATGGCCTTGAGCCGGACGTGATCCTGGCCTGCGCGGGCGATATTCCTACGCAGGAGACGGTTGCCGCCGCCTGGTGGTTGCGCCATCACCTGCCTGAACTCAAAGTGCGCGTCGTCAACGTCGTGGACCTGATGGCACTGTATCCACAACAGTTGCATCCACACGGTATACCGGAGGCAACTTTCATACAGCATTTCACCGAGCATCAGCCCGTCGTCTTCGCCTTTCACGGCTACCCACGCGCCATTCACGAGATCATCCACGGGCGCACAGACACGCCACGCTTCCACGTGCGCGGCTTCAACGAGCAGGGCACCACGACCACGCCCTTCGACATGGTCGTGCTGAATAGCATGAGCCGCTATCATCTCTGCATCGAGGCCATGCGCCGCGCCACGCGCGTTCACAAGCTCACCGCGCCACTCATCGCCGAGTGTAATAACATGCTGGCAAAACATCACGCCTATGTGCGCGAACACCTGGAAGACATGCCCGAAGTACGCGATTGGGTCTGGACAGACTAAAGGAATAAAATGTCTATGAACGGCCCCATGTGCAATAACGTTGAGGCATCATTGCGCATGGGGCCGTTCATGGGTATTGCATTCCTTTCCTTTTTTAGAGACCGGCATTATCCAGCACATCGAGGGAGATGGCCGACCAGTCCATCTCTGCCCGCCCTTTGGCGATGCTCGCCAGCAGGCGATCATGCACGAGACTGGCCAGCGGCATGGGCATTCTGGCCTGCTCGGCGGCATCCAGCACGAGATTGACATCCTTCAGCCCCAGATAGAGGTAGAATCCAGCAGGCGTGTGGCGTTTCTCGGCGATCATCTTTCCATAGTTCTGGTAGATGGGTGCAGCAAAGAGCGTTTGCCCAAACATGGAGATCATGGCACTACGATCTATGCCGTTTTTTTCGGCCAGCGTCAGTGCTTCCGCCATAGCATCCATCGCCGCCACAATCATAAAATTGCCGCAGATTTTCACGATATTCGCCTTCTCCGGCTCCTCGCCAAAGTCAAAAATACCCTGACCCAGCGTCTCCAAAACGGGGCGCACGCGCTCTTTCGCCGCCGCCGCACCCGCAACGACGATCCAGAGCTTACGCGCCGCCGCCGCATCGGGGCGTCCAAAGACCGGTGCGGCCACATAGCTGCTGCCATGCTGCGCGTGTAGCGCTGCCATGTTATGGGCCAGCGCAGGCGAGACTGTACTCATCGAGAGGTGAATACCGTTCGGGCCAAGCCTCTCAAGAAAGCCATCTGTACTGACGACCTCTTCCAGCGCCTGATCGTTCGCCACCATCGTAATCACAATGCCACCGCGCTCGATAACATCGACCACACGCTCTGCGCGCTGCGCTCCCTGCTGCACCAGCCCATCCGCTTTTGAGGCCGTGCGGTTATAGACCGTCAGCGCGAAGCCAGCTTTGAGCAGATTAGCCGCCATTGCCTGCCCCATATTGCCCAGTCCGATAAACCCGATATGCGTAGTCATAATGCGTAAACTCCTCATTTCTATCAGCATTCTTTAACTATGTACCCTGCCCGTGTCCGGCATGGCGACGGACAGGCAGGTGTAGAGACGCGGTAAACCACGTCTCTACGCGATCATAGTGCCCATAATCAGGGCCAACCTGTATTATGAGACACCAGCACTATCAGTGGCAACAAAGAGGGACGTGGTACAATGCTGTGTGTATTCTTGTAATTTTGACGGTTTGAGGAACAAATGGTGAACATTCTTGTCTTGAACGCTGGCTCAAGCAGCCAGAAAAGCCGCCTGTACAGCATTGATACGACGTTGCCGGAGCAGGCTCCCGAACCCCTCTGGCAGGCTGACACCACGTGGATGGCCGAAAAGGGCAGTGGTCAATTGCTCATCCGCACGCACCAGGGGCAGACACAGCAGCGTGAGATTGCGGCAGAATCACGTGCCCATGCTATCGAGCAGACCCTATATACGCTGTGGAGTGGCCCGACTGCCGTGATCGCGGGGCCAGAGGAGATCGCAATGGTGGGACACCGCGTCGTGCATGGCGGACGCGAGTACATCCGCAGCGTCTTCATCGACCGGCAGGTGCAGGAAACCATTCGAGCACTGGCTTCCTTCGCCCCCTTGCATAATCCGATTAATCTGGAAGGAATCGAGGTTGCACAGCATCTTCTGCCAGAGGTGCCCCAGGTAGCCGTTTTCGATACTGCCTTTCACCGTCATATGCCACTCAAAGCCACTGTCTATCCCGGCCCTTATGCATGGTATGAGCAGGGTATTCATCGCTATGGCTTTCACGGCATCAGTCACCAGTATTGTGCCCGTCGTGCCGCGCAGATCGTGGGCCGAGCGCCGACGGGACTGCGCATCGTGAACTGCCATCTCGGCAATGGCTGCTCACTCGCCGCCATCCGCGACGGGCGCAGTGTTGATACCACAATGGGCTTTACGCCGCTCGAAGGCGTCATGATGGGCACGCGCTCCGGCACGATTGATCCCAGCATCCTGCTCTACCTGCAACGTCAGCAGGGTGCGAGCGTGGATGAACTCGAACGGACACTCAATAAAGAGTCCGGTCTGAAAGGTATCTCCGGTATTTCACAGGATATGCGTGCTATCTTGCAGGCCAGCCAGCAGGGTCATGAACGGGCGAAGCTGGCGCTGGAACTCTATATCTATCGCTTGCAGACCTTCATCGGGGCCATGATCGCCGCGCTGGGGGGCATCGACATTCTGAGCTTTACCGGCGGCGTCGGCGAGAACGCGGCTCTTGTACGCGAAGCCACCTGTGCCGCCTTTGGCTACCTCAACCTTGCGCTGGATGCAAACAAAAACAACGCCTCACCGGTAGACCAGGATATTGCGACATCTGAATCGGCAGTGCGCGTACTCATTATTCACACAGAGGAAGATTGGGAGATCGCCAGAGAGTGCTGGCACCTGCAAACGCAAGTCGGCGGGGCATGATATATTTCGCCTTGCCTCGCCAACTTCCCCATCATGGCTATTCCTCGCTGGCCCAACTGGCATTTTGTTACTTCGCTCGCATGTGATGCGTCGTACATGCGTGTAAATGTGTTTTTTGGGGGGGGACAACAGTGTTGACCGGTGCAACATGCCAACAACACCTGTTTAGCCATGAGCGTTCACTAACTCTGGAAATTGTGGAGCGTACAAAGTGCAATCTTTATTGAAGCAGAAGCCAGATACTGCTGAAGCGTCTGACCTCTCATATGCGCAAGGGGGCGCGTCAGTGCCCCACTTACCCAGCTATCAGCCGACACCACTGGCCTTTGTCAATCGTCTACTTGATCTTGTCGATACTATCACACATGGACGTGCGGGGTGGGTGCAGCGCTTCTTTGTGTTCGCCTTCATCGGCGGCTGCGCAGCCCTCGTCAATATGATCGTCTTCTATATTGTCTATGATGTTATTGCTCTACCTGTTCATGAAGCATTACACAATGTGATCGCGGAGGTGTGTGCCGCCGAGCTTTCTATTCTGGCAAACTTCATTCCCAACGACTACTTTACATTCCGTCGCCTGCCGGGCCATAGCCGTTCGTGGCTGGCACGCTGCCTGCGTTTCCATACCGTCTCGGTCGGCGGGAGCGTGCTGACCTTCCTGATCGAGTTCAGCATCAGCCACCTGACGCCTATCCGCCCGATCATCGCGCAGGCCATCGCTTTGATTCTCGTGCTGTTCTATAATTTCACGTTCCACCATCTCTTTACATATCGTCATATGAAGCCAGCTTCGGCTACCGGTGAGGTTTAGAGTGCCGCGAGGTTTGCCTTGCACTCATGCAAAATATAGATCAGCACCGGCAGCTAGCGACTGTCCGTCAGATTTTTGCCCGGTGCGTGGCAGGCAGGGCGATCTTTGTGGTTGCCCTGCCCCTCATGCAAAACATTGACCGATATCCGCAGGTGGCTACAGCCTTGCATTTCGCAGTGATCTATGGTAATCTTTAAAGCAAGCAAACAAGCAAACAGCTTGTAGCCTGCCCCCCCTTTGCTGATGCCTCGTACTATGATAAAAACACCCTATATAATGAGGCCCCTTGTGGGTCTCCGGCCCATTCCTTGCTGATGCCCCATATGATGAAAAAACTCTCTCCTTCCGCGATTACCCTCTTCGCACAACATGTGCTGGGTCGCCCCCTCTACCCCTACCAGCAGCAGGTTGCCGAGGCCATACTGGCTTCGATCTGTGGCGGGCACGGTCGCATCTTCACCGTCATGATGGCCCGCCAATCAGGCAAAAACCAGCTCTCCGCCGTGCTGGAAGCCTTCCTGCTGGCCTGCATGCCCCAGGGCACCATCGTCAAAGCTGCTCCCACCTTTAACCCGCAAATCACCAACAGCCGCCTGCGCCTGCTCTCTCTGCTCGATACACCCGCAACACGGGAGCGCGTCTGGCAGAGCCAGGGCCACATCATCGGCCTTAGCCCGCAGGCCGACCCGCTACTCCTGCGCCAGCATAGCGGGCCGCGCGTGATGTTCTTTTCGGCCAGCCCCGAAAGTAACGTCGTTGGAGCCACCGCCGACCTGCTGCTGGAGATCGACGAGGCGCAGGATGTCTCGCGCGAAAAGTTCGACCGCGACTTCCGTCCTATGGCCGCCACCAGCAACGCAACTACCGTCCTGTACGGTACCGCATGGAGTGATGATACTCTGCTGGCCCAACAACGCGCCGCCAATCTCGCGCTGGAGCAACAGAGCGCCATCCGCTGCCATTTCGAGTTCGATTGGCGCACCCTGGCCGCCATCAATCCTTCATACCACGCCTTCGTCACGCAGGAGATCGCGCGCCTGGGCGAAGATCATCCCGCTATTCAGACACAATACTTTCTGCACTCACTCAGCGGCGCGGGCTACTTCCTCAGCACGCTGCAACATACGCTCCTGCGCGGCACCCATGACTGGGAGGAAGAGCCACGCGGCGGCGAGGTCTATATCGCGGGCATGGACGTGGCCGGTGAGGAACGCCCCGCCAGCGCGCTGGAACTGCTCAGCAGCCATGCACAGCAACATTCCTCTCAACGCGATAGCACGGTTATCACCATCGCGCGCGTCGTCTATAACGAACTCAATCTGCCCTGCCTGCATGTCGTGCATCACGAATGGTGGACGGGGCGCGCTTACCTGGAACAGTATGCCGCCACCGTAGCGCTGGTCGAACGCTGGAACATTCGCGCCCTGTGCATCGATGCGACCGGGCTGGGGGCCGGTCTCGCCTCGCTGCTGACTGCCCGTCTCGGCGAGGAGCGCGTGCTGCCTTTCATCTTCACCCGACCCGCTAAATCGCGTCTCGCCTATCAACTGCTGGCCCTGATCAACAGCGGTCGCCTCAAACTGTATACAGGGCAGCAGGCACCTGCGCGCCTGTACAATGAATGCTGGCAGCAGTTGCAGCGTGCGCGCTATCGGCTCCCTGCTCCCGACACGCTCGACTTCTACGTCGAGCAGAGCGACGGTCACGACGACTTCCTGATGAGTCTGGCCCTGCTCACCACCACGCTTGACAGCATCATGACCGAAGCTATCTCTACCGTCGTGCGCCCTGCCCGCCTGTACTCCAATGAAGGGGTTTTTTAGTATCGACTTACACGCAAGAACGTGATACAATTGGTTGCGTCAGGCACACCGGAACGGAACAAAACATTTCCACCTCGTCGTTAAGGAGCAATCATGCCGCGAAAACATAAAGGGCCACCACAGGAGAGCATCGATAGCATTTTGCTAACGATCTGCCGCCATGAGAACATGAATGCTGAAACGCTGTCTCACTACTTAGACCGGCTCGATGAAGAGTGGACTGAAGGCGCACGTGACAAGGTGCTGCACCTGTTACGCACCCGCGATGTCGCCGCGCATGCCGCCGCCGTCATGATTCTCTCCGAACTGGCAACCGATTTCGACCTGGAAGAGCTGGAAGACCTCGTGACCGACCCGACGGTTAGCGACCTCGCCAAACTGACGCTCTCGCCCGTTCTGAAAGAACTGGGTTCTGAACTGGCCGAGGAGGGCATGATTGAATACCTTAACGATCCCACCGCCGCCATGCAACAGATGCAGAAGCGTATGCTCGATATGGTATCGCAAAATGAGATGGGTGTCGAGGCTATTCTGAACGATGTCGCTTCCATGCCGGTAGAGCGCCGCCTGAACTTTATCTCCTGGCTCGGCGGGAGCCACGACGCGCGCGCCGCCAGGTTGCTGGTGCCGCTCCTGGAAAGTCAGCCCACGAAGGTCATCATCGCCGCTATTGATGCGTTAGAACAGCTTGGCTCTATCGCCCTGCAACAAACGCTGCCAGCGCTGAATTATCTGGCGGCCGCAACCTCTAACCGCGAGATCAAACAGCATGCTCGCACCGCCCTCGGACGCCTGACCATGCTGACACAACCCGGCGAGGCCGATAGCGCCCTGGCCGCCACCGGCGCATCCCTGGTGCAACCCTATGAGGCGCGCGTGAGCTTCATCGACGGCACCGGCTCACAACTCATTATGCTCTCCTGGCAACGACCGGACGGCCTGCTCAAAGGCGTCAATATCCTGTTTCAAGATCAGTACGGCATTAAAGATTGCTATGGCATCGATGAGGTCGAGAAGGAGCACTGGCACCAACTGGCGGCGGATATGGACAAACAGAACCTCGGCGGCTTCCAGATTCCCTTCCAGTACGGCCTGGCCTTCGTGGCGGAGGCCCGCGCCACAAACAGGCACACCCGCCGCAAGCTGCCGATTACCTACGCTCTCTGGCGTCCCCTGCTTGAAGAGATACCTCAACCCAAAAAGAAAACGTCAACATCGCAGATATCTACCTTACAGGAACTACCGCCCCTCAACGCGGAGACGCTGGCCCTGGCACGGAGCGGCGCTGACCTCTATCAGATTCCCCAGTTTCTCTCCTGGATGTTCGAGCCGTTCCAGGACATCATCCCCTACATGAACCGTTACTGGGAACAACAACCCGTGACGAACCTGTTCCAGCCGCGTCCCCCCGGCGGGCGTTCTTTCAAAAAACGCGAGCAGGAGCAGAAAAGGAATACAGCGCTCCTGGAGTCATTAATCGACGAAGCCCTCGACCAACTCATCAGCGAAGATTGGCGCACACTGTATGAAAAACGCCTGCGCCGCCAGGCCACTCTCTTCACCCTGGCCGGTCGCAAAGAGGACGCACGCCTGTTATGCGCAGTAGCCTCTGTGCTACAGCCCACTTCGCCGGTCGCGCCCCGCGAGCAGGCCTTTTTGCGCGCCATGCTGCGCTTCTCGATCCAGCAGGGGCCAATGCGTATCATGGCCGAGTCGCTCGACCCCAATGACCTCAATTCCATGCTGGAGATGTTCGATAATGAATAATAGCATGGGGGTCGGAGCATACCTGTTTCTCCTCTAATGCTGAGGCTTGCCAGCGTTTTCCAGGTAGGATATAATTGCGCCACAAAGTGGGCAATTTCAGATAAACCGGCTGATTATCTCAGAAAGGAGAGGCCGTGTCTGGCCATCCTGATGGCTGATGGATGCGGCGTTGGTCATGGACGTCAAAAATGAGCCTCAGGTACTTGCCTCAATTATCTTTCTCGCCGGGCCACTGGCAGGCAAAACATACCCTGTCACGGGTTTCAGCATTACCCTGGGACGCGATCCCAGCAACACCATCGTGATTTCAGAACCCTCTGTTTCGCGGCACCATGCCCGTATCAGTTTCGCCAATGGGGTATGGAGCATCAGCAAGTTATCGCCTCAGAATCGGCTATTGGTGAATCAGCGCGACCTGTCAGAAGGGCTACTGCATCACGGCGATACTGTGGCACTGGGCAGCGGCGCAACAACCTTTTCCTTCCAGGTGATAGCCCACACGTCTGCACGCTCTCAAGAGCAAACGCTCCCTGGTGGACGCGATGAAGCTCCTATGTCCCCACACGTGGTCTTAAAAACGCCGACGCAAGACAACATTGCGCCTGATCCCTTCCAGGCCACAGTCGAAGAGGTGGCCCGTTACAACGCTGCGTCCCCCATGCCACAACAGCCATTTCCCGCCCAGAACGACCCCGCGCTCTCGCCCGTCGGGCCACAGGGCACTGAACGCGCACTCTACTTTGATCACGGCACAGTCCGGCAAGGCATCCCCACGCTTGAGATCAGTAACAATACGAACCGCGACCGGCAGACATATGAACTCAACAAACCGACGATGACGATTGGGCGCGCCCCCGACAACGATATTGTTATCAACGTGCCGACAGTCTCCGCCTATCATGCCCTGATTGAGCGCCAGGGCAACCAACTCGTCTTTATTCACCCCAATCCCAAACGTGGTCACACACGCAACGGCATTATTTACAATGGACATCGGGTCGCGGGCGACGAGCAGTTTCGTAAGGTGCTAACACGTGGCGATGTCTGCCGCATCAGCGATGAGCATGGTACCTACGTGACATTAACCTATAATGATGGCAGCGGCGCGGCGCAAGAGACGATGACGGAGATGCGCCCACTGCCGCTCGGCGCGGCGCTCATCACCATTGGGCGCGCTCCTGACAACATGGTGGTACTGGGCCATCCCCAGGTTTCTGCTCATCACGCCCGTCTGGAACAGGTTCAGGGTGGCTACCGCATCATCGACCTGAACAGCACCAACCATGTCTATGTCAACGGACAGCGCGTGACAAATCAGTTGCTCAAGACGGGCGACGAGATTCGTATCGGCCCCTACAAGTTTGCTTATACCGGCCTTCAACTGGCGCAGTATGACGAGAGCCAGAACATTCGCATCGAGGCCCTGCACCTGAAAAAAGAGGGCAATCACCATGTCGTCTTAATTAACGACATTTCACTGGTCATTCCACCACGCAAGTTCGTGGCCCTCGTCGGCGGCTCCGGCACCGGCAAATCCACACTGATGGATGCGCTGAACGGCCTGCGCCCGGCACAGAAGGGCAAGGTACTCTACAACGGCCAGGACTATTACACCAATCTGGCGGCCTTCAGCACACAACTGGGCTATGTGCCACAGGACGATATCATTCACCGCGACCTGACGGTTGAACGCGCCCTGTACTACGCGGCCAGATTGCGCCTGCCCGACGACTTCACGGAGGAGCAGATCAAGCAGCGCATTGAGGAGGTGCTGGAGGATGTCGAGATGAAGTCACGGCGCAAACTGCTGGTCAGCAAGCTCTCCGGCGGACAGCGCAAGCGCGTCTCTATCGCCCTCGAACTGCTGGCAAACCCCAGCGTCTTCTTCCTGGACGAGCCAACATCCGGCCTGGACCCTGGCCTGGATCGCAAGATGATGTTGCTCTTGCGCAAACTGGCCGATAAAGGGCATACCATCATTCTAGTCACACATGCCACCAACAATATCAATAACTGTGACTACATCTGTTTTCTCAGCCAGGGCGGGCGTCTGGCCTACTATGGCCCACCGGATGGGGCCAAAGCCTACTTTGGCAAAACCGACTTTGCCGAAATCTATAGCGCGCTGGAACCGACAGAGGAGAACCCCAACATCCCCGCCGAGGCCGAGGCGCGTTTCCGCCAATCGGAAGAGTACCGACGCTACATCGCTGAACCCTTGCTGCCAGTGGAACAGATGCTGAACCGGCAAGCCAATCAGAACGGCCTGGTAGCGCCGATCAAGCCACCTAAACGCGGCAACCCCTGGAAGCAGTTCCGCATTCTCACCATGCGCTACATCACATTGCTGCTCAATGATCGCATTAATATGCTTATTCTGATCTTGCAGGCTCCGATTCTGGCGCTGTTCCTGTTCTTGCTCACACCTAATGCGGCCTTCTCACCGACCAGCATCGTGACCTGCCCCACACGCAGCAACATCACAGCAACCTCTGGCCCTATCGTTTCTGTGAACTGCCAGCGCGTCGTCGATATGTTAAATACGCCGCAAGGCCAGCAATTTGCCGCGCAGCAGGGCAAAACACCCGATCAGATACTCAACCAGTCCATCATTCAAGGCTCCGGCTTCGATGCGCAAAAGGTGCTGCTCTTCATGGCCTTCGCGGTCGTCCTGCTGGGTTGCATCAACGGCGTGCGCGAGATCGTCAAAGAAGAGGCCATCTACCGACGTGAGCGCGCCGTCAATCTGGGCATTGTGCCCTACATGTTTTCCAAGATCGTCGTGCAAGGCGTCCTGATTCTGGTGCAATGCCTGATTATCCTGCTAATCGTGAACTGGCGTGCACCTTTCCAGACCAGTATTCTCTTCCCGCCCTTTGTCGAACTCTACATCACGCTGGGCCTGACCGCGCTGGCCGGTCTGATGCTGGGCCTGACCATCTCGGCCATCGCGCCCAATACCGACCGCGCAATGAGCATCGTGCCCCTGATTCTGGTGCCGCAGATACTCTTCTCCGGGGCCATCTTCGCGCTCAACAACGCCTTTTTCCAGTTCATTAGCTGGTTTTTCGCCGTTCACTGGGCAATGGCGGGTATGGGTTCCAGCGTCGGCCTGCACGCGGATAAACTGGAGCCAGGCGATAATTTTCTTTACCAGGGCAACCTGTTCACCTCGGTCACCCCGAACGGCACGGAGGGGCTGGCCATCGCGCACCTGCTGCTGGTGTGGGCGATTCTTATCGCCATGTGTGTCGGACTGGGTTTCGCCACCGCGCACTTCCTGAAAAAGAAAGATGTGCGAGCCTGAGCAACCTGTACGAAAATGCAGGTGGGGAGCGTTCCTCAATGATAGGAACCAGTTCCCCACCGTCCAGGGTGCAGGGAGGAGCGATGCCTTGCACTCGCCCTGCTGCCCGCAAAAACATAAGGAGGCCGCAGAGAGCGCAAAGCTGGACAATGGTACTTCCTGGCATAGAGCTTGCTGTTATGTCTTGTATCATGGTATGGTAAAAGTGTTCTCATAAAAAGCACCCGATAAGGGGACGAATAGGGAAATCGTGTTACTCAACAAACACATCATCGTCGGTATTTGTGGAGGGATAGCATCGTACAAGGCCGTAGACCTGGTCAGCCACCTACAGCAAGCTGGTGCGCTTGTCGATGTTGTCATGACGGAACACGCGGAGGATTTTGTCCGTCCGCTCACATTTTCGACCATGAGCCACCGACCGGTCTATACAGACCTCTGGGAAGCATCGGGGCAGGCCGCTGAACGGCATATTGCCCTGGCGGAGGCCGCAGATGCACTGGTTGTGGTACCGGCGACGGCCAACACGATTGCCAAACTGGCTCACGGCATAGCCGATAACATGTTGACGGCAGTAGCGCTGGCTACAAAGGCTCCGCTCTTGCTGGCACCGGCTATGTATTATGAGATGTACCTGCATCCGGCCACGCAGGCCAACCTGGCTCTGCTGCGTGAACGCGGCGCACTGATTGTCGAGCCGGAGGTAGGCCGTCTGGCCTCAGGAGCTATCGGCCCCGGTCGCCTGCCGGAGACACCCGTTCTCTTGAGCGCCATCAGCATGTTGCTAGGGCGACAAGGTGATCTGGCTAACCGCCGTGTCGTGGTAACAGCCGGTGGGACACGAGAACCTATCGACCCGGTGCGCTACATCGGCAACCATTCATCGGGCAAGATGGGCTATGCCCTGGCAGTAGAAGCGCGAGATCGGGGCGCGCACGTCACGCTGATCTCTGGCCCTGTAGCACTTCCTGCACCCTATGGCATTGAAGTACAGCGGGTGGAGACAGCACAGCAGATGCGCGATGCCGTCTTCGCCGCCATTGCCGACGCGGATGCACTCGTCATGAGCGCTGCGGTCGCCGACTTTCGTCCGGTCGCGCCCGCTACGCACAAGATCAAAAAAGAGAGCATAGCAGGTGGCGAGCCTCCATCCCAGGTAAGCGAGGCAGAGGCACTGGACATAAAGGGCACGAGGCACACGGAATATCACAATGAGGGACAACAGGCAACACAAACTGTGTTTCCTCTGTACCTGACCCATAATCCTGATATTCTCGGCGAGCTGGCTGCATTGTTCGAACGGCAACAGAACAGTGGGCAACGACAAAAACGGCTGGTTCGTGTTGGATTCGCAGCCGAAACCGATAACATCATGGCTCATGCACAATCCAAGTTGCTTCGCAAACGGCTGGATCTGCTCATAGCAAATGATGTGAGCCGCCCAGACAGCGGCTTCGGGACAGATACGAATAAGGTGTTCATTTTTCATGCAACCGGCGCAGTAGAAGACCTACCGGTGATGCCCAAGACGGAGGTTGCCGCCGTCATCTGGGATCGTGTGGTGGCATTGTTGGGTCAGCAAGAGTAGATAGAAGGGTGGCGCTGTGATCGGTAATTTTGTTCTAGAGTTATTGGGTACACGAAGTACGCAGGAGGAATCCACTATGGATCGTGCTGCTAGCGCAGGTTTTGAGGGCATCGCGCAGATGCTCCTTGAGCAGAAAAAATTGATGGATGCCTTAGAGGCAGAGAACCGTGAGTTACGGCGGCAACTGGCCGATCTCCGTCGTGGCATCGGCATCGCAGTGGTCATTGAGGGAAAGACGATTCAGCTTGCCACGGAGCCTGCTGGCCCTGTTGCCATGAGTCCACAGGCGCAGGCGGCCTTGCAGAGCTTGCAAAGCCTCCAAAATACGCCATCGCCTCTCCCCCCCACACCCACCGCCCCCTATGGGCAGAATGGTCGAAACACGGGCGGTCAGCAGTCTATTAATCTGAACAGCGAAAAGCGCGAGAACGGCAACACCCGCAGCCCCCTCGCCGATAGTTTCGTCCTCTAGTTCGATCAGGTCGCAGGGGCGGGATCAATCCCGTTCCTGCGAGATAAATGCACGATTTATCGCTTACCACATCATCGCTATCCTTTTCAGAAAAAATCCTTTGTTTTATTTCACAACCATCCTGTGACTTGCGCCACTTGCAAATTGCAGAGGCAACTGGTATTATCACGGCAACATATATCGTGGCTCGTGGGCAACTTGCAGGCAACACTATCGAGCGTACAGCAAGATACGGTATATGCGAGCAACTGTTTTCTGATGTAAGCCGGTACCATAAACGCGACTTGATGAAGGAGAACCCATGATTTGTCCAAATTGCCACAACACTGTTGCTGATGGCGTCAAATTCTGTGGCTTTTGTGGCGCTCCATTAACACAGCAACCAGCATCGGCAGGAGTCGCAGGCGCGCCTCCCCCGCAGAACGCTTTCGTGCCACCCAATCAGTACGAAGAGTACGCCAATAGCATGTTCGGGAATGCCGTTCCCAAAGCCGAATTGCATAATCCCAAGGGACCGTTACGTGTCGGCGACCTGACGATTACCATTGATGGTGAACTGGTACCCGTCGTCGATGTCATGCTCGGCAACCAGATGTCCATCTATTTCGAGCATCATATCCTGCTCTGGAAGCACCCAGGTGTGCAGATCGGCTTCAAATCGCTCAAGGGGGCTGCCAAGCGCATGTTTGCCGGTTTGCCCATCTTCATCACCGAGGCCACTGGCCCCGGCAATATTGCCTTCTCCCGTGACTCTGTAGGACAGATCGTGGCCCTCCGCCTGCAACACAACCAGATGGTCGAGGTGCGCGAACACCAGTTCCTGATCGCAACCGGCAACGTGGACTACAGCTTCACCTTCGTGCAGGGCGCGGCCAACATTCTCTTCAGTCGCACCGGCCTGTTCATCGACCAGTTCCGCGCCATCAACGGCGAAGGCATGGTGCTGCTGCACGGCTACGGCAACGTCTTTGAGAAAACGCTGGCCCCCGGCGAGACACTGGATGTAGAGCCGGGCGCGTGGCTCTGGAAAGACCCCTCGGTGCAGATGCAGGTGACAACAGTCGCCGCGTCGCAGCGCGGCGGCGGCATTTTCGGGGCTATCGGCGGCATGGTTTCCGGCGCGTCCTTCATCCTCAATCGCTTCGTCGGCCCCGGTCGTATCGGCCTCCAGTCGATGAGCTACCATCCACCACAGGCGGAGGGCGCACAACAAGCTGGTGGGCAGAGCAACCTCGGCGGCACGATCAACACCCTCAACAACCTGTTCGGCAACTAAACAGGTTCAGTGCAAAATCAGGAACATGGTTTCCCGTAGGGGCGTGATTGATCACGCCCTGTTCTCTCTCCCTGCTCACTCGCCTCCCCGCCTGTCGCTCTCCTTCTCAAGGCGTGATTGATCACGCCCTGTTCTCTCTCCCTGCTCACTCGCCTCCCCACCTGTCGCTCCCCTTCCAGGGCGTGATCAATCACGCCCCTACGGGTGATTTTCTCTCCTGTTTTTGTCCGAGAAGTTCCACTATGAGTATTATGATCTTTTTTCTCTAATTAATCCGCTTTTCTCTGCCCTTCCACTCTCTTTCGCGCAACACATATTTCTGTATTTTGCCTGTAGAGGTTTTGGGCAGATCGCCGAAGGAGACGGCGGCAGGTGCTTTGAAGTGCGCGATACGGGCACGGCAGAAATCGATGATCTCCTGCTCGGTCGCGCTCTGGCCCGGCTTGAGCGTCACGAAGGCTTTGGGTCGCTCGCCCCACTGCTCGTCGGGTATGGCAACTACGGCGCATTCCAGCACCGCCGGATGCTGCGCCACGACCTGCTCGACCTCGATGGTCGAGATATTCTCGCCGCCGGAGATAATGATATCCTTCTTGCGGTCGCGCAGTTCGATATAGCCATCGGGGTGCCAGACACCGATGTCGCCGGAGTGGAACCAGCCGCCCCGGAAGGCCGCCTCGGTCGCCTCTGGATTGTTGAAGTAGCCCTTCATCACATCATTGCCGTGCATGACCACCTCGCCCATTGTCTGACCGTCGCGTGGCACATCGTTCATCTGCTCATCGACGATACGCGCGCGGTCGGCTATCACGTAGCCCTGTCCCTGGCGCGCCTGCAAACGCGCCTGTTCGCTCAATGGAAGTTCGTTCCACTCCTGATGCCATTCGTTGACGGTATAGGGGCCATAAGTTTCCGTCAAACCATAGACGTGAACCGGACGCAGATTCAGTTCTCTCATACGGCCCAGCAGCGTGGGCGAGGGCGGCGCACCCGCGACCGTGACCGTAATCTCACGCTCCATGCGATGCGCTTTGGGATGGTTGACCAGGAAGATATGCACGGTCGGCGCGCCGTTATAGTGCGTGACACCTTCTTGCTCAAAGAGGTCCCAGACCGTGCCGGGGTCGAGCTTGCGCAGACACACATGCGTGGCTCCCACCGCCGTCACGGCCCAGGGGAAGCACCAGCCGTTGCAATGGAACATGGGCAACGTCCACAGATAGACGCTATTGCTGCTCATGCCTGTCTCGATGACCTCGCCCAGCGCGTTGAGGTAGCCGCCGCGATAGGTATACATCACGCCCTTTGGCCGCCCGGTTGTGCCAGAGGTATAGTTGATCGAGATCGTTTCCTCTTCATCCTCCAGCCAGCTTACTACATCCTCCGGCGACCCCTGCGCCAGAAAGGCTTCGTATGGATCATCAGGTTGGGCGCTGTCGTCAATGCGCACGACCTGGATACCTTCCAGGTTGAGCGGTCTAATCAACGGCTCCAGCTCGTAATCGACAAAGAGAAACTTCGCCCCGGAGTGCTGGAGAATGTACTCGATCTCCGGCGTACTCAGGCGCGTATTGATCGCCACCAGAATGCCACCGGCGGCAGGTACACCGAAATGCGCCTCCAGCATGGCCGGTATATTCTGGCACAGAAAAGCTACGCGGTCGTGCTTCTGCATACCGACCAGACGTAGAGCCGAGGCCAGCCGATTGACACGCTCGCCAAACTGGCGATAGGTGTAACGGCGCTCTCCATGCACGATGGCAACTTTTTCAGGGAAAATAAGCACGCTTCGTTGCAGAAAACTGACCGGGGTAAGCTCAGTTCGATAGACTTTCTCTGTCATCGCACATCCTCCTTACAGGACGCGAGGGACGGACGCGGCGAACCGTTCCGTACTATAAACTGTACATTAACTCTATTATACGTTTTACTGAGCGCCTGACAAGTGCGATATGATAGAGACCGTTGCTTTTTTGATATTGGAATAGACAGGAGTGCTATTAATGACGACAGAACAGCATTCCACAACAGACCTTGCAGCTTTAAATCAAGAGGTGTGCGCAATCTGGAACCATAACGCGGCTTTTTGAGACGAACGCATTTCGCTGGTGCTGGCGATCAAAATGGGTGTTACGGCGTAACACCCATTTGGGATAGCAAAAATGCTACGATGTCTGCCCATTCTTCGTCCCTCTGCTGTTGCGTCGAACCCATGCCATGACCGGCGTTCTTTTCGACGCGCAACAGAACGGGCTTGCCGGAACTCGTCGCGGCCTGCAAGCGTGCCGCCATCTTGGCCGGTTGCCAGACAACCACGCGCGGATCGTTCAGGCCGGTGGTGAGCATGACCGCCGGATACGCCACGCCGTCCTGCACATGGACGTAGCTATCCATCGTGTAAAGCCCCTTGAAGTCGTCGGGGTCGCTGAGCGTACCGAACTCCGAGATATTTGAAGGGCCATTGGCCGTAAATTCCGCACGCATGGCGTTGGTGATGGGAACCTGCATAATCATGGCCGCCCACAGGTCGGGGCGTTTGACCAGCGCGCCGCCGGTGGGAATGCCGCCCGCGCTGCCGCCCATTCCGGCCAGACGCTGAGGTCGCGTGTAGCCCTGCGCGATGAGATATTCGGCGCAAGCGATAAAATCATCAATCGTGTTCTGCTTGGTGAGCTTCCAGCCGCCCAGGTGCCACTCTTTGCCGTATTCACCACCGCCGCGAAGATGTGCGACCGCGTAGACACCACCGTGTTCCAGCCACACCAGCGTCCTGGGGTTGAAGTTAGCGCTGAGAACAATGCCGTATGAGCCGTAGCCGACCAGGATCGTCGGATTGTTGCCATCAAGTTGCAAACCTTTTTTGTGGATGATCGAGAGTGGAATGAGCGTGCCATCGTGCGCCGGAGCCTGCACTTCATGCACCTCAACATCTCTGAAATCGGCCTCAATCGGTAGCGGCGCGATGATGCCGGTATCTGTGATCGTATTCGTCTGCGCGTCATAGCGATAGAGGCGCGGCGCAATCGTCCATCCGGTCATTTTCAGCAACACTTCCGCGCTATGCGGTGCTGTGGCCCACTCGCTGATGGTGCCCTCAAACGGCAAAGGCACCGTTTCCAGGTCGCTACCGTCCAGCTTGCAGCGCCGCATGCGCCCGATACCACCGTCCAGGTCAAGGATCAACAGAGAATCGCCAACCACAGTCATCGCTTCAATGACACGCTCGCTGGCGGGAACAATCGTGGTAGCCTTCGTAAGATCGGGCTGCTGAAGCGAGAGGGCGATGATCTTGTAGCGTGGTGCATCCTTGTGGGTGCGCAGATACAGCGTATCGCCGTTGAGCGCGAAGCTCTCAATACCGTCCGCAATATCGGCAATCTTACGCCATTGGCACTGCTCAGGCCGCTCAAGGCCGACGCGCGGGGCTACGTAGAGCGTCTTTTCGTTGAGGTCGCCATGCTGAATGATGCCCAGCATCCATGAACTGGTCGGAGAGATGAGTATGAGCGGATAGTCCTGATAGGTTTTATCCCAGGCTGGTACGCCCTGACTGATGCCTTGCGCGAAGACCACGCTATCTTCCTCTGGCGCGCTACCGAGATGATGCAGGTACATCTTGCCACCATTAAGCTTCTCGGCCTCCGGCGCGCCCTCCGGCAAGGCAGGGAAGCGCAAATAGACGAAGGAACGGTTATCCTCCAACCAGTTGAACGTGCCAACATAGCTGCTATAGACATATGTGTGGGGAATAGCCAGATCGAGCAACTTGCCGCTTTCAACATCCAGCACATGCAGAACGCTCTCTTCGGAACCACCTTGCGAGAGGCAGAGCGCGACAAACATTCCATCCCACGACGGTTTGTACCAGTCTATTCCCGTTTGCACCTCACCGCCGAGCGCGTTGGGGTCGAACAGCACACGTTCCGGCTCCCCCGACCCATTGCGCATGACGAGTTTATACATATTCTCGCCCTGCTCGCGCTTCTGATAGAAATAGTGACCGGCGGCAAGTTGAAAATCTGCATAGGATGCGCCGACATTGCTCAACTCTCTAATGCGCTTGAGCAGGGCGGGGCGCTCAGGCAGCGCATCGAGATAGTTGCGCGTGTAGGCCGCCTGCCCCTCCAGCCAGCTATTCAGTTCTTCGCTATGCCAGTCCTCCATCCAGCGATAGGGGTCAGCAATAGTCACTCCATAAAGCGTTTCGGTCACAATCTCTGTTCGTGCTACTGGTTGCTGCATATATGTTTAACTTTCTAGCTATACGTGAGACAATGAACATATTCCGCCGCCGCCTCGTGGTTCCATTATATCGCAAGAAACATTTCGGCATCCTGGGGCCATAGTATGTTTCCAGCTTTACTGGCATCAACAGGGGCCACGCTTGCAATTCCGTTCGGTCGCGCCCGTCCTGTTCGTTACCTCTTCTATATGTATATGTATACTGGCAGCATCTTATGTGGTCAGAAGGTACGGGCACAGCGAGCGCAGAGTCCTGAGCTAGACTGGCTCATCAGGAGGTTTCAAGATATGCATGAGGTTGTAGAAGACACCCCCATCTTTCAGATAATCCGACAGGAGGGACTCTTACCAGGGCTGCGTCGAACAGTGGTGCGGGTGGTAGACAAGCGTTTCCCCGCCCTCATTGCACTGGCACAGCAGCAGGTGGAGCAAATGGGAAGCGAAGAGATACTGAATGACGTATTGATGAAGATTATTATGGCGCAGAGCCAGGAAGAAGCACAGGAGATACTCTTGCACTGGCAAGAGAACATTCAGTAGCATATGCGTATGCAGAGCGAATGCGAGGCATCTATAGTACCCTGGCTGCGCGACGAGCGTGAATCCGTAGGGTAGAGCGGTGCCTTGCGCTCACTCCTGCCATGCTAGCGTGTGTCTGTTCGTCACCTCACAAATGTCATATACTAAAAGGCAAAGATCGGTTACTACTTATAGCCGTAGCGAGGCAACGATGCCCGAACGTTCTTAGAGTTTGCGAGGAGAACACCCCATGACCGCAATGAGAGAAGCCGTAATTGTGGATGCAGTACGCACCCCTGTTGGTCGTCGTAATGGTAAGTTGAAAGACTGGCACCCTGTTGATCTGATGGCCCAGACTTTGATGGCCCTGGTCAAGCGCAACAATCTGGATGCCGGATTGATTGAAGATGTAATTGTTGGCTGCGTCAGCCAGGTTGGCGACCAGGCATTGAACGTGGGACGCAATGCCGCGCTGGCCGCCGGTTTTCCCGAATCGGTACCGGGCACCACCGTTGACCGCCAGTGCGGGTCGAGCCAGCAGGCCATCCACTTCGCCGCCCAGGGCGTGCTGAGCGGTGCCTATGATGTTGTGATCGCGGGCGGCGTCGAGTCGATGACGCGCGTACCGATGGGTAGCTCTTCGCAAGGCGGCAAGCCCTTCGGCCCCATGATGATCGAACGCTACAATCACGGGCTGGTGCATCAGGGCATCAGCGCCGACCTCATCGCGCGCAAATGGGAACTCAGCCGCGAGATGCTGGACGCTTTCAGTCTGCAGAGCCATCGCCGCGCCGCTCAGGCCACCGCCGAGGGCCGCTTTGACAGCCAGATCATTCCCATTCCCGTCAAAGAAGAGGACGGCTCGACCAGCATGTTCACGCGCGACGAGGGCATTCGCAGCGACACCAGCATGGAGAAACTGGCCGCTCTGAAACCCGCCTTCAAGCCCGACGGCCTGATTACCGCCGGCAACTCCTCGCAGATCAGCGACGGAGCCGCCGCCGTGCTGATTATGGAGCGCGCCACCGCCGAGAAACTGGGCCTCAAACCACGTGCGCGCTTTATCTCCTTCGCCGTCACGGGCGATGACCCCATTTTCATGCTCACCGCCGTCATCCCCGCCACGCGCAAAGCCCTGGCCCGCGCCAATCTGACTATCGACCAGATCGACCTGATTGAAGTCAATGAAGCCTTCGCCAGCGTCGTGCTGGCCTGGCAACACGAAATCGGTGCCCCTCTGAGCAAAGTCAACGTCAACGGCGGTGCCATCGCCATCGGCCATCCGCTGGGCGCTTCAGGCGCGCGCCTGACCACCTTCCTGCTCAACGAACTGGAACGCACCGGCGGTCGCTACGGCTTGCAAACCATCTGCGAGGGCGGCGGCATGGCAAATGGGATGGTGATTGAAAGACTATAAGAAACACAGGGAAACAATTGGAGCCACAAAGCGAACGCACAACTCAACTGGTTCGCTTTGTGGCTCCAATTGTTTCCCTGTGTTTGAAACTTGCCGCCAAAACCCTTGACATTGGCGTCAAAACCGTGTTATAAATCTAAACGGACAAATAAATAGCTCAAGGAAAAGCGACGACGGGACGAGTAACAGGTTTTCGTTCCAGGCAGAGAGTGAGCGGCTGGTGGAAAGCTCACATGTGAACCCCTGTGAAAAAGAACCCTGACGCTGCAAGAAGAAATCACATACGTTGTGAGAGTAGACCTTCGCCGGTGGCCCCCGTGATCGGGCCAGCAATGCAGAAACAAGAGAAGAATATAACAGTTCTGCATTCACCGAGGCTGCTATCGTGAGATAGTGGCGAACAAAGGTGGTACCACGAAGATGTTGATGCTCTTCGTCCTTTATCGAAAGGATGAAGGGCTTTTTTGTTGGCCTGAAAAATTCCATTCTAAAAACCTGAAGAACTGCATAGTGAAAGGCAATGACGGGACGAGTAGCAGGCTCTTGTTGCATCCAGAGAGTGAGCGGCTGGTGGAAAGCTCACATGTGAACCCCTGCGAATAAGAACCCCGACGCTGCGAGAAGAAATCACACGAGATTGCGACTGAACACAATCCCGTGTGAAAGTAGAACTCTGCCGGTAGCCCCCGTTAGCGGGCATGAATGTTGTGCCTATCAAGCACAACACTCACCGAGGTCGCTATTGCGAGATAGCGGCGAATGAAGGTGGTAACACGAGAGCTATTTCCAACGCTCATCGTCCTTCCCAGGCGAAGGATGATGGGCGTTTTTTATTGGACATTGATTGACACAACGAGAACATACAAGCAACAGAGAGGGAGAACACGAACATGGCACAGGCAACACAGATGGCACAATGCCCCGAATGCGAAGCAGAGATTTCAGTGCAGAACTTGATGGTCGGCGAGATCATCTACTGTCCCGACTGCAACGCCGAACTGGAAGTCTTGAACGTTGAACAGCCCCAGGTCGGCCTGGCCCCCCAGGTAGAAGAGGATTGGGGCGAGTAGGGGCATGATTATGAATTTTCACCATCGAAATTGGCAATGTCGTAGGGGCGTGATTGATCACGCCCTACGAGAGCAACAGGCGGGCAGGGCGTGATCAATCACCCCCCTACGAGAGCAACAGGCGGGCAGGGCGTGATCAATCACGCCTCTACGACATTGCCGATTTCGGGTGAAAAAATTCATAGTCACGCTCGCTAGCGCCGGAGAGGAAAGGAGTCACATATTATGCGTCTGGCAATACTCACGTCACGAATTCGCGTTGAAGAGAAGCTACTGGTCGAGGTTCTCAAGCGTCGCGCCATCGACTTCGAGATCATCGATGATGGCACACTGCTCTTCGACCTGGCTAAACCGCAGCCGCGCTGGCAGGAGTTCGATGCCGTGTTGTGCCGGAGCGTCAGTCAGTCGCGCGGACTGGCTGTCGCGCATGTGTTGGAACATTGGGGTCTGCGCGTCTTCAACACGGCGGCGGTCACGGCCCTATGCAACGACAAACTCCTGACCACGCTGGCGCTGCTGCACGCCAATATTCCGACGCCGCGCACCATGCTGGCCTTTGACGAGGCCCACGCGGTCGAGGGCATCGAACAGATGGGCTATCCGGTAGTCCTCAAACCCATCACCGGCTCCTGGGGCCGTCTGCTGGCGCGCGTCAATGACCGCGATGCTGCCGAGGCCATCCTGGAACATCAGGAAACGCTCGGCTCATATCAGCATCACATCCACTATATACAGGAATATATCGCCAAACCGCAGCGTGACATCCGCGCCTTCGTCGTTGGCGACCGCACGATCTGCGCCATTTATCGCAACAGCGCACACTGGGTCACAAACACGGCGCGCGGGGCCATCACCGATAACTGTCCCGTCACACCGGAACTCAACGAACTGTGTGTGCGCGCCGCGCAGGCCGTCGGCGGCGGCATCCTGGCGATTGACGTACTGGAAGACCCTGAGCGCGGCTTTCTGGTCAACGAGATCAATGCCACAATGGAGTTCCGCAACAGCATCGCTCCTACCGGCGTCGATATTCCCGACCTGATGATTGATTATGTATTGCATCAAATCAATGCCGGAACCAATGTATCGCATCCGCAGGCCGAGGCACATGAGATGGAAGGGGTGGCCCGATGAGCAGAATTCGCGTCGCCATTGTTGGTGGCTCCGGCTACACGGGCGGCGAACTGGCGCGCCTGCTGCTGTTCCATCCCAATGTTGAACTCACGCAAGTAGCATCGAGCAGCCATGCCGGACAGTATCTACACAGCATGCATCCCAACCTGCGCAAGATTTCGACGTTGCGAATGATCGCGCCGGATGATCTGGCCCCGTGCGACCTCATCATGCTCTGCCTGCCACACGGCGTCTCAGCGGGCGTGATTGAGCGTTATCGCCAACTGGCTCCGCGCATCATCGACCTGTCGGCAGACTTCCGTCTACACTCGCCCGCGCTCTACCAGCAGTGGTATGGTGAGGAACACGCAGCGCCGCAGTTGTTGAGCGAGAGCGTCTATGGCCTGCCCGAACTGCATCGCGCCGAACTATCCGAGGCCACGCTGGTCAGCGGCACCGGTTGTATGGCGACCGCCGCCATCCTGGGCCTGATCCCGCTCTACCGCGCCGGACTGGTCGATACCAACATGCCCTTGATTGTAGATGCCAAAGTTGGCTCCTCGGCGGCAGGTGCGGCCCCCAGCTTGAGCAGCCACCATCCAGAGCGCAGCGGCGCGGTGCGTTCCTTCCAGCCGACCGGCCATCGTCACAGCGCAGAACTTATTCAAGAACTTGGCGGTGTGCTGGGCGGCGGCAACCTGACGCAGCGCGTGGCCTTCTCCGCCACCTCGGTCGAACTGGTGCGCGGCATCCTGGTCACGGCGCAGGTCTTTGTACGCGAGCGCATCGACGAGCGCACGCTCTGGCGCGCCTACCGCGAGGTCTATCAGCGTGAGCCGTTCATACGCATCGTTAAAGAGCGCAACGGGGTCTATCGCTATCCCGAACCCAAGATTTTAGCGGGTAGCAACTACTGCGACGTCGGCTTTGAACTGGACGTTGAGAACCAGCGCGTCGTTGCCCTCGCGGCCCTGGATAACCTGATGAAGGGCGCGGCGGGCAACGCGGTACAGGCTATGAATTGTATGTTTGGTTGGGACGAGACGCTGGGACTGACCTTCCCCGGTCTGCATCCGGCGTAATCCGCAACGGTATTCGTGGGGATACGATCAATTTTCTCTATGATTGATCATCCCCAACCCGCAGAGGCGTGATTGATCACGCCCGACGAAAGGAGAACGATCATGACACTGGTAGTAAAAATTGGCGGTGGCGCAGGAGTCGCCACTGAGGCAATTCTTCGAGAGATTGCGGACTACGTTGCGGCGGGCGAACAGGTAGTTTTGTTGCACGGCGGCTCCGATCTGACCAACACGCTTTCCGAGCAACTTGGCCATCCCGCGCGCATGATTACTTCACCGAGCGGCATGGTGAGCCGCTATACCGATAGCGAGACGCTGCGCATCTTCGCAATGGCCGTAGCGGGCGAGATCAATACCGCACTGGTAGCGCAGTTGCAGCGTCATGGTGTCAACGCCATTGGCCTCGCGGGCGTCGATGGTCGTCTGCTGGTGGCGCGCCGCAAAGCGGTGGTGCGCTCCATGACACCCGATGGACGCACACAGATTTTGCGCGATGACCACACCGGCCAGATTGAGCAGGTCAACGCACATCTCTTGCGCACGCTACTGGCCGCCGGTTTCACGCCGGTCATCGCACCTCTGGCCCTGAGCTACGAAGGCGAGCGTTTGAATGTGGACGGTGATCGCGCCGCCGCCGCCGTCGCCGCCGCACTGCATGCCGACACGCTGGTGATTATGACCAACGTCCCCGGTCTGCTGAGCGATCCGAGCGACCACAATACCGTCATCCGCGATATCGCCGCTCCTGAACTGGACAACTATATGCAGTACGCGAAAGGGCGCATGCGCAAAAAGCTGTTAGGGGCACAAGAAGCGCTGAATGGTGGCGTGACGCGCGTGTGTATTGGCAGTGCCTCTTTGCACGATGTATTGAACGGGGCAGGCACGACGATTATGGCGCGCGAACTCTACCTCTCTGAGCGCCTGAGCGAAGCTAGACTCGATAGCGTCGTTGGCGCTCAGCATAAGGAGCTAGTTGGCGCGGTAATAGAGAGGAGCCATCGATAGCCATGTGGAATATGCTGACATCTGACGAGATTATCGCACGCGAACAGCAGTACACGAGCGGCGTCTATGGCAAACGCCCTTTAGCGATTGTGCGTGGCAGCGGCGCAACGGTCTGGGATGCCGATGGCAACGAATACATCGACTGCACCGCCGGGTACGGCGTCGCCAATATCGGCCACAGTCGCCCGGAGATCGCGGCGGCCATCGCAGCGCAGGCACAACGCCTGATTACCTGCCCCGAAATCTTCCATAACGATATGCGCGCACAGGTGCTTGAGCGCCTGGCACGGCTGACGCCGGAAGGGCTGGATGCCATCTTCCTGTGCAATAGCGGTACCGAGGCCATCGAGGGCGCTATCAAATTCGCGCGCCTGGCAACGGGACGCAGCGGTATCGTAGCGACCTTGCGCGGTTTTCATGGTCGCACGATGGGCGCGCTCTCCGCGACCTGGGAGCCACACTACCGCGAACCGTTCGCGCCGTTAGTGCCTAACTTCACGCACGTGCGCTATAACGATTTGAACGCCGCCGACGCCGCGATTACTAATGAAACAGCGGCCTTCATCGTTGAGATCGTACAGGGCGAGGGCGGTGTGCATGTCGGTACCGAAGCATACCTGCGCGGCCTGGCGCAACTCTGCCACAAACGCGGCGCGCTGCTGATTATCGACGAGGTGCAGACCGGCTTTGGGCGCACAGGCCGTCTCTTCGCCTGCGAGCATTACAATCTCCAACCCGACATTCTCTGTCTCGCCAAATCCATCGCAGGCGGCATCCCGATGGGTGCTGTCTGTCTCGGCCCGCGCGTCACACAGAGCGGGCGCATCGGCAAGGGCGTTCACGGCAGCACCTTTGGCGGCAATCCGCTGGCCTGCGCCGCCGCCCTGGCAACCTTCGACATTCTTGAGCAAGAACACCTGGCGGAACGCGCCGCTACACTGGGCGCAATGGCGCTGCAACGCCTGCGCGCCATCCAATCTCCGCTCATCCGCGAGGTACGTGGCCTGGGCCTGCTGATCGGCATTGAGCTACGTCAGCGCATCCAGCCCTATCTTGAGGCGCTGGCTCAGCGCGGCGTCCTGGCCCTGCAAGCCGGTGGCAATGTCATTCGCCTGCTGCCCCCCCTGGTCATCAGCGAAGAACAACTGAATCGCGTCATCGACGCCGTTGAAGCGGTGCTGACGACGCCAAACGCGCACAACACACGTTCCGCTCATGTTACGACAAATACTACAGAAATGGAACGCGAGGTTGCCCTACTACAGCAAATGCTGACCATCGCCAGCTATTCCGGTCAGGAGCAGGCGTTAGCACATTTCCTGGCGGAGCAGGCACGCCTCATGGGACTATATGCCTATGTTGATGAGGCGGGCAATTTTGTTGCCAGCACACACCCGCGTGAGCGCGAGAACGAGCAGGAACCGATTGTGCTGCTGGGGCACATGGACACAGTACACGGCAATATTCCGGTCAGAATTGAGAATGGCCTGCTCTACGGACGCGGCGCAGTCGATGCCAAAGGGCCTCTGGCGGCTTTCATCTGTGCTACAGCGCGTTTCATGCACACGGGACAGGTCGGACGCCCGGTCGTGGTGATCGGTGCAGTCGAGGAAGAAGCTGCGACCTCGCGCGGCGCGCGCGCTGTAGTCAACCGCTACCGGCCCGCTGCCTGTATTATCGGTGAGCCAAGCGGTAGTACATCGGTGACGATTGGCTACAAGGGACGCCTGCTGGTCGAGTGCCATGTGACGCGCCCGATGAGTCACAGCGCCGGTTCCAACGAGCATAGCACCGAGGTTGCCACAGCTTTCTGGGAGCGCGTTCGCCAGCATGCTGAGCAATGGAATAGCGAACACGCTGCCAACTCGGCCTTCAACGCCCTGATGCCCTCGCTGCGCAGCATTAACAGCGACCACGCCGACGGCATCAATGAGCGGACACATCTGCTCATTGGTTATCGCCTGCCGCCCAATTATGATATTGCCGCCCTACGCAGCCTGTTAGAGGCGTGGGCCAGGGAAAGCGCTATGTCCATCAGCTTCTCCGGCGAGGAGCAGGCGTTTCAGTCTACACGCACCACACCTATCGCGCGCGCCTTCATCGGAGCCTTACGCGCAAGCGGGCAACAGGCGACCTTTAAGTATAAGACGGGAACATCAGATATGAACGTCGTCGGGCCGGTCTGGGGCCAGAACATCGTGGCCTATGGCCCCGGCGACTCGCGCCTGGATCATACACCCGATGAACATATCCGGCTCGACGAATATGTTCACGCTATAGAAGTGTTGGAACAAGTATTACGCACGATTGCAGGCGTTACAGATGAGGCAGAACATGAGGCCACAGGGCGTGAGACCACAGGGCGTGAGACCACAGGGCGTGAGACCACAGGGCGTGAGACCACAGAACGTGAGGCCACAGGGCGCGAGGCCACAGGGCGCGAGGCCACAGGGCGTGAGACCACAGGGCGTGAGACCACAG
>Ga0078972_1003145_pt1 | contig 50572 bp, 48 predicted proteins | sample YelNatPaOPGAMG01_FD_67568 | JGI IMG/M metagenome (GOLD analysis project Ga0078972, IMG submission 67568) | Hot spring thermophilic microbial communities from Obsidian Pool, Yellowstone National Park, USA - OP-RAMG-01 (SPADES assembly) (version 2) | ecosystem: Environmental > Aquatic > Thermal...
CACTGATTCTGAAAAACCCGCAAAAGTGCCCACGATCACACCAGAATCAGTGCCCACGATCGATCAGAATGACCGCCCACGATGCATCAGAATCGGTGCCCACGATGGTCCAGAATATGCACCCCACCGGCACCGGCCTGAACTCCCATCGCTCCTACGGAGTCGGAGTCAGAATTTGTCGAGTTTAGAAGTGGTGGAGACGCATTGGAGATAGGGGCACAAATTTTCATCACTGCGGTTATCCTTACGTATCTCTTCGCGATACGATAGGCAATATATGTGCCATTGCGCCATTCGGTGACCATATCGGCACTTGTAGGTGATAGTTGGCATTTGGCGCACCATATTGGTGCGGGCTGCTCTAAACTAGTGCGTCAGTGATTTCAGAAGCATGGACAGCTAGGCGGCTGCACCCGTATTTGCCTGCGCACGGAATCGACCAACTATCTGAGCTCCCGAGCAACACAGCACCAAGCACCCAGCGGCTAACTTCTGCGTTATCGTAATGAATCACCTTTGTAACAATTCCTCCCGCCAGCAGAAGTTCGCATGGAACAAAGCCATTTGATTATCCTACTCAGGACCACGACCTTCCCGTTGTCTCTGATGAAAGACGTCGCGCAAGGCCTGCAGAAAGGCCCGCTCGGCGCCATCGGCCGCAGTCCAGTCCAGGGAATGACCTGCATCCGAAAGAGCAACGGCTTCCAACTGTGCGAGCTGATGGTGATATTCCTCATGCAGCGCGTTCAGGGTGGCGAGTGTGTCAGGATCTGCGGCAAGTAGCCACTGCAGTTGCGCCGCGGTTTCGCAGGAGCGGGCGTCTGCCAGGATGACCGGGTTCAGCAGCCGGGAGTGCAGTCGAATGGCGGATTTGATGCCCTCGTGGTGTACCAGGGAGGCGGCATAGAGTCCCAGTAGCGTACTTGGGCAGTCTTGCGGCAGTCTGATGGGTTGCTGCAGAAAATCCTGCAACTGCTCCAGGGGCATCGGTTTGGCAATGGCGTAGCCCTGCAGCAGATCGACGCCCAGTGCCCGCAAGGCATCCTGGATGGACGCGGTTTCTACACCCTCTACAACGAGATCAACACCCAGCCCCTGGGCCAATCCCTGGATGCTGCGCACAAACGCCAGATCTTCTGGTCGTTCCTCCAGGGTGCGGACGAAGCCCTGGTCCAGCTTGATTTTGTCGATGGGCAGCTCCTTGATCCGCAGCAGGGAAGAGTAGGCGCTGCCGATATCATCCAACGCCAGGCGGACCCCAAGTGCCTTGAGTTCCAGCAGATCCGTCACGGCCTCCTTTTGCTCCTGAAAATCGCTGCCCTCCAGGATTTCCAGGGTAATGCGGCACGGATCGATGGTTCCCTCAAGCAATCGTTCCTTGACGCAGGCAATGCAATCCGGCGAAACCGAGCTAGGGTCCATATTCACCGATGTCCAGAGTTGCAGACCCTGCGCATCCAGGGTGCTGAGATCGCGGATGGCCTGCTCCATGACCCTGCGCGTCAGAGTGGCAAGGTCTTCTTTTTGCAGTTGGGGCAGGAAGCGGGCTGGGGGCCAGATTTCTCCGGTCTCATCACGAAGCCGCCCCAGGGCCTCGACACCGACAATGCGGCTCTGTTGCAGACTCAGGATAGGTTGATACCAGACCTCCACTGCCCCCTGGTCGATCAGTTCTTGGGCCTTGTTGCGTCGCAGCTGGGGAGCCTCGCCGGCAATGAGCCAAGGTTTCAGACGTTCTTGCTTGTGCTCCTTGGCCTGGTACATGGCCTGGTCGGCAAGGCGTAGCAGCTCGCCCCCGCCTGCTTTCGGATCACCCCCATAATGGATCGCCACGCCCATGCTGAGGCTCACCTGGACCTCCTGCCCGTTACCGAGCGCAAGAGGCGACTGCACGGCGTCCACGATCCTGTCCAAAATAGCGGGCAGATCAGACAGATTCTCCAGGTCTTCGAACAGCAGTATGAATTCGTCTCCCCCAAGGCGAGTGAGGAAATCGGTGCCACGCAGGACCTCCGCCAGGCGCTTGCCGATGGCGATCAGCAGTTGATCGCCGGCGTCGTGCCCATAGGTATCGTTCACCGGCTTGAAGCCATCGAGATCCAGCATGCAGGCCGCCAGCAAGCGTTGCCGACGACTGGCCCGGAAAAGGGCACGCTCCAGCTCCAGATCCAGGGCCCGGCGGTTGGGCAGGCCGGTCAAAGAATCGGTGGTCGCCTGTGCCTTGATCTCTTCCAGCAGCTGTCGCTCCCGCTCCAGGGTGTCCAGGTGATCCAGCCCAAAACTGATGTCTCGTCCCAATTCTTTCAGAATAGCGCGTAGTTCCGGGGTGAAGTCGGCTTCCTGGCCCAGATAGATCGTAAAAACGCCCCAGATCTGGCCACTACGCAAGATGGGAATAGCGCTACTGGCTGCCAGTCCGAATTGCCTGGCAATCTCTTGCCAAGGTGCCATACGAGGATCATCGGGCGTGAAGAGACCATTGAAATTTGCTGTCTGCGCCCGCCAGCAGCGTCCCGTTGGCCCATTGCCCTCGGGAAGATCTGCCCGAGTAGAAGCCAGGATCTTTTGCAGATAGCCCGTGTTACCTGCTGCAGCAAGGGTTTGGAACCATCCCTGTGTATCCGGCTGGGCAATCCAGACCAGGGCCGCGCGGGTATGCGTCACCGTTAGTTCACAGATGCGCTGCAAGAGCTTCTCTGCCGTCACAGCCCGAGCAATGGCCTCATTTACATTCCCTAGCAGGCGGTTGTACTGCATGAGTTGTTCCTGGATCTCCACCTGTCGTCGCAGCTCCGCCTCCAGGCGCTTCTGGGCCGTGATGTCCCGCCCCAGGATCAGCAAGCCTTCCCGTTTCCCATAGGTAGTAAAGACGGGGATCTTGCGGGTTTCGAATATGCCCGGGGTTCCGTCCGGGCGGGTCACTTCCTCCACCACCACGATGGGCTCTCCGGCCTGCCAAGCTTTCTCGTCGTCTTCCGCGCAAGCCAGATAGGCATTGCGAAATTCCGGATGCAGTTCGGCCAGCTGCCGGTCGGTTTTTCCCTGCCAAGGCGTTTGTTCCAGGTGGAAAAGTGCCTTGGCGGCTTCGTTGATCAATAGCCATCGACCCGCACCGTCCTTCCAGAAAACAGCATCGGGAATCGCCTCGATCAGCACAGCGGACTGTCTGGCGTCGTTTGGAAGTGGCAAGGGCGGAGCTACGCTTTCCGGGGATTTGCTCATTGGTCAGGTGCTGTCCACTACGTCTTGCTCAAGATGCTCCGCCGGTACCGGGCGACTGAAATGGTAGCCCTGGGCATGCGTTACGCCCAGGTTTATCAGTTTCTCGGCAGTCTCGGCATCTTCTATGCCCTCGGCGACGATCTTCACGGATAGCGACTGCGCCATATCCACCAAGGCCCGTACCATGGTGTGATGTTTGCCATTCTGTCCCTGGGGCGAGACCAGACTTTTGTCGATCTTGAGGCCGGAACATTCCAGCTCCACCAGATACTGGATGGCTGCCGCACCGGTGCCAAAGTCGTCCAGGGTGAAATGCACGCCCAGTTTTCGGCAGGCCTGGATCATGCCGGCGGTAGCCGGGATGTCGCGCAAGGCGACACGTTCGACGATCTCCAGCCAGAGGGCGTCCTTGTGCAGATCCGGATGCTTGTATAGCAGGCGCTCCAGATAGTGGGCGAATCCCGGCTCTTCGAGCTGCACCGCCGCCAGATTGACGTGGATGTCCCAGTCCTTACCATCGCGGTGCCATTGTTCCGCCTGCGCGAGTGCCTCCTGCAATACCCAGTCACCAACCGCGGGCATGAGTGGCGACCGTTCCAGCGCCTCCAAAAAAGCTCCGGGAGTCAGCAGGCCCCGCTCGGGATGTTGCCACCGCAGCAGGGCTTCGACACCACTGATTCTCCCGCTTTGCAGCTCGATGATGGGTTGCCAGTACAGACGGAACTCCCGTCGCTCCAGCGCGCGCTCCAGTTCTGCCAGCAAGTCCTCTGCATCCAGGGAAACTGGCGTATGATCTTCATACAGGCGCCAGGTATTGCCTCCGGCCTGTTTGGCCCAGTACATGGCCTGATCGGCATGGTGGACCAACTCTTCCACCGTGGCTTCATCGAAGGGATAAATGGTAATACCGATGCTGGCGGACAAGGGCAGTTTGATACCGTCCTTTTCTACATCGCGCCGGATGGCCAGCAGCAGGCGGCTGGTTACTGCTTCAATCTCGGCCACATGTCCCGTCTCTTCCAGCAATACCAGAAATTCATCGCCGGCATAGCGCAGGAGGGTATCCCCCTGCCGCACGGCCTGCCGGAGACTTTGCGCTACGGCGATCAGGGTCGCATCCCCGATGGCGTGGCCAAGTTGATCATTGATGGGCTTGAAACCATCCAGGTCGATAAACAGCAACGCCAGGAGGGTGCTGTGTCGCCGCGCTCTGGCGATCGCTCCGGCGATACGATCCGGGAAGGCCCGGCGGTTGGGAAGCCCGGTCAGGGTATCGCGGGTGGCGAGACCTTCCAGGCGCGATTCCAGTTGGGTCCGATACAGCACATTCGCCAGCAGGTCACTCAGGAGCCGCAAAAAATCCCAGGCGTCTTCGGCAATCCACTCCGGAGGAGCGGACTGGAACCAAGATACCGTAAGCACCCCCAGCCCCCCATCTGGCCCGAGGAGAGGCAAGGCCAGGCTCCCGCGCAGCCCAGCCTCCAAGAATTCCGGCATGGCACAGGGACTATGGGCATAGTCGGCCTCATAGACGGGTTGTTTGCGCAATAGGGCGAGCCCGGCGGTTCCCGATGAAATGGGGAAACGGTGTGCCGCGAGCCGTCGGTACGACTCGGGTAATCCCTGAAAAAAGGCGTATTGCAGCCAGTCATCTTCCTGCAGAATCAGCGCGGCGCCATCGGCACCGATGAGCTGACAGGCCTGCTGGGTGGCCGCATGGAAAAACGTCTCCGGGTCGAATTCCTGGCTGAGGGCACGCAAGGACTTGATGCGATCGTGCTCTGTCGTGCGCAGGTAGCTGGTTTCGAAGATGTACTGACACAGATCCAGAAGCTTGTTGACCGCGACCAAGGCGGGTTCGGGATTTTCCGTGTTCAGAAGCGTGATCATCAGTTCCGTGCGCAGGATAGAAAACCCCGCCGCTAAAACCGCATCCGGAATCCCAATGCGACGATGCTTGGCACCCAGCCGTTCCTGCTCTGCCCAGAACCCGTCTTGATATTCTCCGGCAAAGAGACTCGCGATCCACCGTGCAAAGATCGCCAGCAGCGTTTCCCTCTTGCCTGCCAGAAGGGGCGCAGCATCGGGAAGAGCTTCCAGTCGATCATAAAATTTCCGGGCAATTTCCGGAATGTCCGGCGCAATCCTGGAACCGCAATCTCGAAGAACATTCCCTTCGGACGGTTCTAGACACAGCAATCGCCGGAGCTGTTCAACGTTTTGCAGAGCCACTGACGCCCCTCCCACCCAAGACTACCCAGAAGCAACGACACGCCCTTCGACTTTCTGTAGAGGGATGGTGCCGAGAAATCACCAGACGCAGATGGCCTCTGCCCAAGAGCTGTGCGCTTCTCGTCGAAAGTTTTATCGGGCTACCCAATGGCAGAACGCGAGGAACCTACGACCCGCTTCACCTGTTCTCCCTTTTTGCAGAGATATAAATTCTCAGCCTTTCTCCGTTGCTCCTTGGTCAGGCTCATGCTTACGGCAACCAGGTACTTGTAAAGGCTCCCGCTCGGGAGCGTCTCCTGCCGGACGACTCGGGCAACTGTCTCGCAGGTTCCGCATTCGGGAATTTCGAAGGTCACCATCAACACTTCCCCGGGTGGAATGTCTTGATCGACCAGAAAGCTCACCCCGGAAGGACTAAAGTCGTGCATCCGGCAAAGCAAAGTCCTGCCATCCGAGCGACGCAGGGTCGCATGTCCTTCGTCCATCGGAATCCGTCGATCGGCACGGACCTTGCGGCAGTAGAGGTGATGGGGGTGGGTGAATAACAGCAAGCCCTCGGCGGCACCTTTCGCTTCGGAAAAGCCCATGTAGACTTTGCGATCCAAAGAAACAAAAAGCAACACCCGCCGCTTGACATCCTGGTTCAGGGAAAGGGACGCCGACAAAAACCGCAAGCTTCCAGACGCTGGATCACAGCCCTGGTAGCGCAACACCTCTCCCGGGGCCTTGGGATCCGGAGAGAGGAGTACCGCATCTCCTTCCGGGCTGGTACACAAAGGGGACTGTCCTGGATCTGCCGCCGGCACTTCGCGAAACTCCGGCAGCAGCGCCTCAAAATATTCCGCAAGGTTCAGCTCTCCCCGAAACGGAAGCATCATCCCCAACTCTGAATCATCAAACGCGAGGCTCATTCTGTCCTTACCTACGACCGTTACCGGTTATTTTCTCTTGCGATCTGCATCAGACGTACCATAAATGAGATCAACTGTAGCCAAACAGGGACCATATAGCACATCTTAACGTTAATAGCTAATTCTGTATGCGTCCACCAGCTTTGGCACGGGGCGTACCGGCCCACGCTTCATCGGGATCCATGCAGCGTATCCGCATCTGGCACGTACCCCATCACCCTTGCGGCCGGGAAATGGCTCAAAAACAGGCTGTGAACAGAGCCGCAAAATCTGCCGTTGTGAAGCTCAGGGAATCGAGTGCAGCAGAATCTCAGGGTATGGATGATAAGGATTTCCTCGTCATGGCCAGCAGTTCCGTTAGTAACAAATCATTTTCCTGCTCTAATAGATTTCCCTGCTGCAAGGCCTCATCCACGTTCCCAGCATCCAGGAGAGACTTGGCCACACGAGCGAACTGGTGTATCCGCTCGTGACGGGTGAGAATCTCAGCAAACTTCGGCGACCGCCCAAAGCTACGCGCACCCTCCCCCTGTAGCCATCGCCCCAGATGGCAATAATCCTCGGCATTCTCTTCCAGCACATGAGAGGGCCAGGGATTTTCCTGGCGAATGGCGCCCATGATCTTTTGTATACGCAGAGATCGTCCATCCATAACCAATGGCAAAACGTCCAGCGAGTTGATTTTATGTTCTAAGCCATCTTCTGTTTGTAGGGTCAGACGAAAATGGGTAACCCAGTCGGAGATTTCTTCGGCTGGAAGTGGCTTGGAAAAGAGATACCCCTGCAAATGGCTACAACCAAATTTGGCCAGCAAGGCGGCCTGCTCCGTCGTTTCCACACCCTCAGCAACCACCTCCAAGCCCAGTATGCGGCTGGCGGTGATTACCGCTGTAACGATGGCGAGATCCTTAGGATCACTGATCATATTGCGCACAAAACTCTGGTCGATTTTGACGCTATTGGCGGGTAACTGCTGGAGATAGATCAGGGAAGCGTTACCGGTACCAAAATCGTCGAGCCCGATCTGTACGCCCAGACTGTGACAAGAACTCAGGACCACCTGCGCCTCTGAGATATTGTATAAAGAAGCCGACTCGGTAATCTCGACCTCAATAGACTCCGGCGGTAGCCCGGGGTGCCTGGCAAGGGCCTCCTGCAGGTCCTCCAAAAAGTGGGCGTTGAGTAGATGACGGGCACTGATATTCACCGAGATACGCAGGGCTATGCCTTCCTGCTGCCAGATCTCCCCCTGTCGCAGCGCTGTCTCCAAAACAAATCTGCCGATGGGGCGCGCAAGTCGAGGATGATCCAGTGCGGAAAAGAACGCGGCAGGCGCAAGCAATCCTTTCTCCGGGTGTTGCAGTCGGAGCAGCGCTTCCACGCCACAGACCTTAGTGCTGGTACTGGATACGATCGGCTGGTAGTGCAGAACCAGGCGGTCTTCTTGCAACGCTCGCTCCACCAGGGCGATCGTTCCCAGGTCCGCCAGCAAAGCATTATCCAACTCCAGGGTATGCATATAAAACTGATCCCGACCAGCCTCCTTGGCGGCGTAGAGGGCCAAATCGGCATGCCGGATCAGGGTCTCGATATCATTGTCGTCCAGGGGATAAACCGTGAAGCCAATGCTACCAGAGACACTGACAACGTCGCCGTGGACTTCTATCGGCTCACGGATGCTTGCGAGCAAGCGTTCGCAAACGACTTGGAAGTCATCGAGAGAGCTCAGATCGGGAAGGAGCAGGCCGAACTCATCGCCGCCCAAACGGGCGAGGGTGTCTCCCGAGCGAAGCATACTCTGCAGCCGACGTACGATTTCCTGTAACAACTGGTCTCCGGCCGAGTGTCCCAGACGGTCATTGACCTGCTTGAAGCCATCCAGATCGATAATCGCGACGCCCAGCATCCGTTCCCGTCGTAGCGACTGATTCCTCGCGGCTTCCAGGCGATCCAGGAAAAGGGCACGATTGGGTAAGGCGGTGAGAGGATCGCGCAGGGATTGTCTGCGGAGCAAGAGCACCAGTTCTCCCAGACGGGTGAATGCGTCGAAATACGACGGTCCTACCCGATAGAAATACCCTTCTTCGCGCACGCCGATCAGACCCACGCCCCGCAAGTCTCCCCCTCCGAAGGGAAAGAAGCCAATTTCCCCGACTTGCTTGCGCAAGGCTTTGATCCATTCCGGTGCCTGCGGATCACCCGTGGCCCGTATGATGGGTTGTCCACTTTCCAATGCCTCCCAACAGGGGTCTCCGCTGACCTTCTCAATCTGCAACACCGGTAGTGGGAGTCCCGCCAGACATTCCAGGGTCAATGTCTCTTCTGCAGAATCGCTCACCGTATAACCAGCGATGCGCACGTTGTCACTTTTGCGTGGCAAGGCTGCACAAATCTGCTGCAGCATCTCCTCCGGACGCGGGGTGGTATCACCACGGGGGGCTGCGAGAACGCCCAGCAGGATATGGAATAATGCCTGTCTCTCGGTATCGGTCTCGCGAGAGGCGTGCGCGTAGCCATCAAGCTGCGTCATCAGGTCGCCAATCAGCAGGCGGAACAAGGCATCCTGCAGCAACTGCCGATCGCTCGCAGCAACCTGTTTCTGCGACACTTTCTGCCAATGGCGCCAATAGAGGATATAGGCGCCGGCAACCCAGGAGGGGTCGATGCCAAGACGGTGGTGCAAGACCCCGGTTTTGCGCATGGACTCCCGCCAGGAAGCGTCCAGATGACTCTGCAAGAGCGCGTTGGCGTGCTCCATCTGCTTCTCGATCAGGGCATCCAGACGCGCGCGCGAAAAGTCCCGGAAGACGGCAGCCGTCACAGGATGGGCGAGCAGGTAGTCGTAAAAGTCTTGGGCAAGCGCAGGAGATTCTGCTGTCAGGATATCCAGGTAGCGCTCAATGATCTGAAAATCCGAATCCTGCAGACCCAGAAAATTAGGGAGGGAATTTTGCTCAGCCATTTCCACACCGCCTCAAGACTACACCGCACTGTTTACACGGGGCCATCAAATGATGGCTTCGCAATTTGTCCAGGTACTCCTTCCTCATTGCAATGGCTTCATAAATCAGTCGGTTTCCTCTGGCGTTAGGACCCGAAGCAGTGCCTTCAACACCGAGATGGTCTGATCCTTGGCCTCCCGCAACACAGCCATCTGGTGCCTGGCTTCCGTTTTGTCTCCTCGATCTAGAGCCTCCAGAAGGGCCTTGCCGGCACTGTGCGCGGCTGCATGAGGGGCGGCCACCCTCTGGAATTCCGGCTGCGTTCCCAGTAATTTCTGCCCGATTCCATCATACCACTTGCCGAAAAAGCACTGATGGTGATCGGGAAGCTCGGTGGCATGCTGCGTGTGATGGGACGCGATTGCCTGGCGCTCCAGATTCTGAACAAAAACCTCGTGGCTGATGATAGCCGAGCGAACGGTGATGGCGGCCACCACCTGTTGCAGCTTTTTGACCCCTTTTTCTGAGGAATCCAGCCCCAATCGAGACTGTTCCGCTCCCTGGACCGCCTGTTGACTGATCTTGTCGATATCCTGTGTAGCCATCTGGACTTTTTGTACGCCACCCTGGATTTCTGTGGTGGTTTCCTCGACGCGCCGAGAGAGGTTTCGCACTTCATCTGCCACTACGGCAAAGCCTCTCCCATGCTCCCCCGCGCGAGCCGCTTCGATCGCCGCATTGAGGGCAAGCAGATTGGTCTGTTTGGCAATATCCCGGATGCTTTCGACATTCTGGCTGATGAAGTTCACGGTTTCTTTGAGGTTTTGTACCCCTTGCCGATTGGACTCGATTTTCTGGATCAGGTCCTGGGTCTGGGTGACCGCCTGGTAAATTCCCTGCCGAACTGCCTGTTCCATATCTTCCATCTGGCGGACGGCCTCGGCATTGTTTTTCAGGTTGTCAGAAAGGATGCCTTCTGACTGCTTTTGTGCCGTCTGATCTCGCCAGGAAGCATGGAACGCAATCACCTCACTTTTTTCGTCGCGTATAGCAGAGAAGCTCAGCGCGAAGTAGATCTCCCCTAGTTGCAGGGTGGTTTCATGTATTGTGCCAGGTTGCGCAGCTATCTTTCGGAGAATGTTGCGGATTTTCTCGGGATCTTTATGGAACTGGTGGATGGAGTTTCCGAAGGCCTTGCCGACATCTACCCCGTGCAGCTGCCCGTTCAGTTGCTCTCGGTAATACTCCAGCACCCTTGTGGCTGTTGGATTCATATAACTGATTTTGTTTTCGTAGGCAGCATCGGCTTCGGCCAACATCTCCATGCTGGCCAGTGGATCCAGAGCTTGTTGGAGGATTTGCAGCATGACGGCGTCCATGTTTTCCCCATTGCAGTAATTTTGTTACCATTATACAATACTATCGTATCCTATTATATACAATTCCGCCATCGAGGCCGCCACAGACAGCGCTTGGGACAACGCCAGGACTTCCGGCACCTGTTCGATACCCTGCGCAAGCAGGGCCCACAAACCGCCCGTGATCGCCATCAGCAGCTACAGCTGAGCAGCGCCCGAGTGAGTTCCCTGCTCCGCGCCCTCCAGGCACAAGGAGCCATATATAGCCTGCGCTGCGTTCCAGGAAAAAAGGCACCCCGGTCAATCTCTGGGAGATCCGCGTCGCTGGCGAGTGAGCCCTCTGGGGGCCTCTGCAGAATTCGGAAAATACAGCACGCTAAGCTGGTAGCAATGGTCTTGTTGTGCAAGGGAGCACATCACCTCGGGGCGAGTACTTGTGGCGCAGTAACACGGTGCAGACGTATTTAGGCCGTAACGGCCACCGCGAAGGCTTAGTTCCGCAGCGACCGCAGGCTGATGAGATTCTCCAGTAGGACCAGGCTCATCCCGGTAGCAGCCGTCAGCCGCCGCATGCGTTCGGCCTCGTAGGCCGAATCGATCAAATATTGACAGAGATCCAGCAGGCGCAGCACCACCCCGGTGCAGATGCCAATAGGCTCACCTACTGCCCGGGCGGCGAATTCGATTTCTTCAGGGAAGGCGCCACGCAAAAAGCTCATGCTGGCCGCCACAAAGAGAGGCGGAATACCGGCGGCCACATGGACTTCGCCGATGCGCCGCTGGCGGGCCATGAATGTTTCTCCGTAATCGCCGGAGAAGAGTTCCGTGAGCCAGGCGATATGGGTCTTTTTTAGTTGCTCCACACGACCTTCCACATGGGGACGGGTGCGTTCGTCGGCCAGAAGACGTTCATAGAAGCGATCCGTAAGTTCAGGCAGGCGCGGCACCAAATGTTGGCCGAGATGGCGGAGATGCTCCTCGTCCTCCAGGGAAAAACCGCTGATGTGGATGAGGGTCTGCACATCGCTGGGGTTTGCGTCCATAGTCATTCCTTGTTCAGTCTAAGCCTGTTCCAGCACTTGCCCCATGCGCTCGGCGAGCATGCAGGAGGCGGCGACGACGCTGTTCCAATCACCCTTCACGTCGAGAAAGAGGGCGAGAATGCCCTCCCTGCCGGCAGGCAAGAAAAGATGGCGATAGCGGCAATCCCCAAGCAGAATATATTCCGTAGCGCAGGCACTGCGGGATTCGGCCCACCGATCGCTGATGGAGATGAGGGCCGCCCCCAAAGTACCGAGGAAATCTTCATCCACGGTCGGGGGCAACTGCGCAAGCATGACGATGCCGTCCCGACTCATGAGGGCCCAGCCCTGCACGGTGGAAAAACGTTGCATCAACTCCCGGACTTCTTGGTGACAAGCTGCCGATTTGTCCATTTCCTCCTCCTGGCCCGCAACGGGCCGCATCCCGTGGCTCCTGGTTTATCAGGGAAATACAAATAATTCATTGATCCCATGTTGAATTACTTAGACAGTTTTTTGCGGACATCAAGGTCCTGATAGTCTGCTGCGCTCCTGTCCCAGCTAAGCGATCATCCGTACGGGGCGAGCATGGAGCCTTTCCTCTCACCTGAATCCGTGGCGTAGATTTTGCTGAAGGGTCGCCGCGCGGAACTACCCTTCCACCCAGTTTTCGACGATCAGGCCAGCGTCGACATAGAGATCGAAATCCGCCGTGTTGTTGGTCACCAAAGTGACCTCCAGCGATAAGGCATGTGCTGCAATCATACGGTCGAAGCTGCTCTTTCTGGCTGGATACCGCTGGGAGAGCTCTCCAAAAAGGGCTGCCGCGTCCACGTCAAAATCCTTGACGATCAACCTGCTCAAGAGCGTGGCCATTTCCGGATGACGGTTATGGACGTTCAAGCCACAACACAATTCCGCCCAAGTGATCGAACTCACTCCGATCTCGCCGGGTTGACAGGCAGCGAAACGCCGGACGACGGACTCCGGCTGTTCTTTCATGAGATAGATGCAGATATTGGTGTCCAGCAAGTAGCGCAGCATCACCAAGATCTTTCTGCCTCGACAAACTCCGGTCGCTCAGCGCTGTGCTGTGGGCGCAATGCAGCAAACAGCGCGGGAAGCGATTCCAGGGAACTCACTTCGGGCTCCACGATGAGCCGGTTCCCCTCCCGGATCACGACCAATTTTGTCTGCTTCGGAAACGCCATACTCACAGGGATGCGTACAGCTGGCGAGTTCCCTGCCATGAATTGGCGGGTATGAAAGACCTTTTGCATTTTCCCCTCCTGAAGCTACAGGTTACAACATGACGTTATCACCTTGATGGGGTCTCTACAATGCCAAGTCCAATTCCCTTGCGCCACAGCTATCCCCAAAGCCAGCCAGATGCCTGCCGATAGCCATCGCCGCGAGATTTCATTCTTCCGGATCATTCTTTACCTCCGTCTTTGCGGCCTCTTCCAACAACGAGCGGATCAGCTCTTTCCGCCCCATTTGCCGGATCGACATCAGTTGCTGGAACTTCTCTTCCATCTCCGGTTCCAGCCAGAGATCAATGCGCACAAATCCTTCCTCCCGAGCGCGCTTGCGATAGGCAACTACCCGCTGGCGTTGTCCCTCCAGGGCCTCTGGCAGCCTGGGCTTACCCAACTCCGCCACTCCCCTCTTCCCGATTCCGCGTCAGCATCGAGGTGCAGCAGTTCTCCTGGCGCGCTTTGGGTTCCCGTCTCCCGGAGACGGTCTCGATCTCCTGCCCTGCATTCATGCTTTCTCTCCCAGCCTTTTTGCGTCCCAGGGAAAACCGGATGTAATCCCCATTCGACCAATGTACCGCAAAGTGTACCGGCAGACTTGGCAATAGCCAGAGCAGACGCAGTCCCCCCAACAGTGTCACGAGCCCCACAAAATGCCAGTACTCCGGATGCCGCAGGGCCGGCGCCCAATTCTCCGGCAAAAAGTATCCGGCAACGTACCCATAGAGCCACCACGGAATCGCCACGATCCCCAGATAGAGACCCACCGGGATCGCCACAACAAGCAGCCCGGTCACCGTCCAGCGCAGGATCTTCCAGCTGCCATAGAGCCACATCGCTACCGCCTCGAGGAGACGGTCCGACAGGGTAGGTTGGTAGATCTTCATCTTTCCCTCCTGGGCGCGCTTCCCGGGTGCTTGCGGGGTATCGGATAGAACATCGTCAGACTCCTTTTACAAAGAGCTTGCAATCGGAGGGCAATTGACCAAAGTTAATCAACCGCGGCAGGTAAATCCTGAGCAACTCCAGACCCCGATGCAAAGGGCTCCTAAGCGCGGTGTAAACGCGTGGGATTCAGGGTCTGTTACCTATTCATAGAGGGCTCTGATGTGTCGGTCGGAGCCTTTTATATTTTGAGGCGATGACAGCTCACATTTACTTGGACGAAAGCGGAGACCTTGGTTGGCAGTTTGGTCGCCCATTCAAGCGTGGTGGATCAAGTAGATATTTGGTCATCGCAGCGCTTGTTGCGCCACCTGACAAGGATATGGTGACAGAAAGGTGCATCCGAGGTCTTCACAAGGCACGAGGCTGGAGTAGCGCCAAAGAAAAGAAATGGTCAGCCATGACCCCGACTGGCCGCAGCGCGTTTGCGAAAGCTGCTCTAGCCATTCCCAATAAACGCCAGATATTTCTTACCACGCTATTGTAGTCAAAAAATGCAACGTCCTGGACCACATCAGGGCCGATCCGAGTAAGCTCTACAACTATATGGTCAAGCTCTTGGACGCCATGACGAAACATGATCGCGTGATATTTGTTCCAGACCCACGGTCAACCAAAGTTGAGTGCGGCAACAGCCTACTGACTATCTACAAACGGAGCTTTGGTTCGCAGCGCCCAAGGGGCGACCAAGGACCGAAAACGGAACGTGGATGGCTGAGGAGGAACCAGTAGTGCAACAGAATGCTGCATTACTGGAGTACCAGAAAAGTGTCGTCCGTCCCGTTGTTGCCGCCAAAGCCGCGCAACTTCTGAGACCTCGCGGATGCTTAAAAATTCGGAATTCTCATGCGCGTAAGGGTAGCGGCCATTTTGTCAGCTGTACGCGCGAGGGGATGTACCACCCAAGCGAGGCTATTTCTGGCCGAAACAGAGGCACTCCTTCTAGGCCACTGCCCCAGCACCCACACTGCCGGAGCTTTTTTGTGTCTGTCACCCTGACGGGGGTGAGCCGCGACACCTGATCCAGAGTCGTCAGAAAAACTCTCAAGCGATGTCACCGGGTAAGACTTCACCCTTGCACGGAACTTAAGCCATATCAAACTCAGGAAGTTATGCTTCATGTTTGGCGGAGAGGGTGGGATTCGAACCCACGGTACCCTTTTGGAGTACACAGCATTTCCAGTGCTGCACCTTCGGCCGCTCGGTCACCTCTCCGTAGAGGCGGGAGTGTAGCCTAGTTGTGCGACGCAAGCAATCGAGACTAGAAGGCCAGGATCTCGCGCTTCTGTCCTTTGGGCAGGCTGGCTATGATGCTTTGGATACGGGTCAGGATTCCAGAACGGTCGTTGGTGAAACGAATGCCGATGGCTGGCGGGTGACCTTCACGGTTTTCCTTGGGCATGACCCAGATCACCTTACCTTGCAGCGGAGTACGCTGGCCATTGTCAGGCAAGGTGATCATCAATAGCACGTCGGTCCCCATGGGCAGCAGGTTCGGGGTTTCGATCAGTATCCCTCCACCCCGTACCTGCGGCAAAAAATAGCGCTGCACCGACTCGGCATCGCGCAGTACCACCGAAAGCGCACGGGCACTGGAATCCAATGTACTCATTCTTCTCTTTCTCCCCAAAACCAGCACCAGAGCAGACGCTCAAGACGCATGGGTATTTGTAGATTCTGGCGCAGATCAACAGCGAGACGCAACCAAGCCTGGTACTCTTTCCATAACTGCGTTGGCGACCAACTCGCCGCCCGCGTCGAAAGCGCTTGCGCCCGCAAAGAGGTTTCCAGACCTTGTTGTAGTCGAAAAATTTGCGTATACAAGCCCAACATCAACTCTCGCAGCAACAAGACGCGTTCTTCATCCTTGCTCCACTGCCCCACCAGCCGCCATAACAACTCAAGTCGCGGTGTTTTGCTGAGCAATTGCGTCTGTGCCTCCTGCAACTCTGGCCAGACGCCGCTGTTGACGAGTTCCAGAGCACGCGCTGGGCGATCGGCATAGCGCTGGGCGAGGGCGTTTACATCAGCAGCATCGACTCCCTGTGCGCGAAGATAACGGGCACAGGCGTCAACTTCATGCAGAGGTGACTCGAGGCGCTGGCAGCGCGAACGAATGGTCGGCAAAAGGCGCACGGGTGCAGCGCTCAGCAACAGTATGCGGGCACGTAGCGGTGGCTCTTCCAGACCCTTGAGCAGGGCGTTGGCTGCTGCCATGCTCATCTGTTCTGCAGCGATGATCCGCAGCACCCGTAAGGGACCAGACTGCGGGGTGTAAGCCAGGACGTCCAACGCTTCGCGTATTTGTTCGATGCCCAGAGTCTTGCCATTACTTGCCTGCAGAGTCAGGTAGTCTGGATGATTTCCCGCATCCAGCAACTGACAGGAAGGGCAAGTACCGCAGGCCTCCTCAGCAGCCCGGTGACAAAGCCAGAGGCGCACGAGTCGTTCCGACCACGCAGCCGCGAGGCTATCCGCCGCCGCCTCGAGCAGCAGAGACTGTGGAAGCCCCCGCGCACGATCGGAAGCCAGCCAGGCCGGTGCGCTAAAATAGGAGATCGCTGCGTTATCCATGATCCGATTGGCGTGGGGGTATCCGCGCCAGCAAAGCCTTCCGTAGCTGCTCTTGGACCTGTGGCAGGGACTGACTGGCGTCGATGCGGCAAAAACGCTTTGACATCTCCGCAGCCCGCTGTGCAAAAGCGGCTTGCGCCCGGCGGAAGAAGTCGATGCTCTCTCGTTCCATGCGATCGGGCCGACGATCGCGAATGCGCTCAGCGGCAACCTGGGGATCGATATCGAGCCAGAACGTCAGATCTGGCTGACGCGAAATACCGGCCCAACGCGAAAGCTCCTCGATACGCGCAAAGGGTACCCCACGCCCGCCCCCCTGATAGGCAATAGTCGAATCCTCGTAACGATCACAGAGCAGGACCTTGCCCGCCGCCAGCGCCGGCAGGATACGACTGCGCAGGTGATTCCGCCGCCCGGCATAGAGCAGCAGCAGCTCCTCTTCCACATCCAGTTGCAGATCAGGATTGAGAAAGATCGCGCGCAGGGCTTCACCCAGTGGCCCACCACCCGGTTCGCGACTGCGCTCCACGGTATAGCCGAGCGTCTCGATCTGCTCGGCAAGAAAAGGCAGAACGGTACTCTTGCCAGCCCCTTCTATCCCTTCGAGAGTTATGAAAAATCCCGAGTCATTAGTCATTTTTGACACCCGCCTGAAGGTAGCGTCGGATCTGCTGCTGATGTTCCGCAAACCCCGCTGAGTAGTGATATTCGTTGCCCTTGGCGATGAAGTAAAGGTCGTCTCCAGATGCCGGGTGCAGAACCGCCGCCAGGGCCTGCTGCGACGGCATGGCGATCGGAGTTGGCGGCAGGCCGCTATGCAGATAGGTATTGTACGGACTTTGCACCTGCATCTGCGCCGGCTGGAGATGACCATCATAGGCCTTGCCCAACGCATAGATTACCGTGGGGTCGGATTGCAGCGGCATCCCTATCCGCAAGCGGTTGAGAAAGACGGCCGCAATGCGTTGTTGCTGCGCCAACGGGGCACCTTCACGTTGCACAATGGAGGCCAGAATCAGCGCCTGATAGGGGTCGTTCAGTGGCAGATTGGGCGCGCGCTGCGCCCACAACTTGTGCAGGGTCTGCTGCATGGCCTGGGCGGCCTGGCGTAGTAGAGTCAGGGCCGGTTCACCGGGCACGTAGCGATAACTCTGCGGCAGCAGGCAGCCCTCGGCATGCTGTCGTGCGGCGGCCATCGGTCCCAACAATCTGGGCAATTGTGCTGCCGTGGGGATCCCCTTGGAGTCCAGATAGGGGGCGTGCTGCAGTTGTTGCAGCACCTGCGGCAGATTCATTCCGGGCACGATGGTAAACAGCAGCGGCCGCGAGCGCCCAGCCCGCAAGGTCTCGAGCACTTCTGCCATACTCACCCGTCCGCGAAACCTATAGAGGCCGGCGTGTAGAGGCGGACGCCCCTCCACCTGCCAGAGGAGTCGGAACAGCACGGGGTTCGGCAACAAACCCTTTCTGTGCAGCTCCTGAATACTCGCATCAACGCTGGCTCCCAAGCGGATAGGCACTTCCTTTCCCGCTGCTGGCAACGCAAAGGGGTGGTAGAGACTCCATAGCGCCCAGCCGAGCAGCGCAAAAATCGTGAAGAGGACAAGCAGGGCCAGGCGTGGCAACCAGGATCTCACGTTGCCTCCGGGAATAATCCCAGCTCGCGATGCCAAGCAGCCAGACGCTGCGCCAAGCTACCCTCAGCGCCGGGGAGGCTGCGATCTTGCCATCGTTGCACCGGCCAGAACCCAATCAGACTGTTACAAAAGAGGATTTCTTCTGCCTCTGCCAGCACAGTTGGCGTTTCTCGTACGGTCTGTACGGCAAGTCCCCAGCCTTCCGCCTGACGTAGAATTGCATCCAGTTGAATTCCACGGATTCCGCCATTGTGCAGATCCGGGGTATAAAGCGTGTCCCCGCGACGCCAGAGGACGTTGCTCTGGATACCCTCGCGCAGGCATCCTTGCTGGTCGCAGAGCACAGCCTCCTGCCACGCCTGCGGCAACGCGCGACGTGCCATGATTTGATTGAGACGATTCAGAGACTTGAGCGCCAGATAGGGCGCACCGCATTGCAGAGGGACCGTGGACAAACCCGCACGGATGCCCTCCTGCCAATGGGTTTCGGGTCGAGTGGGCCAATCCTGCACCAGGAAGATGAGCTGTCCCGCACTTTTCTTAGGCGTGGCATAGCCTTGGCCATCTCGGCGAAGCAACAGGATCTTCAGCACCAAACGCCGAGACGTCACAATAAGAGGGGACCCCTCCAGCAGGTCCTGCCAATGGGCCAGCAGTGTGGCAACATCCGGGACGGCAATTCCCAAAACCGCGGCACCCTGGCTCAGCCGATGCAGGTGCTGCTGCCAAAATAAAGGTTGCGAGGAAATGACGGCAATGGTCTCGAAGAGTCCATCGCCATACTGTACGGCACGTGCGAACGGGAGCGAGTAGGCAGGGTCCTGGAAGACGCCATCGACACTGCAGGCGAGGACCGTCACAGGTCCTCAGTCGTGGAACTTGCGGAATACGAGAGTGCTGTTGGTACCGCCAAAACCGAAGGAATTACTCAACGCAACCTCGACAGACTGCTGCCGGGCGACGTTGGCGACATAATCCAGATCACAACCCTCGCTCGGCTGTTCCAGATTGATGGTGGGCGGCAGGATGCCATTGTGGATCGCCAGCGTAGTAAAAACCGCTTCAATTCCACCGGCAGCGCCGAGAAGATGCCCGGTCATGGACTTGGTAGAACTCATCGCGAGCCTCTTGGAGTGCTCGCCAAATACCGCTTTGACCGCTTCGGTTTCGGCCAGATCACCCAGCGGCGTCGAAGTACCATGAGCATTGATGTAGTCCACGGCATCCGCTGGCAGGCCTGCATTGCGTAGGGCTACCTGCATGCAGCGCACAGCTCCCTCGCCCCCACTGGCGGGTTGCGTCATGTGATAGGCATCAGCACTCATCCCGTAGCCCACCAACTCGGCATAGATCTTCGCGCCACGGCGTTGCGCGAACTCGAGTTCTTCCAGAATCAGGATGCCGGCACCCTCAGCCAAAACAAAGCCGTCGCGCCCCTCGTCCCAAGGACGACTCGCCTTCTCCGGAACATCATTTCGGGTCGACAACGCACGGGCAGCAGAAAACCCTCCCAATCCCAGAGGGCTGATGGCAGCCTCCGCACCACCAGCGATCATCACATCGGCATCACCGTATTCAATGAGCCGTGCCGCGTCACCGATGGAGTGCGTTGCAGTCGAGCAGGCAGTCGCCATGGCAATGTTCGGGCCCTTCGCACCGTACAGTATCGATACATGACCAGACACCATGTTAACGATACAGCGCGGGATGAAGAATGGGGAAATGCGCCGCGGCCCACTCTCGGTCACCACGGAGTGCTCGGACTCGATGCCTGGCAGGCCACCGATACCACTGCCGATGGAAACGCCGACGCGTTCGGCAATTTCCGGGGTAATCTTGAGTCCCGAGTCTTCCATTGCCTCCATGCTGGCGGCGAGGCCGTAATGGATAAACAACTCCATTTTGCGGGCTTCTTTGACGGGCAAATACTGGCCGACATCGAAGCCTTTCACTTCACCAGCGATCTGCGAGGCATAGGCCTCCGGATCGATGCGCGTGACCCGGGCAATGCCACTGCGGCCGTGGACGATGCTGTCCCAAGAGGCGGCCAAACCAATCCCGACCGGAGAAACGATCCCTAGACCGGTAACCACGACACGTCTTTTCAACGCAGACACTCCAAACCGAACGGAGAAATGATCTCAGGCATCCTGCTTGGGCAGATGCGCGCTGACGTAGTCGATGGCCTGCTGCACCGTAGAAATCTTTTCGGCCTCTTCGTCGGGAATTTCGCAGTCGAATTCTTCTTCCAGGGCCATCACCAACTCGACGTTGTCGAGGGAATCGGCACCCAGATCGTCAGCGAAGGACGCTTCGTTGGTGACCTCATCTTCATTCACACCCAGTTGCTCGACGACCACTTTCTTTACACGTGCTGCGATATCATCCATGGGAGAAACTCCTCAGTTGGTAAAAATTATTTTCGGCGGAATTGGACCACAGCTGGCGCGGTCCTGTAAAGGAAAAAGGCATCATCCCATCCACAACCCGCCATTCACCTGCAGGGTTTCGCCGGTGATATAGGCAGCTTGCGCAGAAGCTAGGAAGGCGACGGCGGCTGCCACATCCTGCCCGCTACCCAGGCGGCCAGCGGGAATCTGTTGTAACAGATGCTCACGCTGCGCCTCGTTCAGGACGGCGGTCATATCGGTGGCGATGAAACCTGGGGCGACACAATTGACAGTGACTCCGCGCGCCGCGACCTCGCGCGCCAGGGCGCGGCTGAAGCCCATGACCCCCGCCTTGGCGGCGGCGTAATTGCTCTGCCCGGCATTCCCCATCATCCCCACCACCGAAGTAATGCTGATGATGCGCCCATATTGCGCCTTGATCATGTCGCGCACACAGAGCCGGCTGAGGCGGTAGACTGCGCGCAGATTGGTTTGCAGCACCCGGTCCCAGTCCTCGTCCTTCATACGCAATAGCAACTGATCGCGGGTAATCCCAGCATTATTCACGAGGACGCTGGGGGCCCCTAGCTCGGTCCGGATCTGCGCCAACGTGGCATCCATAGCGGCGTCATCGGTCACATCGAGAACATAACCCCGCCCCTGCTCCCCCAGTTTTTCGCAGAGGGCCTCTGCCCCTGCGGCACTGGTCGCGGTGGCGGCAACCTGGGCACCGAGGCTGCGGAATTCCTCGACCAGCGCGGCGCCAATGCCCCGGCTGCCGCCGGTAATCAGTACCACCTGCCCGTCCAGCGCATGGCTCATCAGAGATCCTCCAACGCGGTGGCGAAACTCTTCTCGTCATCGAGAGACAGCATGCGCAGACTCGGTTCGATGCGCTTGCCCAACCCAGACAGGATCTTCCCCGGGCCCATCTCGACAAAGGTGGTGGCCCCCTGCCGGGCCAGGAAGCGAATGCTCTCGGTCCAACGCACCGGGGAAAAGATCTGCCGACGCAGTGCTTCGCGAATGGCCGCCGGCTCGCGATGACTTTGTGCGTCCACATTATGCACCAGCAGCGCATTGGGACTGCGGAACTCTACTTTGGCAAGATCAAGCGCAAATTTTTCCGCCGCCTCGGTCATCAGCGAACAGTGACTGGGAACACTGACAGGCAAGATCACGACCTTCTTCGCCCCGGCATCCTTGGCCCGCTCACTGAGCCGCTCGACGGCAGCGCGCTGTCCGGCCACAACGATTTGCCCCGGTGCATTGAGATTCGCAAGCTCTAGGACCTGGCCTTGCGCCTCGCGCTGACACAGGGCGCGCAGATCCTCTTCGCTGATACCAAGAACCGCAGCCATCGCCCCTTCGCCCTCGGGCACGGCGTTTTGCATGAGTTCGCCGCGGCGTGCAACCAGCCGGAGCGCGTCGGCAAAGTCCAGGCTGCCGGCGACCACCAAGGCGGTGTACTCGCCCAAAGAGTGGCCGGCGACGAAGTCGGGACTGGATCCGCCCTCCTCCTCCCAGGCGCGGAACATGGCGTAGCCTGCGGTGAGCATCAGCGGTTGGGTCCAACGGGTCTGATTCAGCTCCTCGATCGGACCTTCCTGCGCCAACTGCCAGAGATCGCGATGCAAGAGGTCAGAAGCCTCGGCAAAAATCTCTCGCAGCACTGGGCGGTTGGCACTGATGGCGGCGAGCATGCCTATGGACTGCGATCCTTGACCCGGAAAAACAAAGGCAATCGAACCCTGCACTATAGTCTCCTTGATGCGAATGTGCTGGCTGTACGCTCAGGTCCAGCGTAGCAGCGCCGAGCCCCAAGTAAAACCACCGCCAAAGGCCTCCAGCAGCAAAAGCTGACCCGGGCGGAAACAATTGCGTTGCACGGCATGATCCAGCGCCAAAGGTACCGAGGCGGCCGACACGTTGCCGTGCTCGCCCACCGTTACCACCACCCGCTCCATGGGCAAGGCGAGCTTTTCTGCGGTGGCCTGGATGATGCGGATATTGGCTTGATGCGGTACCAGCCAGTCGATATCGCTGCTCTGCAAGCCATTGGCAGAGAGGGTCTCCTGCACAATGTCGCCGAGCGTGCGCACAGCCATACGAAATACTGCATTGCCCTGCATCGTCAAGTGGCTCTCCGCTTGCGGTACCTGTAACAGCTCGGCATAGCGCCCATCGGCATGCAGGTGGGTGGAGAGGATGCCGGGCTGTTGCGCTGCCCTGATAATCACGGCACCCGCGCCATCGCCAAAGAGGATGCAGGTACTGCGATCCTGCCAATCGACGATGCGCGACATCGTTTCCACGCCAATGACCAGCGCCGTTGTCGCGGCACCACTGCGCAGAAACTGGTCGGCGGTAGCCAGTGCATAGATGAATCCGGTACAGACCGCCTGTACATCGAAAGCGGCCGCCCCTTGGTTGCCCAGGCGGGCCTGCACCAGACAGGCGGTACTCGGGAAAATCTGATCCGGCGTCGTAGTGGCCACGATGATCAGGTCTATGGCAGCCGCTTGCAACCCGGCAGCAGCAAGGGCGCGCTCGGCAGCACGGGTCGCCATGTCGACACTACCTTGTCCTTCCGCTGCCAGATGTCGCGAATGAATTCCGGTGCGGGCGACGATCCATTCGTCACTCGTATCCACCCGGGTACTGAGCTCGTGGTTGTCGAGCACCCTTTCCGGCAGATAAGAACCGGTGGCAATCAACTGGCTGTAATTAGGCATCAGGCGCTGTTGCGAATCACTTGCGCCAAATCGTCTTGTACCACTTTGGCGATCTCCAAGGTGAGGCGGTGATGGGCCTCGGCGATGGCCACTTCCACGGCCCGGGCAAAGGCCAGACGGTCGGCGTTGCCATGACTCTTGATGATGATGCCATTCAGGCCAAGCAAAGTTGCACCGTTGTACTGCCGCGAATCGAGCCGGCGTCGCAATTTTTGCAGGATGGGTCGATTGATGAGATAGGCCATGCGCCCATACAATCCCTGCGTGTAACTGGCGCGGAGTTCTTGCCGTACCATGGCAGCCAGGCCTTCAGAGGTCTTGAGAAAAACATTGCCGACGAAACCATCGCAAACCAGAACATCACAACCGTCTTGGTATATCTGAGAGCCTTCCACATTACCAATGAAGTTCAGATGACTCTGCCGCAGCAGAGCACTGGCAGCCTTCACCAGTTCGTTACCCTTGATTTCTTCCGAGCCGATGTTGAGCAGCCCAACCCGGGGCCTTTGCGTTCCCGTCACCTGTGCAAAAAGAATGGATCCCATCACGGCAAATTGCAACAGATGCTCCGGGTGGCAGTCCACATTCGCGCCCAGATCGAGAGCCAGCACCCGACCCTTGCGGGTGGGCAGGAAGGCGGCAATCGCCGGACGGTCGATCCCCGGGATGGTACGCAGGAAGACCTTGCCCAGCGCCATGAGCGCACCGGTGTTACCCGCGCTGACAACCGCATCGACCTGCCCCTCGCGCAACAAACCGATCGCCACGTGCATGGACGAATCACGCTTGCCGCGCAATGCCTGGGAGGGCGCATCGTCCATCTCGACGACCTGACTGGCATGCCGAATCTGTACCTGCTCCGTATCCCTAAGAAGACGGCTGCGCCGCAGTTCCCGGCGGAGAGTCGCCTCATCTCCGACCAGATGAAACTGCACATCCGGATAGCTCTTCACCAGGCCAGCTAGGGCGAGCAGAACCGTGCGCGGTCCCGAGTCGCCACTCATGGCATCAACGGCAATCTGCGGCAATGGAGTTCAGACCGGAGAATTCGTTCAGGCTTCTACGGATTTGCGCACCATCTCGCGCCCTTTGTAGTAACCACACTCCGGGCAGACGTGGTGGGGCAGCTTGCTCGCTCCGCAGTGATCGCAGGTCGACCGGTTGCTTGCCGTCAAGAAATCGTGGGCGCGGCGCATGTCGCGCTTGGATTTGGAGGTTTTACTCTGGGGAACTGCCATGATCTCGCTTCTCCATCAACAAACTACTGATTCGCACCGAGGCTTGGCACCTCGATTCCAGACACCGGACAAATGCCGGATGACCATTCCATACAGCGCGGCAGGAGTGGGAGCGCCAATAACGCCTCCTCCTCCAGCCAATCCTGTACCGCCAATTTTCCATCCGCAGCCATCACCAGCTCGCGCTCGGCGTCAATGGCTACCAGGGCCGCTTCCGTGTCCGCCACACCGACTCGGACCTGCTGGCGGATGTCGCAAGGCATATCGCCCAGACAGCGCTCACAGCGTAGCAGCCCCTGCAAGCGCAGCTCACCGTCGATCAACAGTACCCGACCGCGCCGTTGCAAACGCAAATCCACGGACGCCAAATCCAGCCGCTGCACCGCTTGCAGCAAGCGGGCCCAACGGGCAAAATCGGGCTCTCCAATCAACTGATCCCCCGCCTCGGAAACTCGGGAAATCAGCAAAGTAGAAACGTGCGCCGCAATCATGAGGGCGGCATATTACCGAGGCTCATCACGGGAGTAAAGCAATTTTCTACGCTTAACTCAATCGCGTTGGGAATTTTCCCAGGGTTTGACCCAGTTGGGCAGGGTTATTTAGAATGCCTGGAGTACATGGGAGGCATCTGCCCTCCCATTTTTGCATCTTCAATTCTGGCAACCTGGGGTGGGATTTGGACGCAGTCCTGGCATTGGCCGATGGGCGTATCTTTCACGGCGCGGGATTCGGCGCTACTGGCTTGCGTGCGGGCGAGGTCTGCTTCAATACGGCGATGACCGGGTATCAGGAGATCCTTACCGATCCTTCTTACCGCGGGCAGCTCATCACCCTGACCTATCCTCACATTGGCAATGTCGGCATCAATTCGGAGGATGCCGAAGGTCGCGAGATCTTTTGCGCCGGCCTCCTGCTGCGCACCCTGCCGCGGGCAGCGAGCAACTGGCGGGCGCAAGAAGAACTCGACGCTTATCTGCGGCGCCACGGAGTTCCGGGCATGGCGGAGTTCGATACCCGCGCGCTGACCCGTCATTTGCGCGAACACGGCGCCCAGAACGGGGCCATTGCCGTGGGTAACGACCTAGATATCGAGCAAGTCCTGGCGGCGGCGCGCGCCTTCCCCGGCCTCGAAGGGGCCGATCTGATCGGCGAGGTGACAGCCGGCGAGCGGCAGGAGTGGACCCGCCGTAGCCCCAGCCCTGCAAACGACTATATCAGCCAGGAGTCGGCGCCGACGACCCACCATGTAGTGGTGGTAGATTTTGGTGCCAAGCGGAATATTCTGCGTCTCCTCGCCGACCGTGGCTGCCGCGTGACCCTTCTACCACCACAGAGCAGCAGCGCAGAAATCCTCGGCCTCGGCGCCGATGGCGTCTTGTTCAGCAATGGTCCGGGCGATCCTGCGGCGCTGACCCAAGCGCAGAACACGATGCGGGCAGTCGTCGAGGCGGGCGTCCCTACCTTCGGTCTGTGTCTCGGCCATCAGTTGCTCGGACTCGCCCTGGGCGGCAAGACGCAGAAGATGAAATTCGGGCACCATGGCGCCAACCATCCGGTCCGCGATCTGCGTAGTGGCCGCGTCCTCATCACCAGCCAGAACCATGGCTTTGCGGTGGCGGCCGAGTCCTTACCCAACAGCGTCGAGATCACCCACGTCTCCCTTTTTGATGGCAGCCTGCAGGGGCTACGTCATCGTCATCTGCCCACCTTCTCTTTTCAGGGGCATCCGGAAGCCGGCCCCGGTCCGCATGATGCCAGCATCATTTTTGATGAGTTTGTCGCCAGTTTTGCCACAAGGAAAAGCCATGCCCCGGCGTGAGGATCTGCGAAGTGTACTGATCATCGGCGCTGGCCCCATTGTCATCGGTCAGGCCTGCGAATTCGATTATTCCGGCGTACAGGCCTGCAAGGCCCTGCGCGAAGAAGGCTGCCGGGTGATCCTGGTCAATTCCAACCCAGCCACCATCATGACCGACCCGCAGACGGCAGATGCCGTCTACATCGAGCCGGTGGAGTGGGAGACGGTGGCACGCATCATCGAGCGCGAACGCCCCGACGCTCTATTGCCGACCATGGGTGGGCAGACGGCGCTCAATTGTGCCCTCGATTTGCACCGCGAAGGGATCCTCGACCGCTATGGCGTGCAATTGATTGGTGCCAGCATCTCCGCCATTCGCGAGGCCGAGGATCGTGGCCTTTTCAAGAAGGCCATGGTGGAAATCGGTCTGGAGGTTGCGCGCTCCGCCTTTGCCCACCAGCTCGATGAGGCTCGGGAGATCGCCGACAATATTGGCTACCCGGTCATCATTCGTCCTTCCTTCACCCTTGGCGGCACTGGCGGTGGCGTGGCCTACAACCGCGAGGAATTTGAGGAAATCGCCGCGCGTGGCCTGGAGTCCAGCCCCACCCATGAAATTCTCGTCGAAGAATCGGTGATTGGTTGGAAAGAGTTCGAAATGGAGGTGGTGCGCGACCGCGCCGACAATTGCATCATCATTTGCTCCATCGAAAACATCGACCCGATGGGCGTACATACCGGCGATTCGATCACCGTGGCTCCAGCCCAGACCCTCAGCGACCGCGAATACCAGACCATGCGCGACGCCTCGATTGCCGTGCTGCGGCGCATTGGTGTCGATACCGGCGGCTCCAACGTGCAGTTTGCCGTCAATCCGCGCAATGGCCGGATGCTGGTCATCGAAATGAACCCCCGGGTTTCGCGCTCTTCCGCCCTGGCATCGAAGGCAACGGGCTTCCCGATTGCCAAGGTCGCCGCCAAACTGGCCCTTGGCTATACCCTGGATGAACTGCGCAACGACATCACCCAGGCTACCCCGGCCAGTTTCGAGCCCAGTATCGACTATGTAGTGACCAAGATCCCGCGCTTTGCCTTCGAGAAATTTCCCGAGGCCGACCCGCACTTGACCACCCAGATGAAGTCGGTCGGGGAAGTCATGGCCATGGGGCGCAGTTTCCAGGAGTCGCTACAAAAGGCCTTGCGCGGCCTGGAAACCGGGATGGACGGGCTGAATGAACTGGATACCAAGAGCTGGAGTACCGCACAGATCGAGCAGGCTCTGCGCAACCCGGGCCCCGAACGCCTCTGGCAGGCGGCAGATGCCTTCCGCCTCGGCTGGACGCTTTTACGCATTCACGAATTGACGCAGATCGATCCGTGGTTCCTCGAGCAGATCGCCGAGTTGGTGAACATGGAAAATGACCTGCGCGGGCGTGCCGTGGCAAGTCTGGATAAAGCGGAGCTGCGGCATCTGAAGCGGATGGGTTTTTCCGACCGACGCCTGGCGCAGCTCCTCGGCTGCCGCGAGGCGGCCCTGCGCGAACATCGTCACAAGCTGGGCATCCGTCCCGTGTATAAGCGGGTGGATACCTGTGCCGCCGAGTTCCATTCGCCTACCCCCTACCTCTACTCCACCTACGAGGACGAGTGCGAGGCGCAGCCCAGCGAGCGCAAAAAGATCATGATCCTGGGCGGCGGACCCAATCGCATCGGCCAAGGGATCGAATTCGACTATTGCTGCGTGCATGCGGCCATGGCCATGCGCGAGGATGGCTATGAAACGATCATGGTCAACTGCAACCCCGAGACGGTCTCCACCGATTACGACACCTCCGATCGCCTCTATTTCGAGCCACTCACCCTGGAAGATGTGCTGGAGATCGTGCAGATCGAAAAGCCTGAAGGGGTCATCGTCCAGTTTGGCGGGCAGACCCCACTCAAGCTCGCCAACGATCTTTCGGCGGCAGGCGTACCGATCATCGGCACCAGCCCGGACTCCATCGATCTGGCGGAAGACCGCGAACGCTTCCAACAGCTGTTGCAGCGCCTGCAATTACGCCAACCGGAAAATGCCATCGCCCGCAGCAGCACCGAGGCCCTTGCCCATGCGCGCTCCCTCGGGTATCCCTTGGTCGTGCGGCCCTCCTACGTGCTCGGTGGCCGCGCCATGCGCATCGTCTATGCCGAGGATGACCTGGAGCGCTACATGCAGGAGGCGGTGCGGGTTTCCGAAGATCAGCCGGTCCTGCTCGATCGCTTCCTGAACAACGCCCTGGAAGTCGACATCGACGCCGTTGCCGATGGGGAACGCGTACTGGTGGCCGGTATCATGGAGCATATCGAGCAGGCGGGCGTGCACAGCGGTGACTCGGCCTGCTGTCTGCCGCCCTACTCGTTACCAAGCAGCATACAAAGCCAATTACGGCAGCAGACCGAAGCGCTGGGCAAGGCCCTGGGGGTGGTCGGATTGATGAACTGCCAGTTTGCCGTGCAAGGATCGGATATCTACGTCCTGGAGGTGAATCCCCGTGCGTCGCGCACGGTGCCCTTCGTGTCCAAGGCTGCGGGCATCCCTCTGGCCAAGATCGCGGCGCGCTGCATGGCGGGCAAGACTCTGGCGCAGCAGGGGGTGGAAGAAATCACCCTCGGGCAGCACTTCAGCGTCAAGGAAGCGGTCTTTCCCTTCCTCAAATTTCCCGGGGTAGACGTGCTTCTCGGTCCAGAGATGAAGTCTACCGGCGAGGTGATGGGTATCGGGAGCAGCTTCGGAGAGGCCTTCCTCAAGGCGCAGATTGCCGCCGGCGAGCACTTTCCGCGGCAAGGCACGGTGTTTTTGAGCGTGCGCGACGCCGATAAGGAAGGCATCATCCCGGTCGCCCGCGAATTGCACCGCCTCGGCTTTTCTCTGCTCGCTACCCGGGGCACGGCCCAGCATCTCGACCGTGCGGGTCTCCGTGTCGCCGCGGTCAACAAGGTAACCGAGGGGCGTCCCCACATCGTCGATGCGATCAAGAATGGTAAGGTGCAGATCATCATCAACACCGTCGATGAGCGCCAATCGGTGCGCGATTCTTTCAGTATTCGTCGCGCCGCCCTACAGATGGGCCTCACCTACTACACCACCCTGGCTGGCGCCACAGCCGGTACTGCCGCCCTTGCTGTCCTGCTCAGCCAGGAGCGCAGCGTCGTTTGTTTGCAGGATCTGGCCAGCCAGTCCCCTTCCCGGAGGTAAGCAACTATGAGTGACAAGATTCCGATGACCGTCGTCGGCGCAGAGCGCTTGCGCGAAGAACTGCAAAGACTCAAGAGCAAGGATCGCCCAGCGGTGATTGAAGCCATTGCCGAGGCGCGCGCCAAGGGAGATCTCTCAGAAAACGCCGAGTACGATGCCGCCAAAGAACAGCAGGGCTTCATCGAAGGGCGCATTCGCGAGATCGAGGACTTCATCGCCCGCGCGCAAATCATCGATCCGAAATCACTCAATGCTGGCGACCGCATTGTCTTTGGCGCAACGGTTGAGCTCGAGGATCAGGATGGGCAAACCATCACATATCAAATCGTCGGCGATGCCGAAGCCGATATCAAGGAAAACAAAATTTCCATCAGCTCTCCTGTCGCCCGCGCCCTGATCGGCAAACACGAAGGAGATAGCATCGAGGTCAACGCTCCCGGCGGTACCCGGGAATACAGCATCCTCGCGGTCCGCTATATCTGATCCGCAGTGCGATCACGCTCTCCGGGGCGTCCACGGGAAACGAATCCATGCTCCATCATTTCTATCTGTTTCTACTGGCTGCCTTGCAGGGCGTGACCGAGCTCTTCCCGATCTCCAGCCTCGGCCACAGCATCCTCGTGCCAGCTCTGTTCCGCTGGCCCATCAATCGCGATGCCTCGTGGTTTCTGCCCTTCATCGTTGTCTTGCACTTGGGCACGCTGGCGGCGCTGTTGAGTTTTTTCTGGCGCGATTGGGTCGAACTGATCGGTGCCTTTCTGCGCGATCGGGGGCGTCCACGCAGTGCCGAAACCCGGCTTCTGTGGCTCTTGATCCTGGCGAGCATACCCGCCGGCCTGCTCGGCCTTGCCCTTGCCCATCGGATCAAAGACCTCTTTGGCGGCTTTGCTTTTGCCGCAGTCGCTTTGATGGTGAACGGCGCCCTGCTGATCTGGGGGGATCGTCTGCGCGCCCGGGAGCCCAGCCATACCCTGGAGAAACTCAGTTGGCGGCGCGCCCTGATCATCGGCTTTGCCCAATCGCTGGCCCTGATCCCCGGGTTTTCCCGCTCGGGCGCAACCCTGGTCGCCGGGATTGGCGTAGGCCTGGACTATGCCAATTCGGCGCGTTTTTCCTTTCTTTTGGCCACCCCCATCATCGGTGCAGCCGGCTTGCTCGAAGTGCCCAAACTCGTCCATCAGCATCTGAGTCACGGACTATATGGTGTAATTGTCCTGTCCGGAGTCATTTCCGCGATTTTTGCCTGGCTTTCGGTATGGTTCTTGATGCGCTATTTTCACCAACACGAGATCAAGGCGCTACGACCCTTTGGGATTTACTGCATTCTCTTTGGCGCATTTGCTTTGCTCGTGGGAAATGGCGGCCTGTAAGTATAGCGTCCCGAGCTAGAGCGCCATCAAGAGCGCTCTTCAGCAGCCAGCAATTTGTTCATCGCCCCCCCAGCAAAAGCACTCTGCAGGGCCAAAGCCAGACCCACGGCAGTAAGGATATAAAAAACACCCTGAACGCCAATCCAGCCCAACCCCCATCCACCGACCACACCGCCGGTAAAAATGCCCAGAAACTGCATGAGTGAATACACACCACTGGCAGCACCACGCTGTTCCGGTGTCGTAGAGCGACTCATCATCGAAGGCAAAATTGCGGAAGCGATGTTATAGCCGGCAAAGAAGATGATTGCAGCACTGCCTACCGCCCAGAAATGCCCTGCGAATATACCCATGAACAGTGCGCCGAGGGCGATAATGATCCCGCTAAGAGCGAGTACGCGCCGATGCTCCCGGTTTTTCTCTGCATAAATCACCGGATATAGCATGAGGACGATGCCGCCGAACATAACGGGAAGATAGACCTCCCAGATTGCCCCCTGCGTCAATTGCGTGGCCCGCAACAACTCCGGTGACAGAACAACGAAACTGGCGCCCAAGACCATCTGCAAAATAAAAATGCCGACACTGGCGGCCTGAACCGCAGGGTGAGAGAAAATGCGCAGGGCATCGCGAAAAGAACCCATGCGCCGCTGCTGCCCCTCGGGTATGCCAGGAATTACAAAAAACAGGGGCAGAAAAGCCAATACACCGAGGACCGCAGCTCCCCAAAATACTCCGGCAAGGCCAGAAAATCCGTAAATAATGGGTCCCAATGCCATACCCAGAACATAGGCAATGGAAATGCTGCCACCGATGGCGGCCATCGCCTTGGTCCGATGCGCATCGTCCGTGAGATCGCCGGCGGTAGCCAACAGTACGGAGGAGACCGCTCCTGCCCCCTGCAATACACGGGCCAAGACCACCCCCCAAATATTATCCGTGAGCGCCCCGAGTACCGACCCCGCAATGAAGAGCAGCAATCCAAGCACCAGAACCGGCTTGCGTCCCAGACGGTCCGAGGCGCTACCAAAAGGAAATTGCAGCAGGGCCTGGGCCAGTCCATAGATGCCGACGGCAAGCCCAAGCAGAAAGGGCGTACTGTCGCGCATCGAATGGCTGTCGAGGGCAAGCACGGGCATCAACATGAAAAGCCCAAGCATGCGGGTCATGTAGATGAAACTGAGTCCAAAAACCGCCTTTTTTTCTTGCCCGGTCATAGGCGGACCCGCGTGCCGCTGACGCCGCCCCTTTCGATCAGAAGAAGCCATAACTCAACAACGCCTTGCCCACGAGGAGCGCGGTGAACAGGAGGAACAGATAGCTGATGGAAAATGCAAACATCTTGCGCGCGTAAAGGTCCATCTCGGCGCCTTCTGGCAGTCTGCGTAGGCGCAAGGCCATGCCAACAAACCAGGCACCTGCGATCCAGGCAATTCCGCCGTAAACCCAGTCATGGGTAAGGAAAGCCGGCACCAGACTCACCAGCCAGGTCGCCAGCGCGTAGACCAGGATTTCCTTACGGGTGCGATCAACCCCGTGGGTGACCGGCAACATCGGGATGCAGGCCTTGGCATAGTCTCGCCGACAGTAAATGGCCAGCGGCCAGAAATGCGCCGGCGTCCAGACGAAGATCAGCGCCACCAGCATCAGCGGCAAAAGGTTTACCGAGCCCATGACTGCGGTCCAGCCAATCAACGGGGGAAGCGCTCCGGCCAACCCGCCCCAGACGATGTTCCACGGCGTGCTGGGCTTGAGGTACAGGGTATACACCACTCCGTAGCCCACCGTACCGAGCAGGGTCAGCGCCAAGGTCAACGGGTTGGTCCACAGCAAGAGTACCGCAATGCTGACGCTGAGCAGGATCGCGGCATACACTACAGCGCCCTTGCGACCAATGCGGCCCTCTGCGAGGGGACGACGGTGGGTACGCCGCATGTGCTGGTCGAGTTCCGGCTCGACGATCTGGTTGAGCACTCCGCCAGCACCTCCCGCCAGGGCGATACCCAGCAGTCCGGCGACTGCCGCGGGCCAGTGCTGAATGCCGCTGGGCGCCAGCAACTCACCAACCGCAGCCGTGAACACGAGCAGAGAGACCACCCGGGCCTTGGCCAGGACCCAGAGATCGCGAAGCAGCTGAACGCCTGCACTCGGGCTGGGCAAGAGAAAGGGTGATGAGGTTTCGATAGACTTAGGCATTTGTTTTCCTTAGCGCCATACCAGGACGATAGCGAGACTCATGGAGAGCACCATGCCCTGATGAAAGGCCACCATAATTCCGGGGTCTTTGGGTTTGAGATTGACCGAATGAAAGAGGAGAAAGCCAACGGCAACCTGGATCACCGCCAGGTAGAAGGCCACCGGGAAGGCCGGCATCATCCAGCCCAGGGTGGCAACCAGCAACAAGGCAGCACTCACGTGCGCCGCCACCGTCCATTGCGAGGCCTTCTGGGGTTTGACGAAGGCGCCAATCGCCTTGCCGAAGCCCCGCTGTCCGGTGGTCATTCCACCCAGCAGCACGGCCAGCAAGAGCGCATGCAAGGCGCCCATGGAACCGAGATACGTCCAGAAATTCATGCCTGGATAGGCCAGATTGACCAGAAAGATCAAAAAGACCCCATAAGCAAGAAGTCCATGGATCCCATGGACCAGAGAGGGGGCCTTTCCGGCCAGGACATAGAGGGTGCCCATGCCAAAGAGCGCGGTCACCACGATCAGTCCCAGTCCGGAAAGGGTATTCACGTCTGGCGCGAGAATGGCCAGGGCAAGCGCGACCAGCCCCACCAAAGTTGCCACCACACGGTGGGCTGCTTCGGGATCACTACGCAACATCAAGACCACAATGTTGCGGGTATAGGGCCACTTGGTGCCCAGGGACAGGCCGTAACCGAAGCCTTCGACCAAGCTGCCGAGCAAAATCAACACCATGGCAAAGCCGACTTCCGTGGTAGACAGCGCCTGCACCAAGGCATCGACGAACCCTCCGCTGCTACGCAGTCCTTCGACCACGCCGGCCAGCACCGCGGCAATCAGCGCAAGGCCGATGAACTTGCCGATGGCACGAACGAAGGGGGTCATTTCCGGCTCAACGGCGTGCGGGATTCCTTCCCGTCCACCGACTGCTGGTCCATTCTCGAGTACGCTAGACATGTGTTACTCCTGGATGCTCAGTGCATCCCTGGCATCATCGGCATGGTGCGCAGATACAACTGCGAGAACATCCACCAGGTCAGGCCGATCGTAAAAATGAACAACGGAATGAAAAGCACGAGGGAAACGGTATTCCAAATGTTGTGCTCCGAGACATCGATATGTAGCAGGAAATAGATCTGCGCAATGATGGCGATGGCGGCACAAATCGTAATGACCATCAGCAGTCCAAAAGGCGGAAAGGCATGCGACGAAACCATTGCCGTGGCTGCTGCCATGAGCACCAACGAGATCAGAAAGCCGGTGAAATAGCCCCGAGTACTCGACATCTGTACCTCGGGATGCAGAATCGGATTGTCGTGCCCATGACTCATGACATATACCCCCAGAGATAGACGAAGACGAAGACGAAGACCCAGATAATCGCCTGCAAATGCCAGAACATCCGCAGACTCAGCAAGCGCCCCACGGTATCCGTAGTGAAGCCTTTAGCCGCGACTTGCGCCATCATCACCAGAATCCAGAGCAAGCCAAAGAAGATATGGGCGGCGTGGACCTGGGTGAGAACGATGAAGGCAGAGGCACCGCCGCTGGTCTGCACCGTCACACCGTGGGCAGCCAGATCCATCATGTCGTGGATATCCAGACCGAGAAAAATCACGCCCAGGACAAAAGCCGCAATCAGGCCATTCATCAGACCCGCCTTGTTGCCCTTTTTAACCGCACTCATGCCCATGCCATAGGCCAACACGCTCAAAAACAGTGCTACGGTCTGGGTAAAGGTGTACCACGGGTGAACGAAATCCGCCGGGGTCTGCCCATTGAAGTAGCTGTGGGAATAACTCAGCACACCATAGGCCGCAAAGAGCGTGGCGAAGAGCATGCCGTCACTGAGCAGATAGAGAAAATATCCAAAACTACGTGTCGAGATCACATCATGGCCGTGGTAGTGGGTATCCCACAACACTGCCTTGCTGGGATCGGGTGAATCATGTGCACTCATCTGTCTAATCCTCTTGTCAGGGGCGTGGCATCAGCCACGCCCGCAATCCTTAGTGGTGATCGCCGCCGGAGCTTGGCGGCGTACCCAATGGGCTTACTTTCTGCCCCTCATAGGCCATCGCCCCGCCAGGAACCGCCTGCCCGCCATGATGTGGCAAGTGTCCTTCCACCTGCTGCTGACGCTGCATGGCCTCGCGCTCCATCTTCTCCAGCTCGGCAGCCGTGATGATGTAGCCCGGATCACCGCGCCAGGACCGCACGATCATCAGCACGATGATGGCTACCAGACTAAGCAGACAGAGCCACCACACCCGCCAGGTCAGAGCAAAGCCCAGCACGAAGGTCAACGCACCGATGTAGATCGCCACGCCGGTGTTGTTCGGCATGTGGATATCGACGTACTGGGTCGGTTGCGCCTCATTGATACCGTTATGACGACGCCAGGCTAGTTCATCACGGGCGTTGACATGCGGGGTCACCGCAAAGTTGTAGAACGGCACGGGCGAGTGGGTCAGCCACTCCAGGGAGCGCGAGGTACCCCACGCATCCTGCCCAACGCGGTTCTTCACCCGATCGCGAATGCTGACGTAGAGCAACACGAAGAACGCGGCCACCGAGAGGCAGTACACCGCGATGCCGATTTCCTCGGTCACCAGATAGGGATGCCAGGCAGTATTGAACACATAATCCAGACGACGGGTCTGACCCATGAAGCCGAGCATGTACATCGGCACGAAGACCAGCACCGAACCGGCACTGAAGAGCCAGAACATGGTCTTGGCCCAGAATTCATCGAGTTTGAACCCGAAGACCTTGGGGAACCAAAAAAGTACCGAGCCAAAAATGGCGTAAACGATCACCAGCAACATCGAGTGGAAGTGGGCAATCACGAAGACGCTGTTGTGCACCATGTAGTTGATTGCCGGAATGGCCAGCATCATACCCGTCAAACCGCCCACCAGGAGCAGGAACAGCGCGCCGATGGCCCAGAGCATCGCGGCGGTGTAGGTAATGCGTCCGCGATACATGGTGAAGGCCCAGTTGAATACCTTCACACCGGTAGGAATACCAACCAGCATGGTTGCCACACTGAAGAAACTGTTCACGTCCGGTCCCGCACCCATGGTGAAGAAATGATGCAACCAGACCAGCCAGGATACCCCGGCAATGGCAAAACTCGCTGCCACCATGGTGATGTAACCAAAAAGCGGCTTTTCGGAGAAGGCCGGAAAGATCTCTGACATCATGCCAAAGGCAGGCAGAATCACGAAGTACACTTCGGGATGCCCCCAAATCCAGAACAAGTTGGTGTACAACATCAGGTTGCCGCCGAAGCCCGCGGTGAAGAAGTGCGAACCCAAATAGCGATCACAGGCGACCAGGAAGAGCGCCACCTGCAAGGCTGGAAAGGAGGTCAAGGCAATAATGTTGGCCGACAGGCTCGCCCAGGTGAAGATCGGCAGGCGGAACCAAGTCATGCCCGGTGCCCGCATCTTGACGATAGTGGCGATCAGGTTGATGCCACCGAGGGTGGTACCAAGTGCCGTTAGCTCCAGGGTCCAGATCCAATAGTCCACACCCACGCCAGGGCTGTACTGCAGCTCAAAAATTGGCGCATAGCCAAACCAGCCGTTGTGCGCAAAATCACCCACGAAAAGGGAGATCATGATCAAGGCAACAGCCGCCGCGGTAATCCACAACCCGAGAGCGTTGAGATAGGGATAGGCCATATCCCGCGCCCCAACCTGGAGAGGCACGATGATGTTCATGAAGCCCACCAGCAGTGGGGTCGCGGCCAAGAGGATCATGATCAGGCCGTGGGCGCTGTATACCTGCCCAAAATGGAAGGGCGTCAGATATCCATGCACGGCACCGAAGACGCCGGAGGACTGGGGACCGTTGGCCCAGACCTGCTGGGTACGGATCATCAGGCCATCGATGAAGCCGCGAAAGAGCATGACGAGACCGAGTATGATGTACATCACCCCCAGTTTCTTGTGGTCAACGGTGGTCAGCCACTCTTTCCAGAGATAGCCCCACTTGTGATAGTAGGTAATCAGACCCAGTATAATGACTGCGCCGATGACCACGGCCACGAAGAGTGGCGCGAGAATCGGATTGGTATAGGGGATCTGGTCGATTGCCAGTCTCCCTAGTAGAGGGTTCCACCCTCCCGGTACTTGAACGAGCATTTGCGTCACCTCTCCTTTTTCCTAGTCGCGATGCTCAGCGGCTTGCTTTTGCATGTAAGCCACCATGTTTTCAGTCATTGCCGGCGGCAACGGCCAAGTCTTGCCATTCATCACTTCCATCATCAAATGATCAAAGATTCCGCTCTCCACGTTCGAGAAATAGACCACGCGATGATTGACATTAATGTAGGGCTCGGCAAAGCGATTAAAGCTGGCGTAGGTCATGGTCTTCGGTGAAGCCTGTACCTTGCTCACCCAATTCTGGAAATCCTCCTTGCTGACCATCTTGGTCGGAAAGGTCATCCAGGAGGTACCCGCACCCGCATAGTCCGAGGCAATTCCCTGATAGACACCGATGCGATCACTTTCCAGCGCATTCTTGGTGCGCATGCCAGGCATCACATCGATCATGCCGACGAGCTGCGGAATGAAGAAGCCCGAGGTAACCGCCGTAGAGGTAAGGCGGAAAAAGACTGGTGTATGCACCGGCAACACCAATTCATTGGCCACCGCCATATGATATTGCGGATAGATGAATAACCACTGCCAGTCCGTGGCGATGACGTCCACATGTACCGGATCACCCTTGGGTGCCATGTGCTTAGTAATGACGGTAGGATTATATGGATTGATTTCGAAGGTACCTTTGACGGCAAAGTATGCCAGGAAACCGACGGCAATGATCGGAATACCCCAAACCAGAACCTCAAGCGTATTGGAATGAGACCAATGGGCATCGTACTTACCACGATTCTTGCCCTTGGAATATTTCCACATGAACCAGATCACCAGCAGCGCCGTAATACCAACAATGGCACCCATGATGACGACATCAATGATCATGTAATGCAGGTTGGTATCGGCCATCGTACCTTTCGGATCAAAGATCCAGAAAATACCGGCATTGGCAAGGCCAGCCCATGCAGCTGCCAGCATGCCACCTCCCCATAACGCCAGTCGTTTTGCTTGCTTTTTAAACATAACCACTTTCTCCCTGACGGATTCCTAGTTCCGTATCGTTTTGCCGCCGCGGTGTCCTGCAGCAACCCATCCGCGGGTCGAGGCACTCCCTTTAATGCCCTACCCACTGAGCCAAACCAGAAAACACAGTACTGACCGACAGGGAGTTTGGCCCCCGCTGCAAGTCAGCACTATATTCATACAACATTATATTTTTACAGAAGTCTTCTTTTCGGGCATTACGTTATTCCACTAAAAACGCCGAAGCAATAGAAAAGGCCTTCAAATATTTTTGGGAACAACCAAGATCGATTAGCGCGCTGAATTTACAAAAACCATCATATAATTATGTTAGCGTTTTCTTATGTTTAATTTTCCTTAATAATCAAAAGCGATAGACCAGAAGAAAGGTACCAAGATAAACTCTGTCTTTACATCTATGTTTATAGTATTCGCGATAGTAAAGACAAAAAACTACAACTTTGTTTTTTTATTGGAGAAAATTTTCTGCTATTCTCCGCACATGTTGCCCAGTCAACCTTTCCTCGCTTTCCTTCTCAGCAGCGCGCAGGTTCTCCGCCTGCGGGATGGCAGCACCATTGCGACAGGCGTCTGGGCGGAAGAACTGCTTCTCCCCTGGCAAGAGTTTCGCAGGGCCGGTTGGCCTATCGTGTTTCTGAGCCCAGATGGCAGGCCGGCGCATATCGATCCGCAGAGCCTACTGCTCGAAAATCTCTCTGGTGACCAGAACAAACAAAGGCATCTGGAGCGCGAATCCGCTCGGCTGCCGCTTTCCGACACACTCTCCGTTACCCAGATTTTTCCGTTACTGCCGGCCCTGCGCGGAGTTTTTGTTCCGGGTGGCAATGCTCCGCTGATGGACTTTCCCGACTCGGCTGCCGTAGGACAATTGCTGCGCGAATGCCGGCAGCGGAAAATCCCCGTTGCCACCCTCTGCCACGGTAGCGCCGCCCTTCTCGCCCGCCCTGCTCCTGCTCAAGATCGCCCTTTTGCCAGCTTTCAGGTAAGCTGTTTCCAGAAGCTCGAGGAAGAGCAGACCACTCTCGCGGGACGTTGGCCATTTCACTTGCAAGAAGAGCTGCACAGCTGCGGATTTCAGGTGATATCGGGAACGGCATGGCAAGCGCAGATTGTTCGCGACCGCGATCTGTTCAGCGGCCAGAACCCGGCCTCTGCTCTCCCTCTGGCGCAGGCGTTGTTGGCACGTCTGGAGGAAAATCGTCGTCATAGGGGAAGCAAACATGGATACTGATGCATTAAAGCGTATGGCTGCTGAGGCGGCGCTGGATTACATTCAGCCAGGAATGGTTGTCGGAGTCGGCACCGGTTCCACCAGCAATCACTTCATCGACGCCCTCGGCCGGGCAAAAATTCCCGTTGAAGGCTACGTACCCTCCAGCATAGGCACTGCCGAGCGGCTCAAGTCCCTGGGGCTGCGCGTTCTGGATCTCAACGACACTGGCGACATCCCGGTCTACGTCGACGGCGCCGACGAAATCGATCCGCACTTTCGCCTCATCAAAGGGGGTGGTGGCGCTCTCACCCGCGAAAAGATCGTTGCCTCGGCGGCTCGGCGCTTCGTCTGCATCGCCGATCACTCCAAAGACCACGCAAAACTCGGTAGCTTCCCGTTGCCGGTCGAGGTCCTGCCCTTCGCCCGTAGCTTTGTTGCCCGGCAACTGGTAAAACTGGGTGGCAACCCTAGCCTGCGCAACGGCTTTACCAGCGACAACGGCAATGCCATCCTCGATGTGGTCGGCCTCGATCTCAGCGATCCAGTGGCCATGGAGAGCAAGATCAACAGCATTCCGGGTGTGCTCGACAATGGCATTTTTGCCCTGCGTCGCGCCGACGTGGTCCTGCTCGGCAGCCCTGAAGGCGTCATCCGCCGTAGTAACGCGCCACAGTAAGGATCTGGCCAGCAATGGAAGGAGAAATCGACCATCGCGCCACGCGACGGGATTTTCGCGCCGGCACGCTGGCGCGCGCGGATCTCAATCCGGATCCCTGGGTGCAGATGCAACGCTGGCTTGAGGAAGCAGAACGGGCCGGAAACTTCGACCCTACCGCCATGGCCCTGGCCACGGCCGATGGCGGTGGATTCCCTAACGTGCGCTATGTGCTTCTCAAGCATTTTGACGCTCGCGGCGTCTGCTGGTACACCGATAGCCGTAGCCAAAAAGGACAGGAATTGGCCGCCAATGCCCGCGCGGCTCTGGCCTTCTACTGGCCGGAGCTCGATCGGCAACTACGACTGCAGGGGGAGGTCTTTCTACTGCCCGAGAGCGATGCAGAAAGTTATTTCCGCCAGCGGCCCATCGGTAGTCGCCTGGCCGCCGCAGCATCGGAACAGAGTCGGGAAATTGTCGATCGCGCCCATCTGGAAGCAAGAGTGGCGGAGCTCGCGGCCCGCTATCCTGACGGCGATGTACCGCGCAATCCTGCCTGGCGCGGCTACCGTCTGGCACCGCAGCGCTTCGAGTTCTGGCAAGGGGGCAGTAGCAGGCTCCATGACCGCTTTGTCTATACGCGCAACGAAGAGAGTTGGCGCATCACCCGCCTGATGCCCTGAGTGAACTCTCAAAAACCTTCTATGCGCGCCTCGTAGTCGAGCACGATCAGGCGAAATAGGTCATCTCCCAGCTGCACGTGGGCGGTCTGCGGACCGCCAATCCGGATAGAATTCTCCCCCGCCATGCTCAAGCCGAGGGGCTGAAAATGGTCCTGTTCGATGAGCTCATTCAAGAGGTTGCGCAGCTCCGCTTCCGCTACCGTCCCCGTATTATCCACGACGCGGCAGGGCTTTCCGCGCCGCGTCTGCCCCTCGACTACGCGGGCATGCGGCGAAAGCGGTGGCAGCCCGGAATCCTGCTGTTCATCCATGTTGCACCTCCCGAAAGAGCCAGGGCATCTGGCGACGGCGCTCCGCCTCGAAGGCGCGAATGGCGTCGGCGTGAGCCAGAGTCATCTGAATGTCGTCGAGACCGTTGAGCAGCTTGTGTTTCGCTCCCGGGGCGATATCGAAGGAATAATGCTGACCATCGGCGCTGTGCAGCTCCTGCGCGGCGAGATCGATGTGCACCTGCAGGGGTGCAGCCCGCGCGGCAAGGAAAAGTGTGTCGATCGTTTCTTGCTGCAGAGTGATCAGCAAGATGCCATTCTGCACGCAGTTGTTGGCGAAGATATCGGCAAAACTCGGAGCAATGACCGCACGGATACCGTAGTCGGCAAGTGCCCAGGGAGCATGCTCGCGACTCGATCCACAACCAAAATTCTGCTGTGCCAGAAGGACCTGTGCCCCTTGCAAATCGACTCGGTTGAGCACGAAATCCGGATTGGGATCGGACAAATCGCCATCGCGATAGCGCCAGTCGAAAAACAGGAACTGTCCCAGTCCCTGTCGCTCGATGGTCTTGAGAAACTGCTTGGGGATGATGGCATCGGTATCGACATTGGCGCGATCCAGAGGGATCACCGCCGAATCGAGGGTGGTAAAGGCTTGCATCTCAGGATTTCTCCATGCGCTTGAGGACGACATATTCGACGGCAGCCATTTGATTGGACGCAGCGCGACTCGCGGCGAGCGCGCCCAGCTCCGTCAGACCGCAGCTGAACAAGAGTAGCGCCACCCGCAGAAGAAAGAGACGAGCGCTCACCCGTGCCACCGCCGAAGATCAACAAAATGGCCGGCTATGGCTGCCGCAGCGGCCATGGCCGGGCTGACCAGATGCGTGCGGCCACCGGCGCCCTGCCGCCCCTCGAAATTGCGGTTGGAGGTGGCGGCACAGCGCTCGCCCGGCTCGAGGCGATCGGCATTCATCGCCAGGCACATCGAACAACCCGGTTCCCGCCATTCGAAACCTGCCTGGCGGAAGATTTCGTCGAGTCCCTCAGCCTCCGCCTGCGCTTTGACTAGGCCTGAACCGGGCACAACCAGGACTGCCTTCACCGAGTCCGCCTTGCGCTTGCCGCGCACGATCTCGGCGGCGGCGCGCAGATCCTCTATTCGGGCATTGGTACAGGAGCCGATGAAAACCTTGTCGACCGCAATCTCGCTGATCGGAGTGCCCGCCTGCAGCCCCATGTACTCCAGAGCACGCGTCCACGCCTCCCGGCGCACGGGATCGGGCGCAGCGGCCGGGTCAGGAACCTTCGCGTCGACGGATAAGACCATCTCTGGGCTCGTCCCCCAGGTCACCTGGGGCAGCAATTGGCTAGCGTCGATGCGAATCTCCCGGTCGAACTGGGCGTCACTATCACTGTGCAGGGTCTGCCAGAACGCTACCGCCCGCTCCCAGTCGTCGCCCTGTGGGGCGTGCGGGCGTCCCTGCAGGTAGGCAAAGGTTTTGGCATCGGGTGCTACCATACCGGATCGCGCACCCGCTTCGATAGCCATATTGCAGACCGTCATCCGCCCTTCGACACTTAGCGCCTCGATCCCCGGCCCGGCAAACTCGATGGCGTGGCCGGTACCGCCGGCGGTGCCGATCTGCCCGATGATGGCAAGGACGAGATCCTTGGCTGTCACACCCTGCGGCAAAGTGCCATCGACCCAGACCCGCATGTTTTTGGACTTGCGTGCCCACAGGCACTGCGTCGCGAGGACATGCTCGACCTCGGTCGTGCCGATACCGAAGGCAAGCGCGCCAAGGGCGCCGTGGGTGGCAGTGTGCGAATCTCCGCACACCACGGTCATGCCGGGCAGGGTCAGCCCCTGCTCCGGCGCAATCACGTGGACGATCCCCTGCCGCCGGTCGAGCATACCGTACTCTTCCACCCCAAATTCGGCACAATTGCGATCCAGGGTCTCGACCTGCAGGCGCGAGGTAGCGTCGGCGATGCCGGCAGCTCGATCCGTAGTCGGGACATTATGATCCGCCGTGGCGATATTCGCATCCACCCGCCACAGTTTGCGTCCGGCTGCGCGCAGGCCGGAGAAGGCTTGCGGGCTGGTTACCTCGTGCAACAGATGGCGGTCGATATAGAGCAGCGTGCGGCCATCCTCCTCGCTGAGAATGCGATGCTGCTCCCAGAGCTTGTCGTACAGGGTCTGTGCGGTCATGAGTTCTGCACCTGTGGTAAAAACGCCCTTATCCTACTCTTTTAACGATAGCTGGGAAACGTCGGTCGAGATGGTAGACCCCGAGGACAGGCATCTGCCTTCCCCCTTGGGGCAGGTAGCAGGTACTATGTTGGCTTAGCAAGTAAAGGTGGCACAGCATGAGCTCAGAAAAATCGCGCGAAGAACAGGAACTGACCCGGATAGCCCAGCAATGCCTGGAGCTTGCCAAGGCGCGGGGTGCCAGCGCGACTGAGGTCGGCGCAAGCTCCGGTAAGGGGCTGTCGCTCACCGTGCGGCTGGGAGAGGTAGAGTCGGTAGAGTATCACCGCGACAAGAGCGTGGGTGTAACCGTGTATCTTGGCGAGCGCAAGGGCTCTGCTTCAAGCTCTGATTTTTCCACTCAGGCGTTGACAGAGACGGTGGAAGCGGCGCTCAACATTGCCCGACACACGGCACCGGACCCTTTTTCGGGTCTCGCGGATACCGGCCTGCTCGCCAAGGAATTTCCCGATCTGGACCTGTATCACCCCTGGGACGTCGATCCCGATACGGCAGCGGAAATCGCTCGTCAGTGCGAAGAGGCCGCGCGCAGCGCCGACCCGCGCATCCACAATTCAGAGGGCGGCAGCATCAGCACCGGTGAGGGGATGAGTGTCTACGCTAACAGTCTCGGCTTTGTCGGCGTCAGCCGGGGGTCTCGCCACAGCCTTTCCTGCTCGGTGATTGCCGAGGATGAACAGGGCATGCAGAGAGACTATTGGTACGATGTAGCCCGGCGATACGAGGATCTCGCCAGCCCCGAGGAGATTGGCCGAATCTGTGCCGAACGCACTCTGCGCCGTCTCGGGGCACGAAAAATCGGTACCTGCACGGTGCCGGTTCTCTTCGAGAATCAGGTGGCATCCAGTCTGCTTGGGCATTTCGCGCAGGCCATCAGCGGCGGCAGTCTCTATCGCAAGGCCAGTTTTCTGCAGGACAGTCTCGGGCAGACGATCTTTCCCCCGCAGGTACGGATCTACGAGGAGCCCCTGCGACGGCGGGGCCTGGCCAGTGCCAGCTTTGATGGCGATGGGGTTGCGACCCACAATCGGGACTTGATCCACGACGGCGTCTTGCAGTCCTATCTGCTCGACGCGTATAGCGCCCGCAAGCTGGGACTGAAAAGCACGGGCAATGCAGGCGGTGCCCACAACCTCACCCTCGCCCCCGGTAGCGAGGACTTGGCGGCGCTCCTGCGGCAGATGGGACGCGGTCTGCTGGTAACGGAGCTGATCGGCTTTGGCGTCAATGGGGTGACAGGGGACTATTCCCGCGGCGCTGCCGGCTTTTGGGTGGAAAATGGGGAAATCCAGTATCCGGTAGAGGAAATCACTATTGCCGGACATCTGCGCGAGATGTTTGCGGGCTTCGTCGCCGTCGGCAGCGATCTGCTGATTCATGGTGGCACCGGCAGCCCATCCATCCTCATCGACAAGATGACCGTCGCCGGTAACTGATCCCACGTGCTGACGCCTTCTCAGCGGGTCAGCACCCGCGAGGTCTGGGGACATGCGGTGGCCAACATCACCCCTTCGGCCATGCCGGCGGTAACCATTGCCTTGGTCGCCGCCCATGGTGGGGCCTTCACCTGGCTGGCTTACGCCCTGGTGGGGGTGGTGATGTGGCTGGTGGCGATTCAGCTTGGCATCCTGGCGCGCCACTTTCCTTCGCCGGGATCGCTGTTTTTTTATCTGGCGCAGGCCCTGCATCCTGTTGCGGGCTTGGTCGCCGGCATTACCATGATTTTCGGATACGGTGGCGCCTTGCTCGCTGCACCACTGCTCTGTGGTCTGTTTGCCAATACTGCACTGCATGCCGTCTGGCCCGCAGCACCCAATCTTCTCGACCTCTTCGCTCTCGCAACCCTGGCCATCGCCTTCTCCCTGGCCCGCCGCGGGGTGGAAATCTCGGTGCGCTGGGGGCTTTGGGTGGAATGGTTTTCCCTCGCCGGTATCCTGCTCATCGCCATTCTCACCCTGCGCCATTTTGGCATCAGTGACCCGCAACAGTGGCACTTTTCCCGCCTGCACACTCCCTCTTTGCTCAGCGCCCTGGTCCTATCCCTGCTTGCCTACGGCGGCTTCGAGACTGCTGGCAATCTGGCAGCGGAGGCCGAGCATCCACGCGCCATACCAGGCATCATGCGCTGGGCGGTGATTCTGGTAGCCATTTTTTTCGTGTTTCTAGCGTATACAGAAACGCTGGCCTTTCACGCACTTGGGCAATCCCTGGGAAATGCTTCGACCCCGTTGAACGCCATCGCCACCGCTATGGGGGAATCCTGGCTCGGTGTGCTCGTCGATCTGGCTATGGCCAGCGCTGCCTTTTCGGCAAGCATCGCCACCTTCAACAGTATCTCGCGCATCCTTCTGAGCATGGCCGGGCATCGCGTTCTACCACAGATGCTGGCGCAGCGACATCCCGTGTATGGAACCCCGATTCGTGCGTTGCAGGTCCTTGGCATCCTGGTCTTGACCAGCATTCTGTTGTTCTGGCTGTCCCATAGTTCGGTACTCGACTTGATCGACATCTTCGGCACCTTTACAGCGCTCGGTTTTGTCTTGCTCTATGCGTTGAGCAATCTGGCGGCGCTGCGCTATCTCTTTCGCAGCCGCGCCGGGCTGCGCTGGGCCAGCCTGCTGATCACCCTGATCAGCCTGCCCTTGCTCGGTGCGGTCTTCTACGGGACGGTGGTGCCCTTCCCCGGTGGCAGCATTGGGGCGACGATTATCATCTTTTTGCTGATGGTCGCTGCCACCGGCAGCCTGGGACTGTATTGGGCCCGCTTTCAGCCGGAACGACTGCAGGCCATCGTCAGCAAACAACTGACGTAACGGCTTAGCTACCGTCTTCTTCTCGAATCGATACGACCTGCAGGACTGGCTCCAGCCAGATCTTGCCATCGCCCATTTCGCCAGTGGCGGCGTTGCTGGTCACCAAGGCCACTATCCGATCGGCATCGTCGGCCGCGACGATGGTTTCGATCTGTACCTTGGGATGACTGGCAGATTGATACCAAGCGCCACTGCGCAGGGTGGAGTAGCCGCGCTGCTGCCCAACACCTTCCACCTCGCTCACCGTTACCCCACCTACCCCCAGTTCCGCGAGACCATCGCAGATCTGATCCATGCGCTGCGGACGGACAATTGCCGTAACCCGTATCCAGGAGCTTGCCTTGGCCATCAACCCTATCCCTTGATCTGCGCCAGCCAGGGACGGTACAGTGCCGCAGCGGTGGCCGCAAGCCTCGCCGTTTTGGCGTCGAGATCAGCGAGCATCTCGGCAGCGCTTTGCAGGTACCTACCACCCTCCTCTGCCGGCCCAGCGGAATAGCTGTCTACCCACCGGCGTACCTGTGCTGCCGTCACCTCGGGATGCGCCTGCAGCGCCAGAATCCGATCACCCAGTGCGAATGCCTGTACTTGGGTTGCAGCGTTATAGGCCAGCACCTGCGCACCTGGCGGGAGCGTTGCGCAATGCTCACCATGCCAGTGAAACAGGGGGAACTCGGCGGGCAGCTCTGAGCATAGAGCATGACCGGTCTCCGACAAGCGCACCGGCCACCAGCCGAGTTCTTGGCCGGAGGGGTTGCGTTCCACACTGCCCCCCAAGGCCAAGTTGATGAGCTGCGCCCCCAAACAATGCCCCAGGATCGGAAACTGTTCTGCCGCAGCCGAGCGAATCAAGGCCTTCTCGGCGCGCAACCAGGGGTATTCCGCTTCATCGTGCACGCTCATGGGGCCACCCATGACGATCAGGGCCACATACGACGCCGGGCTGCTGGGCACCGGATCGCCTCGCTCCAGCGCGCGTACGTCCGTTGCGTAGCCAAGGCTCGCAAGGAGCGGAGCGAGGCTACCCAACCCTTCGTCTGGGTGATGTTGCAAAACCAATATTGTCGCCATCAAAAGTCCTCCTGCCCCAAAAGTAAACGGCGGCCCGAGGGCCGCCGCTGCTGAACAACTGCACGACCAGATCAGTCACCCAGGACCGGATGCCTCTCGCCTTCGCCGTAGAACGCGTAGGCTTCCTCTCCATGCACCGCATCATCACCAATCAACAATTCCTCTTCGCTCATGCGCAACGGCGTTACCAAGCTGATCAGCTTGAGCAGAATAAAGGTAACAACGATATTGAGGCCAATGATGAAGGCGGCTCCAATAATCTGCAACCAGACCTGATGCCAGTTGCCGTCAATAGCACCGCCAGGATTGGAGAGGCCAAACGCCGCGCACCCCTCTTTGGTAGCGAGCAGGCCAGTCATGATGCCGCCCAGCACACCTGCCACCGCATGCGTGTGAAACACGCCAAGGGTATCATCCACCTTGCGGAACAGGGCGGTCTTGCCGACGATATTCATGCTGATCCAGGGGATAATGCCAGAGGCAATACCAATAGCGATCGCGCCCCAGCCATCCACCACACCCGCCGCCGGGGTGATGGCCACCAAGCCGGTGATCATACCCTGCACCGCACCGATCACCGATGGCTTCTTGAAGTAGAAGATGTCCATCATCGTCCAGACAATCACACTGACTGCCGTAGTGAGATTGGTGTTCAGCACTGCCGCACCGGCATCACGACTGGCAGCGTAGGGATCACCGCCGTTGAAGCCGTTCCATCCCAGCCACAAGAGGCCGGCGCCAACGAGCATCAAGAGCACATTGTTAGGCTGGAAATTTTCGCGATCACGGGCCAGACGGGGACCGATCACGGCGGCACCAACAAAGCCGGCAATACCCGCCGATAAATGGATCACGTAGCCACCGGAGTAGTCGATCACGCCCAAAGAGGACAGGAAACCACCGCCCCAGAGACTGAACGCGCCAACGGTGTACGAGAAGGTCAACCATAGGGGCACAAAAATCATCCAAGCCTTGAAGCTCATGCGTCCCAGAAAGGCGCCCGCCATAATGACCAAAGTGATGGCCGCGAAGACGAACTGGAAATATACCATCGTCGACATCGGGAAATTGGCAGTGGTATTTGATGTCGGCAGTAATGCCTGGGTCAATTCATCCTGCATGCTGATGATGGGGTGGGGCAGACCGACGAAGGGGAACCATTCATGGCCAAAACCCATATTATAGGCCCAGAGAACCCAGGCAATGAGCACCGCCGCGAAGGCGTAGAAGGCCATAAAAGCAGAGTTGATGGCCCATTTCTTTTTGACGATGCCGCCATAGAGGACAACGAGACCGGGGACGCTTTGCAAGCCAACGATGGTTGCTGCCGTTAGCTGCCACGCGTTGTCGCCGGTATTCAGCCAGGACACAGACATAAAACCTCTCCTTTGTAACGGTGTTTTGAAACGATACGTTTATCAGTACGCCGGACTAGAGGGCCTCATCGCCACTCTCGCCGGTGCGGATGCGAATGGCCTGGACTACTTCGGAGATAAAAATCTTTCCATCGCCGATTTTTCCTGTTTTCGCACCTTTAGAGATTGCTTCGATCGCGATATCAAGAAACTCATCCTTGATCACCGTCTCGATTTTTACCTTGGGCAGAAAATCCACCACATATTCGGCCCCGCGATACAGTTCCGTGTGGCCCTTTTGCCGCCCAAACCCTTTGACTTCCGTTACCGTCAGGCCCTGAATGCCGACTTCCGAGAGCGCCTCCCGTACATCATCCAGTTTGAACGGCTTGATGATTGCCGTAACCAGTTTCATACCTCTACCCCCTTGTGATTGCCATCAGAAAAGAAAGCCGGTCTCGACCATCCCGCGCACCTGATTGGTCGCCAGACCATTCTGGCCCGCAAATCCGGTACCCGTAGGTGTTGAGGCGGTAACGTAGGAGAGTTCCGCACGGGCGAAGAAATCCCCCGATTGATAGGTGGGGGTTACCGTTAGTGACCAGGCATGGGAGTCGTCAGGAAGATCAGTGAGCGAGGAAGCAACGCTCAGCAGACCTTCTCGCGGTACGCCGCCGACGGCAAGGTACTCCACTCGGCCAGCCAGGGAAATGTCGGAGTCTACGGCATAGTTTACCAACAGCGATCCACCGTAGTTGTCAAAGTTCTTGTCGATCCCCAGACGGGCCGACTTAGGCGTGATCATGTATTGGAAATAGGGTTCAATGGTCCACGGTCCGGAACTATAGGTGTAGATCAGGCCATAGATCTGACTGACTGTACCATACGGGGTGTACGCGGCATTATTGGCGGACGTACGCACTTTTCCCAAGGGACCGTCGGCATAAAATGCCAAGGTATTGGCGCTATTGATGGTATAGGTCAGTAATCCACTCAGAACATTATAGCGATTGGAATAATAGCCATCGTTCCACGATAAAGAGGCGCTCAGTGGACCAACGCTAGCATTGAATTGAATGCCGCGGCTGACAATCGGCTCCATATCCCAAAGTAATCCGCGCTCGATATTGATATTCTGATAGGTAAAGCCACCCTCGGCGCCAATCAGAGTGGGAAGTTTGCCGATTTCCATGGAAAAGTTGCCACTGGGCGCAATTTTCAGATAGGCAATGGGCAGGGCGCCGAAATCGTTTATGGTGCTAGTGGGATTAGCGCCGGTAAGCGACGCCGCCAGGGTGGGAAAGCTGTAGACGCCAGCCTGGGCATAAAATTGCAGCAGACCCGAGCTCTTTTGCACGATTACCGAACCATTGCTGATGGTAGCACCCGCATACTTGGCCCCGAGAGTGCCTGGAACTCCCTGCGGATTGTCCTGCCAGAAACCCAGGCCGCTGATGGCACCCTGCACCCCAATCTTGCCCAGCGGTCCAGCACTGACTTCGATGGGATTCGGCAGATTCAAAGAAGCATCAGCCATGGGAGCGGCTAGGGCGGCAACTACGGCAGCGGAAAGTATCCACGCTTTTTTCATTTCGCTTGTCCTCGTAGGTGGTAAAAAAGCGAATGCTCTGTTGCAGAATTCGTGCCACCATAGATAAGCGCTTTTAGTTCATATAGTTAAAAGAATACGAACGCCATAATCTTGATAGAATCCTACCGTAACGCACGGTTATAGTGCATACGGAGCTTCCATTGCACTGCTTAGGTGCATCATTGGTGTCTACGCCCCCGGATTTACCGGCGATATGGATGGCACATAATTTGCTCACCTATCGAGTGCGTTTCATATAACAGGCAGGAGTGCAACAAATGGGTATGACCCCAGCAGAAGTTCTAACGCTGATCACCGAAAAAGATGTCAAGTTCATTGATTTTCGTTTTACCGACACCAAGGGCAAGGAACAGCACGTCTCGGTGCCAGCCCATACCATCGAAGAGAAGACCTTTGTTGAAGGCAAGATGTTCGA
>Ga0078972_1003146_pt1 | contig 50569 bp, 53 predicted proteins | sample YelNatPaOPGAMG01_FD_67568 | JGI IMG/M metagenome (GOLD analysis project Ga0078972, IMG submission 67568) | Hot spring thermophilic microbial communities from Obsidian Pool, Yellowstone National Park, USA - OP-RAMG-01 (SPADES assembly) (version 2) | ecosystem: Environmental > Aquatic > Thermal...
CAAGTGAACACCTACAACATTAAGCCGATAGTAAAGATCTTCTCTAAATCGTTTTTCCTCAATTGCCCTTCGCAAGTCCCGGTTGGTCGCAGAAATAATTCTGACATCGACCTTAATGGTTTCCATGCCGCCAACGCGTTAAAACTCCTTCTGCTGGATGGCGGTCAAGAGCTCTGCCTGTTGCGCAAGATCCATCTCCCCTATTTCGTTAAGAAAAAGGGTGCCATTGTGGGCCATCTCAAACCTGCCCAGGCGCTTTTGTATTGCTCCGGTGAATGCACCTTTTTCATGGCCGAATAGTTCGCTTTCCAGGAGCGTTGATGGAAGCGCAGCGCAATTAACGGTTATAAATGCGGCTCTATTTCTTTTGCTGTAGAAATGAAGAGCCCAGGCCACCAGATCCTTTCCGGTGCCCGTCTCTCCTGTGATTAAAACATTGACATCGATGTCGGCCACTTTAAGGATAAGTTCGTGTATTTCCTGCATTTTTAAGGAATTGCCAACTATTTTATCAAAGCTCCTCTTGGGAGCCAATTGCCGCTTAAGATAACTGTTCTCTTTCTGCAGAATAAAAATACTTTTGAATTGCGAAGTTATTTGCGAGATGGTGGTTTCAACCGGCAATCGCTCAATGGCCGAGCCACCGACATAACCCTGTACATCAGTATGTTCGGCAATATACCTAAAATCGTCAGGGCTGGCCACGGGACCACCGTAAACCAATTTAATGATGTTTGGTTTAATGCACACCGCAGCATCGAAAACCTTCTGCGCTCTGGCAGCAGCTTCTTTTAACGTGATGCCACGCTTGACCGCTGTCTTGCCTCCGACGGTGAAGCCAAAGTTGAGACAGACCACGTCCACATCGGCCTGAGCCATTTTTACAGCGTCTTCCACGGAATGAACGTAGGCCACCGTAAAGAGACCGGCCTTGGACGACTTTCCCATGAAGTGGACTTCCCGTTCGAAGCCAAGCCCGGTATCTTCCAGGTGTTGACGGAAATTGCCATCAAGGAGGCATACGGTGGGAAAATTGTTTACACCGGCAAAGCCTATTTTCCTGATTCGATTGATAAAATAGTCAAAGTCAAGCAGGGGATCCGTAGGACAAGCCCCGAAGATAACCGGTATGGTTCGGATGAGGGGGATTATTTCCTTTTCACCCAGGTCTATCACCATCGAATTGCATGAGGAGAAGGGCATGTAGGCGGCGATGGAGTGAACGCCGCAACTACGGAACTTGCCGGCGTTGAGTACAAGGAGAAAATCGGCTCCTCCGTCCCTGGCATATCTTGCCGACAATCCCGAACCGACGGCCGCACCTATTACCGGTTTTCCGCTCGCCAGGATACCATTCAAGGCCGTGATGATGTCGTTTTTGGCCCACACACGAATCACCCGCCTCGCTTGACCGTTTCTCATCAGCGTTTGAAAACGTGCACCGGGACGCGCGATACCGGCGGACGGCTGCCGGGATGAACCACGACTTGCGTCGGGCAGAACTTCGACGCCCGGCCGGGGCTTTCCTGCCGGGACAAACGCCTGGCGGCGGCAGCAGGAGCAGGAGGAGGCCGGGAACACCGAGACCTTTTACTTCCAGAGGAGTTGATGGCGATAAGGAGAATTAGCGATACGGGGCTTTGCCGCGGTTTCCGGAGGTGTTTGCCGAAGGCGTGGCGGTTCGCATCAGGTATCACCATGGGCCACGGCAAACAGGTCCGGCAGTCACCCCGCGTTGGCGTCCAACGGAAACCGGGAGGTGTTCTTCTCGCGGGCGGCCACCCGGGGCCCAAGGAACGGACCGAAATCTTGAGGCGGGGGCGGGGAAACCCCGCCCGGCCTACTGTGGCATGTTCCGCCTGTCCTGCATGTTTCGCTGGTGCACCTTGTACTGCGGTTCCTCTTGTTCCGTTTGGTTCAGGCGGCTGCGCATGCCCTGCACGATGCCGTCCAGTTGCTGCCCATACTGGGAGAACATGCGGCGGGCGTCGGGGTCGCCGGTTTCCAGGGCGAAGTTCTTGATGTTGGCGGTGACGGCTTCCAGGCTGTTCAAGGTGGAATGCATTCTTTCGCCGACGGTCATTGTTTGTCCCTCCCTTCGAGAGGTAGGTTGCCCCCGGAGTGACAAAATATCTACGGACGCCGACCCGGACGCGGAGGTGTTTTCTTGCATCCATTTCAACGGCTGATCGCGGATACCATACGGCGGGAGGGCCCGCTGACCTTCGCCCGCTACATGGACCTGGCCCTCTATCATCCGCAGTTCGGCTACTACATGCGGGGCGGGGACCAGTTCGGGGAAGAGGGTGATTTTGTCACCGCCCCCACTCTATCGCCGCTTCTGGCCCGCGCCCTGGCCGAAGCGGCCCACGACGCCTGGTCCGCGCTGGGACGGGGTCGTTTTCGCCTGGTGGAGTACGGGCCGGGACGGGGCGAGTTGATGCGCGACCTTCTGGCATACCTGGCGGCGGAGTATCCGGAACTATTCGAACGGGCGGAGGCGGTGCTGGTGGAGGTCAGCCCCGCCCTGGCCAGGCGCCAGCGCGAGACTCTGGCCCCATGGCCGGGGAAGGTAGCCTGGGCCGGCGCGCCGGTCGATGCCTCGGACGGCATGGTCATAGCCAACGAGTTCGTGGACGCCCTGCCCTGCCACCGGGTCCGGACGGGACCCGGCGGGCTGTCGGAACTGTACGTGGGAGAAGAGGACGGCTGCCTGGTCTGGGTGGAGGGTCCGCTGTCGGATCAGGCGGTGGAGACCCTGGCCGCGACCGGACTGGAACTGCCCCCGGGACACGCCGCCGAGGTCTGCCCGGCGGCCCGGTCGTGGCTGGCGGAAGCGGCCCGCTGGCTGGAGCGGGGCTTCCTTTTGGTGGTCGATTACGGGATGGAAGAGGCGGCTCTGCTAGACCCGGCCCGGGCCGGGGGCACGGTGCGTTCCTTCCGGCGGCACCGCCTGGTCGGGGATGTCCTGAGCGCTCCCGGGCAACAGGACATTACCGCCCATGTCAATTTCAGTACCCTGGCGCGATGGGGACGGGAGTCTTTCGGCCACCCGTCCGTCTATACCACCCAGGGCCGTTTTATCCTTCATTCCGGCATCCTGGAAAGACTGGCCCGCGGCGACAGTTTCGTCCACGACGAACAGCGGTACCGTTTGGCCGAACAGATGAAGATGCTGATGTTGCCGGGCGGGATGGGGGAAATATTCAAGGTGATGGCCTTTTACCGGGGGGATGAGCCGGTGCCGGTCCTGCGCGGGATGGCGGGGGCACGGGCGTTGCCCTGAAGGGGGGAATCGTCGGTACCGTGACTTTGGTTTTTATATACTTTTTCTATGGTTTATCCACGTTTACCATGGGATTGGCGATCTTGTTTCAGTATAAACAGTTTAGTAATACTACACTGGCCAGCGATGTTCGATGGTTGGGTGTTTTTGGTGTAATTCACGGATTTTCCGAATGGGGAGTAATTTTCGTAACATTGGGATCCCTAATGGGCGCTTCCACACATTCACTACTTAGGTACTACATGGGCGAAGTTTTTTTAACCTCCCTTTCATTTATTTTTCTTTTGCAGTTCAGTACAAGAGTGATTATTGCCGGCACACATTCTTTCCAATGGTTGCAATACGTATTGTTAGGCATAGGAGGATTATGGCTGATAAATGCATTCCTCTTCTTTGTCTTGCATAATAAGGATATGGCATTATGGCTGGAAGCCATGGAGACAAGTTCACGTTACCTGCTTTGCTTCCCCGGGGCCGCTTTAGCCGCTGTCGGATTTCTCTTGCAGAGGGACGAGCTGATGGGAATGCAAACCCCTCACGCCAAAAAATTGCTTTATGGTGTAGCCATTTCTTTTCTGGCCTATGGAGTGATGGAAGGCCTGGCCGTTCCTTATCCGGAAGTTATTCCGGCGGGTTGGTCCGGTTTGCCACCGGCAGCCATGTTCTCGATTGCCTTTATGCCCCTGTTGAGATCGCTGACGGCGATAACGATGGCTTATTTTGTCATCCGGGTGATTGGTCTTCTCAGCCACGAATACAGTCACCTGGTGGAGGCCGTGGAAAGAAGCCAGGTGCTCGCAAGGGAGCGGGAGCGGATCAGCCGCGATCTCCACGACGGCGTGATCCAGTCCCTCTATGCCATCGGTCTGCAAATGGAAGAAACCGTCCATCTGACCAGGGAGTCTCCGCAAGAGGCCAGGCGGGTTCTGCGACAAATGATCGAGGGACTAAACGGCGTCATCCGCGACATCCGTCTTTTTATCCAGGGATTGTCCCTGCCGCAAAGTGAGGAGGGACACCTGGTGCAGAGAATCGCGTCCCAGTTGCGACGTTTCTCCGACGTGACCCAGGTGGCCGCAGAGATTTTTGCTCCTCGCGGGGAAACCGTATTGAATCTGGCCCCGGCGCAAATAGACAATTTGTGCCGCATTGTCCAGGAAGCCCTGGTCAATGTCGCCAAGCACGCCGAGGCGAGCCAGGTATACGTCGTGGTGGGCGGGGGGAAGGACGGTCTTCTCCTGTCCATAAGCGACGACGGCAAGGGAATGGGGCTGCGGACCAATGACTCCGGCGGACTTACCGGGCACGGACTGGAAAACATCAGGTCCCGGGTGGCCATTCTGGGCGGCCGGTGTCTCTGGGAATCCTGTCCCGGGTGGGGGACACGGTTAACCGTTGCCGTTCCCCTTCCTCCAAACGCCGGGCGGTAGCCGGGAAGGGCCGGGCCTTTCGGGCGCCGGGCCCTTCCCCCCGGTCCCGCCGCCGGTCATTCCCCGGTCCGGCCCGCCCTAACGGCCCGATAGTAATCGCGCCAGATTACCTTGTAGACACCGAGATACCTTGGCACTTTGTTCAGGCCCGGAATGAAGGGCCAGAACAGGAAGATCAGGAAGACGGCCAGCATGGTCATCCCCGCCATCAGGTCGCCGGAGGCCGAAGTGGACCACGGCGGAATCTGGTAAAGGAAGGTATAGGGCGTAAGCCACCAGGGACCCGGATAGGGACCCACGTCGTGCATGATACCCCATTGTTCACCCTTGAGGTCCTGCCCGTCCGCCACGTTATGCAGGGCGTCTCCCTGGAGGAAGAGCAGGTCCCGGCCCACATTGTAACGGTAGACGTTGTCGGTGCGGTCGATCGCCCCGGAAAGCAAGCCGGCGGCAGCCATTTTCCGGAGGGAATCCAGCATGACCGGAACGGGACCGTAGTCGCCCTTGGGAACAGCGGTCCAGTCACCGCCGGCCTTGGTGACGGCCGTGTAATAGTTGTTGGCCCATTTGCCCCGCTGCTCGGCCGAGGCGCCGTTATAGGTCGCCAGGGCGCCGGCCAGGGCCGGATCGAGGGACGCCGCCATGGACAGGGGGCGAAGGACGAAGTCTTGCGCGGGGTTAACGGGATAAGTAACGCCAAACAGCTTGTAAGTCCATATCTGCGGCGCAACAAAACCGATGGTCTGGGCACCGCCGGTGTCGGTCTGGTAAGGCGGTCCGTACCCGTCCATGTCGCCCTGGCCCGCCAAATCCGCCGCCGCGGTCGACAGGAAGGTTTTGGGATCCTTTTGGGCCACCTGTTGGTTGGTAACGGCCGGGGAACTGGGCGAACCAAAAACGGCCGCCAGCAGGATGACCAGCACGAAGATGGCGGCGCACGCCACGACCAGGAATTTCACCAGGTCGAAAGACCGCATGGGTATACCGTCGTAATAGGCGTTATGGTCCTGGGTCAAGAAACCTTCCCCTCCTTCTCCGCTTTCGCGTCGCGTAGCGGGTACGGCTTCACCACGCCGTGCCGCCGCACTTCGGCGATATGCCAGGCTATCACCAGGAGGAGTATGGCCGGCAACACGGCAACGTGCAGCCCGTAGAGCTTCCCGTTGTCCAGGACGTTGAACCATACTCCGACCCCCATGGCGTTGAACGCGTCCTTGGCCTGGACCTGGTTCCACTGGGAGAAGAAATCACCTCGCAGAAGGAAGCCCGTGAAGGCGGTCACCACGCCGATACCCAGGGTGAGCCAGCCCAGCATCCAGGTTCCCGCCCGTCCGTCGCGCCAGGCCGCCATAAAGAAATTGGTCACGAAGTGCAGGATGAGAAAGAAAAAGAAGCACTGAACGCTCCAGTAATGCATGGCCCTGACGAACGCTCCGGTGGGGGAATCCAGCCACCATAACGACCCGTTGGCGGCCAGAACGATCCCGCTGATTATCAAACTGACGAGGGACGCCAAAATCAAGGCACCGAACGAATACACCAGGGATTTCACAAACACCGGCTGCCGTTCGGGAAGAAGGTGGTCCCAGTCATAGTTCTTCCGAATGAATTTCCTTAAGCTGCCGGTCCAACTCAACGGTCGTTTCCCTCCTCTTCATTCCCGGGATAACCGAGGAACAGGAAAGCCACGAATACGATCAACAGCAGGCTTTCCACCACAAAATTGGGCCACACGTTGTCCGGAACCATCTCCGCCCTCCTTTCCAGGTACGGAACCCCGGGCCCCCGGGAGCGGGGCCCGGCCAGAAATGTCCTCCGCCGCCTCCGGGATATTATATGGGGAGTAGTATTTCTCCCACAAGTGTCATCGATCCCCAAATGACGGGCAAGAATTCACCTTACCGGCAGTACGGTTGTCCCGGCCCCGGGGAGTACACCGCGCCGTCACCGCTTCTGTATGGCATGTTGGGAAGGCTAATGGCAGGAAATGTGGGCGGATACGTCGAATTGACAATTCCCGGCGCTGCCGGTGAGGACGATCCGCTTGGGGGAGTTGGTGGACGTGGCCAAGATAAGGGTCCTGGTGGCCGATGATCACGAAGTGGTACGCATGGGGCTTTCCTTGTTGCTTTCGCGGCATCAGGAGTTGGAAGTTGTCGGGGAGGCTGGTTCGGCTCACGAGGCGGTGGCGAAGGCCAGGGAACTGTCGCCGCACGTGGTGGTCATGGACATCAGGATGCCCGGCCAAAGCGGTATCGAGGCCTGCCGGGAAATCAAGGCCTTCGCGCCGGAAATCAAAGTGATAATGCTGACCTCCTACACCGACGAGGAGGCTTTGTTCGGTTCCATCATGGCCGGGGCTTCGGGCTACGTGCTGAAAGAAATACGGGGGCAGTCCCTCGTCGATGCCATCATCACGGTGGGGCGTGGCGGTTCCTTGCTGGACCCGGTGACTACGGGCAAAGTGCTGGATAAGATAAGGATACTGGGTGAGAAAGGGAATACCTCGCCGGACCCGCTCAACGAGCAGGAAAAGAAGATCATTTCCCTTATCGCCGAAGGCAAAACGAACAAGGAGATTGCCGCCGGACTCCTTCTCAGCGAGAAAACCGTGCGGAACTACGTCAGTAGTATCTTGGCCAAGCTTAACCTGAACAACCGGGCCCAGGTGGCCGTGTACGCCGACAGATTGCGTTATACAAAATAGTTTGCGGTTTTTCCGGCGCCGGCCGAGAAAACGGCGGACCGCCGGCTGTGGTAAGCCCCCCGCCGTCCCGGACGCCGGCAGGGCGGACGGGGAAACCGGTAAACCGGAACAGTGGATCAGGTTCCGACCCTGGGAAGCCCCGGCACGCCGGATTTCCGACCCCTCGGAACCGGGCAGCGCCTCCGGACCGGTCCGTGCCGGATGGATCCGGCCTCCGGCGGAGCGGCCGGATTTGTGGCCAGGTTCTTCACCATGGCAACTGTCCCGGCACTTCGCGGGCCTGACGCTTTAGCGATAGGAGTGCGCGTGATAGTGCACGTGACCGGATTCGTGACGGTGCCGATGAAAATGTTCATCAATAAGATTTACACTTAGCAACAAATCCTTGTTGGACAGAACTTCGGGCGGGGTACCGATCAGCGAAATGCTGTGATCTTCGTTAAAGACGATCACCCTATCGGCAATTTCCTCAATGATATCTAGGTCGTGAGTGGCGGTAATCACGGTTTTACCTGCCTCATTTAGCTTCATTAGAAGGTTGATCAACCATCGTTGGGTTTTTGGATCCAGGCCGGCAGCCGGTTCGTCCAATAGCAATACTTGCGGATTGATCGACAATACGGAAGCGATCGCCACTTTCTTTTTTTCGCCTCCGCTAAGGTGATATGGTGGTCTGTGTTTTAATTGTTCCAGTCCGAGAGCCGTGATTATTTCATCAACACGTTTACGCACTTCCTCTTCGGAGAGGTCCATTTGAATGGGGCCAAAAGCAATCTCGTCCCATACTTCGGAAGAGAATAATTGAATATCCGCATTCTGGAAAACGACTCCCACCCGGCGTCTGAATGCTTGAGAAAAACTTTCGTTTTCGAGGTTTTTCTCGGTGATGATTCGACCGAAAGCCTCGTAAACACCTTTTTGAGGAAACAACAGGCCGGCCATGACCTTCAGTATGGTCGATTTGCCTGAGCCGTTGGCACCCAACAGGGCAATCTTTTCTCCCCTGTAAACCGTTAAATCAATATTGTTTAACGCCATTTCTTTCTCGTTGTATTGGAAAACGACATTCTCCATGCGCAAAAGAACGTCTTTTTGTGTCTTATCAGCTGCCAAGTAGACGATCACCTCCATAAAATAGCAGGGCAAAGAGAAACACTAAGCCGAACCAGAGCAGATCCACTAAATTTATTTTAAACCTGGCCAGTGCCCTGGGTCTGCCGGTGTAGCCACGGGAAAGCATTGCCGCATAGATTTCCTCATTCATTGCATAAGATCTTACCCAAAGGTTGGCTATCGCCTGGGAGACAAACCCCTGCTTCTCGCGAATGCTACTTGCCCCTATCGTCCTGCTTCGTCGCGCCATAAAAGTATCGGTGGTTATTTGTAATAATATAAATATATATCTATATGTCATTTCAAAAACCATTATGAAAACTTGCGGTATATATAAAATATTGAGGGCTTTTAATAATACGTGCCATTTTGTGGTGATGGTCAGTAATGCTGCCAGCGATACACACGCTCCCACTCGCAGGACAAGGAGAAAAGCACCGGACAATCCATCTCTGGTAATTGCAATCTCTTGCGGCAGAGTTAAGGGGCCTACTTGTATAACGTGTGTGAAATGGGTGATAACAAGCAATGGCTCGCCCGGCCGGATGAAATTGAAGATGGTGGGCAGGACTATAACACCCGCGAAAAGCGGTATGAATGTCCATACCCTTTTGAAAAAAAACCCGAGTGGCACGCGGGAAAGGTAAGCCATCCACAGGATCCATATATTGAGGAAAAAAAGAATTACCGCATGCCTGGCCGTGGCCGTTAACAAAATGAGTATGGCAGTGGTGGCTACCTTCACCCTGGGATCAAGACTCTGCATTAGACCGGGTTGTGCGGCCAGATATTGGGAAAAGAACTCGTCCTTCAATATCCTGGCGACCCCGTCAATGGTTTTTTCCAAAAAGCCGGTCGACCTTTTTCCCGCGTTTTTCGGCCAGGGTAATTCCTCTTCGATCCCGGCCAGAAGCCAAGGGGGAAATTGCGTATTCTCGGGCAAATTCCGCGCCTCCCCAATTTGCGACTTTTTCGGGTTTGTGAAACAGACCGTCCTGGCGGGACATTCTTACTTCGTGACCATGAAAGCCAGGGTCGCGGTAAACCGTAGTTGATCGCAACCATCCTTTTCGTCTCCGGGGGCTTGGTGGCGGGCAATAACCAGATAGCGTCCCGGCTCGGTCGCCCGTAGGGCCAGGTAGCCACCCGGACCTGTTGTAGCGGGCCATTCAAGACGGCCGGCCGGGCCCTGGACGACCACGTCAACGGACGTCTCTCTTAAGACTTCACCCCGATACACCACGGCCAGCGGCAGGACATCTCCGGCCCGCCAGTGTTGCCAGCGTGCCGCCCTGATTTCCAGGGGCAGGCCTGATGGTTTTGGCACACCCTCGGCGTGATGTCCCACGGGAACGACACATTGGGCATAGTGGGTAGCTGAAATTGTCGCCGGTGCCTCCGGGTGGTCCCGTCCCGTTTTCCCCTTCCGATCAACCACATGACTGACCTCGATCCGGAGGATCACATGGTAGAGGCCGCCCACCGGAGGCAGGAAACGAACTGATTGGTCTGCCGCATATCCGGCCAAGGTAATTTCCTTGCGGCCACCGCCGGAGTGGAGGACGAGGGCGGACAGGATTTGATCATCGGCGACGATATCCGGCGGCGTTTGTGGCCACCACCGCCAACGCAGTTGGACATCGCTTCCCTCGTGGCTGTGGGTTTGGCCCATTTCAAGCCACACCGCATACGCGTTCAAGGCGGTGGGGTCCGGTGTGGCCGTCGGTGTTTTCACTTCTGGAAACCCCCTTGCATTGAGCTTGCGATCCGGGCCTTGCCGGCGGTCCGAAAAAAGGGGTGGGCGGGGCCATCGTTAATCGCCCCGTGCCCACCGGGGAGGTTAAAAGTCCTGCCCAGGTGACTTTCAACCCAAACTTGTCGGAGAGGGTATGGCGATTGATTACGTTCCGAAAAGTCTATGCTTTCCTCACCTGGTTGTCTTTCTCTTCCCGTAATTGAACCTTTCGGAACAGGTAGGTTACGCCCATCACTACCGCCAGAGCCACTACGGCGCAAGCGATGTAAACCACGGCATTCTGCCAGAAGGTCTGGTCGAAGCCGGGCAGGCTGTAATCCGGAAACAACTTGTGCTTCCACAGGTTCCCCCATTTGGCGAGGCCCTGGGGAATGAATCCCAGGCGCTCCTTCAACTCGTCCTTGTCCCACTCGCCGAAAGCGGTGCCCGAAGCCAGCAGCCCCAGGGGCGAGAATACCACGAGAACCGCCAATCCCCACCAAAACCTCTTGAAGACCGGCCCGGTTGTCTTCTCCCGCACATCCCCGCCTGCGGGTGCGGATGCGGCAACGGGGTAGATCCTGAGCAGGGAGGGATCCCGGCGCTGCAGATAATATATGACCAGGCCGGTGACCAGGGCCTCCACCGGACCGGCCATAAGCAGGTGGGCCAGACTCATGGCCGGTACCGCCACGCTCAAAGGGTACGGGTTGTACAGGGGCGTACCGGCCGCCGTATGGAAAAGCGACGGTTGCAGGCCGAGTTCGACGCCGGCAAACAGGGCGGCCACGTTGATACCGGCATAGCCGCCTATCGCCCCGCCGATCCAGCGACGGGGGGAAGTGATCTCGCTGTTACCGGCAACGGCCCGGTAGATCCAGTAAGCCACGAAGGGAATGGTAACGGCCATGTTGAAGGAATTTACGCCGAAGGACAGGATGCCGCCGTCCCCGAACAGGAGGGCCTGAAGGGCCAGGGCGGTGGAGATGGCGATGACGGCCGCCCAGGGGCCCAGTATCACGGCCAACAATCCGCCGCCCACGGCGTGGGCGCTGCTGCCGCCGACCACGGGAACGTTATACATCATGATGGTGAAGGCGAAGGCGGCTCCCATGGCCAGAAGGGGTACCTGCCTGGCCTTCAGGGTCTCTTTGACCTTCTTGGCCGCCCGGGCCCAGATGGGCAGCATGGCGGCGCCAAATACCGCACAGGTGGACGGACTGAGGTAACCGTCCGGAATGTGCACGGAACATCCCTCCTTGCTCAAATCCAACCTCAATGTCTGACGACCGCCAGGGGGGGACGGTTTTCACGGTTTTGCACTTTATATTAGCCGGCCGACAAAAACAAAACCACGAAGCGCCGCCCTCCTGCCGGAGGAAACGAGCACCTTCGTGGTTGCTCTTGCCGATAATTGCCATTACCCAAGCCCGGCGACTTCTGTCGCCGTTAGGATACTATTTTTTTATTTCGCCATGGCGAGGTTGATTCCTGCCGGTGGGAAAAATCTTTTTGAAGCCATATCCTTCCTTTTCCCGGCTTCGTCCGGCTGCTGTACCGCGGCCAGTTTGGGCCGCCCGAAGGCTGGGCGACTCATGACGGGGGAAAGTCCGCGGGCGCCAAAAAAGCCTTCCTGGCCTGCCCTATGGTCAAAGGAAGGACCGGGAACCGGTATTTCCCGTTGCGTCCCAGCAACTCGGCCAGGTGGGCCACCCGGGGCAGCCGCAATTCGTGCTGCCGGATCAGGTCTTTCCGGGCGAACACCTCGGCCGTCAAACCCGCCAGCACGATTTTCCCCCCGCTTATCAGGTAGACCCGGTCGGCCAGAAGCGGGACGACGTCCACGTCATGGGTGGCGAAGACCAGGGTGATGCCCAGTTCCTGGTTGATGGTGTTGAGCAGCCGTATGATCCGGGCCGAACCGCGGGGGTCGAGGCCGGCGGTCGGTTCATCCAGGACCAGCACCTCCGGCCGCATGGCCAGGACGCATGCCAGGGCCACCCGCTTTTTCTCCCCGCCGCTAAGGTGGAAGGGACTCCGGTCTTCGTAGCCGCCAAGGCCCACCACTTCCAGGGCCCAGGCTACGGCCCGCTCCAGGCGTTCCCTGGGCAGTCCCAGGTTTAGAAGACCGTAGGCGATCTCCTGACGGACCGTGCCGGAAAAGAGTTGATCGTCCGGATCCTGGAACACCATGCCGATCAGACGGCGCACTTCCTTCAAATACGCTTTTTCGATAACCCGTCCCTTGATCGCGACGGTTCCCCCGGTGGGATCGAGGAGACCGTTGAACAGTTGGAAAAGGGTAGACTTTCCCGCGCCGTTGGCCCCGAGGACGGCCACCCTTTCGCCGGAGGCGACGGAGAGGTCTATACCGGTCAGCGCCTGCGTTCCGTCCGGATAGGCAAAACTTACATTGGCCAGGGTTATGAGGTCCATGCCTATGACCATCCTTTCCAGCCGATGGCAAAATTGACGAAAAGCAACGCGAGCAGGATCAAACCGGACGGGACACCGACCAGAAGATCCCCGGCCGGTACGGGACCGGTATAGTAGGGTGGCGCCTGGGCGTCTTCGTCGTACCCCCGGGACAGCATGGCTTTGTAGATCCTGATACTGCGTTCGAAAGCCTTTACGAGCAGATTCCCGGCCACCATTCCGACGTCCCTGGCCTGCCGGTACCAGGGCAACCCTTCGCCGCCGCGCAAGCGTTGCGCTTTACGCATGGTTACGGCGATTTCCTCCAGCGAGTACGCATAGCGGTAAATCATATCCGCCAGGTCCAGAATCAATCCCGGTACTTTGAGGAGACGGAGGGTGGCCAGGATCTCGACCATGGGGGTCGAAAGGGAGAGTAACGTGGCCAGGGACACGGCCGTGACGATGCGCAGCATGATCAGGAAACCCACCGCCACTCCTTCGCGGTAGACGGGTAACGAGATGGGCCCAAAAGTGACCAACCCGATGACCGTGTGGCCGGTGTTGAACATCAGGCTGAGCATAACCAGCCAGGCGACGCCGAAGGGGACGGACAGGCGCAAAAGCAGTTTTCCTACCGGCGGGCGGAGCGTAAACAAAAGGGCCAGGGTGGCGAGCATGACGCCCGCCACCAGGGACCACCGGGTTAGAACGCTGACGACGACCACGGCGGACAGACCGACCGTGGTCTTGATTCGTCCGTCCAGACGGTGCAGATAGGCCGTGCCGAAGGACGACCGGTTCAACGCACAATATGCCATGACCATCCCCCGTGCTTTCTAGTTTTTCTCCGCCTCGAACAGTTTCTTCCAACTGTGCCCGACAATCATGCCCACAAAAAAGTTGGCCACGGAAAAAGCGCCGACCTGGGCGTCGCCGGGCAGGTCGATAAAGGGATGGGATTGCACGTGCGCCGTCTGGGAAGCCATGGTGTTGACCGTGTCGTCGGTGCCGCCCCCCTGCATGTTGTGCATGTCCATGTACTTGGCGGCGCCGAAAATGGCTATCAGCAGGGCAAACATGATTATCAGCATCCACCGGGTGAAGGGATCGAACCAGGAAGCGGTTTCCGCCACCGTATTTTCACCTGTCTTCATCATTACCGCTCAGCCCCCGTCTTTTCGGTCTCGGCGAACCTTTTCACGCCGGTTACCCCGGGTAACAAATCCGGCCGGCGGTTATACATTACCTGTAACACGGCGGCGGTGAAAACGGCCTCGGCAACGGCCAACGGGAACTGGGTCGGGCCGTAGCCGGCGAAGAAAATCATCCATTGCCTGAGCAACGGAACGTGGCCGTGCAGGCTCAAGGCCAGCTCGAAAGCGGATGTCAGGTAGGTCATCACGTCACCCACAAAACCGGCGGCGCCGCCGGCCAGCCACAGGGGGGAGTTGAGCCGCTTCAGGAGTTTCCAGGTCAGGTAACCGGAAATTCCACCCACGATGCCCATGGAAAAGTCATTGGCCCCGATGGTGGTGATACCGCCGTGCCCCAGGAAGATGGCCTGGAAAAAGAGCACGATCAACGATATCACCGCCGTGGCGAAGGGTCCCACGATAATGGCCGCCAGCGGCGTGCCGCAGGGGTGGGAGCAGGAACCGGTGACGGGAACCGGCAGGTGCATGGCGGAAATGACGAATACGGCTACCCCCACCATGGACAGGAAGGGCTTGTAAGACAGGTTTTCCTTTACCCGCCTTTTGATCTCCCGCAGCCCGGGATAGACGAAACAAGCCGTGACCCCGTACCACGCGCTCCACGCCTGGACCGGCAAAATGCCGTCTTCAATATGCAAGGGTTGTCGCCTCCCCGTTTTGTTTTAAGGGTTGATTCCGGCCAAACAAAAAGCTCCCTCTACGCGAGGGAGCCTAACCGTAGCCGACCAAAACAAGGCTTGCCACAGCCAAGATCACCTCCCCATCTTCCGTAGGTCTGGCGGTGATTTCGACGAGCAGGTCTCCTGGCTTAGGATCATTACCCGTTCCACGTCTTCCCGGTTCAACCAGTGACCATATGTGGACAGGCTCCCCATCACAGTGGCGGGACCGCGTCAGATTGACTGATCTTCCCTTTTAAGCCCCTGCCTCGGCAAGGGCACTCGCCGATTATTAAGTTTTGGAACCGAGGGACGGTAACATTTTTGTTACATTACTTTACCAGAGCCGGACCGGCTTGTCAACCCCGTTCGGGATCCAGGAGCCGGAGAAAGCGTCGTACGTCCGCGGGGGAGGACAGGCGCCGGTCGGCGGCGGTGGGCCGGTCGGCGGCGGCGACCAGGACGGACAGCCCGGAGCCGGCGAGAGCCTGGAAGGCCTCCTCGTCGGTCCGGTCGTCACCCAGGTAGACCGGGAAACCCCCGTAGCGGGCCACGAGCATGGATACGGCCCGGCCCTTGGAAGCCCCGGGATGGCGGACCTCCAGCACGGCGTGGCCGGGCAGCCATTGCAGGCCGGCGTCGGACACCAGGGTTTCGCACATCAGGGCCAACTCGCGCCGGACGTATTCGGCCTCCCGGGGGTCGGCCAGACGGTAGTGGAGCGCCACCGCGGCCCCTTTTTCCTCCACCAGGAAACCCGGCCGGCCTTCGGTCAGGCGGCGGGCCAGGGCGGCGAAGGCGGACAGCCCCGGCACCGGCACGTCCACCAGCCACCTGGTCCGGCCGTCCGTGACCAGGGCGGCGCCGTGGCAGGCGGCCACGACCAGCCCGGGGACGGGCAGGAGGCGGAGCAGGTCCCCGGGGGCCCGGCCGCTCACCACGGCCACCGTCGTATCCTCCCGGCCGGCCAGGCCGGCCAGCAGGGACAAAAGCGCTTCATCCGGCCGGGCCTGGTCCGGAGTAGGGGCCATTTCCACCAGAACCCCGTCGTAATCGAGGAGGAGCAGGAGCCGTCCCGGCGGCAGAGACGAAGCCAGCGCCTGGGGGCTTGCCGGGAGCGCCATCAGACGGGCACCGCCGCGGCGGCGGGTACGTTCGCGCGGGTGTCCGCGTACTTCAGGGTGTTGAGCCACCACCAGGTCACGTCGTGTTTTTGTACCGCGCGCCGCAGGGAGTGCATGCGGCCCCGCTGTTCGGCGGGGGGCATGGCCAGGGCGCGGCCGATGGCTTTGGCCACCCCGGGCGTGTCGTAGGGGTTGACGATCACGGCGCCGGGCATATCCTCCGCGGCTCCGGCCAGTTCGCTCAGCACCAGTACGCCGCTTTCGTCGCCGCGGCAGGCGCAGAACTCCTTGGCTACCAGGTTGAGGCCGTCGCGCACCGGGGTGACCAGGGCGACGTCCGCCGCCAGGTAGTGGGCCACCAGTTGCTCGGTATCCAGCGGGTGGCTGACGTAGCGCACCGGTAGGGCCCGGTAGCCGCGGTCATATTTGCCGTTGACGCGGCCGACGGCGGCTTCCACGGCTGCGCGGAGGTTACGGTAGGCTCCGATGCCTTCCCGGGAAGGAATGCCGATCTGGAGGAGGGTAATCCGGCCCTGCAGGTCCGGGTTTTGTTCCAGGTAGAGGTCGAAGGCGGCCAGGCGCTCCAGGATGCCCTTGGTGTAGTCCAGCCGGTCCACGGCCAGGAGCAGGCGTTCGACGCCCAGGGCCTGCCGGATGGCGGCGGCGCGTGTCCGCACGCGGGCCGATGCGGCCAGCCGGGAGAAGCGCTCCCAGTCGATGCCCACCGGCAGGGCCCGCACCTGAACCACGCGCTCGTCGTGTTCCACCCGGCCCCGGTTGAAGTCCACCGTAACGTCGAGGGTGGCGGCGACGCTCTCCAGGAAGTTCTTCGCGTAACCGGCGGTGTGGAAGCCGACCAGGTTGGCGCCCAGCATGCCGGTCAACAGTTCCGCCTGCCAGGGTACCAGCCGGAACACGTCCGGGGGCGGGAAGGGTATATGCCAGAAGAAGGCGATCCTGGCCTGCGGACTGCTCCGGCGCAACATGTGGGGTACCAGCGCCAGGTGGTAGTCGTGCACCCAGAAAAAGGCCCCGCCCTTTCCCGCCAGCGCGGCGGCCCGGGCGAACTTTCCGTTGACTCTGCGGTAGGTTTCCCACTGTCCGGCCGCAAAGCGGCTCGTCTCGACCAGGCAGTGGGAAATCGGCCACAGGCACTCGTTGGCCAGCCCCAGGTAGTAATCGCGGTATTCGTCCTCCGACAGGGGAACCGCCAGGAAGGAATACGGGCCGGCCGTTTCCTCGCCGGGCACGGGCGCGCCGGGCCCGACGGTCGTGCCGCCCCAGGCCACCCAGGTGCCGTGGGTGGCGGCGAGGACGGGTTCGACGGCCGAAACCAGGCCGCCCGCCGGGCGGGTCCGGGACCCTTGCGGCAGGGCGCCGGAGTAGCGGTTGGAAACGACTACCGTCTTGCGCGGGCCCCCGGCATGAACAGTCATGATCGATACCTCCTGTTCCGAAAAATGATTGGCGGAAACGAAAACCCCGGGACCAACTTCCCGGGGCAGAAGAAAAAGCGTAACCCGCCTTGCCGCCAACGGCAAAGCTGTCCTTCCTTCCACGCCTGCGAAGTTAGCTGACGGGTTCGGGTCGAAGGTTGACCCTACCCCCGGCCGCACCTGGGCCTGGCCGGGCGATTCACCCCTGAAAGTTGGGTCCCCCGCTTCTTGAAAAAGAATTAGGCGCTTGAGACCGAAGCGATATTTGGTTGTACGATTAGTATATCACAAATGCCGCTGCGGGTAAAGGCTTTTCCATTCTTTTGGAAAGTAAAAAATCATTAAGCTTGGGCGCCCCCTTGGCGGAGCCCGTTTCTTCCCGCCGCATGAGCGCGCCCCGCGCCAAGGCATAATAGTTGGACGAGGTGTTCCAAGGGGAGTGTGCCATGCCCGGCTTTTTTTCCTTGCTCAGGGACGTACTGACCTTCCGGGAACCGGCCCGGGTCGAGGGATTCGTTCTGGCCGAGCAGCCGGACGAGCAAATCACGCCGTCCGGAGCGCAGGGGACTCCCGATGCCGCGGGTGTCTCCGGCGGGGAGAAGGAACTCCCCCGGGCGGAGGGTAAGGCCTTCAAACAGCCGCGTCCGGCCTTTCGAAAAACCGGGACGGGTCGCTCCGCGGTTCCGTCCGGGGAGACGGGGTCGTGCGGCGATTTGGACGCCGTACGCCAGCAACTGGCGAAAATCTACGGACCGCCGGCCGATGCCGGGCTGGTACTGCGCGACTTCCTGCTGGGTACCAGGCCGCCGCACGCCATGCTGGCGGTGTACCGCCCGGGCATGGCCGGGAAGGACCAGGTGGCCGATTTACTGCGGGACCTGATGTACGGCGAGGGACGCGAGGAGGAACTTCCGGCCACCCCTGCGCAGGTGGCCGGCCGTCTGGTACCGTGGGCCAAGGTGGAGGCCCAGGACGGCTGGTCCCGGCTGGCGCGGCACATCAACGCGGGTGACACCGTTCTCTTCGGGGCGGGTTGGCCGCAGGCCCTGGTGGTCTCGACCGATCAGGTGCCGCACCGCCCGGTGGGCACGCCGGAACGGGAGCAGGTCATCCGCGGTCCCCAGGAGGCTTTCGGCGAGGACCTGGACACCAACCTGGCCCTGCTGCGCAATCTTCTGCGCACGGAAAAGCTGGTGGCCAGGCGGCTGGTCCTGGGCGATCTTTCCACCACGCCGGTGGCCATGGTTTACCTGGCCGGGGTGAGCAATCCCCGCCTGGTGGAGGAGATCTGGCGGCGCTTGAACGGTATCCGGATCGACTTTCTGATGGATAGCGGCATTCTGGAGCAGTTGATCGAAGACAATCCGTATTCGCCCCATCCCCAGCTCACGGCCACCGAACGCCCCGACCGGGTGGCGGCCCTGTTGGCCGAGGGAAGGGTGGCCGTCTTCTGCGGCGGCAGTCCGCAGGCGCTGGTGGCACCGACCACCCTTTACGAACTTCTTCATACCGGCGAGGACATGTACCTGCGCTGGCCCTACGGCAATTTTCTACGCCTGGTCCGCAACCTGGCCTTTTACATCTCTTTCCTTTTGCCGGGCATTTACCTGGCCGTGGCCCTCTTCCACCAGGAGATGGTGCCGATGGAACTGCTTCTGGCCCTGACCGGGGCCCGGGCCAGGGTTCCCTTTCCCTCCCTGGTGGAAGTGCTGATCATGGAAATTTCCTTCGAGCTGATCCGGGAGGCCGGGGAGCGGGCGCCCGGGGTGCTGGGTAACACCATCGGCATCGTGGGGGCCCTCATCCTGGGGCAGGCCGCCGTGCAGGCCGGCATCGTCAGCCCGATCCTCATCATCATCGTGGCCATCACGGCTCTGGCCAACTTCGCCATCCCCGACTATTCCACGGCTTTCGCCGTGCGGATACTGCGTTTCGCCTATATCCTGCTGGGCGCTTTCCTGGGTTTTCCCGGCCTGGCCCTGGGGCTCGCCGTCCACATGGCGGCGGTGGCCCATCTGAAGTCCTTCGGGGTGCCCTACCTGGCGCCGGTGGCCCCCCAGGCCGTTACCGGCGTCGATGTGTTCCTGCGCGGGCCGGTCTGGCAGATGGAGAGACGGCCGGACTACCTGGGCGTCCAGCGGGGGAAGCGGCAGCCCACCGTGGCCAGGAAATGGGCGGTACCGCCCGAAAAGACGGGGGGATAGCGCCATGGCCAAAGGGGTCCGCTTCGGCAGCGTGGAGGCCGCCGCCCTCCTCATTTACTGGAACCTGGCCGAAACCTTTTTGTCCTTTCCCAGGGACTTCATCGATACCGGCATGTCGGCGGCCTGGCTGCCGGTGCTTCTTTCCACCGCCGTCGTTCTCGCCACCCTGGGCCTGACGGTCCTGTTGTTGCGGCACTACCGCCGGGAGACGCTGGTGGAGATCGCTGAGGAACTGTTCGGCCCGGCCGGGGGAATGGTGACGGGAGTGCTGTTGACCGTCATGTTCGCGGCCGAAAGCGGCCTGGCCTTGCGCGGATACGGCGAGGCCATGCTGATGACCGCCCTGCCCCGTACCACCATCAGCGTGGTGATCGGCGGTTTCCTGCTGAGCGCCGCCGCGGTGGCCTATCTGGGTTTGGAGACCATTGCCCGTGTCTGCCGCATCACCCTGCCCCACTTCATGGGGGGGATCGCCCTTCTGGCGCTGGCCCTCGTCCCCGGCTGGAACTGGCACCACCTGTTTCCCTTCTGGGGACGGGGTCTGATCATGGTGCCGGCCACCGTGGCCTTTTCCACCAGTTCCTCCGTGCCCCTGGCCACCCTGCTGATGCCCGTAAGCGGAGATTGGCGCCAGGTGGCCAAGGCGGGCGTACGGGGCATCGTGTTCGGCTACCTCATCGTCCTGACCGTCGTGGTTTCCACCATCATGGTGTTCACGCCGGAGGTGGCCCGGCAATTTTCCCTGCCCTTCTTTTCGATCAGCAAGACCATTTACGTCGGGCGCTACTTCCAGCACATCGAAGCCGTCTATGTCCTCATCTGGGGGGTGGTGGGCGTCCTGCGGCTGGCCACCGGGCTCTTCGCCGCCGCCGAGTTCTTCCGTCGCGCCTTCCGTCTGCCCTATTACGAACCACTTCTGTGGCCGATGGGCCTGCTGGTGTTCATCGTCAGCCTCGCTCCCGCCAGCTTTGCCCAGGCCTACCGCTTCGACGAACTTCTGATGCGGGCCTCGTGGCTGCCCGTCGGCCTGGTGCCCGCGATCCTTTGGGCGGCTGTCCTGGTGAAGGGAAGGAGGACGCCCCTCCGTGCCGGTTAGGGTGGTGGCCGTTGTGCTGGCCGCTGGTCTGCTGTTGACCGGCTGCAACGGCAGCCGGGAAATGGACGAGTTGGCCTTCGTGGCCGCGCTGGGGCTGGACGCCGGTCAGGGCAGCGCCCTGGAAGTGACTTTCGCCATCGCCAATCCGCCGGGCGGTGGTGGCGGTGGGCCGGGCGGCAAGGGGGGAGGCGGGGCCGGGGGGGGCGAGTCCGTTCTCGTCATTACGGTGGAGGCGCCCGACATAGGGACCGCCCTCAACCTGGTCGACGCCGCCGTTGCCAGGCATCTCTCCCTCGAGCAGATGAAAGCCGTCTTCATCTCGGAGGAACTGGCCCGTCAGGGGGTCAGGCCGCTTCTGAACGCGCTGCGCCGCTATTTTCAATTCCGGGACACGGCCTTTGTCTTCGTCAACCGGGGACGCACCAGCGACCTCCTGCAGAAAAACAAACCGGCCTTCGTAACCAGCCTGGCCAAGCAAATCGAACTGGTAATGGCCAACGCCCGGTTGGGCGGCGATTTGCCGTATATCCAGGTCAAGAGTTTCGTGAACGCCATGGAGTCGCAGGGTCACGCCCCCATTGCCGCCGTAGCCGCCCTGAACGAGGCCGTGGAAAAGAAACAGGCCCCCGCGGAAGCAAACCAGGGCCAGGTGGAGGTATCCTACCTGGCGGGGCAGGTGCCGCGCCAGGACGGCAACCCTTTCGAACTCATGGGGACGGCCGTCTTCCGGGACGACAAACTGGTGGGTTTTCTGGACGGGTTGGCGACCCGGGCCCTGCTGATCGTGCGGGGGGAGTTCGGCCTGGCCGACTTCACCCTGCCGGATCCGCGCGCCAGCGGCCGCGCTCTGGCCGTGGCGGTGCGGCAACGTCAGAAACCCGCGGTACAGGTGGAACGCTCGCCCGAGGGTTTCCACGTACGGGAGAGGATCGCCCTGGAGTACGACCTGGAAGGTGTGCAAAGCACGGAGAATTACGAGTGTCCGGCCGCAAGCGGCGAGATCGACGCCCTGGTGGCCGGTTTCGTCGAGCAGCAGGCCACGGGCGTCATCCAACTGGCCCAGCGCCGTTTTCAGTCCGACATCCTCGGCTTTAGTCTGTATGCCGCGCATACCGCGGCCACATGGGACGAGTGGCAGGCCCTGGACTGGCCGGCCCATTTCCCCGGCGCCACGGTCGACCTGACCGTTACGGCCACCATGCGGCGGCCGGGCATGCTGTTCAAAACCGGCGGGGGGACCGGGGGTGAGAATCGCTGCTTTTCTTGAACGTTCTCAAGACTACGGGATTGATGGTGGTACCGGGAGCCGTCTGCTGGTACCTGGCCACCTACGGTCTGTGGGCCTGGCGACAGGGTCTGCGGCGGGGGGCGGCAGGGGTTTTCGGCCTGGCGGCGGTGACCTTCGGCGTGTCGCTGCTGGTCATCGGCAGCCGCCTGTAGCATAGGGGAAGGCGGCGGGGGCAAGGATAGGGGGAAAAGGGGGGATGCTTCTTGGCCCGGCTCAGTGCCCGGGAAACGATGGATTTCTATTTGAAGGAGGCCCTGGGGTTGGTGGAGCATCAACTGAAGAAGTACACCGAGTTGACCCGGGGCGAGAAGAACCAGTCCCTGAAGGACATTTACGGGCGGGTGGCCGCCGCCCGGCGGGAGGCCCTCGAACAGTTGAAGAGGCTGATGAAGGACCTGGCCCTGGGGACGGATTGACGTGCGCTATCTCGACCAACTTTACGCCGTATATTACGACCTGGAAGCCGGCCAGTTCCTTTTCAACCGGGTCGCGGTACGCGTGCCCGACCCGGCGGCCCGGGATCTCCTGTGCGCCCTGCGCGACAACGATATGGAACTGGTGAGCCGGGTGCAGCGCGAGATCGCCACCGTGGAATGTAAGGCCCAGCCCACCAGCATCTTCATACCGGGTTTGGAGGATTAACGGTCCAGCCGGTTCAGGAGGCGGCACCACAGATAGACGGCCCCGGCCAGCAACACCGTCAGCAGGGTGAAGACCGGCAGGCTCACCGTCTTCCGCCTCCCGCGGCGCGGGCCCGCGCGGCCGCCCCCTGCAGAAGCCAGGTCAGAAAACCCATTACCAGGATGTCGACAAAGTAGCTCAGGGCCGGGTTCCAGTGTTGGTAGACCAGGACACCGCTTTGACACAGCAGGGTTTCGAGGCCCAGGAAAAGGGCGGCCCATACGGCGACGTTAAGCGCCTGGAGCCAGGGGGCGCGCGGCAGGTACTGGATGAACAGGACGCCCAAGGCCAGGGGCGGGCCCAGGCTGAAAAAGGCCGAGGAGTGCAGGAAGGGGGCGAGGGGCTGCTCGATCCGGTAGAGGCCCTGTCGGATCATCAACGCATCGTTAGCCACCTGGACCAGGGCGGCGGCCAGTCCCCCCCAGGCCGTGTAACGGAGGAGCGGCCAACGGACCAGGGCGAGAAAGAGCAGCCAGGCCACGACGAAAGAAACGACCCAGGGCACATCCTCACCACCGTGTCGGCCCCAACCGGTCCGGCCCGCCCCGCCGGAGGGGGACCCCGAAATGGCTTTCCGGACATAATTTAACCCGCCGGGCGGGAAAATATCGGGCGGAAAGGGTTTTCCCCCGGGAGTGGTGGTTTTGCGGGTGGCCGTCATCGGCGCCGGGGTGGCCGGCCTGGCCTGTGCCGTGACCCTGGAGCGCCTGGGTATCGAGACGGTGGTTTACGAGCAGGGGGACAAACCGGGCCAGGCCTTCGCCCACGTCGGGGTGGTCATGCCGGTGATGCACCGGCCGTTCACCGACCTGCGGCGCGAGCTCCGGACCGGCTACGGCCTCGACCTGGAACCGGTGGCCCCGGTGCGGCGCGCCCGCATGTACGGCCCGACGGTGACGCGGGACATCACCGGACCCGACCTGGGTTTCACCATCGAGGTCAGCCGGGCGCCATGGTCCATAACGGGGCAACTGGCACGCCTGTACCACGGATCTCTTTTGCCGAATACCCGGGCCGACTACTTCGCCCTGCGGGACGACTACGACTACGTGGTGGTGGCCGCCGGTAACCGGGAAATCCCGGCCATGCTGGGGGTGTGGCAGGACTGGCTGCGCACCTGGGCCGTGGGCGCCCAGGTGCTGGGCGAGTTCGACCCGGGCACCGTCCGCATCTGGCTGGATCGTAGCTTCGCCGGCAACGGCTACGGCTACATGGTTCCCTTCAACGAGCGCATGGCCTCGCTGTCGCTGATCGTGGCCGGTGTGCGGCGGGCCGCGGCCATCGCCCACTGGCGGGATTTTCTAAAAAAGCGCCGTATCACCTATCCGGTGGTTTGCCAGTGGGATATCGAGCACGTCGCCGGTTACGTCCACCCCTGTCAGGTGGGCAACACCCTCTTTGTCGGTCAGTGCGGCGGCTTCATGGACGCCCTGCTGGGTTTTTCCCTCTTCGTCTCCATGGTCAGCGGCGTTCTGGCCGCGCGGGCCATCGCCGGCGGCGAACCTTTCGCGCGGGCCGTGGCGCCGCTACGTCAAAACATGCTGGACAGTTTTTCGTTGCGTCGCGCCATGGACCGCATGGAAAACGACGACCTGGACCGCCTGGTGGCGACCCTGGCCCTGCCCGTGGTACGGGATCTCGTCTACCACAGCCGGCTGAACTTCCTGCGCGCGGCGGCCGCCGGCGCCGGCTGGTACCGACGCGCGAAAGGCTGGCTGAATCCGGGGCCGGCGTTCGACTCCGGCGCGCCATCACACGGGCGTCGATGACCAGTTTTCCCAGAAAGGCGGGCTTATGGACTATGCCGCACCGCGGTCAGTTGAGGGAATTCCTGTGGCGGGGAAAGCGGGAGAAAGGTTTTTCGCCGCCTGTGGGCGCTCAGGCCGAAACAAGACAACGGCCACCCCTAATCTGGCTCGGTACCAACACCTGCGCGGGCGACCTGCTGTCCTTCATGAACAGCGCCGACCCGGATTACCGGGACCTGATCACCGGCCTGGTCGACTTTCGCTACAACTACCTGCTCCAGACCGCCGAAGGGAAAAGGAACCTCGATGTTTTGCGGGAAGCCCTGACGGAGTACCCGGGGCGGTACATCCTGGTGGTGGAGGGCACCATACCGACCCGGTCCCGCGGCCTCTACGCCGTAATCGGCGAACTGGACGGCCGGCCGCTGACCGCCCTGGAGGCGGTGCAAAAACTGGGGGCCGATGCCCGCTACGTGGTGGCGGCCGGCACCTGCGCCGCCTTCGGCGGGCCCTACGCCGCCGCCCCCAATCCTTCGCACAGCAAGCCGGTGTCGCAGGTGCTCGACCGGAAAGTGATCAACGTCCCCGGCTGTCCCGTGAATCCCGCCTGGATGACGGGTACCCTGGCCCACCTGGTGTGGTACGGGGAACCGCGCATGGACGAAATGAACCGGCCCAAAATGTTTTACGGGGAAACCATCCACAACCTCTGCCAGAGACGGCATTATTTCGAAAACAGCATCTTCGCCGAACGGATCGGCGAACCCTGGTGCATGTACCGGCTGGGGTGCAAGGGGCCGGTGACTTTTGCGGACTGCCCGGTACGGCAGTGGAATGCCGAGCACGTGAGTTGGCCGGTAAAGGCCAACACCCCCTGCATCGGTTGTGCCAGCCCGGAATTTCCCGACGGAGACGAACCCTTTTTCGAGCACCTGCCGGACGTCCAACTGCCCCGGGCCAAAATGGCGGCCGACCGGGTGGGCCGGGTGACGGCCGTCGTGACCGCCCTCGGCATCGGCGCCCACCTGGCCGGCAGTATCATCACCGGGCGCCTTCCCCGCACCCTGCGGCAGGGCTTTGGCGGAAACGGCGGCAAGTGGGTGGAGGCGTTACGGCAAATGACCTTGGGGAAGCGAGGTAGGCCATGACGAAAAGGATCAGGATCGATCCCCTGCCGCGGGCCCACCCTTTCATCGCGGTGGAGGTGGCCGTGGAAAACAAGCGGGTGGTGGACGCCTGGTGCACCTGCAACTTCTTCCGCGGCTTCGAGATCATCCTGCGGGACCGTGATCCCCGGGACGCCCCGTATCTCACGGAACGGATCTGCGGCATCTGTTCGGCCACCCACGCCACCGCGGCCAGCTTCGCCCTGGAGCGGGCCGCCGGGGCGCGGCCGCCGCGCAACGGCAACCTGCTCCGCAACCTGATTCACGGCGCCGACATCCTGCAGGGCCATCTGCGGCACTTCTACCTGTACGCCCTGCCCGATTACGTCCGGGTACCGGAGGTGGCTCCCTTCGCCCCGGGCCATACTTCGGACTGCCGGTTGCCGGAGAAGACCAACGCGGCGTTGGTGGAACATCTGTTCCAGGCGGTGCAGGTCAGCCGCCAGGCCGATGAAATGGGGGCCCTTTTGGGCGGGAAAACCCCCTATTCGCACGGCCTTCTGGCCGGGGGGTCCAGTGTACCGCCCACGGCCGACATCGTCATGACCCTGCGCTACAAGCTGAAAAGGGTCAACGATTTCATCGAAAACGTCATGCCGGACGATGCCGCGCGGCTTGCCGAGGCCTATCCCGACTACTTCGAGATCGGCCGCCGCCCGGTCAACATGCTGTCCTTCGGCCTGTTTCCCACCGACGAAAGCGACCGGGAGCGGCATTTCCCTCCGGGCGTGCTGGTCGACGGCCAAAAACGGCCGCTGGACCCCGGCGTGATCACCGAGGACGTCACCAACTCCTGGTACCTGGGTGACGACGCGCCGCATCCGTCCCTGGCCCGCACCGAACCGGACCGGGAAAAACAGGAGGCTTATTCCTGGGCTAAGGCGCCCCGCTACGGGGAAGAATCCATGGAGGGAGGTCCCCTGGCCCGCCGCTTTCTGGCCGGGGAGGGCCCCGCCAGGGTCTCCACCCTGGACCGGCACCTGGCCCGGGTGGAGGAAGTGCGCAAGATCGGCCGCTTGATGGATCAGTGGCTGGCGCGGCTGGAGCCCGGGGAAGCGGTGTGCACCGCTTTCACACCGCCGGAGCAGGGCGAGGGCGCCGGCCTGGTGGACGGGCCGCGCGGTCCGCTCGGACACTGGTTGCGGATCAAGAACGGGCGCATCGCCAATTACGAGATCGTCACGCCCACGGCCTGGAATTTGTCGCCGCGGGACCAACGGGGGGGGCGCGGTGCGGCCGAGGAGGCCCTGATCGGGGCGCCGGTGCCGGACGAGGAGGACCCGGTGGCGATAGGCCGGGTGATAAGGGCTTTCGACGTGTGCACTTCCTGCACCGCCCACGTCATGATTCCGGGCCGGCCGGTGCGGCGGCTGGTCATCGTGCCTTGAAACAGGGAAGGTGAAAGCGCATGGCTTTGGCGGTTTCCAAACCCCGCCATCCGGCCCTGGTGCGGCTGCTGCACTGGTCGTACGCCACGGCCGTTTTGGCGGGCATCTGGAGCGGTCTGTACATCGCCGACCCCGGACGGTCCCTGGGCTTCCGGACCATGGACCAGGCCAAGGCCACCCACCGCCTGGCCATGTACCTGCTCATCGGTTCCTACCTGGCCCGGGTCTATTACGGTTACGCCACCGGGGACTACCGGCAGGTGCTCCTGGACCGCCAGGCCGTACGGGAGATGCCCGGGTTCGTGAAATACGAACTGTTCCTGACCGGCCGTAAACCGAAGTTCCCCAAGTACAACCCGGGGCAAAAGGCCCTTTTCACCACGTGGCTCCTGTTGCTCCCTTTGCAGATCGTCACCGGTCTCGCCCTGCACGCCGCCCGGGCCAAACGCGCCGGACTGGGCCGGGTGCGGCAATGGCACTACCTGTTCTCCCTGCCTCTGGCTTCCCTGGCGGCCGGACACATCTACCTGGCCCTGACCGACTCCCTGCGCAAACTGAAGTCCATCTTCACGGGCCGGGAATAGGATGGGGGGCAAGGCCGGGCTGGGCCTCACCATCCTCGGGCTGGGCAACCGGCTGCTGGCCGACGACGGGATCGGTCCCCGGGTGGTCCGGGAACTGGCCAAAGACGGTCTCCCTCCCGGCGTGGCGGTCCGCGAAGGGGGAGGCCCCTTCTACCGCTACTTCGACATTTTCGAGGCAAGCCGCGGCATCCTGGCCGTGGACGCCCTGCAAGGCGGCGGCCCTCCCGGTGCCATGTACCTGTTGGACCGGGGCGGGATAACCGGCAGGAACCGGGTGCCCGGCCCCGGACACGAGGACGATTTCCCGCGTATCGTGGCGGTGATGGATTACTACGGGCTGCGTCCCCGGGTGCACCTTCTGGGGGTGGAACCGGCGGTCATAACCGCTTCGCCCGAACTTTCCCCGCTCCTCGTTGCCAGATGGCCGGTAATCATACGGACCGTGCGGGCGCTGGCCGCCCGGTTGGGCGGCATGGGGGCCGGGACGGCGGGGGAAAATAACGGACGGGTGGGTGGTTATGCGCTATCTTGACCTGCTCCACGGCGTCTTCGTCGACGTGGCAAAGAGCGAGGCGCTCTTCAACCGGGCGGCGGTGCGGATCGCCAACCCGGCCGCCAGGCGGTTGCTGTGCACCCTGAGGGACCGGGACATGGCTTTGCTGGACTTGGTCCGGCGGGAGATGACCGTCGCGGAGCGGCAACCCCAGCCGCCGGCGGAAAGCGCGGGTGGTTGAGGATTGCGGGTGGCGATCATCGGTGCCGGCGCGGCCGGCCTGGCCTGTGCCCTCACCCTGGAGCGCCTGGGCATCCGGCCGGACGTTTTCGAAAAGGGGGACCAGGTGGGCTTTCCGGTCTCCTTGGCGCAGGCCATCCTGAATTTTTCCCATCCCGGGGTGGGCGACCAGATCGATTGTTTGCGGCAGCAGTACGGCCTCGCCATCGCACCGCTCGCCCCCTTGCGGAAAGTCGTCTACCACTGCCCCGGGGTGCGGGAGGAGATTGCGGGCCGGCACGGTTACCTGATCCAGCGGGGCCGGGACGAGGGTTCGCTGGAACGGCAACTGGCGGATCTTCTCGCCACCGGGATCCGTTTTTGCCGGAAAGTTACGCCTGAGCAGTTGGCCGGGGATTACGACTACGTGGTGGTGGCCGACTCGAGCGGTCGCACGGCCCGCCGGGCCGGAGACTGGCAATGCCGGGTCAAGGCCATGGCGCGGGCGGCCCACGTTCTCGGAAGCTTCGAACCCGGCACGGTCCACGTCTATTTTGACGCCTCGTACGCCGGCCACGGTTTCGGACTCCTGGCCCCCTTCGACAGCCGACGGGCCCTTTTGGCCCTGCACCTGGTGCCCGGTCCCGGGGCGGGGGGGCCGCGGATGGACCACGTCTGGCGCCTCTTTCTGGCCCGCGAAGGGCTCGTTTTCGACGTCTTCACCCGCTTCGACCTGGTTTACGAAGCGGGAACGGTGCGGCGGCACCGTATGGGCAACGTGCTGCTGGCCGGGAACGCCGCCGGCCTGACCGATCCGTTGCTGGGTCTGGGTCTTTTTAGCGGTCTGGCCAGCGGGGTACTGGCCGCCCGCGCCATCGCCGGGCAGGGAGACTACGAACGGATGCTGGCGCCGTTTGCCAGGCGTCAGGAACAGTTGGCCCTGGCGCGGGGCGCCTTCGACAATCTGGGCCAGGCCGTGGTCAGCCTCGGGATCCGGGCCCTGGGACTGCCCGTGGTACGCAGCCTGGTGCCCGGGGGACGGCCGGATGTCCTGGCGCATGTGCAGCCGCTTCTGGCCATGATGGGCGCCGGGGACAAGGCCTCCGGGTGTCCGTGGCGGGAAGAGACCGGGGCCGACGGGTCGAGGGAAGGTGAGAGCGGGAGATGAACGACCACCGCTGAAACCGAGAGTTGACTGAAGACATCGGGGCAAGCCCCCGGCTTTAGCCGGGGGTCATTGAGGGTATCCCAAGGCAACCCGACACCCCCGTCTTCAGACGGGGGTCGACTGGGCAGACGCGAAAGCTATCCGCCTGAAAGACGTGGAGGTAAGACAATGAACCAGTGGTTTGTGGCGGCCCTGATCGGAGCCCTGGCGGCGGGACTGTTGGCCGGCCTGTGGCTGGCTCCCTGGCTGGGCCTGGCCGGTTCCTGACCGCCCGGGGCAGGTTTTCGCGCATCAAATGTAGAAGAAAGGGGCTTTGAGCCCCTTCTTTTTACCCGCAAAACAGGTGGTGCCCGCGTATATAGTGGTGTGGGCGAGATTTTTCCGGGCATGGCTTCCCGGGCGAACCGCGGGTGGGGCGTGGTAAAGCCTTGGGGAAGTGATGCGTTGGCCGAAGAATGGGACTCCCTCCTGGAACGTTCCCTGGCGGGCGACGACGCGGCCCGGGAGGACCTCCTGGCCGCCCTGAAGTCTTTCGCGGCCGGGGTGGCGGCCCGGCACTGCCAGCGGGAACTGGTGTGGGGCCGCGACGACGAACTCAGCGTGGCCTTCCTGGCCCTGAACGAGGCGGTGGGGCGGTTCGATCCCGCACGCGGCATCCCCTTCCTGGCCTTTGCCCGCCTGGTGATCAGAAGCCGCCTGAACGACCACCTGCGCCGGGAAAACCGGCAGCCCCTTCTGGAACTGGTCACCACCGCGGAAGACGGCCAGGAGTTGGAGAATCCGGCGCTGCTCGCGCGGGCCCGGGAGAATTACCTGGCGGAAATGGAGACGCGCGAACGGGCCCAGGAGATAGCGGAATTCAGCCGGGTACTGGGGCGGTTTGGTTTGTCGTTTGACGAACTGGCCCGGGTTTCGCCCAGCCACCGGGACACCCGGCAGACCCTGCAAAAATGCGCCGCGGCGCTGGCGGGGCGGCCCGAATTGATGCGGGCCCTGCGGGAGCGGGGACGCCTGCCCATGGCCGAACTGCAAAAGGTGACCGGCGTGCATCCCAAGACCCTGGAGCGAGGCCGCAAGTATATCATCGCCATGGCCCTGCTGCTGGATGGGCGGGAAGAGTTCGTCTACCTTTACGAATACGTGCGGGGGATCGGGAAAGGGGGTGCCCGGCCGTGATCCGGGATAAAGGGGTTGTGCTTTCCAACGACGGAAAACGGTGCGTGGTGCTCACTCCCGACGGGCGGTTTTGCACCGTGCCCCGGGCCGGTAACGTCGGCCAGGAGATCGAGTTCCGGTCCGCCCGTCCCTCTTGGCGGGTGCTCTTGGCCGCCGCCTCCCTCTTCGTGATCCTGATGACCGGCACCCTGTTCACCTCTCTCTTTCCGGCGGCCGGCTACGTCTCGGTGGACATCAACCCCAGCCTCGAACTGGGCATGAACGCCTGGGGGCGGGTGGTGCGGGCGACGGGACTCAACGCCGACGGCCGGGATCTCCTGAAGGGCCTGCCGCTGTACGGGAACACCCTGGACCAGGCGCTCACCCGCATCGCCCGGCAGGCGGAAGCGATGCACTATCTGAAGGCGGACAATCCGGACAACACGGTGGTGGTGGCGTATACACCGGGGCGCCTGGCTTTCATCCGGCTGCGCGGGCAGGAAGAGGCCTACCGGGCTCTCGGCGACGAGCTTACACGCGAGCGCACGCCGGCCAAGCTGGTTTTCGCCCGGATGACCGCCGCCGAAAAGGCCCAGGCGGCCAAAATGGGACTCTCGGCCGGGAAATACCTGGTGCGGGAGCGTCTATTGGCCAAGGGAGTGAACATTCCGGTGGAGCAGATGGCGCGCACCAGTATCGCCGAACTTCTGCGGGCCGAGAGGATGCGCCTGGACGCGATCATGGGTCCGGACACCGTTTACCGGGAGGTGCGGTTCCCGGGGACGGCCATGGGCTCCGACGGTAATACGGGGAAAGGCCTGGCCCGGATTTCGGCCGCACCGCCGGGAAAGGCGGAACAGCAACGGCCTACGGGTGCGGCGGCCCGGCCGGCGCGGGTCGGCGCCTGGGTGCAGAGGATGAAGGACCGGGGCGGGGCGAAGGACAAGGAGCACGATAACGAGGACGGAGGCGGTTCCAACGGTTCCGCCGCCAAGGGGCCCGTCTGGCCGATGTTGGGCGGGGGTTCGGCGTCCGGTCAAAGTCCGGCCACCGGTACCGGAACGACCGGCGGGAAAATAGCCCCGACGGGAGGCGGCATGGGCGGTCGGACCGGAATGTGAGGCGGGAATATTAAGGGGAGCGGAGCAGTCATGCTCCGCTTTTTGACGTGCCGGGGCAGGATATCGGTGGCCGGGGAAGAATATTCGGAACACTGTGGAAGGGAGGGATACCCGTTTTGCAACCAGCCGACAATCTACCCGCCCTTTTCAATCCCCGTTCCGTGGCCGTACTGGGGGCGACCGCCGAAAAAGAACGGGTGGGTTACAACATCCTGGCCAGCCTCGTTTACGGGGGGTTCGCCGGGGACATCTACCCGGTGCATCCGCGCCTGGCCGAGTGGGAGGGACGCAAAGCGTACCCTTCGCTGGCGGCGGTGCCGGTCACGCCGGACCTGGCGGTGATAGCCCTTTCCGAGGCCCGCACGGTGGAGGCGCTGGCCGACTGCGGCCAAAAAGGGGTGCGCGCCGCGGTCTGTTTGGCCGGGGGGTTCAAGGAAACGGGCGATGCCGGGGCGCGCCTGGAAGCGGAGTTGGTGGCGACGGCCCGCCGGTACGGGATAGCCCTGGTGGGACCGAACACCCTGGGTATCATCAATACCGGGGCCAACCTCTACGTCACCTTCTATCCCCTGCGCCTGGCCCGGGGCCGGGTTTCCCTGATCAGCCAGTCGGGCGGCATGGGCCTGACCATGCTGTACAAGGCCGTGGACGAGGGACTGGGCATCGACAAGTTCGTGGTGGTGGGCAACCGGAGCGTGCTGGACGTGGCCGACTACCTGGCCTGGCTGGGGGACGACCCGGCGACCGCGGCCATCGGCCTGTTCCTGGAGGGGGTGGACGAGGCCCGCCACCTGGTGCAATTGGCCGGACGGATCAACCGTACCAAGCCGGTGGTGGTCTACAAGGCCGGCGAGAGCGAGGGCGCGGCCTACGCCGCCCTTACCCACACCGGGAGCCTGGTGGGCAGCCACCGCCTCTACGTGGACGCCTGCCGCCAGTACGGGTTGCACACCGTGGCAAGCGCCGAAGCGGTGGTCACGGCTCTGAAGGCGCTGACGACGGCGCCGCAGCCGGCCGGCCGCCGGGTGGCCGTGGTGACGCATACCGCGGGTCCCGGCATCGTTATCCTGGACCGTCTGAGCGAAGCCGGGGCGGTTTTCCCGCCCTTTTCCCCCGCCACCGAGGCGGCGATCAAAAAGGTGATGGGGGAAAATCCGCCGGTGGTGATCAAAAACCCGCTGGACGCGGCGGGAGCCGGGCTCTCCCCCGCGGTGATCGGCCGGTTGACCCAGGCGGTCTGCGCGGATCCTTCCTTCGATCTGGCGGTGGTGATCTTCTGCCTGCACGCCAACTGGGCCTTTCCCACCCCGGAACTGATCGGGCTGGCCGGGGACAAACCGATCGTGGCCTGCTACATATCGACCAAGGCCGGGGTGCAAAAAGAGCAGGAGGCCCTTTCGGCCGCGGGGGTTCCGGTGTACAACTCCCTGGTGGAAGCGGCGGACGGGGTCGCCGCCCTGATGTGGTACGCGAAGGGGAGGGCTTGAGATGGCGGCACGGCGGATTCTCCTGGAAGACGAAGCCAAGGCCTGGCTGGCCGCGGCCGGCATACCGGTCAACCCCACACGGCTTTGCCGGGACGAGGGCGAGGCCCTGGCCGCCGCCCGTGCCTTCGGGTACCCGGTGGCGTTGAAGGTGCGCTCGCGTCTGGCCCTGCACAAATCGGAGGCGGGCGGCGTCCATCTGGACGTGACCGGGGACGAAGCGGTGCGCCGTTCCTTTACCGTTCTTTCCGGCCTGGTGCGGGACGACCCGGCAGCGGCGGTGACCGTCCAGCCCATGGTTGCGCCGGGGGCGGAACTTATCGTCGGGGTTTTCCGGGACCCCCAGTTCGGTCCGGTGCTGGCCTTCGGTCCAGGCGGCTTTTTTGCCGAACTGTACCGGGACGTGGCCTTCCGGCTGCTGCCTCTGGAAGAGGCACAGGCGGAAAGCCTTTTCCACGACATTAGGGGGAAGAAGCTGCTGGCCGGCTACCGGAACCTTCCGCCGGTGGACACACGGGCCTTGGTCCGGCTCATCCTGGCCGTGTCGGCCCTGGTGGAAAAGACCCCGGCCCTGGTGGAAATGGACCTGAACCCCGTGCGGGCCTACCGGGAAGGGGCGCTGGTGCTGGACGCCCGGGCCGTGCTGGAGGAAGCGGGGACATCGTGACCGCCGGCCCGGATCCCGCCGCCCCCGGGAGGCACGGCTGGCGGGAGGTGGCGGCGGTATACCTCAAGATAGGCACGGTGGGCTTCGGCGGCGGTTACGCGGTGATGAACCTGATTCACGACGAGTTGGTGACCAGGCGCGGCTGGCTCACGGAAGAACGTTACGAGAACATGCTGTCCCTGGCCGAACTGGCTCCCGGGGCCCTGACCGTGAACCTCCTGGCGGTCATCGCCTACCGGCTGGGAGGATGGCGTACCATGCTTCTGGCCACCGGGGCCCTGATCCTGCCTTCCTTCGTCCTCATCCTGCTCCTGGCCGGTGTTCTTTTGGCCTGGCAGGCAACGCCGGTCGTCCACGGCGCCCTGGAAGGCCTCACCGCCGGAGTGGTGGGGCTGATGCTGGCCGTGGCCTGGGAACTGGTCGAGAAATTTCCGCGCCGGTGGTTTTACTACACGGTGGGCGCCATGGCCCTGGCGGCTTCGCTTTTGCTCCGCGTCAACCCCCTCTGGCTGATCCTGGCCGGCGCGGCGGCCGGCGCTGCGGAAGTATTCTTTGCCTCCTCCCACGGCAGGAAGCCCGAAGGCGGGGTGTAGCGTCATTGTTGCTTACGCTGATGCAACTGGCCTGGTCATTTTTCCGGGTGGGGCTTTTCGGGTTCGGCGGCGGTTTTGCCATGATTCCGCTCATGCAGACTTTTTCGGTCGACCAATACCGCTGGCTGACCTACAAACAGTTTTCCGCCGCCATCGCCCTGGGCCAGATCACTCCCGGCCCCGTGGCCATCAGCGCCACCTTCATCGGCTACCGGGCCGCCGGCATGCCCGGGGCCGTGGTGGCCACCGTGGCCGTGTTCGCCCCGTCGCTCCTGGCCATGTACCTTCTGGCCCGTTTCTATCTGCGGGTGCGGGCCAACCCGGTGACGCAGGGCATCATGCACGGCGTGCTGCCGGTGATCGTGGCCCTCATTTTCAGCGTGGCCGTCTCCCTGGACCGGGAAGCCGTGACTTATGTGTGGCAGGGCCTGGTGCTGGCCGTCACGGCGGTCCTGGCCATCAAGAACCGCGTCTCCTACGGGGTGCTCATCCTCGGTTCCACCCTCGCCGGGGTGGTCATCACCCTGGCGGGGCGGCATTGGTAGGGAAGAGAACCCACACGCCTGCCAAAAAACCTGGGGCGAATTCTTCTTGATAAACCCTTGTGGCCGTATTATCGTGTAGGTAGCGACAGGTATGCATAATGGTTCGTGCCCGGAAGAGTCCGGGCCAAGAACGGATGGAGGGGAATTCGGAACGAAGGGCGTGGTCTGGTCTTGACCGCTTTTCGGGAGGAGGCGCTCGGCGAATACGCCGCCCTCCCGACCCGTCCCGTCCCGGAAGCTAAGGGGACCGGAACCGGATGTAGTCGTGGAAATCGTCTCACCCGAGAGTTCGAACCGCGACCGAAAGGACAGGTGCCGTGCACACGAGGGTGTCGGGGTTCGTGAACATTGGTTGATCGACCAGGAGCGTCGCCGGGCCGAATTCTTCAGCCTCGGCGCCGACGGCCGGTATCACCCGGTGCCGGTGGACGGCCGGGATGTGTTCCGCTCCGAAGTTTTACCAGATTTTTGGCTGAAGACGGATTGGCTCTGGCAGGATCCGCTTCCGGACGAAATCGACGTCTTGCGGGAGTTGGGTGTTTTATGGGCAGATACCGGTTCGGCGCGCACAGAAAGATTGCTGTTTGTGGCCGAAGGGGGTGCAAGCCAATGCTGGATAAGGACATGGAGTTGAGGGAGACGGCCGCCGAATACACTGCCCCGCGACGGCCCGTTCCGACAGGCAAAATAAGCTTTGAGGAATTTCTGGAATGGACCGACGAAGATACCTGGGCGGAATGGGTGGACGGGGAGGTGATTCTCTTGACGCCGGCATCATGGCCACACCAGGATATCGTGCTGTTTTTGGGCGGGATAATGCGTGAATTCGCCTACCATCGCCAGTGCGGTACCGTTTTAATCGCTCCTTTCCTAATTCATCTTCCAGAACAACTACGTCGCGGCCGGGAACCCGACATAATCTTCATCGGCCGGGAACAATTGCCGCGTTTGCATCGAACATATTTTGTGGGAGCGCCTGACGTAATGGTAGAAATTACTTCGCCGGAAAGTTGTGTTCGTGATCGGCAAGTAAAGTATAACGAATACCAGGCTGCGGGCGTGAAGGAATACTGGTTGATCGATCCGGACCGCCGCCGCGCCGAGTTTTACCGTCTCGGCGCCGATGGGCGGTACCGGCTGATACCGGCCGACAGCAAGGGTGTCTTTCGCTCCGAGGCTTTCCCCGGCTTTTGGTTGAAGACGGGTTGGCTATGGCAGGAGCCTCTTCCTTCGGTGGTTTCATATCTGAAGGAATTGGGTGTTATGTAGCGGTATGTAAAAATTGGTCATAAAGGGAGGGTGAAAAGGCGATGGCTGATCGTGATTTGCGATTGAGGGAAACGGCCGCCGAATACCTAGCCACGCGACCCGTACCGGCCAGCAAGATAAGCTTCGAAGAGTTCCTGGAGTGGCTCGACGAGGATACCTGGGCGGAGTGGGTGGACGGGGAGGTGGTAGTTTTGACGCCGGCATCGTTTTTACATCAACGTATTGTAAGTTTTTTGGACCGGGTAATGGGGATATTCGCGCGTCGCAAACAGGCAGGCCTGGTTTTGGTTGCTCCTTTTCTGGTTCACCTGCCCGAGCGTTTGCGTCGGGGAGCGGAACCCGATATCATTTTTGTTCGGCAGGAACAAATCCCCCGGTTTGGAAAGGCCCATTTCGACGGACCTCCGGACGCAATCGTGGAAATTGTCTCCCGTGAAAGTTTCAATCGCGATCGAAAGGACAAATACAGAGAGTACCAGGCGGCAGGGGTACGCGAATACTGGTTAGTCGACCCGGACCACCGCCGGGCCGAATTCTTCCGCCTCGGCGCCGACGGGCAATACCACCCGGCACCGCCGGACGACCAAGGGATCTTTCACTCCGAAGCCTTACCCGGCTTTTGGTTGAAGACCGATTGGCTCTGGCAGGATCCGCTTCCGGACGAAGTCGACGTCTTGCGGGAGTTGGGGGTTTTGTAAACGGAATGGCGCGCCATCTTCCGTCGGATCGGGATCATGCATGGACCATCATGACCCGGTCTGCGGCACCCGCAACGGAATCGAGACGGCGTCTGGCAGCCGTTTCTTTCGATCGCTTGTTTGAACCTATGGTTCGAAAAACCGGATTTCCCTGAAAAATTGTCGGTTGTGGAGAACACTGGGGTGGTCCGGTACGAAGGCGGCCGCCATTTCGTTATGTCTGGCGGCGAGCATGAGGTCGCCCGCGCGGTAGTAGCATACGCACAGTTGCAAATGAGGTAGCCACGTCCAGCAGGCATGATTGACCAGACCCCAGCAGTCTTCGGTGTTCTCCAATTGGGTGGCCAGTTTGTACCAAAATATGGCTTGTGGTAATTGGTTTTGTTGCAAGAAATGGTAGCCGAGGCGGCAGCAAAACTCGGCGCGGGGGGTGTCGTAAGTGAACGACTTGAAACTGTGGGCCAGATAATTTTCGTCGTCGTTCACTGAAAGATAGTAGTCCGCGAGTCGCCCGCAGGCCGCGATGTTGTCTTCCACCCACCCCTGTCCCGTCGCCAGGAACCGGTGGAAGTAAGTCACCGCTTTCTCTGGTTGGCCGTGATCCATGAGTTCGTTGGCATAATAGTACAGGTCGCGCGGGGAAAGGGATTCCCCTCTGGCCAACCGGCTCTCGTAAATACACAGGTTCCGGTCGGAATGATGCTTGAGGGGGAGATGGGTGACGGCGATGCCGCTGTTGATGATGCAACCCTTGACATCCAGATACTCGTGCACCGCTCCGACCCACCGGAAATTCCTCGAGCGCCGTACCAGACGGTTGCGGCGCAGGCTAAGGGTAACCCGGCCGTTTTCGTCGTGGGCCAGGTGGTAGGGCATGGTGACGGAATCAACGTCCAAAGCGCTTTTCAGAGCCAGGAGTTTGACGCGGTCGGCTTCCAATATTACGTCATCGGCGTCCAACCATAGGATGTAATCCTGGGTGGCCAAGCTAAAGGAAAAGTTTCGGGCGGCGGCAAAGTCGTCCACCCAGGGGAAGTCGTACACCCTCTCCGTGTGTTGGCCGGCCACTTTCCTTGTGTGGTCGTCGGAGCCGGTGTCGACGACCACGATTTCATCGGCGATATCCTTGACCGAATCCAGGCAGCGACCGAGTACCGGCTCTTCGTTTCTGACAATCATGCACAAGCTGATGGTTATTGGCTTCATGTGGGTTTCCTCGCGGGCCTTTCAGGGGCCCTCAAACGCTTATCTTTTGGATCATTACCGAAGCATTGGCATTGGCCTGGTGTCCGCCGGCGTTGGTCTGTAGCGTGACGCTGCCCACGGTGCTGCTATGATTTCTGAGGTTAAGAACGTCACCGGAAGCCGCCGTTACAATGACCAGGCCCGGGTTGGGTTGATCATTGGCGCCGGACCCGTAGATGCCGCCGGCAACGGGACTGCCGTTCAGAAAAAGGGCGAACTGGTTTGCCCGCGTACCCGCGACGTTGAACCATACCGCATAATCACCGGTGGTACCGAGGGTAATGGTTGCGGTTCCGGGGGCATGGGTAATGCCGCCCTTAATGACGCCGTTACTATCAAAGGTGATATTGCCTTCCAATGGTACGCTTTGCGCGCCGAGATTATAGATGTAGGCGTAAGCAGCACACAAGGGCGGCCCGGTAGCCCCGGTGGCTCCTGTTGGTCCCGTGGCTCCGGTAGCCCCGGTTGGTCCGGTAGCCCCGGTTGGTCCGGTAGCCCCGGTGGTTCCTGTTGGTCCCGTGGCTCCGGTAGCTCCAGTTGGTCCGGTAACTCCCGTCGATCCGGTAGGTCCGGCAGGCCCGGTAGGTCCGGCAGGTCCGGTGGCCCCGGCAGGTCCGGTAGCCCCGGTAGCCCCGGTGTACCTGACGACGCAGCAGCCCAGTCCGCTGTTTCCAATCATCCAACATCACCCCTGCTATGTCCCGGTAACATAGTATGACATAATATTACAGATAGTGCGTATGGTTATAAGACAAATAGTATCAGCATGCGCCGGATAATCCATATGGATTATGTGAAATGACCTCGGCGGCGACGGGAATGATCGGGGGGGAGAGGGGTGTGGGGTGATACCGCGGGGGTCCCGGTCACTTCTCCACGCGGTAGGTGGCATCCAGCGTGGGTCCGGCGTTTTCGCGGGCGTTCAAGTCGTTTTGGCGGTAATAGGCCCGGGCCTTGCGCCCGATGCCGCGGGCCAGGAAGTAGTTGAGGCCGCCCGCCGCGATCAGCCCGAGCACCGGTATGAGCCGGGCCAGGGTGTTTTCCTCGGCCGCCCGGATACCGAAGGAAAAGACCGCCTTGCGGGCCATGGTCCAGATCACGTCCAGGGACAACTGGCCGACGGCCCGGCCGATGCCGCGGGTGACGGCTCCGGCCCCGGTGGCCACGGCGAAGGCCAGGAGGGTGTCCTTGTAGTAGCCGGCCAGCGAGGGATTGCGTCCGTAGACCAGACCGATCTCCACCACGAGACGGGCCAGCAGGTAGCCCAGGAAACCGATGTCCAGGAGACCGCCCCCCAGCACGGACACCGCGGTACCCAGGCCGGGGACGATGGCCGGCAGGGCGGAAAGGGCGCCGATCAAGGCGCTCAGGCGGCTGACCTCGGCGATCAGAAGGGAGGCCAGGTGGTCCCGGTCCAGACCGGGGTTTTCCCGGCGCAGGCGGTCCACCCGGGCGCGGCTCCGGGCCAGGTTGGCCGGGTCGAAAGGGTTGAAACGCACAGGCTTGCGCCCCCTTGTCCTTCGTATCGGGACAGCCGGTATGGTTCGATGGGGAATGACCCGCCTCCGGCCGGCTTCCTGCGCATGGCACGTCGATTATACCGGCTCCCAGGCTGCCGGTCCGGCCGCACGGGGCGAAACGGTCGGGCATGCTCCGGAAATCCCGGGTCAAGCGCCTGTTTGCCCCCGCTTCGGCTCCTGCTTGTCAGGTGGGCCGAAGCGCCCGCCGCCTCCATCATATGATATCGCCTTATTGATGACCTGACAAGGCCCGGTGCGGCGTCGGCCGCGGGTACCGGCCCTGGAGACGGGCCGGGGAGCCGTATCCGTCAGCCGGCATACGGCCCGAAACGACGTCTTTCGCGTGCCGGCGGTTTTGCTTTTTGACCAAAGTGAACCAAAAAATTGGCTAAATTTTCGTAATATTTAGGTATGGACAGTGGGTGGTCCGGGTAGTAACATTCTCCCCAACAGAACTGTCGATCAGGCACGGCGCGACGGCCTATCCGGTCTCCGCCGTGCGGACTTCGTGCTTTCAAGGCCTTTGAGCCGAAACAGGGAGGCGCTTTCAGGGATGGAACGACCAGCCAGCGTTCGTGTCGCCGGTGCCGACGAAAGGGTCGTCGGGGTCGAACGACATTTGCTCGCCCGGTGGCGGGCACTGTACAAGGTGATGATGGACATCCAGGCCGGCGTTGCCTCGGACGGCTGGCCGGCCCAAGCGCTGGGCCGGATCCGCGGCCTGCTGCGGGCCCGGGAGGCCTTTCTGGCCGTCGTGACCGGGCCGGGCCCGGAACTGACGCTCTATGCCGGCGGCGGGGACGGGGTGATACGAAGCTCCGGGGTTGTCGCCCCGGGGCTTGTGGCCGACCTTCTTCGGCGCAACGCCCCCCTGCGGCACAACGAAACCGCGCTGCTCCAAATGCACGACCAACTGGCGGTCAGGGTGAGGAACGTGTGCGGCGTTCCGCTGACCGATGCCGGCCGGAACGCCGGCGCCCTGCTGGCCGTCAACAAAACCGGCGGGCAGCCCTTTACCGCCTGGGATCAGGATTTCCTGTCGCTCATCGGTTTCCAGATGTCCCTGATGCTGATCAATGCCCGGCTCAGTCGGCAGAACGATGCCCGGTTGCAGGAAAACCTCGCCGAATTGCGCAAGCTCAACGAAGTGTTGTCAACCCAACACGCCGCTTTGCAGAAGTCACTGACCATCCACAACCTGCTTACCAACCTGGTGCTGGAGGGGCACGGTCTCGATGCCATCACCAAAAGCATCGGCGAAATGGTCGATAACTCCGTCATCGTGACGGACCAGTTTCTCTCGCCGCTGGCGGTCCACCCCAAGGGCGGTGTTTCCGGTGTGCGGCAAACCTGGGATGGCCTAATCGCCGACCCGGTGTGCAAGGAAGAGATATTGTCCCTGTTTCAGGGTAAACGTCTCATCCGGTTGCCTCACGGCGAGCCGCAAGGGGAAGGCGGCCATCTTGTGGTTCTGCCGGTTGTCGCCGGAAAAGATCATCTCGGCTTTGTCGCCACCCTGGAGAACAATCACACGCTGAGTGAACTGGATTATATCGCCCTGGAACATGCCTGCACGGTGGCGGCTCTCGAACTGTTGAAACAAAAGGCTGCCTTTACCACCGAACTGAGATTGCGGAAGAACTTTCTCAAAGAATTGATGCAAGGCAATTACGAGTCCGAGGAAGGAGTTCTTTGGAAGGCGAGGCAGTTGGGATTGGATTTCGCCCGGGCCCACCGTGTGGTGGTGCTGGAGGTCAGGGCGGGGGCGAGTCCCGGCGCGGCCGTGATTAATTCGGGCGATACCGGGAACCTGCTGCACATGGTGGACCGGGTGACCAAGGCCGTCCATCCTTCCGCGCTGGCCGCGGAGTACAACAACGACCTGATCCTGTTGCTGCCGGATCCCCGTGGGGAACGAAACAAGGCAAGCCAGCAGCCCCGGGCCGTTTTGGACGGGGTGGTCAGCCAGTTGTCTGCCCACCTGGCCGGCGCGGCCTGGTGGCTGGGCATCGGCACGCCGTGCGGCCGGGTCACCGATTTCGCCCGTTCCTACCGGGAAGCCCGGGCCTGTATCGACATCGCCCGGTCCCTGGGACGCCGCGATTGCTCTTTCGCCTACGAACAACTCGGTATCTTCAGCCTGCTCGACATCAACCGGGAGGCTTTCCGGGAATTTACCGCCCGCGTTATCGGTCCCTTGCTCGCCTACGAGGAAAAACACGGTTCCAAACTGCTGTCCACCCTGGATCTCTATTACCGGCATAAAGGCAACATCCTGAAGGCGGCGCGGGCGGGCTTCCTCAGCCCGGGCACGCTTCGCTACCGTCTGAAGAAGATCGGTGAGATCGCCCATATCGATCTGGATGATCCGGAAACCAACCTGCAGGTGCAGTTGGCCTTGAAGCTGGTGACCAGTATCAGGAACGGTTGAGGGGTGTCCCGGTGGCGGGGCGGACACGGACGAGTGAAGGAGTGGGCTTGCCCTGTACCGGCCGGCAACCGTTATTACCAATCCACGGCAAGGAGGAAAGCACTGATGGCGGAACAGCGGACCTTTACCATGCCCAGCGCGGTGGAGACGATTCCGGGGACCGAAGGCTGGGAAAGAATGTACCCCTATTTTTACCGCTTCACGAAGGACGATCCGGAAAGAAAAGCCTACGAAGAAAGCGTGCTCTGGTATTACGACGGCCTGCATTATCCCGAACCCATGTATCCCTTCGACCTGATCTGGGACGAAGCCTGGTTTATGGCGCTGTCACAGTTCAACAGCCGGATCTTCATGATTCCCCCGGCCCTGGGTATCGATCACCGCATTGCCAACGGATACATCTACATCTCTCCGGTGCCGGTTACCGATCCGGCGGAAATCGAAAAGAGGTTGCCCCATTTCCTGGAACGCGCCGGCTACTATTACGACCACTGGGACGAACTCTACGCCAGGTGGCAGAAAAAAATGGAGGACTTGATCCACGAACTGGAGCGGCTGGACATCGAGGATCTTCCGGATATGGAGGACAGTTCCCTGGTTTTTGAAGGCGTTGGTTTGAGCAGCGGTTACCGTTTGACCCAGACGTACAATACCTTGATCGATTACGGCCTGCGGGCGTGGCAATACCATTTCGAATTCCTGAACCTGGGCTATGCGGCCTACCTGCCCCTGGTCGAGTTCTGTCACAAGGCCTTCCCCGGGATCGAGGACCGGACCGTCACCAAAATGGTGGCCGGCATCGACGTGATACTGTTCCAGCCGGACGAAAGACTGAAGGAACTGGCGCAAGCCGCCGTGGACCTGGGTGTGGCCGGCGTCATCAAATCGTCGTCCCAGCCACGGGAAATCATCGACCGGCTGCGGGGGCGTGAGGACGGAGAGAAATGGCTGGAACGGTTCGAAGCGGCCAAGTACCCGTGGTTCTACCTGTCGTCGGGGACCGGGTGGTACCACGACCACTATTCCTGGCTGGACCGGCTGGAAATACCCTTCATGTCCATCCGGAGCTACATCGAAAAGCTTGAGCAAGGAGACTCCCTGGCCCGGCCCCTGGAGCAGGTGCGCGCCGAGCGGGACCGGATCGTTGCCGAATACACCGAATTGCTGCCCGCCGCGGACGACCGGAACGCTTTCCAACAGTTGATCGCGGTCGCCCAAAAGGTTTTCCCCTATGTCGAGAACCACAACTTCTATGTGGAGCACTGGTTCCACGGTGTCTTTTGGAACAAGGTGCGTGATTTATCAAGGATTTTTGTCAAGCATGGTTTCTTTGGCGACGTGGAGGACATCTGGTACCTGAACCGTTACGAAATCCAGGAGGCATTGTACGACCTCATCACGGCCTGGGCCACCGGGGTCAAGGCCAGGGGACCGTCGTACTGGCCGCCGGAAATCGCCTGGCGACGGGAGGTCATCCGGAAGTTCAGGGACTTCGTGCCGCCGCCGGCGTTGGGGACCGCCCCGGAAACCATCACCGAACCCTTCACCATCATGCTGTGGGGCATTACCAGTAAATCGATGGAAGCCTGGCTGTCGGCGGGGAAGATGAATCTGGCCGACGTCAGGGAACTGAGCGGGTTCGCCGGGTCGGCGGGAGTGGTCGAAGGCCCGGCCCGCGTGATCAGGTCCCTGGAGGAACTCAATACCCTGCAGGAAGGAGAGATTCTGGTGGCGGCCACCACCAGCCCCAGTTGGGCGCCGATCTTTACCCGGATCAAGGCTTGCGTGACGGATGTCGGCGGCATCATGTCCCACGCCGCCATCGTCTGCCGGGAGTACGGCTTGCCGGCCGTGGTGGGTACCGGCTACGCCACGGCGACCATCAAGACCGGACAGGTGATCCGGGTGGACGGCAACCAGGGCGTGGTCACCCAGCTATAGCCGGGGTTGGGCACAGGTCCGGTCTTCAAGTGGCCGGAAGGTTTGAGCGATAACAGCCCCTTGTGTTTACCCGATCCCTGAATTGCTTTCGTGAGCAGAAGGGGCTTTACGCCCATCCGATACTTCGGGGACCTAAGGAGCCGGGGCCGGGGACGGATCGGGCAGGTCCGCTTCCGGAACCAAATCGGGGAGGTGTTGGCTTTTGCGGCCGTACGTATACTGGCTCGAACAGTTGGCCGACGACAATTACCGGACCGCCGGCAAGAAGTGTTACAACCTGGGGGAGATGATCCGGGCGGGTATGCCCGTTCCACCCGGCTACGCCGTCACTCTGGATGCCTACGAGCGGTTTATCGAGGCAACCGGGGTGGGACGGAGGATACTGGACTATCTCGAGCCGATGGTGGAGCGCCTGGCGGAGAACGTCGACCTCTTCGAAGAGGCCGGCCGGTACATCCGGAACCTGGTCGAGGCCACGCCCATGCCGGATGACCTCCGGGAACCGATTCTCGAGCACTACCACCAACTCTGCGGCAAGTGCAACGTCGCTGCGGCCGAGGTGGCCGTCCGTTCCAGCGGGCCGGTCAGCATGCCCGGACAGTTCGACACCTTCCTCAACGTGAAGGGCGGGGAGGAGGTGATCGACAAGGTCGTGAGGGTGTGGGCCAGCAGTTTCAGCGGCCGGGCCATGGCTTACCGTCTGCAGCGCGGCATGCGGGTGGAAAGTTCACCCATCGGCGTGGCGGTGCTCAAGATGGTCAATTCCCGGGCCTCGGGCGTTATGTTCACCCTGAACCCGGTCAACGGCGACCGGTCGCGGATTTTCATCGAGGGCAGCTGGGGCCTGGGGGAGAGTCTGGTCAGCGGGCAGGTCACCCCGGACAAGTATGTCGTGGACAAGGTGACCCTGGAGATCTCCCAGCGGATCATCTGCGACAAGACCGTGGAACTGGTCCGCGAAGCGTGCGGCAACGTAAAGTCGGTGGAGGTGCCCCCCGACCGGCGAAGCCAGCCCTGTCTCACCGACGGGGAGATAATCCACCTGGCCCGCCTGGGCAAGATGTTGGAGAAACACTGGGGTATACCACAGGATGTGGAATGGGCCGTGGATGCCGATCGGCCCTTCCCGGAAAACATCATCCTGGTGCAGACCCGGCCGGAAACGGTGTGGACCCGGAAGACAAGCGCCCCCGTGACTCAGCCGAAAACCAGCGCGATGGACCATATCGTCGGCCACCTGCTGGCAGGGAAGAAACTGTTTGCTAAGTAAGCTTGGACAGCTAACCAGGCTACGCCGAAAAGGGAGCTGGTCGTATGAAAAGCATGCGGGAATGGATTGACCAATGTGAAAAGCAGGCACTGCTGAAGAGGATCAAGGCCGAAGTCGACTGGAACCTGGAACTGGCGCACATCGCCAAACTCAACGAGGAGAAGAAAGGCCCGGCTCTGTTGTTTGAAAACGTCAAGGGCTACGACATACCGGTCCTGACCTCGGCCATGACCACGGACCGGCGGCTGGCCGTCACTTTGGGGATGCCCGGGACCTACTCCATGTGCGACATGGCCAGGAAGTGGGTAGAGATCACCCGCCGGGGGTTGGTCAAACCGGTGGCGGTGGACGGGGGGCCGGTGTGCGAAAAGGTGGTCGACGGTCCGGACGTGGACGTCTTGCGCGATTTTCCCGTGCCGTGGTTTTATCCGCACGACGGCGGACGGTTCATCGGCACGGCGGTCTACCTGATCACCCGGGACCTGGAGACGGGATGGGTCAACCTGGGGACGTACCGGATGATGGTGCACGACGGGAACCACGTCGGTATTCAGATCATCAAGGGCAAACATGCGGATTTCCATTTCAAGCAATACCAAAAGGCCGGGAAAAAGATGCCGGCGGCGGCGGTAATCGGCTGCGACCCCTTGCACTTCCTGGTTTCCAGCACTCTCATCCAGACGCAGGTGGACGAATACGACGTCATCGGCGCCCTGCGGGGGGAGCCCGTCGAGGTCTTCACCAGCGACGTGAGCGGTTTGCCGCTGCCCGCGCACGCCGAAATCATCCTGGACGGCTACATCGACCCCGAGGACCTGCGGGAAGAAGGGCCCTTCGGGGAGTACACCGGCTATTACTCGGGGAAGACCGGCGAGGAATGGCCCAAACAGGTTTTGCACATCCGGCGGGTGTGGCGGCGGGAAAAACCGGTTTTCTGGGCCACCACGGTGGGCAAGCCGATCACCGATACCCACATGATCCAATCCCTCAACCGCACGGCCACCTTGTGGACCGAGTTGGCGGCGACGGTGCCGGGGATCAGGTCGGTGTACCTGCCGCCCCAGGGCGGGGGCCGTTTCTGGGGCATCGTGTCGGTGAAAACCATGTACCCGGGTCATTCCATCCATGCGGCCATGGCGGCGCACTCCACCACCACCGGACATTACGGGATGAAGGGCCTGATCGTGGTCGACGAGGACATTCCGGCGGACGACATCGACAAGGTGCTGTGGGCGCTGGCCGTGCGCTACGATCCGTACCGGAGCACCGAAATCATCAAGCGGGCCCGGTCCACCCCGCTCGATCCGGCCTTGCCGGTAACGGCGCGGGATATCGGCTCCAAGATCATCCTGGACGCGACCATCCCTTACGAGTGGGAGCGCAAACCGGAGGAAATCTTCCTGGACGAAGCCATGGTGGCACGGGTGCGCTCGCGCTGGGCCGAGTTGGGCCTGGATTGAGCCTGGCTTGGCCCTCAAGCCCCCGGCTTCAGCCGGGACAAGTTGAAGATTGTTCCAGTTCCAATCCTCCGTTTTTAAACGGGGGTCAAGGGACAACGAAAGGCCCTGCGCCGGAAGCGACATTCGAAACAATGAAACCAACGGACGGTGGAAAGAATGCGCGTGATCCGTTACACCGAGGCCGTAATCGACGAATTCCGGGAGGCCGGCTATTGGACCGACGAGACCTTCTACGACTTCTGGGCCGGAAACGCCCGCCAATGGCCGGACAAGGAGGCCCTGGCCGACTCCCGGTACCGGCTGACCTGGGGCGAGGCTCGTGACCTCGTGGACCGCATGGCCTACCGCTGGGTGGAGATGGGGTTGGAAAAGGGTGACCGCGTCCTCATCCAGGCGCCCAACGAGGTTTACGCCTTCCTGGCGCGCATCGCGGCGGAGCGGGCCGGGCTGGTTTCGTTGCTGGTCTACGCCTACATGCGGGAGAAAGAACTCGCCTACATGGTGGAGAAGATGGCGCCGGCGGCCGTGGTCATTCCCCACGTCTACCGCGGTTTCGATTACCTGGCCATGTACCGCGGTCTGAAAAAGCTTTGCCCGGATTTGCGCCACATCTTCCTGTTGAGCCGGGACGTGCCGCCCGGTGCACCGGGGGACACCCATTCCCTGATCCGGATGACCGCCGATCCGGTGGCGGCGGAAAAGCTGACCGTTTTGGACGAACGCCGCTTCGATCCCTTCCGGGAAGTGGCGTTTTTGACCAGCACCTCCGGCACGACGGGACTGCCCAAGCTGGTGGAGTGGAACATCGCCCCGCGGCTTTGCACCTCGAAAGCCCGGGTCGACATCTGGAACCTGGGGCCGGAGGACACGGCGGCCGCCATCGCCCCCTTCGCCGGCGGGGCGGCCGGCACGCTCACCTACTTCGCCGCCCCCCTGGTGGGCGCCAAAACCGTGCTCCTGGAGGACTTTACCCCGGAGCGGGCCCTGGGCCTGATCCAGAGGGAAAAGGCGACCTGCATCGGTGTGGTCCCCACCCACCTGGTCCGCATGCTGGAGCAACCGGTGGAAAACTACGATCTGCGGTCCTTGCGCTTCATCCGCTCGGCCGGCGGCTACCTGCCCCCGGACGTGGGGCGGGAGGCGGAGGTGCGCCTGGGCGCCGTGATCACCAGCGACCTCGGCACCCAGGACGTCGGCTCCGTTTCCGGCTGCCGGGTGACGGACCCGGCCGGTCTCAGGCGGCGAACGGTGGGAGGGCCCCTGCCGGGGAACGTGGTACGGCTTCTGGACGAGCGGGGCGAACCCGTGCCCGAGGGTGAGCCCGGCCAGTTGTGGTTCCGCGGTCCCCACTCCCCGGCCGGATATTATCGCGACCCGGAAAGCACGGCGGGCGTCTTCGACGCCGGGGGCTGGACCACCACCGGCGACATCGTGAAGTGGGACGCGGGGTGCCTCTGGATCATGGGGCGGGCCAAGGACATGATCATCCGGGGCGGGCAGAACATCTATCCGGCCGAGATCGAGGGGCTTTTGCAGGAACATCCGAAGATAAGGCTGGTGGCCGTGGTCGGCTACCCGGACCGGGAGCTGGGCGAGCGGTCCTGCGCCTTTGTGGTGCCCAAACCGGGCCAAACCCTGACCATGAAGGAAATCCAGGATTTCCTGAAGGAGAAGAAACTGGCCTCCTTCAAGCTGCCGGAGCGTCTGGAAATCGAGGAGAGTCTGCCGGTGGTGGGGGACTCGGGCAAGGTGGACAAGAAAGCGCTCAGGGCGGAACTCGAAAAGAGGGCGGCCGGGGCGTAGTGCCCCCAGGTGCGAATGTGGTCCGGCCGCCGGTGGGTACGGCTTCGGCAGGGGGTCGCCGGCCCGCCGGGGCGGGCCGCTGTGAAGGGGTGACCGCAAGTGGCGGCGAAAAAGATCCTGCTTCTCGCCACTCTCGATACCAAGGGAGAGGAAACGGCCCGCCTGCGCGAAAGAATAGAGGAACTGGGACGGGAGGTCATGGTCCTCGACCTCTCCATGCGCCGGGGTCCCCGGTGCCGGGAGGCCGACATCGCCGCCCGTGAAGTGGCCGCGGCCGGGGGATGTACCATCGACGAGATCCATGCCTGCCCGGACCGGGCCCGGAACACCGAGGTCATGATCCGGGGAGCGGTCGAGGTGGCGAAAAGGCTGGTCGGGGAGGGCCGGGTGACGGCGGTGGTGGGTTTGGGCGGTTCCACCGGCTCCCTGATGGCCACCGACGTCATGCGGGCCCTGCCATTCGGCCTGCCCAAGCTGATGGTTTCCTCCACGGCCGCGCTGCCGGGCCTGGCCACCCGCTACATCGGCACCGGCGACATCTGCCTGTTCCATTCCGTGGTGGAGATCGCGGGGAACAACCGGATCCTGCAAAGCGTGATCGACCGCGCGGCGCGGGCCGCCTGCGCCATGGCCGGCAGTCCGCTCCCCGCCCCCGGCCGTGCCGCCGGCGGGGAGAAAATGGTGGCCCTCACCATGATGGGTCCGTGTGAACAGTGCGCGTCCGCGGTGCGCCGGGCCCTGGAAGGGGAGGGATTGCAGGTGGCGGGGTTTTCGGCGGCCGGGATCGGCGACCGGGCCATGGACGAGATGATCGGGCAGGGTCTGTTCGACGGGGTGGTGGACCTGGCCCCGACCGGGGTGATCGAGCACCTGGTGGGGGGAATGCGGGACGCCGGGCCGTTGCGCCTCTCGGCGGCCTCCGAGGCGGGAGTGCCGCAGGTGGTTTCCACGGCCGGCGTCAACCATATCACGCCCGCCCGCCGCGCCTACACCGAGGATCACCGGGCCCGGCGCAAATACGAGCTGGACCGTCACCGCACCTGGCTCAGGGCCTCGGAGAAGGAACTGCGGGCGGCCGCCCGGGCCTTCGCCGCCAGACTGAACCGGGCCAGAGGGCCGGTGCGGGTGGTCATTCCCACCCGGGGATGGTCCCAGGCCGACCGGCCCGGCAACGCTACCTACGACCCGGCGGAAGACGGTGTCTTCGTGGACGAATTGGCAGGCTTGCTGCGATCCGATATCGAACTGAGGACCGTGGACGCCCACCTGGAGGAACCGGCGTTTGCCCACGCGTTGGTGGCCGCCTGCAGGGAAGTCTTCGGAATCGCCTCGCCCCGGCCCGCCCCGGCGGGTCCGGAAGCTCTTGCGGTGCCGGTTGTGGTTTAAACGGGTGGGGGATGGTCATGATCCGGGCGGTGCTGTTCGACCTGGAGGGAACGCTGGTCGACTTTCAATGGAACCTGGCGGCGGGGGAGGAGGAACTGCGGCGGACGGCGGTGGCCTGCGGCTTTCTCCCTTGGCCCGGGGACGACTACGCCGGGATTTGGAACCGCGTCGCCGCGACCGCGCCCTTGTGCCTGCGGCCGTCTTTGCAGGACCGCTTCGGCACGGTCTACGACCGTTGGGACGGTGACGCGCTGAAGCGGTGGTCGCCGCGACCGCAGGCCAGGCAGCTACTGGGCTTTTTGCGGGACGAGGGCGTGGCGGCGGCCCTGGTGACGAACGTGGGAGCGAAGGCGACCGCCCGGGTGTTGCGCCGTTTCCGGCTGGATGTCTTCCTTTCCCTGGTGGTGACCCGCAACGACGTCACCTTCATGAAACCACGGGGGGAAGGCGTGCGGCAATGCCTGGCCGGCCTGGGGGTGAGGGAAGACGACGCCCTTTTCGTCGGTGACAGCGTCACCGACGTCCGGGCCGCCCGGGAAGCGGGGATCGAGGTGGCCGTCGTCGCCGGCGGCCAGAGCGCCGGGGAAGAGGTGCGGGCCGCTTCGCCCACCTATATGCTTTCTTCCCTTGGGGAAGTGAGGGAACTCGTGCAGCAACTCCGGATGAACGAACGGGGTTGAGCCGAAAGGGGGGAACCGGGACTTTGTATTTGCCCGACTTTGCCTACCACGCGCCGGGCACGCCGGAGGAAGTGGTGGCGTTGCTGGCCCGCTCGCCCGGGGCCAGGGTGATCGCCGGGGGCACCGATCTCTTGGTGAAGATGA
>Ga0078972_1003147_pt1 | contig 50551 bp, 47 predicted proteins | sample YelNatPaOPGAMG01_FD_67568 | JGI IMG/M metagenome (GOLD analysis project Ga0078972, IMG submission 67568) | Hot spring thermophilic microbial communities from Obsidian Pool, Yellowstone National Park, USA - OP-RAMG-01 (SPADES assembly) (version 2) | ecosystem: Environmental > Aquatic > Thermal...
CGGAACCTGTCAATAGGCAATTGCCGAAGATCTACGCGCTTTGGATGGATGGTCGGTTGATCCACGCCTTGGACGGCACTCGGTGAGGGGCCGGTCGCTTGGTGAAACGTTCGGGGTGCGCCTCGGCAGCAGAGTCCAAAGTGATCTGCCGGCGCTCGATGACCATCTCATGACGCCCGGCATGGAGGTCCGCGGGCCGCAGGTACCCAATGCCCGAATGGTAGTGGACCTCGTTGTACCAGTGGAAGAAGCTACGGCACCATGATCTGGCGGCCTTGATCGAGTCGAAGCGCTCGGGGTAGTTTGGGCGGTACTTGAGGGTCTTGAAGTGGCTTTCGATGTAGGGGTTGTCGTTCGAGACCCTGGGCCGGCTGTGGGACTTCGCGACGCCGAGCTCGTTCATCAGCTCGGCGACGGTGCCGGCGATCATAGGGGACCCTCGGTCGGTGTGGATGACCAGCTGGTCCTTCTTCACACCCTGGCGCCGGCAGGCCTCTTGGATCAGCCGGCGGGCATGGACCTCGGACTCTGCCTCGCAGACGGACCAGCCGACCACACAGCGGCTGTAGATGTCGATGATCGTGTAGAGGAAGTAGCGCACACCCTTCACCGGACCGCGGAGCTTGGTGATATCCCAGGTCCACACCACATTCGGTCGGTCGGCTTCCAAGCGAGGGACCCCGTAGGCGCCACGGCGCTGGTGCCCGCCACGACGTCGTTCGCGCACGAGGCCTCGCTCGGCAAGCACCCGGTACATCTGGCGCTCCGAGCAGAGGTAGATGCCCTCGTCGAGCAGCGTGGCGTACAGCTCGGCCGGAGCCAGATCGCAGAACCGCTCGGAGCAGAGCAGCTCGACGATCCGGTCCTTCTCGCCTGCTGAGAGCGCGGCAGGGTGAGGGGCTCTCGTGGTGGGCTCGGCGACGATCCGCCGAGTCAGGCGGTCCTCGTCACGTTGGCGGCGGTGGCGCCAGCTACGGGGGTTGACCGAAAACGCCCGGCAGGCAACGTCGACGCCGACTTTGGGAGCGAACGCTGCCACCTGCGCGTCAAGCATGGCGGTCACTTCTGCTCGGCGCTCTTGCGGCTGTGTTGACGAAAGAGCGCCGATACTTTTCCCTGGGCGTCGATCAGCTCCTCTGCGACGCACAGTCGCTGCTCGAGATCCTCGACCCGAGCTCGGAGCCGAGCGTTCTCCGCCCGGACGGGGTCACCCTTGCGCCCTGGACGCTTCTGGCGCATCGTCTCGAGTGCGCCGCGGTCACGCTGTTTGCGCCACTCCGAGACAACCGACCAGTACAGGCCCTCGCGACGAAGGATCTCGCCCCGATCGGACTTGGAGTCCGCCGCGTCCAGCTCGGCCAGCACCTTCAGCTTGTAGGTCGCTGGATACACCTGGCGGGCCGGACGCACCTCTGGGTCGGGACCGGGCACCGCCTCCACAGTAGTAACCGACATCTTTCCTTCTCATTCCTCGCCCTGCTCATGGTTTCAACCCCAACGGGGTGGCAAGTACCAGTCTGACAGAGAGGGCTCGGCCGTCAGTGCCGCCTCGGCGTCACCGACCGCCGTCAGCCTCCGTTCCCACTCGGCTTCGAGCGAGCGGGCGACGAGGTGGTTCTCCGGCTCGCAGGCGTCGAACTGGCGGCGGGCTCGCTCGGCCTCATAACGGGTGCGCTCGAGCGCGGCCTCGAAGAGCGCGAGGCGCGTCGAGCGGGCGGCGTCGGCCTCGGTGAGCGCCTTCAGGGTGGCCTCGAGCCCGGCCGGCTGCAGCGCCGCGAACACCTCGTCGATCACCGCTCGCTCGATGCCACGGCCGCCAAAGCTCTGGCAGGTCGGTCCGATCCGGGCAAAGGGCTCGGAGAGGCTGCACACGTAGCGTGACGAGACGCCGGGGCTCGCCGAGCCGGGCGGGGGCTTCGAGCCTGAGTAGCCGACCCGCATCATCCGCCCGCAGCGTCCGCACCGGAGCAACCCCTGGAGCAGCGCGGAACCCTCGCGGGGCGCCCCGCCGCCTTTCGCCCTTCGGCGCCGCGCTGTTCGCGGCGAGGCGAGCGAGATTCGCCTCGAAGGTCTCGAAGCTCACGTAGCCCGCGTGGTGGTCGCGGATGAGGACCGACCACTTGTCCGGTTCCCGCTTGTGGCGCTTGCGGGTCACACGCACGCCGTCGGGGCCGATCTCGTGCACCGTGCGCGTCCGCCCGAAGGCGAAGGCGCCGGCATAGCAGGGGTTCGTGAGAACGTTGTAGACGCTCGCGAGCGTGGGACGGGCCCACTCCACGCGTCCCTTCGGCCGCCGTCGCGGCAGGTCGAGACCGTCCCCGAGGAACGAGAGCAGCACCTGGCGGGCCGAGCCGTGCTCCTCGAAACGACGGAAGATCGTCGTGACCGCCTCCCGCTCGGCTTCGTCCCGGCAGAGGACGACCTTGTTTTCGGCGTCGTAGTCATAGCCAACGGGGAGGGGAACCCGCAGCTCGCCCTTTTGTGCCTTGTGTCGCATCCCGGCGAGCAGGCGCCCCCGCAGCAGGTGCAGCTCGGCCTCGGACATCGTCCCCTTCAGGCCGAGCAGCAGCCGGTCGCTATGGTCGCTCGGGTGATAGAGACCGTCCGCGTCAGCGATCAGGGTGTCGGTGAGCGAGCAGAGGTCGAGGAGCTGATACCAGTCGGCGTTGTTGCGGGCGAGACGGGAGACCTCGATGCCGAGCACGAGGCCGACCTCGCCGAGACCGACCGCCGCGACGAGGCTCTTGAACCCCTCCCGGGTGGTCGACTCGGATCCCGAGCGGCCGAGGTCCTCGTCGACGACGACCACCTTCGCGCGATCCCAGCCGAGCTCGACCGCCCGACGGGAGAGCTCGTACTGTCGTTCAAGGCTCTCGGTGTTCTCATGCACCTGCGCCATCGAGCTCTGTCGCACGTAGACGACCGCTTGTCGGCGCCGATGGTCGAGAGTGATCTTGCCTGCATCGTTCATGCCGTCTCCTCTTCGCCGGTGCCCGAGACGACGCCGCGGGCAACGAGTCGGGCGAGCAGGGCCAGGACCTGGCCCTTCGTGACCTCGGGCAGGCCGGCCCACACCTCGGTGCGGGTGGGCGCGGCGAAGGAATCCAGCCGCAGCTGGGTGGATTGGGCTATGTTGAGCCTGCGCAAAGGCTCACCTCCTCGGTTCGGTGGCACGTCCGAAGAGGCTGAGCCTATGTGCGTCTTTGGGTCCGGCCGGGGATCGACGCGATGGCACCGCGGTGTTGGGACTGAGCAGCGTGAGCAGCTCATGAAGAGGCGCGAGACGACGGGGACCAGAGGGACGGTTCGGGCACTGCCACCGCGACACCACCAGCGGACCAAGGAGACGAACGCCGGCGGCGCACGTGCCCGGTGTCTCGGGAGGCGGTGGCAGGAAGCGTGACACGCGCCCGGCGTCGAGACACGCGTCAGGTCTTCCTCCGAAGCACGGAAAGCGAGCACGTCGACGCCGGCGCCGAGGAGCACAGAAACGGCGAAGAGCAGCAACGGGAAGAGCCTCACGACGCATCCGCCGCGAGCCGATCCTTCAGCCGCGCCACGTGTGCCCGCAGGCTGCGCAGGCCTTCCAGGGAGAGCGTGCCCGTGACCAGCTCGCCCAACGGGTCGGCACCCGAGAGCTCGGTCTCCTCGACCCGCACCCGACCCGAATGGCCGTCGGGGAGCATGACCACGAGCCAGATGCTGCCGTTCCAGCGATGCGCGCTCTCGACCCGAACGAGCTCGCCAACCAAAGGATGGCGCCGGCTCGTCAGCCGGACATCGGCTGGAAGCCCGGCCTGAATGTGTTGCAGTCTGTCGTCCACTTGAAGCTCGGGGCAGCCCGGCGCCACCTCCCCTCGGGCTTTGAGGCGGTGAACCGCACCTCGATGTGGTCGGCGCTGCTCGCGCTCAACGTCTCGGTCTTCCTTCAGTCCCTCTGCGGCCTCGATGCCGGACGCCACGGCCGCGCACACGGCAAGCGACTTCGCCGGACCTTGAGTGAGCAGTTCCCACTGGCCACCTCCCCCTGGCCGGCAGCACGAATCACACGATCGGCTCGGAACCCTGACCGAACGCGCTCCGAGATCGGTCAAGGGCGAACGGAGAGGGTGACCGACCTCGAATCAGCCTCTCTCGGTCTCCGGAAGGGCTCCAGACCTGGCTTACTCAAGGATCCAGGTCAGAGGGAACGCTCGCCAGATGCGACTGACCGTCGTCGGTGATATCCCCGTCGCTTTGGCCATCGACCGCGTCGACCAGTGCGTCGCGTCGACTGGCTTATCCTCGAGGGTCTTCACCACGACCTTTTCGACGTCGTCGTCCATGACTGTCCGCGGTGCTCCGGGGCGAGACTCGTCGTAGAGACCATCGAGGCGGCTCGCGACAAAGCGCCGGCGCCACTTGCCAACGGTCGCCTGGCTGACACCCAACTGCGCGGCGACCTGCTGTTTCGTCGGCTGATCCTCCGACGCGCACGCAAGGATGATGCGCGCCCGCAGTGCCATCGCCTGGGCGGTCCACGTGAGCCTCGAAGCGAGCAGCCTCGTCCGGGTTCGCCACCACACTCGAGTGAATCGAGCGGTGCATCCGCGGGTGTATCGCGCCACGCGGACGCGTTGAGCCAACCCGATACACCCGTGCTTGCGGCGCATCACGGCGTTACAGTGGCATTTTCCCAGAGCCCGAGAGGGGATTTGAACCCCTGACCTGCGCATTACGAGTGCGCTGCTCTACCACTGAGCTACCCGGGCCTGCACGGGGCACGCTCAACTCGGCACAGCCAGAACCGAAGGATTGCGCCTCGACGACCCGACATCCTATTCGATGGAGATGGCATCCGACGTCGGGCTCATGTACGGACATGAAACGAGGGCAGGTAGCCTCGGCTCGTTGCATGTCGGCCGTGCAGGAACCTGACTCGCTGCAGCAGGCACACCGCTACCGTCGACCCCGAACGACAGGAGGAGCAGATGTCCGACGACCTGCACGCAGCAGGAGCGCCCAGCGTCGGTCCAGAGCAGGCAGTCGCCCTCGTCCAGGACGGTGCGCTCGTCGTCGACGTGCGCGAGCACCATGAATGGCGTGCCGGCCACGCCGACGACGCTCTCCACCTACCGCTCGCGTCGCTCGCCGACCGGCTGCACGAGCTTCCCCGTGACCGGCGCCTCGTCTGCGTCTGCCGCTCCGGCGGGCGCTCTGGGGCGGCTGCGGATGCCCTCCACCGGGCGGGCTTCGAGGTCTGGAACCTCGCCGGCGGGATGTCCGCGTGGGCGGACAGGTCGCTCCCGGTCGTCGACGATTCCGGCCGACCCGGGGTGGTCGTGTGACTCCGGCCGTGTGCCAACACCGGGCGTCGAACCAACTCCGGCGGTAGCCGACGTCGGTCGTTGGACCGGGCCAGAAATCGCGGAGCACTGCCTCGGCGCGCCGCCTTCGTCGGAACCGGTCGCCGTGGTGGCGTCGGGGGCTTGTCGCCACGGCTCTGCAGCCCCCTCGTCGGGACATCGACCGCGCAGCCTCCTCCGAGCAGCCGGTAGCCTCGACGGGTGCTACGCCCGCAAACCGACCTCACGCTCATGGCCGTCCACGCCCACCCAGACGACGAGGCGTCTGGCACCGGCGGCATCCTTGCCCGCTACGGCGACGAGGGAGTCCGGACGGTGCTGGTCACCTGCACCAACGGCGAGCTCGGCGACGCGCTGGGCGGCGCGAAGCCCGGCGAGGCCGGCCACGACGAGGACGCGGTGGTCCGGACGCGACGAGCGGAGCTCGAGGCAAGCTGTGCAGTGCTTGGCGTCGACCATCTCGAGCTGCTCGGCTACCACGACTCAGGGATGATGGGCTGGCCGCAGAACGACGCGCCCGGCTCGTTCTGGACGACTCCGGTCGAGGAGGCTTCCGCTCGCCTCGCCGAGCTGCTCGAGCGGTACCGCCCCGACGTCGTCGTCACCTACGACGAGCGTGGCTTCTACGGCCATCCGGACCACATCCAGGCACACCGGATCACCGTGGCGGCGCTCCGAGCAGCACCGGTCGCCGCAAAACTCTACTGCACGGCGCTGCCGACCTCGTCGTTCGCCGACTTCGCCGCCGTCTTCGCCGAGCAGGACGAGACGGGCGGCGGAGAGCCCCACCACCCCAGCGAGGAGGAGATCGCGTCGTTCATGGAGATCGCGACGCCCGATGACCTCGTGACGACACGAGTCGACTGCACAGCCTTCGCCGACCGAAAGCGCAGCGCCCTCGCCAAGCATGCAAGCCAGGCCGACAACACCGCGTTCCTCCGCCTCGCCCCCGACACGTTCTCCGCGGTCTTCGGCATCGAGAGCTTCGTGCGGCTACAGGACTCCACCGGCGCGACCGTCCCCGAAGTGGACCTCTTCGCTGGTCTCCACTGACGCCGGCGGCCCCACGCCGCCGATGCGCGGGCGCTGCCGTCAGGCTGGCACCCACTCCCCTGCGAGCAACAGCGCGGAGAGCAGGCTTGCAGTTCCAAGGCCGTCCGCCGGTACTCGTTCGGTCCACACCCGGGCTCGGACGTCGAACTCCACGAGCATCGACTCGAGGAACGAGCACTCGGGGCCCAAGTCCCGCCCATCGAGCGCGAGGACCGCAAACATCCCTTGGCGCATCTGCACGATCGTCTCGTCGTCCGCAAACAATGCCCGCAGCAACGACGCGGTCCTCGCCCGGACGAACTGCGCCGTGTGCCGGTCTACACCGCCGGCGAGGCTGACCACGACCAGGGTTGCGCCCGGTAGGACGCTGCGTCGGGGACCTGGCCGCGTCCGCATCTCGGCTTGGAGCTCCTGGATCTGCTCGACCAGGTAGGAGAGGGTGGGAAGCCCGGTCAGCTCGTCGAGCTCCGGCACCGCCGGCTCCTGCTGGCGCGCCTGCGCACCCACTACAACCACCCGGACGCCCGGACGGCGCGGGGTGCGCCCTGCCGGTCCGCCGTGACGACACGCGACCGCCCACCGACTTCCACGCCCATCGGAACCCCCTGTCGCGTCGGCGGCGGGTCATAGCCCCCCGGTCATGGGTAGACACACCGGCGACCTCGACTCGGCGCAAGGGCTCGAGCGCTCCCGGTGCTGCCCGATCGTAGACGCGACCCGGCGCGTGCGGGTGGCAACGACACGGGAGAGCAACACGACGGCTCGGAAACCGGGGACCGGGAGCCAAACCGGCGATCTAGCCTGTCGCCGATGTCGGAGACCTCGGAGCTGTCCGCGCCGCCCCCACCCGTCGGCGTTGTCACGACGTCGTCTCCACCCCTACCCCGCCACCGCGTGCGGCGCGGCCTCGAGTGGATGGCCGTGCTCGTGGTCGCCGCCCTGCTCGCGCTCGGCCTGCGTGCCTACGCCGTCCAGACCTTCTACGTTCCCTCCGGTTCGATGCTGCCCACGCTCCAGATCGGCGACCGGATGCTCGTCGACAAGCTCCCCTGGGTCGTCGACGACATCCACCGGGGCGACATCATCGTGTTCCGGCGCACCCCTGCAGACAAGACACTCGCCGACAGCGACCTCGTGAAGCGGGTCATCGGTCTGCCGGGAGAGACGATCTCCTCCCGCGGGGACACGGTCCTCATCGACGGCAAGCCGATCAGCGAACCATGGCTGCCCAAGCTGGTCGGCCAGTGCTACCAGAGCGCCTTCGACATCCCGACGACGCACATCGCCCCGGGGCACTACTTCGTCATGGGTGACTGTCGGGGCAACTCCTACGACAGCCGGTACTGGGGGACCGTTCCGCGCTCCTACGTCGTCGGCAAGGTCTTCGTGGTCCTCTGGCGGCACGGCCACCCCTGGTTCCACTGGTTCTGACCGGCTGCACCACTCACGACCAGCCGTGCAGCCGACCCTCGGGGCGTGAGAACGGGACCGCTACTCCCTCGCGGACCTGAAGCGCCCGGGTGCGCCGGGCACGTTGCGCGTGAGGTTCACGGCGTGGTCGCCGAGGCGCTCGTAGAAGCGTCCAATCAGCGCGAGCTCGATTGCGATCTGGGTTGGCACGCCGGAGCCGACGATCTCCGCGATGAACGTCGTGTGCAGGTCGTCCATCTCGTCGTCCAGCTCGTCCATCCGCTCGGCAACCGACGGCTCCCGGTCACCGAACGCGTCGGCGGCCATCTCCCACATCTGCGAAGCCACCTCGCCCATCCTCTCGACGAGGCCGCGCGAGCGCGGGGACATCTCGACCGCGATCGGTCGAACCGCTCGCTGGGCGATGTGCTCCGCCAAGTCGCCGCTCCGCTCCAGCTCGGGAAGCATGCGCAGCATCGCCACGAGATAGCGCTTTCGCTCGAGCCCGGGCTCGTCGCCGACGAGCTCGCTCTCGACGAGCCGCTCGACGTCGCGGTAGAGCTTGTCGATGACGGCGTCCCGGCGGACGAGCTCCTTCGCCGCCTCGCGGTCACCCGTGACCAGTGCGTGCGTCGCCCCGGCAGCCGCCTCGCTCACCAGGGCGAACAGCTCGTGGACGTGGCGGTCGATCGCCGGCATCTCCGCGACGGGGACCTGGAGGTCGTCCCCGAGGGGTCGCACGACATCGCCACCAGTCACGGTCTCGACGGTACCCGACCGACCGAGGCCCATCACTGCGGTCGATCCGATCCCACACAGCTCACGGGCTCGACCGCGTCGGACCCTCCACTCCAACGGTCGAAGAACGTCACGACCTCCGCTGCCGAGAGGGGCTCTGCGAGCAGGAACCCCTGCCCTCCACCGCAGCTCTCGTCACGCAGATGCGCGAGCTGGGCGAGATCCTCGATCCCCTCCGCCAACGTCTCGATCCCGAGAGCCTGTCCGAGCTGTACGAGCGTGTGGACGAGCACGCGCGCCTCACGCCGAAGCAACATGGCGGCGACGAAGCTGCGGTCGATCTTCAGACGGTCGACGGGGAACAGCTGGAGGTGGGCCAGCGAGGAGTAGCCGGTCCCGAAGTCGTCGACCGCGACACGCACGCCGAGCGAGCGGACCTCACCGAGCCGGCGGGCACTGCGCTCGGCGTCTTCGACGATCGCCGTCTCGGTGATCTCGAGCGTCAGCAGCTCGGCTGGGAACGAGGACTCGCGGAGGGCCCCCTCCACCTCTCCGACGAAGGCGTCCTCGTCGAGCTGACGCGCCGACACGTTCACCGACACGGGCACACGCCGGCCGTCCCGGTGCCAGCGCGCTCCTTGCGCACACGCCTCGATCAGCACCCATCGACCGACGTCGATGATGGCGCCGGAGCGCTCCAGCTGGGGGACGAACTGGTCCGGCATGACGACGCCGCGAGCCGGGTGCCGCCAGCGGAGCAGGGCCTCGACGCCCGTGACACCCATGTTCGACAGGTCGAACGTCGGCTGGTAGGTGAGGAACAGCTCGCCGGCGTCGAGGGCGGCGCGTAGCTCGAGGTCCCTCGAGCGACCGCTGCGCGCCGTTCCCGTCATGACAGGCTCGAACACGACGCAGCGGTCCTTGCCCGACTGCTTCGCGTGGTGCAGCGCGATGTCGGCGTCGCGCAGCATCGCGCGGGCCGAGCCCGCCCCACCGACTGCGACGCCGACGCTCGCCGTCACGGCCAACCCGCACGCGCCGTCGGTGCCGGTCCGGAAGTTGCGCGCGGCGTCACGGACAGTCGCGAGCACCGCGTCCGCGACACGCGCGAGCACCGGAGAAAGAGCGGGAGGCGGGCTCGTCGAGCCAGCCGGCAGGTCGTCGAGCAGCACGACGAAGCAGTCCGCGCCGAGCCGCCCGATCTCGGCAGCCTGCGGCACGGCCGCACGCAGGCCGTCGGCCAGCGACCGGAGCAGGTCGTCCCCGGCATCGTGGCCGTGGACGTCGTTGACGTCCTTGAAGTCGTCGACGTCGACGAGCAGGACCGCGACCCGCTCGGGATGCCGACGTGAGAGCGCGAGCGCACGATCGCCTCGGGCGAGCACCACCTCCCGCGTCGCGAGCCCCGTCAGGGGATCGTGACCGACCTGGAAGCGCAGGCGCTCCTCGCGGTCCGCGAGCTCGCCATGAAGTCGCTCTCGCTCGCAACTGAGAATCTGCGAGAGTCGGACCAAGGTGACGTCGCAGCTCCGTCGAAGCATATCGCCGACCTGCACCAGCGCAGCGGGACAGGCGCCGAGACGTCGAGCCTCCTCGCTCGCGACGTCAAGCGCGGCGTCACGCCAGTGCAAGCACCGCTTCGACATCTCACCGAGAGCGACGTCCTGGCCCGCCGCAAGGTGGCCGAACAGCTGCCACGCACGTGCGCCGGCGACGCGCGCGTCATGGGCGTCGCCGCCGCCCATCCACGTCGCGACGGCGACCGTGGCGGCGTGCGCGACCTTCGCGTACTCCGCCTCGATGAGGTCCGCGACCGACACGTCGAGGGCGCTACCTCGCTCGCGTGCACGACCCCGAACGAATGCACGGTCGACCACGTCGTCGGCGCGCTCGCACAGAGCTGCGGCAATCTCTTCGACGTCGTCGCGATCGGCTGGTTCGACGCGAGGCACCGGCGGTGACACTACTTGTGCCAGGGTCCGGACGCGCGGATCCACCCGTCTGCGTCGCAGCACGAGACACGGTCGAGACACGGTGCACGACATGTCTCGGTCACACCACGTATACTTGGCGAGTACGTGCGTGGAGCCGTGACGCGTCGTGCGTGTCGTGTCACGGGGTTGCCTGTGCCTGACATGACCGGAGCGGCGGGAGGTCGTCCTTCCGCAAGATGCGGCATGTCCGCGCTGCCCGTCAGGCCCGGGGATCCCGAGAGCCGTAAGATCAGGAATCGACCCGACATGACCGCCCTGCACGAACCTCTCGCCGACACGGAGGCTCCCAGGTCCGCCGGGACTCGCGAGTCGGCCGTCGTCGCCTTGGTGACGAGGATGCTCGGCGGCGCTGCCAAGGGCCGTGACGTGCAACGGCTCGTCCGGTACGCGGTGACCTCGCTCGTCGCGCTCGCCGTGAGCGAGCTGTGCCTCGTCGTCGTCGACGCCGACACCGGCATGGGAGCGATCCTCGCCGCCTTCGTCGCGAACCTCGCCGGGACGATCCCGTCCTATCTGATGTCTCGCTACTGGATCTGGTCCGAGGCGGACCGCTCCCGTCCAGCTCGTCAGGTCATGCTCTATTGGCTGACGTCACTGGTGAGCATGGTGATCTCGAGCGTCTCGACCGGCGCCATCTCCGACGCGGACCACGCGCATCACGTGCTCAAGCTGCTCCTGCTCGGTGCCGTGTACCTGTTCGTCAGCCTCATCCTCTGGGTCGCAAAGTACATCGCCTACCAGACGGTGATCTTCCAGACGCCGCAACTGCTCGACGACACGCCGGCCGACAGCCCAGCCTGACCGCGGCAGGAAGGACCCACCTCCCGACAAAGACAGCTCGGCGCGGGTGGGGGGACGAGGAGGCTCGTGCAGTGGGCGGACCTGGCAACTCCGGAGGCGCCGGAGATCATCGCGGCGCGCCTGGCGCAGCTCGCGCGCCTGGCATCGCTCGCGAGATCCGCCGGCTCCACGAGCAGATCGACAAGCTCGAGAGCCTCGTCTCCGACGAGACGCGGGGAGCGGCGCCGTCGACCGGCGCAGAGCCCCCAGCAGCCCGCACCGGCGAGCACCGCCTGCCCGTTGCCGGGTTCGTGGTCGTCGCGATCGTCCTCCAGGTGCTCCTTCCGGAACGGCTCGCGCTGCACCCCTCCTGGATCCTGCCGGGACTCGAGGCGGCCCTCGTCGTCGGCCTCACAGCAGCCAACCCGCGTCGCATCGACCGCTCTTCGCGGGCGCTGCGCTCCACGAGCGTGCTGCTGATCGCCTCGATCTCGTTCGCCAACGCCTGGTCTGCGGTCCAGCTGATCCGTGGACTCGTGGACGGGACGTCGGGCTCGAATGCCGCCGCCATCCTCGGCAGCGGCGCCGCGATCTACCTGACGAACATCATCGTGTTTGGACTGTGGTATTGGGAGCTCGATCGAGGGGGTCCGGTGGCTCGGGCGGAGGCGCGCCGGCCCTACCCGGACTTCATGTTCCCCCAGATGGCGAACCCAGATCTCGCGCCACTCAACTGGACCGCCCGGTTCTTCGACTACCTCTGGCTCTCCTACACCAACGCCACGGCGTTCAGCCCGACCGACGTCATGCCCCTCTCGCGCTGGGCGAAGCAGCTCATGCTCGTCCAGTCCGCCGTCTCGCTGTCGACTGTCGCCCTCGTCGTCGCCCGGGCCGTCAACATCCTCCGTTGAGCGCCGGGCCGGACACGACCGCAACGGCGCCCGCGACGGCGCCCCGATCCCTCGCCACCCTCTCCCTCGCCGGCTTCGTCGCCCTCGGCCTGCCCGACGGGATGTGGGGCACCGCCTGGCCCACGATGCGACACACTTTCCACGAGCAGGTCGGCGCTCTCGGCGTCCTCCTCGTAGCCGTCACGGCAGGCGCCCTCGTCACGTCCCTCGCGACGGCGCTTCTCATCCGGCGAGCCGGCGTGGGCATGGTCCTGACGGGCGCAGCGGTGCTCGGGGGTGTCGCAGCCGCGCTCCTCGTCTCGGCGAGCACCTGGCCCATGGTCGTCGTCGCGGCGTTCTTCGTCGGCACCGCTGCGGGGATCCTCGACACCGGGCTCAACGTCGTCGTCGCGATGTCCGGTCGCGTCCGGCTGCTCAACCTGCTCCACGGCTCCTACGGCGTCGGCACGGCACTCGGCCCGCTCGTCGTCACCGTCGCGGTGCTCGTGTCCTCCTGGCGCCCCGCTTACGGTTTCCTCCTCGTCGTCGAGGTGCTCATGGCGGCCGGTTGGTGGTCCACGCGCAGCTCGTGGAATGGGGCTCGCGGATCCGGGCAAGGTCTCGCTCGCGCCGACGAGGTCCCGGCGGAGCAGGGTCGGGCACTCGAGGACGAGTCGGCACGCGCCGGCGGGTCGCGGCCGATGCCGCGCCTCGTCGTCGCAGCGGCGATCACGACGTTCTTTACCTACACCGGGTTCGAGGTCAGCGCCGGCCAGTGGGCAGCCACGTACCTACGCGGCCCGGCCGAGCTCTCGGCAGGGACCGCCGGAGCAGCCGTGTTTGCCTACTGGGCGTGCCTCACCGCGGTCCGCTTCGCGGTCGCCGTGCCGCGTGCCACGCCCCCGCCCGTCCTGCTCGTACGGGTCGGCTGCGCCACGAGCGTCGTCGGTGCGCTCGTCGTCTGGTGGGGCCCCTCGCCGGGAGTGACGATCGGCGGGCTCTGCCTGATCGGTGGCGGGCTCGCGCCGGTTTACCCCGCTCTCGTCACCCTCACGCCGCATCGCGTCGGCCTCGACCGAGCCCACCGCGTGATCGGTTGGCAGGTCGCCGCAGCCGGAGTCGGCGGCGCTGCCGTGTCCGCCGTCGCGGGGCTGGTCCTCCAGCACGACGGTCTGCGCTCCTTCGGCCCGTTCCTCGTCGCGTCGGGCTCGCTCATGCTCGTGGCCTCCGTCGCGCTCGAGCTGCTCGCGCGCTCTGCGGGAGCAAGCCGGACGGTGCGGCGGGGCCGGAGGGCCGTCCGATGAGCTTTGGCACCAGCCGCCACAGGCTCACCGGCACCGCTGCAGTGCTCACCGCGGCCGCAGCAGCCACGACCTATGGCCACGCCGGTTCGTTCGTGCCGTTCCTCGCCGCAGCAGCGGCGCTCGCGGCGCTTGCGGCGCTCGTCGGTCGCAGCGTCGAGCAGCTCGCGTCGAGGCTCGACTCCGGCGCGACCGGTGCCGTCCAGTCTGCTCTCGGCAACCTCCCGGAGCTGTTCGTCGGCATCTTCGCCCTTCGCGCCCACCTGCTCGGCGTCGTCCAGTCGGCTCTCGTCGGCTCGATCCTCGCAAACCTTCTCCTCGTGCTCGGTCTCGCGTTCGTCGTGGGCGGCCAGCGCCACGGCACCCAGCACTTCGCCGCGGAGGGTCCGAGGACGTCCGTCCTGCTGCTCCTGCTCGCCGTCGCAGTCGTCGTCGTGCCCACCTTGTCGTCACATCTCGGCATCGACGCGTCGCGGCACGAGCAGGCGCTCTCCGACGTCGCCTCGGTCGTGCTGCTGTGCGTGCTCGGGCTCTCGCTGCCGTCTTCCATCCGCGACACGGGCAACGCCGAGCCAGCCGCGCCAGGGGCTGCACCGGAGCACCGGGCGGCCAGCGCGACAGCTCGCTCCCGTGTCGCCGAGCAGGCGCATGCGGCACCCTGGCAGGTGCTCGCGACGCTCACCGGCGCGAGCGTGGCCGCCGCGTTCGTGTCCGACTGGTTCGTCGGTGCCCTCCAGCCTGCCCTCTCGGTGCTGCACGTCTCGCAGGCCTTCGCCGGCCTCGTCGTCGTCGCGATCGCCGGGAACGCCGTCGAGAACGTCGTCGGCATCCGGCTCGCCGCACGCAACCGACCCGACTACGCGCTCTCGGTCATCCTCCAAAGCCCGGTCCAGATCGCACTCGGCCTGTTTCCTGCCCTGGTCCTGCTCTCAGGGCCGATCGGCGGCGCACACCTCACCCTCGTGCTGCCAGTCATGCTCGTCGCCGCGCTCGTCATCGGCACTCTCGTCGCAGTCGTCGTCGTCTTCGACGGCGAGTCGACATGGCTCGAAGGTGCCGCCCTCGTCGGGCTCTACGTGACCATCGCGGCGTCGTTCTGGTGGGGCTAGCGACCGAACGCGACGGCTAACGATGCTCGTACGAGGCGGTCGGGCGCACGACCCATGCGCCGCGCGCCATCACCCCGACGACGTGCAGCTCGGGATCGAGCACGACGAGATCGGCCTTCTTGCCCACCTCGATGCTCCCCACCTGCGCGCCACGCCGGAGCAGCGATGCGGGCCGTGCCGCGGCGGCACGCACCACCTCGGTGATCGGCAGGTGCGCCTCCCGGACCGCGTAGGCAAGGGCGTCTCCGGTGGTGATCGTGCTACCGGCGACCACCTCCTGGCCGTCGAGATGGGCCCGGCCACCGACGACGCTCACCGTGACCGGACCGAGTTGGAACGTGCCGTCGCCGGCGCCCGCCGCGCTGATCGCATCCGTCACGAGCGAGACACGCCCGTCTGCCGCGGCGAAGGCCTCGCGCACGGTAGCCGGATGCAGGTGCTGGCCGTCCGCGATCAGCTCGCACGTGACCTCGTCCCGATCGAGCGCGGCCCCGGCGATGCCCGGCTCTCGGTGGTGACGTGGCCGCATCCCGTTGAACAGATGGGTCGCGACCGTGGCTCCGGCGTCGATCGCGGCGCTCGCCTGGTCGTAGGTCGCATCCGAGTGCCCGATCGCAGCGATCGCGCCGGCGTCGACGATCTCCCGGACCAAGTTCAGGGCCCCGTCGAGCTCGGGCGCGATTGTCACCATCGCCACCGAGCCGCGACCGGCGTCGAACAGCCGACGGAGCAGCGCGACGTCGGGCTCGAGGAGGAACTCCGGCGCCTGAGCGCCACAGCGAGACCGCGCGAGGAACGGCCCCTCGAGGTGGATCCCCACAAGGCCCTCCTCGCCCACCAGCTCTGCGATGCTCGCGACGGCGCGAAGAAGGTCCTGCGGAGCCGCCGTGACCAGGCTCGCGAACGACGTCGTCGTCCCGCCGGCCCGGTGGAACGCGAGCGCAGCGAGCACCTCCTCCGGATCCCCCGCGGTATAGCTCGCCCCACCTCCGCCGTGGACGTGGAGATCGACCATGCCCGGCACCACCCACATGCCGTCGAGGGCGACCTCCTCCTCGCCGTGCGCTGGCTCGCGGGACGGGCTCTCGCCGGGCGAGCGCTCCGGACCAAACACGCCTTCGATGCGGTCGCCGGCGACGCGTACAAAGCCCGGGTCGCGAACGCCGTCGGTCGTGACGACCTTTGCTCCCGAAAGCAGGATCATGTGTCATCCTCCCGTGCCGCAGGTGCCGTCACCGGCGTGCCCTGATGACGAACGGCGAGTCGCCGGCTCGCGCTGTGTCGGCTCGCGCTGTGTCGGCTCGCGCTGTGTCGGCTCGCGCTGTGTCGCCTTGCGCTGTGTCGGCGTCGCCCGGACGGTGGAGCCATGCGACGAACTTATAGCGGTCGCCGCGGTAGAAGCTCCGGACGTACTCGACAGGGCTCCCGGCTTCGTCTCGGCTGTGGCGCGAGAGCAGGAGCAGGGGGAGACCGACCTCGGTGCCAAGCGTCGCCGCCTCGTGCGGACCAGCGAGAACGGTTTCGATCGTCTGCTCCGCCTCGGCGAGGTGGACGCCGTAGATGTCCGCGAGGACGGCATAGAGCGAGTCCACGCGCTTGAGGTGGCTCCGCAGCCGCGGGAACCTCCGGTTGGAAAGGTGGGTCGTCTCGACGGCCATCGGCTCCCCATCCGCCATGCGGAGACGCTCGACACGTAGCACGCTGGAGCCGACCGGGACCTCGAGAAGGCGAGCAAGCTGGTCGTCTGCGACGATGTCGCCGACGTGGAGCAAACGCGAGCTGGGCTCGAGCCCCTGCGCCCGCATGTCCTCGGTGTAGCTCGTCAGCTGGAGTGCCTGCGCGAGCTTCGGCTTCGCGACGAAAGTCCCGCTGCCTCGAAGGCGCTGGAGCCGTCCTTCGACTGCGAGCTCCTGGAGTGCCTGGCGCACCGTCGTTCGAGAGGTGGAGAACCGCGTGCTCAGCTCACGCTCGGACGGGAGCGACTGGCCGGGGACAAGCCCGTCGATCTGACGCAGGAGATCCTGCTTGAGCAAGTAGTACTTGGGAACATGCGCGCCAGTCGCGGCTCGGTCGTCGCGCTCGTCCGCGGCTGTCGGCGAAGTCATGCAGTCCTCCCGAAACGTCGGGGTGCCCAGTGTGCCACCGCTATCGCATCGACCAGCCCGTCCGACCACTGCGGTCCACTGCCCGGGCGGGCGACCGCGCGTGGTAACCGCGTCTAAAGTCTCGCAGCAACCGGGAGAAGCCGACCCGGGTCTGCGTGGAAGGCGTCGGTGATGAGCCCCGTCGGCGACAACCTGACAACCGAACAGCGGCAACCGGGTCTTGCGGACCTCGACTTGCGGTCGACCATCGACCTTGTGCGGCTCGTCAACGAGCAGGACGCTCTCGTGCCGGCGGCCGTCGCCCGTTCGACGCAGGAGATCGCGGCAGTCGTCGATGCCGTGACCGCTCGCATGCGCAGCGGTGGCCGCCTCGTCTATCTCGGCGCAGGCGCAGCCGGATGGGTCGCCGCCGCAGACGCGTTCGAGTGTCGCCAGACCTACGGCTGCTCGGGAGCGGAGGTGGTCGCGATCGTCGCAGGACCCGGTCCCGACGCGCTCCAGCGGGGCTGGTGGGAGGACAGTCCTGGGGCCGAGGACGACCGCGACGCCGCCGAGAGGGACCTCGCCGCCATCGAGCTCGGCGAGCACGACTCCCTCGTCGTCGTGTCCGCCAGTGGCCAGACTCCCTACGCGCTCGCCGCCGCCGGTGCGGCGCGCCGGCGCCGCGCGCTGGCCGTCGGGGTGACCGCCAACACCGCGACACCGCTCGCGCAGCTCGTCGACCACACGATCGAGGTCGTCGTCGGGCCCGAGATCGTCGCCGGATCCACGCGGATGAAGGCAGCCACTGCGCAAAAGCTCGTGCTCCACACCCTCTCGACGCTCGTCATGGTCCGGACGGGGCGAACCTACGGCGACTTGATGGTCGGGATCAGGCCGGACAACGCCAAGCTCCGCGGGCGTGCCATTCGCATCGTCGTCGAGGCCACCGGCGCCGACGAGCAGTCGGCCACAGCCGCCCTCGGCGATGCTGCCGGGGACGCGCGCATCGCCATCGTGTCGCTCGTCGCTCGTACCGACGCCGAGGAGGCCCGTCGCCGCCTCGAGCGAAGTGCCTGGCGCGTGCGAGACGCTCTCGGGGACGGCCGTGGTGTGTGACACCGGCACAGTCAGCCCTTCACCGCGCCCGAGGCGAGGCCGCTGACGACCTTCCGCTGGACCAGCAGGAACAGCACGACGACCGGCAAGGTGTAGAGCACCGACGCCGCCATGAGGCCGCTGTAGTCCGTTCCCCGGTTCGTCGAGAACGAGTACAGCCAGACCGTCAGGGTGTAGCGGTCGTTTTGCTGCATGAAGACGTACGCGTAGACGTACTGGTTCCATGCCTGAATGAACGCGAAGATCGCCGTCGCAACCATGCCGGGCACGATCAGTGGCAGGAGCACCCTCCGGAACGCCCCGAGCCGGGTGCACCCATCGACCATCGCAGCCTCCTCGACCTCCTTTGGAACGGCGTGGACGAACCCACGCAGCATCCAGATTGCGAACGGAAGGTCGAAGATGACGTAGGTCGCAGTCAGACCACTCAGCTCGTTCAGCTGGTGGAGCCGCTGGAGCGTGAAGAAAAGCGGAATGAGCAGTGCCGTCTGCGGCACCGCTTGGATCGCCAGGAGGACGACGAGGAAGAACTTTCGGCCCCGGAAGGCGAACCTCGAGAGCGCGAGGGCCGCCAGGAGACCGATGGCCAGCGAGATCGCCACCGTCGCGACCGAGACGACGGCCGTGTTGCCCACGTAGTCCCAGAAATATGGCTTGTGGATGGCGTCGGAGAAACCCGCGAGCGTCGAGTGCAGTGGAGAGAAGTCCGGCGTCGAGGTAATGATCTCGCTCCGCGGCTTGAAGGCGGTGAGGACCATCCAGTAGACGGGGAAGAGCATGACGACGAGCGCGACGAGCGCGACGGCGTTCTTCGCAAACGACGCGACGACATGCTTGGATCCGCGGCGCCGGCCCGGCGATCTCGCCTTGCGCGCGCCCCGGATCGGGGGAACCGCGACGGCCGTCGTCATCGGACCTCGCTCGTGCTCACGAGGTGCTTGACGTAGTAGAAGGAGATGGCCGCCACGATGAACACGGTGACGACCGATGCGGCAGCACCGAGCCCGTAGCTCTGGCCGACGAAGGCTTCGACGTAGGACCACACCCCGACCGTCTGCGTGCCTCCGTTCGGACCGCCTCCGGTCAAAGCCCAGATCTGGGTGAAGACGTTGAAGTCCCAGATCACCGACAAGATCAGCAGGAGCAGGACAATCGGCTTGAGGAGGGGGAGGGTGATCGTGCGATAGGTCCGCCATCCTCCTGCGCCGTCGACACGCGCGGCCTCGTAGAGCTCGCCCGGGATCTGGACAAGACCCGCATACAGGCTGAGCGCGACGAAGGGGACGGCCTGCCACACGATCATCAGCGTGATGATGGCGAATGCACTGAACGGGCTCTGGGCGAACCAGTCCGTGTTGGCAAAGCTCGTCAGCCCGACCTTGGTGAGCATCCAGTCGACGACGCCGAACTGGTTGGCGAAAAGCCACTGCCAGACGAGGACCGCCGTGATCGGCGGCATCGCCCACACGAGGATCATGCCGGACGAGAGAAGTGTCCTCATTCTCTTGCCCAGCCTGATGAACAGGTGCGCAAAGGCCATCCCGAGGACCATCGTCAGCCCGACACAGCTCGCCGTGAAGACGAAGGTGCGCAGTACCGACGACCAGAAAGATCCACTCGACAAGATGACCCGGTAGTTCGTCACGCCATCCCAGACGGTCGTGTGGTCGAACAGCTGTGTCAGCCCGTAACTCTGGAACGAGAGCTCGACGAGACGGACGATCGGATAGCCGAGCACGACGACGAGGCTGACGGTTGCCGGCAAGATGAGCCAGTACGGCATCCAGTCGACGCGCCGCCTCGCGGCAGCAAGTCGACCGGTCTTTCGCTTCGGGGGCGAGCCCCCAGCCGGGACCGCGGTCAGCGGCCCCGGCTGGGTGACGATCATGGACGCCTCACGGTCACGAGCTCGTGGAGAAGATCACCGTGATCCGCTGCTTCTAGAGCTGCTCGTTGAGAACCTGGTCGAGATGGTTGTCGACGCGGTTCGCGATCGCCTTGACCGCGTTGTCCGAGCCCGCCGTGGCGATGTCTTGGAACAGGTTGGTCATCGTGTTGTCGCCCTCGATGATCGCCCAGCCCGGGCTCGCCGGTGTTCCCTCGCTGTGGTCGGCCGCCTGGAGGAACGTCTTCATCACGGGGCTGTTCCGGCCGATGCCGATCAAGCTGGTGTTGTTCGGGATCAAGTTGTCGGCCTTGTACATCCGCGCCTGGAAAGTGTTGCTCGTCATCAGCTTGATCCAGTCCTCGGCCAAGGTGGCGTTGGGGCTGTTCTTCGCGACGGCGATGTCGGACCCGCCGAGGAAGACCGGTGCCGGTCCACCCTTGTAGCTCGGGAAGGCGAACTCCCCGATGTGCCCGGTGAGCCCCTTGTTGTCCGCCTCGATCGCAGCGACTTCCCAGCTACCTCCGACGATCATGGCTGCCTTGCCGGATGCGAACACTGCGTCTTGGTCGGGCAAGTTCGTATTGACGGTGCGAGAGGCCACCGAGGACAGGGAGTTCTGGACCTGCTTGAACTCATCGAGCCCTGCGAGCGACGCGGTCGAGGAGAGGTCCCCGACCCACTTGCCGCCGACGTGCTTGGCGATGTTGCCACCGTGATCCCACAGCATGGGGAGCGCCGCGTACCAGTACTGGCCGGGAAGATACAGGGCGGAAAAACCCTTGCGCCCGGAGAACTTCTGCTCCAGCATCTTTCCGTCCGTCTCGAGCTGGGCGATGCTCGCCGGAGCGGTCTTGATCCCGGCGGTCTTGAACATCTGCTCGTTGTACAGCACGACGCGGTCGCCCGCGAGCAAAGGAGCTGCGTAGATCTTGTGGTCGATCGTCGCCGGGACCGCGAGGCCGCTCAACCAGTTGTGCTTCGGGTCGAGCTTCGAGGTGAGCGGCGTCAAGTTCACGAGGCCACCTGTCGCAGCGAACTCGGGGACGTCGGTATTGCCGATCTCGAGGACGTCGGGAGGACTGCTGCTCGCGAGAGCCGTCGTGATCTTCGTGCCGATCCCGGACCATTGCTGAATCTCGACATTGACCGAGACACCCGGGTGCTCATGCTCGAACACCGAGTTGACCGCGTTGTAGACGGACGGCGTGATCTCTCCCGTCATCAGCCAGACGGTGAGCGACGTGCTGGCCGACGCCGCGGGGATCGTGCCTGCGAACAGGCCGGCGACCCCGGCAGCTGCCGCACACAGCGGTGCGATGCGACGAAGTTTCAACTTCCCCTCCTTGGTCTGCCCCCGGCACTGCTGACCTCGTCCACCTTGTCCCGCAAAGACAGTGCGTTCTCGGGTTGGGCGCCGGTCGGTCAGGCTGGAGGGCTCTTGCTGGCTCGGGTACTGGTGCTGGTCTCGGGCCGCTACCCACGACCTGCTTCGAGCAACTCGATTGGTATGGACCAATCCGAAAAGTAGTCTAGACCAGTTTCGCCGTCAAGAGCCCGAGGAGATGCCCCGATGCATGAGCCGGTAGTCATACCGCGGCCGACGCGACTCGAGCGAACGGCAGGATCTGTCGACCTGGACAGTGCGACCGCGCTCGTGTGCCCGGTCGCGGCCCAGCCGATCGCCATGTTGCTCCGGTCCCTGCTGTCGCCGGCCACGGGTTTCCCCCTGCCCGACGCGACCTCGAGCACGCGGGGCGGGAGCGGTCGCGCCGGCGACGGCACCGACGTCGAGATCGAGATCGACCCCTCGCTCGGCCGCCTCGGCCCCGAGGGCTACCGCCTCGTCGTCGAGACGACCGGTGTCACTCTCTCGTCCTCGAGCCTCGCCGGACTGGCCAACGCGTGCCAGACCCTCCGCCAGCTCTTCGACCCGGCGATCTTCCGTCGAGCACCCGGGCGCGTCGCGACCTGGAGCCTGCCGTGCGTCGTGGTCGAGGACTCGCCCGCCTTTGCCTGGCGCGGCGCCCACCTCGACGTCGCACGCCACTTTTTCCCTGCGCATTTCGTGTCACGTTTCATCGACCTGATCGCGCTCCACAAGCTCAACGTCTTGCACCTCCACCTCACCGACGACCAGGGGTGGCGCTTCCCGTCTGCCACCTACCCACTCCTCACCGAGATCGGGAGCTGGCGGGCCGAATCCATGCTCGGCCACGCGCGCTCAGGCCTGTTCGACGGCACGCCCCACGGTGGCGCCTACACCCGGTCCGAGCTCGTCGACCTCGTCGCCTATGCCGCGGCGCGCAACGTGACGATCGTGCCCGAGATCGACCTCCCCGGCCACACGCAGGCAGCCATCGCTGCCTACCCGTCCCTCGGCAACCTCGACGAGCCGATCGAGGTGTGGACGCGCTGGGGCGTGAGCGAGCACGTGCTGAACACGAGCGACGCTGCCCTCGACTTTTGCCGGACGATCCTCGGCGAGGTCCTCGACGTCTTCCCGGGCAGCTACATCCACGTCGGCGGCGACGAGTGCCCGAAGACCGAGTGGTCGACGAGCAGCTCGGCGCGCAAGCGCATCGCCGAGCTGGGCCTCTCGAGCGAGGAAGAGCTGCAGGGCTGGTTCACGGCGCGCCTCGGCGCGTTCCTCACGGACAACGAGCGACGCCTCGTCGGCTGGGACGAGATCCTCGAAGGTGGCCCGCTTCCCGACGGTGCGACCGTCATGTCGTGGCGGGGAACGCGTGGTGGCCTGGCCGCAGCCCGTGCGGGCTTCGACGTCGTCATGTGCCCGGAGGCTCCGTGCTACTTCGACCACTACCAGTCAGACGACCCACAAGAGCCGCTCGCGATCCACGGCCGCAACACCCTTGCTGACGTCTACGGCTACGACCCGGTCCCCGACGACCTCGGCAAAGACGCCGCCCACCACGTCCTCGGAAGCCAGTTCGAGCTGTGGACGGAGTACCTGCCACGCCCCGAGGACGTCGAGTACATGGCCTTTCCTCGGGCGGCCGCTCTCGCCGAGGTCGTGTGGTCGGGACCCGGGGGCGACCTCGCCACGTTCGAGCGCAACCTCGCGATCCACCTTGCACGTCTCGACGAGCTCGGCGTCAACTACAGGCCACCCGCTGGACCGCACCCGTGGCAACGGGGAGGACAGGGCGCGCGCAGACGACCGTGACCGGTCAGGCGAGCGCGGCGCCGATGCGGTCGAGAGCGTCGAGCCGATAGAGACCGTAGGCATAAAAGCTCACCTCGCGGCACCCCGCGCGCCGCGCGACATCGACCTTTGCCCGCAGCGAAGCGGTGTCGGCCCCGTCCGGTGGCCCCGGACGCAGCACGACCGAGACGCGACCGCGCGCGGGCATTGCGGATTGCTCGACCCCTCTGGTGCCGCGGCGACCGGCCGCACCGAGGCTGTCAAGGACCCGAGCAAGGTCCTGCGCGTCCGCGAGGTAACCCGTGATCTCCACGTCGAGACCGCTCGTGCACAAGGCGCCGACGCCGAGGCCGAGCTCGAGACGGGCCACCTGCTCCGCGGCCACGTCACGCCGACCCGTCGCGTAGGACCCGCTCGCGACGGTCGGCTCGATGAGCGAGAGCCGCACGCCTGCGCGCGCCGCGACGGACGCGAGCCGCCCCGCGAGCCTCGTCACGACGTGCTCACGCACCCCGAGCAGTGCAGGAAGATCCTCGCCGCATGCCTCGGCAAGCGCGTCGAGCGAGAGCGGTCTCGACTCTCGGCGTCCCGCGAGGTCCTCAGCGACGGCCGCTCGCACGCGCGCCCCGAGCGCCTGCGCGTCGATGCCGGCGTCGCCGGCCGCCGCGACGCAGCCGTCGCAGAAGCACACGCCGAGCAGGAAGGTCGTCGCGCGCCCGTAGAGCTCGAGCAGGCGCTCATGGTGGCGCCCGTGCGACAGGCCGTGGTAGTGGAACGACTCGAGACGCACGGTCGTGACCGGGTACGCGCAGACGTCGCCGACGACGAGCTCGGCAAAGCGCGCCGACGCCGGCGAGGCGGGACAGAGAATGCCGGCCAGCTCGTCACCGAAGCAGTTGCGCGCGAGGCCGGGACCGCCGCGTGACGCCTCGTCGTGGTGGAGCAGCACGACCCAGGCGGCGACGTCCACCCCCTCGCTCTCGCCCTGCGCGCATGCCTCTGCGAGCACGTCCCGGCCGCCCGCCGTCGCGCTCGCGACCGCGCGGATGGGCTCGTCGGCGTAGCGGTCCGGATCTGGCCGGTAGTAGACGCCGGGTGCGACGGCGGCGACACGTCGCAAGGGGTTGTGCGGGTAGACGTCGAATGCCGCGTGGTACTTCGCGGCCACGGTCACCTCGTCGACACCGGCCCGACCCCTTGCATGCGCGAAGACGGTGGCGGCACCCTCGTCGAGCAGGTCCGTGGCGAGGCAGTACAGGGAGTGACGGACGTCACCGGCTCCGGCTCGCCCGTCCAGCGCGCTAGGCAAGGACCGGACCTTCGAGCGCAGGTCGGGGCAGACCCTCGGGACCGGGCAAGAGGCTCGCCCAGGAGGTCCGGCTCGCAGGCGCGTCGAAAAGAGACCGCTGCGCCCGGGTCAGGCCGATCCACGGCGCCGGCGGGCGGGGGTCGACGGGCTCGAGCACCACGCCGCCGGCGACGGTCGCCCGGTTGCAGAGCACCCGGGCGGCGACGCGCTGGGAGAGATAGACGTCGGTGAGCACGCGGTCGCACTCCTCGACGTCCCAGATCGCGATGTCCGCACGAGAGCCGACCGCGAGCGTCCCCACCTCGCTGTCGAGGCCGACCGCACGCGCCGGATTGACCGTCGCGGCCGCGACGACGTCGTGCAGCGGCATCCCGAGACAGCAGAGCTTGGCCATGCAGGTCGGCAAGTCGAACATCGGTCCGGCGATGCTCCGCTGGTGCGCGTCGGACGACACGATGTCGGGTGGCGCCCCTGCGTCGCACAGGGCCTGCGCGACGGCGAACGAGAAGGCACCGGAGCCGTGGCCGAGGTCGAGCAGCACGCCCCGCCGGCGCGCTGCTGCCACCGCGTCGAGCAGTTGGCCGCTCCGGTCGACGAGCGCCATTGACTGCCCGGTCGCGCAGTGGGTGACGACGTCGCCGGGGCGCAGGAGCTCGAGCACCGCGTCGACAGCCGGAGGGCCCGCCCCGATGTGGACCATGAGCGGGACCGACGCCGCGTGCGCCGCGTCGAGAGCTCGGCGAAGTGCAAGCGGCCAGTTTGGACCGGCACTGTGGCGGTCGAGGCGCACCTTCACGCCGACGACGATGTCGCGGTTGGCCGCGACCGCCCGCGCGCAGAGCGACGCGTCGCACCACTCGTCGCGGAGCGCCTCGCCGGTCTCGGCTGCGAGGCCGACCGCGCTGATGTTGAGCAGGGCGCGGATCGTGACGTCGCGTGCGGCCTCCACGACCCTGCGGAGCGAGCCGACCGTGTAGGCCCCGGACGAGCCCGCGTCGACCCACGTCGTGACGCCCGTGCGCCACGCGAGAGGCGCGGGGTCGATCCCCCAGAAGCCCGAGCCGTCGCCGACGTGGGTATGGAGATCGACGAGCCCCGGCGTGACGAGAGCTCCCCGGGCGTCGAGGTGCTGCCGGGCTGTTGCGCGCGCGATCCGCTGCTCGACCGCAGCCACCCGGCCACCACGGACAGCGACGTCGAATCGACCGGATCGCCCCGTCCCAGGATCGAGCACCTCGCCACCTTCGACGACCAGGTCGAACGGCACCGAGTGACCTAGCTGCATCGGTTGGACTAGCTGGCTCTGTCTGCTCATCCGAAGTAGGTCCGCACGGCATCGACAACTCGCCAGTCGTCGTCGACGACGGGGACGACCTCCCACTTGTCGAACGCGGTGCACGGGTGCGAGAGCCCGAAGCCGACGCGGTCGCCGGGCAGCAGATCGCCTGCGCCGTCGCTCGCGTCCCGCAGGTAGCCATGCTGGTCGTCGAGAGCTGTCACCCGCCCACCCGCGAGGTCGACCACCGGGCCCCGCCCCCGTGCCAGGTGCAGAGGCACCGGCAGGCCGAGGTCGTAGGGGACGTCTCTCTTGCCGAGACCGACGATCGCAAGACCTGGTTCGGGCACCGAGAGCACCTCCGCCCAGGCTTCGAGCGCAGGTACAAGGCCCTCGCCCGGCCGGCCCGTGCCGGCGAGCGGCGACGCGGCGGCGTACGCGCCGTGGTCGTGGGTGAGATAGCAGCCGGAGCGGACCACGAGGTGCACCTCGAGCGCCCCGTAGGCCGAACGATCCCCAAGCACTGCCGCGACGCGGTCGAAGAACCTGCTCCCGCCCGCGCTCACCAGCACCGGCGTGCGACTTTCGAGCAGCCCGCGCTCGCCGAGCTCGCCCACGAGCTCGCGGACGTCGCCCAGGTAGCGGTCGACCTCGTCGAGCACCGCCTGCGAGCGGTCCGCGCCGACGACTCCCTCGTAACCTTCGACGCCCACGAGGTCGAGGTGGAGCGCCCGCGAGACGGCCTCGGCGACTGGGACGGCGTCGGCGACGGTCCGCACGCCGCAGCGCCCACCGGGGCGTCCGAGCTCCACGAGAACCCCGAGGCGAGGCGGGACTGGCCGGCTCCGGGCCTCCCCGGCCGCGAAGCTTTCCGCCGGCATCGCCTGCGCGCCCTGCTCTCGCGTTGGCGCCACACAAGCGGCGCCGAGAGCGCCGTCGAGGAGCTCGACCCCGCGCACGGAGTCGACGAGGCAGTAGAGCTCGGCTCCCGAGCGGGCCTGCGCAACGAGCAGCGCCGCGTCGGTCGCGGCGACGACCTCGTTCGCGACCAGGACACGCCGCGCTCCGGCGCGCACCGCGACGGCGACCTGGGTCGCGTTCGCCACGGTCGCCCCCCAGGCTCCCGCGTCGAGCTGACGCCGGATCAGCTGGGGCGAGAGGGTCGTCTTCGCGTGCGGAGCGAGGAGGAAGCCGTGCCGCTCTGCGTAACGGGCCATCAGAGCGAGGTTGTGGCTGAGGGCGCTCTCGCGCAGCACGACAGCGGGCAGGACGACGTCGCCGCCCGGAACGCTCGCACCGTAGTCGCGTAGTGCGCGGATCGTCGTCGCTCCACCCGGTAGAGCCGGTAGGCCGCGTCGTGGCAGCGCGAGCGGCTCGTCGAGGATCTCCTCGATCGCTCTATCGCCGTCGGCAGGCGAGGCGACGTCACCCGCGTGGAGATGGTCGGCGGCTATGCCGAGAGGTTACGCCAAGCCGACATCTCGAGGGCGGCACTCGGCCGGCTCGCCGGGAGGGACCCTCGCGACGTCGCCTCGCCGGCAGGCTTGCGCTGGCGGTACCATCGCGACGAGGCCTTCCCGGGCCGGGACGAGGTGTGCATGGTGGCTGTGGTCCCCTCCTCTCGCATCCGTAACGTCGCTCTCGTCGGTCACGACGGGTCCGGCAAGACGACGCTCGCCGAGGCGCTGCTCGTCGCGACCAAGGCCGTGCCGAGACGCGGCCGCGTCGAAGAGGGCACGACGGTCTGCGACGTCGAGCCCGAGGAGCTGCGCCACCACGCGTCGCTCTCCACGGCGATCGCTCCGGTCTTGTTCGGCGACTTCAAGCTCAACCTTCTCGACACCCCCGGGCTCGCCGACTTCCGGCCCGAGGCCGAGACGGCCCTCGCGGTGGCCGACCTCGTGGTCGTCGTCGTGAGCGCGGTCGACGGTGTCCAGGTGGGCACGCGGGCCCTCTGGCGTCTCGCGGCCAGCTTGGGGTTACCCCGGATGATCTTCGTGAACAAGCTCGACCGAGAGCGCGCCGACTTCGAGCGCACGCTCGACGAGCTCCGGGATGCCTTCGGCAGCGGCATCGCGCCGCTCGAGCTCCCGATCGGCGCGGAGTCGAGCTTTCGCGGTGTCGTCGACCTGCTCACCGACGTCGCGACCGTCTACGAGGCCGGCGCTGCGCGCCAGGTCCCGGTGCCGGAGGACATGGCGACGCGCGAGCACCGCGTCCACGACAACCTCGTCGAGGGCATCGTCGTCGCCGACGATGCCTTGATGACGCGCTACCTCGACGGCGACACGCCGTCGGCCCCCGAGCTCGAGGTGGCGCTCGCCACGGGGATCGCGTCCGCGACCGTCTTCCCCGTCGTCTGCGGCTCGGCGACGGCCGGGATCGGCCTCGAGAGGCTGATGACCCTCGCGTGCGAGGTGCCGACAGACCGCAGGGCCACCGCCGCCGCGGGCGACGCGCGTGTCGAGATCGTCGCGGACCCCGACGGCGAACCGCTCGCCCGGGTGGTGAAGACCGTCGCAGACCCGTTCGTCGGGCGGATCTCCGTCCTCCAGGTCGTCTCCGGCACGCTCCGTCCCGACATGGTCCTCGTCAACACGCGGTCGCACGCCGAGGAGCGCCTCCACGTCCTCGAGACGATCCGGGGAAAAGAGCTCGCTCCCGTCACCGAGGCCCAGGCGGGAGACCTCGTCGCCGTCCCGAAGCTCGGCTCCTCGCTCACCGGCGACACGCTCGCCCCGAAGGCGACGCCCGTCGTCCTCGACCCGCTCCCCCGCTCCCCTGTCATGCTCGCCATCGCCGTGCGGCCGCGCACCACCGGCGACGAGGACAAGATGATGACCGCCCTGCACCGCCTGGTGGAGGAAGATCCGTCGCTCGAGGTGCGGCGAGACGACGAGACGCACCAGACCGTGCTGTCGGGCATGGGCGAGACGCACCTCGCAGTGACCCTCGAGCGTCTTGCTCGCAAGTGTGGCGTCGAGGTCGACCAGGAGGAGGTTCTCGTCCCCTATCGGGAGACCGTCTCGGGACCGGGCGAGGCGGAGGGGCGCCACAAGAAGCAGACCGGCGGCCACGGCCAGTTCGCCGTCGTGCACCTTCGCGTCGAGCCGACCGGGCGCGGCGAGGGCTTCGTGTTCGTCGACGCAGTCGTCGGGGGAGCGATCCCGCGCCAGTTCATCCCCGCCGTGGAAAAGGGTGTGCGCCGTCAGATGCACCAGGGCGGGACGTGGGGCTTCCCCGTGGTCGACGTGCGGGTCACCTGCGACGGCGGCAAGTTCCACCCGGTCGACTCGTCGGAGATGAGCTTCGAGCTCGCGGGTGCAGCGGCCTTTGCTGCGGCCATCGACCAGGCGGGCGCCACACCCCTCGAACCCGTGTCGAGAGTCGAAGTGACCGTACCGGCTGCACACCAGGGCGACGTCCTCGGCGACCTGACGACGCGACGCGGCCGTGTCGTGGCGAACGAGACGACCGACGACGGGGAGCAAGTCGTCGTCGCCGAGGTGCCGACAGCGGAGCTCGGCCGCTACGCCGTGGACCTGCGCGCCCTGACCGGTGGTCAGGGCCGCTTCGTCGCGCACTTCGACCACTACGCGGAGGTATCGGCCCAGGTCACAGAGCGGCTGCTGCGCCGGCGCACCGTCACGGTCTGACGAGCCTGGACCAGGCGCCGTGGCGCGACGCCTGCCGCGGGCCCGGATGGGGGGGCTTGTCCTCGTGGCTCGCCCGTGCCGAAGTCGCGTCAGGCACATCTTCGTATCTTTTAAGATAGCAACAGATCACATATAATCATTACCTATCTCGAGATATACTTTTCTCTCGTCGAACATCCCTAGCTATACTCGGCGCGCGTGGACCTGGTGGACCCGACGCGCGCCGTGACACCGTCGCTCGACGGTCCCGTCCTCGCCGCCCTCGCCCGGGCCACCCGACCCCTCACCGTCGGCGAGATCACAGCCTGCGCCGCGCGCGGCTCGGAGATCGGGGTCCGGCGTTGCGTCGCGCGCCTCGTCGCGCAGGGTGTCGTCGATGCCGTCCTGATGGGCCGCAATATCGTCCATACGCTCAATCGCGAGCACGTCGCCGCACCGATCGCCGACCTGCTCGCCGGATTGCGCGCAGAGCTGGCTCGGCGCCTTCGCGAGGCTCTCGGGACGTGGCACCCACCACCGCTTCGAGCCATCCTGCTCTCGTCGGCGCCCGGGGCCCCCGACGAAGTCTCCCTGCTCCTCGTCCATCCTCCCCGGCCCGACGAGGCGCCGGCCGGACCCGACCACACGCGGGCGACGGGCTCGTGTGACCTCGCTCCCGCCGGGCCGCAGCCCCAGCCGTTGCTCGAGCCCATGGGGCCTGCTCCTGTGGCGATGACCGCCGAGCAGGAGCAGGCCTGGCGTGGACAGCTCGCCGAGCTCGCGCCGTTGGTGCGCCGCTGGACGGGCAGCGGCCTCCGGGTGGTGGAGATGTCGAGCGGGGAGGTCGCGCAGCGCCGCCAGCGAGGCTCGCGACTGCTCGACGAGCTCGAGCGCGGTGGCGAGGTGCTCGTCTAGATCACGCGGCGACGATCCCTTCCATGTCCGTGCCCTCGAGACCTGTGACCGCTCCGATCCGGTTGAGCACTCCGCTCGAGGACACCGCGAACTCGTCGATGGCACCCGCACCACCCGCCTGGACGTAGAGGAAGGCTCCGCCTGCGGTCGACGCAAGGTCGATCGGGCCGGCATCGGTCTGGCCTGCGCTCGCGGACACGAGCTGGACCTGGCCGAGCGGCCCGATGGAGAACGCGCTCAGGTCCGCGCTCCCTGCGTTCGCGCCGAAGAAGAAATGTCCCGCCCCCACGATCCAGCACAACGCCTTCTCGCCGTCGGACACCGACGAGCCGCTCGTCAGCGTGCCGTCGGGGTCGATCGCGTACGACGTCACGGTGCTCGTCGCCGCCTCGGTCACGACGAGCCGGCCGTGGCCGTCGAAGACGAAGCCGAAGGGAACAGCCGCCGCTGCGAGGCTGCGGACCGGCTTCGCGCTGAGCTGACCGTCCGCGGACACCGGGAACACGTCGATCGCGCCGCCGTTGGCCTTGGTCGTCACGACGACGTCGGCACCGTCGGGACTGAAGGCGACCTCGCCGGGAGTGTTGAGGAACTGCGGGGTCGCCCCGGCGGCGAGACCGAGGTCGCGCGTCGATCCCGGCACGGCCACGAGCTCGCCACCCTCCACGGCGAAGGCCGTCAACGCTCCCGTACCGGCGGCGTCGAGCACCTCGACCTCGTTTCCGTGCGTCGCGACGCTCACCGGCGTGCCGCCCGCCGGCAGCACGCGTCGACGGCTGAGGACGTCTCCGCTCACCTGGAACGTCGTGATCGTGTTGCTCCCGGCGTTGACCGCGACGAGCAACGACGCTGACGCGTCGTAGGCGAGCGCACCTTGCGACGCGAGCCTGTCGACCGCGGCGCCGGCGAGGGCGATCCCCCGGCCACCCGTCGCGTAGCTTTTCGCGAGCTGCAAGGTGCCGTCGGTGGCACGCGCGTACGCGACGACCTCGTTGCCGCGGGGCACGTTCGTCTCGATGAAGACGGCATCCGCGATACCGGTCGGCGCGGCGATCGCCCGGCCGCTTGCTGCCTGCGGGACCTGGCGGCGGGTCGGAGCCGCCGTCGCGACGCTTGGGAGCAGGAGCACACCTGCAAGGCCTGCGGCGGCTAGTGCGACGGTGGTGGTGGCGGTGCGCGCCGTGTTCGTGCTCGACATCGGGTGACCTCGTTTCGTCGGGACCCCCGGCCGGTCGTCCCGTGCCGGGTGGTCGGGCTCCTCGGCCCACTACCCAGTCCCCCCGGAGTGGCTCGCGTTACAGCCGACCTCCGCACGACACGAGTCGCTAGGCTTCGGTCCGTGGACGCCGACATCGTGCGTCGACTGCGCGCCGGGGACGAGGTGGCCTTCACCGAGCTCGTCTCGACGTACCAGACGTCGCTCGTCCGGCTCGCCCGGACCTTCGTCCCGTCTGCCGCGCTCGCAGAGGACGTCGTCCAGGAGACCTGGATCGCCGTGATCCGGGGGATCGACCGCTTCGAGGGTCGGTCGTCGCTCAAGACGTGGATCTACGCCATCTTGGTCAGGCGTGCCCGCACCGCTGGTGCACGCGAGCCGCGGCACCGCCTCCTCGAAGACGTGCGCGACGCGTCCGGCGACGGCGACGACCCGCTCGACGGGCGCTTCGACGCCCGCGGTGGCTGGACCGAGCCTCCCGCCGAGTGGCCGGACGACGTCGACGATCGCCTGTCGGCACCGCAGATGGCCCGCCGCGTGCGCGAGGCGATCAACGAGCTCCCCGCATCCCAACGCCAGGTCGTGACGTTGCGCGACGTCGAAGGGCTGGACCCGACCGAGGTCTGCGATCTGCTCGGCATCAGCGAGGGGAACCAGCGGGTGCTCGTGCACCGGGCACGCACGCGGCTGCGCGCGCTGATCGAGTCCGAGATGGCCGAGGAGGCACGCTCATGAGATGGCGAGCTCTCCGTCGCCCTGACGTCGTCTGCCAGGAGGCCGTGCAGCTCTTCACGGACTACCTCGACGACGCGCTCTCGACTAAGGAGCGGTCCAGGCTCGAGAGCCATCTCGCAACCTGCCCGCCCTGCAGGCGCTACCTCGACCAGCTCCGGTCGACTGTCGCCACGCTCGGCCACCTCGAGCCCGACGACGTCCCGCCTCCCGTCATGGACGAGCTGCTCGAGGTGTTCCGCCGTTACCGGAGCGACGCAGGCAGCTGACGGTGCCTCCGTCAGCGCAGGAGCGCACGCTCCGGGCGCCGGACAGCTCGTCGGTCAGCAGATGCGCGGCAACTGCTCCCCGAGCGGCCGGTCGAGCACACGGCTCCCGCCGAGGGCCGTCCGCGCGACCACGAGACCCGGGTGGTCGCCCGTCACCTCGCCGACGACGACCGACGAGCGGCCGTGCTCGTGGGCACGCATCGCGTCGAGCACCGCCGGCGCGACCTCTCGTGCCACGAAGGCGACGAGCTTGCCCTCGTTCGCGATCTCGAGCGCGTCGAGCCCGAGAAAACCACATGCAGCTCGGACGGCATCGGGCACGGGGACGGCCGGCTCGGCCAGCTCCACGCCGACCTGGGATGCCTCTGCGATGTCGCAGAGCACCATGGCGATCCCGCCGCGGGTCGGGTCGCGCAGGGCGTGGATCCCCTCGCCACGGCCGCCAGGACAGGCCCGCAGCATCGCCTGGACGAGCCCGGAGAGCGGCGCCGTGTCGCTCGCGACCCTGGTACCGAAGTCGATCCCCTCCCGCACGCTCATCACCGCGATCCCGTGCTCGCCGACTGGCCCCGAGCAGACGACGAGGTCCCCGACGCGGGCGCGCTCGGGACCGATCTGGCAACCGGCCGCCACGGCGCCGATCCCGCTCGTCGTCACGTACAGCCCGTCGGCCGACCCACGCCCGACGACTTTCGTGTCACCTGCCACGATCGTCACGCCTGCAGCACGCGCCGCTCGACCCATCGCCTCGGCCACGCGTCGCAGCACGGCAACCTCGAGCCCCTCTTCGAGGATCAGCGCGCACGACAGGGCGAGCGGGACCGCGCCGCTCATCGCGAGGTCGTTCACCGTCCCGTTCACCGCGAGATCACCGATCGAGCCACCGGGGAAGAACAGAGGCTGGACGACGTAGGAGTCCGTCGAGAACGCGAGCGTGACAGCACCGTCCGACACGTCGCGCTCGAGACGGACGAGAGCCGAGTCCCGCCCCGGAGCCGCCGCCTCCACGGTACCGAACGCCGGGAGCAGCACTTGCTCGATCAGCTCCGCCGTGAGCACCCCGCCGCCTCCGTGGCCGAGGATGACACGGTCGTGGTCCTGCAGCGGGACCGGGCAGCTCCACGCAGCCGGGTCCACCGGCGTTGGCTCCGCGGGCTCTGCGCCGGCGCCGTCAGCCATGTGCCGGCGCACTTGTCGCGACTCCAGAGCGCCGGTAGCGGTAGTAGGCGGCGCAGGCGCCCTCGCTCGAGACCATCGTCGCGCCGAGGGGGTTGCGGGGCGTGCAGGTGGTACCGAACGACGTGCACTGGTCGGGGTTGACGAGACCCTGGAGGACCTCGCCGGCGCGGCAGTCGGGTGCCTCCTCGGCTCGCACGTCCCCGACGTCGAACCGCAGCTCGGCGTCGTAGTCCCGGTAGCGGGGAGACAGGCGCCAACCCGACGCAGGGATGTGGCCGATGCCCCGCCAGGTCCGGTCGCAGACCTCGAACACCTCGTCGAGGACCTGCTGGGCCCGCTCGTTGCCCGCTCGCCCGACGGCGCGCGTGTAGGCGTTCTCGAGACGGGCCTCGCCGGCCTCGAGCTGCGCGACGACGCGCGAGGTCGCGTCGAGCAGGTCGAGAGCCTCGAACCCGGCGACGACGACGGGGACGTGGAACTGCTCGACGATCGAGTCGTACTGCCGTGTGCCCATGACGGTGCATACGTGGCCCGCCGCGAGGAAGCCCTCGACGCGCCGCGCCGGGGACGAGAGCACCGCCGCCATCGCCGGGGGCACGAGGACGTGGCTCACGATCATCGAGAAGTTCTTGATGCCGAGCTCACGGGCGCGCACGACCGCCATCGCGTTGGCAGGCGCCGTCGTCTCGAAGCCCACGGCGAAGAAGACCACCTCGCGCTCCGGCTCGGCCTCCGCGACACCAAGGGCGTCGAGGGGCGAGTAGACGACCCGAACGTCTCCGCCCCGTGCCCGCACGGCGAACAGGTCCGCGTGGCTGCCGGGGACGCGGAGCATGTCCCCGAACGAGCACAGCGTCACCTCCGGTCGGCTCGCGATCGCGAGCGCTCGGTCGATCGTCTCGAGAGGGGTGACGCACACAGGGCAGCCTGGGCCGTGGACGAACTCGACGGCACCCGCGAGGAGCTGGTCGATCCCGTTCCGGACGAGGGAGTGCGTCTGGCCACCACAGACCTCCATGACGGTCCAGGGCCGCGTCGCGTCTTCCCTGATCTGCTCGACGAGCCGCAACGCGACGGACGGGTCGGCGAACTCGTCGAGGTACCTCACGCCGACTCCTCCCGGCTCTTTGCGCGCTCGCCTCTCCGGGCGGAAGGATCGCCGGTCCTCTCCGGGCCGCCGATCTCGTCGGCGACCGTCCCGAGGGCGCGGAGGAGCTCGAGGGTCTCGAGAGCCGCCTTCTCGTCGAGGACCGTGAGCGCGAAGCCTGCGTGGACGAGCGCGTACTGCCCGACCACGATCTCCGGCAGGTACGCGCAGCACACCTGCTTGGACGCGCCCCCGAAGTCCACGACGGCCATCGTCGTCCCGCGATCCACGAAGACCTCCGTCACCTTGCCGGGCAGGCCGAGGCACATGGGCTCAACACTCCTCGTCTGGCGCGACCGCGCCGTTCACGCCAGGCCAGGAGGCGACGACCGCCTGGCCGAGGGAGATCCCGCCGTCGTTCGACGGGATGCTGCGGTGCACGAGCACCTCGAAACCGGCAGCCTCGAGGCGCTCCCGGCACAACCCCAGCAGCAGTGCGTTCTGGAACACGCCGCCCGTGAGCCCGGCAAGCGTGATGGCACGCCGGCCGGCAGCGAGCACGCACAGGGCGACGACCGCGTCGGCGAGGGCGTCGTGGAAGCCGCCTGCGAGCGCGGCCGGCTGCTCGCCGGCGATCCACCGCTCGACGAGGCCAGCGAGCAGCGGAGCGGGGTCGGCGACGCCGTCGTCACCAACGGCGAACGCCGGGAGGCGCGCCGGGGGGACGCCCCAGGCAGCCGCCTCGAGCTCGACTGCCGCCTGGCCCTCGTACGACGCCTCCTCGCAGACCCCGAGCAGGGCGGAGACCGCGTCGAACAGCCGCCCCGCGCTCGTCGAGAACGAGCATGCGAGCCCGGTATCGAGCTGACGCCGCAGGAGCGCGAGCTCGCCGCGAGCCGCGCCCTGCGCGACAGGCGGCAGCCGGCTGTCCCAGGAGATTCCAGCAGCGTCGAGGTAGGCCAAGGCGACGCGCCAGGGTGTACGCGCTGCGGCGTCACCACCAGGGAGCAGCGCCCCGGACAGGTGGCCGACCCGCTCGATCCGAGCGGGGTCCTCCCCGACCGCGAGCAGCTCGCCGCCCCAGATCGTCCCGTCCGTTGCGTACCCGGTGCCGTCGAAGGCGACGCCGAGGATCTCCTCGCCGACGCGACCGCGCTCGGCGAGGAGCGACACGACGTGTGCATGGTGATGCTGGACGTGGACGACGGGACGGCCCCGCGCGGCGCGATCTGCCCACCGGCGCGTCGCGTAGCCCGGGTGCTCGTCGCTGGCGAGCGCGTCCGGGCGCACCCCGTAGAGGGTCGCGAGGCCGTCCGCAGTGGTCTCGAGCAGCCGGCGCGCCTCGAAGCTTGCGATGTCGCCGAGGTGCTGGGAGACGACGGCGAGCCGGCCGGTCGTGATGCAGACGGTCCCCTTGCCGTCCCCGCCGGCCGCGAGCACGGGAGCCAGGTCGGTCCCGAGGTCCACCGGGAGCGGGACATATCCCCGGCTCCGGCGGATCGGCAACGCCATGGCGTCGACGACGCGCACGACGGAATCGTCGCAGGTGTGCTCGATCGGCCGGTCGTGGTCGAGGTAGGCATCGGCCACCTCGACAAGGCAGCGCCGGGCCTCGCTCGCGTCGGCGCAGATGGGCTCGCCCGCAGCATTCCCGCTCGTCACGACGAGTGGTCCGATCGACGCGTCGCGCGAGCCGGGCACGGGGCTCAACAGCAGATGGTGCACCGGCGTGTAGGCGAGCATCACGCCGACGAGACGCGCACCGGGGGCGACGAGCGGAGAGAGCGCCGCCGTCGCGTGCCTGGCGGCGAGGACGATCGGGTGCGCCGGAGAAAGCAGCTCCCGCTCCTCGACGGCGTCGAGCTCTGCCAGGCTGCGCGCGTCGTCGACGTCGCGGACCATGACCGCGACCGGCTTGTGTGGACGATGCTTCGCGCGCCGCAAGCGCGCGAGCGCGTCGTCGTCGCGCGCGTCGCACACGAGGTGGTAGCCGCCGAGCCCCTTGACCGCCACGATCCCCCCGTCCCGGATGACCGCCTGGCAAGCCGCGATGGCCCGGTCCGAGCCCGTCAGCACGACACCCGACGCGTCCTCGAACGACAGCTGCGGGCCGCAGTCCGAGCAGGAGATGGTCTCCGCGTGGAAGCGGCGATCCCGCGGGTCGCCGTACTCGACGCGGCATGCGGCGCACAGCTCGAAGCCGGCCATCGACGTCGTCGCCCGGTCGTAGGGCAGGGACCGGACGATCGTGAACCTCGGACCGCAGTCGGAGCAGCTGATGAACGGGTGCCGGTAGCGCCGGTTCCCCGGGTCGAAGAGCTCGGCGAGGCATCTCGGGCATACTGCTGCGTCGGGCGCGACGAAGCGTTGGGCGCCGCGATCCGCCTGGCTCGCGACGATCGCGAAGCCGCCGCGGGTGCCCTGTAGCGAGCTCGCCGACGCGTCCGCCGACGACGGGGGCAGCCGCTCGGCGTGGAGCCCGGTGACCCGGGCGAGGGGAGGCGCGTCGAGCTCGAGCCGCTCGAGGAACTGTGCGACCGCGTCCTCGGCTCCCTCCACCTCGGCAAAGACCGAGCCGGAGCCGTTGCCGACGAAACCGTCGAGCCCTAGCTCTGTCGCGAGACGGTGCGCGTGCGGCCGGAAGCCCACTCCCTGGACGACCCCGTCGACGACGACCCGCACCCTGACCACAGTCATGGCATTCACGGCCCGAGGCCGACGCGGCACGGCACGGACCGTTCGGGTCCTGCCGGGTCGGGTCCTGCCGGGTCGCGTCCTACCGAGTCGAGTCCGGCGATCCGGAGCACGGTCTGCACCGCCTCGGGGATCGCCGCCTGGACCGCAGGGCTCATCTCGACGCCGAAGCCGAACTCCCGACCCTCGATGCCGACGACCACCACACGTCCTGGTGCCCGTCCGGCAGCCCGGGCGATCGCGAGGGCGGCGACGAGCCCGATGCCGTGGGTGCTCGACCCACCAGACACCAACTCCCCGTGGGCCGGCGCCGGCGATCCGCCGGCGGCGAGGGCGTCGAGGTCGTGCACGACGACGCTGCCGGGCTGCGCTCCGCCACGCGTCGCGTCGACCAGGACGGCCAGCTCCGCGCCGTCCCAGCGACCGAGCAGGTCGAGCGGCTCGCCGAGCGGGCCGATGTCGACGGTGTCGCCGGCCAAGGTCGCCACGATCCGCGCGACGGCCGGACCGGCGCCGTCGTCCCGGCGGTACTCGCTCCCCATCCCTGCGACCACGACGCTGGCGGTCACGATCGCTCCACCTCGACCTCGAGGAAGTGCGCTGCACACGAGATGCACGGGTCGTGGTTGCGCACGGCCTGCTCGCAGCGGGCCGTCAGCTCGTCGAGACCTGCGTCGACGTAGTGCGTGACGACTTGGCGCAGGTCGTCCTCGATCGTCAGCTGGTTCTGGGACGTCGGCGGCACGATCCGCGCCTTGCGCACGAGCCCGCCGGCGTCGAAGACGTAGCGGTGGAGGAGCAGTCCCCTCGGAGCCTCCGTCGCGCCTGCCCCGGTCCCGGCGACGGGATGGACGAGAGAGGCAGGTGGTTGCGGAGGCTCGTACTGCTCGATGAGCCGGATTGCCTCGTTGCAGGCAAAGACCAGCTCGACTGCCCGCACCGCGATGCTCTGGAACGGGTTCGTGCACACCGCGCCAAGGCGGGCGGCGGTGGCCGCCTGGCGCGCCAGCTCGGGGAGCTTGGCCGAGTTGAGCGCGTAGCGAGCAAGGGGTCCGGTCAGGTAGGTGTCGCGACCACCGAGGCGAGCGTGGAGCGCCGTCGACCGCTCGACGTGCTCTTCGACCACAAGCTCGGCAAAGCCGGCCGGTGTGGTCTCGAGCCCGTGGGACGAGGCGATGGGACCGGAGTCGATCGGGTACGTGCCGTGCGGGCGTAGTGCGACGAAGTGGTAGTCGCCCTCGACGTCGGGATAGTCGAAGCCCGCGACCCACTCAGCTGTCGCGAGCGACGCGCCGAGCGCACGGCGGAGCGGCTCGAGCAGCGCGCGCAGGTCCTCCCGTCGGGGCGCCTTGTAGAAGCCTCCGACACGCACGTTGACGGGGTGGACCGATCGGCCGCCGACGGCCTCCATGAGGAGATTGCCGACGCGCTTCAGCTCGAGACCACGCTGGACGGCCGCCCGGTCGAGCTGGGCGAGCTCGACCGCGTCGGCACAACCGAAGAAGTCGGGCGCGTGCAGGAGGTAGACGTGCAGGGCATGGCTCTGGACCCACTCGCCGCAGTAGAGCAGACGGCGCAGCGCCTGGACGCGCTCGTCGACGGCGACGCCGAACGCGTCCTCGATCGCAGCACACGCGCTCATCTGGTACGCGACGGGGCAGATCCCGCAGATCCGAGCGGTGATGTCGGGCACCTCCTCGAACCTGCGGCCCTGCAGGAACCCCTCGAAGAACCGTGGTGGCTCGAAGATGCGGAGCGCGACGTTCGCCACCGCACCGTCCCGGACCTCGACTCGTAGGCCACCTTCACCTTCGACCCTCGCGAGGGCGGGAACGTCGATCGCGAACTCGCTGCTCTGCCGGCTATGCGTCATGGGCGACGCTCTCCTTCTCGAACTCCGGGGCCGCTGCGTTGAACGTCCGGAACAACCTGCGGATCTCACCGTTGGACGCGCCGACCTCGGCCAGCCGGGCAGCGAGCGATGCCGTGTTCGCGCTCTCCGACGGTCCGAAGCATCCGAAGCAGGGCCGGTCGAGCGACGGACAGAGCGCACCGCATCCGGCTCGCGTCGCCGGACCGAGGCACGCCTGGCCGTGGGCGACCATCACACAGACGGTGCCGCGCTGCTTGCACTCCTGGCAGACGCTGTAGGAGGGCAAGACAGGCCGGCGACCTGCGAGCAGGGCCGTGATCACCTCGAGCAGCTGGCCCTTGTCGACCGGGCAGCCGTGGAGAGCAAGGTCGACCTCGACGTGGTCGGAGATCGCCGTCGAGGTCTCGAGGGCGTCGAGGTACTCCGGATGCGCGTAGACGCTGCCGGCAAGGGAGGCGACGCTCGTGAAGTTGCGCAGCGACTGGATGCCGCCTGCGGCGGCGCATGCGCCGATCGTCACGAGCACGCCGGACGCCTCGCGCACGGCGAGGATGCGCTGGGCGTCCGCAGCCGTCGTGATCGACCCCTCGACGAGCGAGACGTCGTAGGGGCCGTCGACCGTCGCGCTCGACATCTCCGTGAAGGACGCGATCTCGACGCTCTCGGCGACTGCGAGCAGCTCGTCTTCGCAGTCGAGCAGCGTCAGCTGGCATCCGTCGCACGAGGCGAACTTCCATACCGCAAGGGTCGGGCGCACGTTCATCGCTCCTGTTGTCCGAGGAGATCTGCGACGGCGCCGCCGTAGGTGACGACGGGCCCGTCTCTGCACAACAGCAGCGGCCCGAGCTGGCAGTGGCCGCAGATCCCCGCACCGCACTGCATGTTGCGCTCGAGCGAGACCCGGATCTGACCTGGGTCCAGACCGAGGTCGACGAGGTCGGCCGCGGCGAACCTCATCATCACCTCCGGACCGCAGAGCAGCGCCACGGTGCGCTGCGGGTCGAGAGTCAGCCGCGCAAGCAGCGTCGTCACGATCCCAACGTCGCCGCGCCACCCGGGTGCGGCAGCGTCGACGGTGCACAGCACGTTCGCCCCGCGCTCTCGCCACTGCTCCATGTCGGTCTGGAAGACGAGCTGCTCGGGCCCGCGCGCGCCCACCAGGACGGTCAACGCGCCCGTTCCTCGTCGCCGCGAGAGCTGGTGGATCGCGCCCCGGAGAGGTGCCAGACCGATCCCTCCCGCGATGACGAGCACGTCACGGTCCGCGATGTCCTCGACCCCCCAGTCGGTCCCGAACGGGCCACGGAGCCCGAGCACGGTTCCCTCCGGGGCGTGGCTGAGGGCATGGGACACCGCGCCGACGTCGCGGATCGTGTGCTCGACCGGTCCCGGTGTCCCCGGGGTCCCGCTCACCGAGATTGCCACCTCCCCGACCCCGAACGCCGTCAGCATGTGGAACTGACCGGCACGGTAGGCGGCGGCAGCGGACCCGACCGGCTCGAGGGCCACGGTCACGACGTCGGCGGTCTCACGCCGACGCCAGCTGACACGGTAGGCAAGGGGATAGAGCGACGTGCCGTCGGCCCCACCCCGCGCCGCCGGCACGGCCCCCTCAGCTGTTGTCGGCGCCATTGCCGTAGAGGTCGAGGAGACGGAGCCGCGTCGCCTGCAGACGCGAGACCATGACGGGGGCGACGCGCTTCATCAGCGCGTAACCGAAGACCGGGTCGGCGTCGGCCTTGCGCAACAGGCACTCGGCGTCGACTGCCACGGTGCCGACGGGCTCGAGCGCCCGCGCGTCGGTGTGCCAGCGCTTCGAGCCGAACAGCCAGGAGAGACCGAGGAGCTCGTCCGGGCCGAGCGTCTCGATGACGAGCTGACCCGCCCCGGGCTTGCGGATCTCGAGCGCGACGCGACCTCGGCGCAGGAGGTGGAACGTCTCCGCTGGCGCTCCTTCGGCGATAAGGAGCTCGTCGACGGCGAACGCCTCGTTACGTGCGCAGCCGGCGACGAGCTCCGCGACGTCCGCCGGCAGCCCGCGAAACAGCGGGTGGTCGGCGACGATCTCTGCGATGCCCTCGATCATCCCTGCCCGTCCTTCCTGACGGACTCGCCGTCGCTCGCACGGATAGCCGCTGCCTCCTCGGTGAGGTCGATGCCGACCGGGCACCAGGTGATGCAGCGACCACACCCCACGCACCCTGCTGTCTGGAACTGGTCGAACCACGTCGAGAGCTTGTGGGTCGCCCACTGTCGGTAGCGAGATCTGGTCGAGGCGCGCACCGGACCCCCATGCACCTCGGAGTAGCCGAGGTCGAAGCAGGAGTCCCAACGGCGCCGACGCTCCGTCGTGCCCGTGAGATCGCTCACGTCGTCAAGTGCACTGCAAAAGCAGGTCGGGCAGACGAGGGTGCAGTTGCCGCACGACAGGCATCGCTCCGCGACGTCGTCCCAGCGAGGATGGTCGAGGTTGCGAGCAAGCAGGGCAGCAAGACCCTCGGTGTCGAGCCGACGAGACATCGCAGCCTCGGACTGCTCGAGCAGGACGGAGCGCTCGGCCCAGGCCGTCGAGGGCACCGGCTCGCCGCCGAGCTCCGCGAGCACGCTGTCGCCGGCGGGGGAACCGGCACGTGCGATGAAGCGGTGACCGGCGTCGCCGACGAGCTCGGTGAGCGCGAGGTCGAAGCCCGCTCCCGCCGACGGACCGGTGCCCATCGAGGTGCAAAAGCACGTCGATGCAGGTCTCGCGCACTCCACGACCGCGACGAACGCAGCCGCGCGCCGGGCGCTGTAGAGCGGGTCGGGATGCTCCGACGAGCCGAGAACGCGGTCGAGGATGCCGAGGGCTGCAAGCTCGCAGGGCCTCGCCCCGATCACCGCTGCGGGAGCGTCCTCGTCGAGCACCGGGACGACCCGCACGTCGGCACCCGTCCCGGAGGTTCGCCAGATCACCGTGGCCGGTGGGAGGAGCTCTGCCTTCCACGAACGCGGCCCGACCGCCCAGGCGAACAACGACGGGTCGTCGTCGCTAGACAGCCGGTAGTGGCCAGGGGACTGCTCGTCGTGGACGCCACGTGGCAAGTCGCGACCAGATTCGATCGGACCCGGCACGATCGCGCCGTCGGCGACGACCGGGCCGAGCGTCTTGTAGCCACGACCAACGAGGACCTGCACCAAGCGATCGATGTCGTCGATGCCGAGCAGTACCGAACGCGCCTCGGGCATCTCCACCCGCCTCTCTCGACCCCCGGTACCGCCTTCCCGCCTTGTGGCGAGCGGCCCGCTATGAGGAGACTGAAGCATCGAGGCGGCGCGCGCCAGGGTCGAAGGTCCCGACTGCTCCAGAGGCTCGCGGCGGCGCCACCGCGCGCCGTGCCGGTCACGATCCGCGACCGGAGGGCCGACAGGCGCCTCCGGCCGGGAGAACCGTCGCTTCTCGGGGCCGGGCTGGCTCAGGACCTGTTTGCGGGGTTGTTACGAAACCTCATTGACCGTGGTGGCAGGCCTGCGAGACGCCTGGAGCCGTGAAAGCCGCACACGATTTCGGGGTCGGCGTGCACACGCTCGCCGGCCACGAACGGCGAGGCCCGCCCGGACTCAGCCAGGCTGCCGACCATGTGCCCGGAGGTCGCCCTCCCGCCGGGGAGTCACGGGTGCCAGCGCTGCGCCTCAAGCCCGGAGCGCGAGAACCGTCGTCCGGCTCGCCCCTTGGCGCGACTGGGCGCGAGGATCCTGCGCGGACGTTCGGCATGTTGACGATCGGCAACCACGGGGCACAGCGCCGGTCAGGGTCCGAGCAGCCCAACGGGGATGACGGCGATGCCGTCGGGACGGCAGTAGGCATGGGTGCCGGGGGTGAGCACGGCACCGCCGAGGAAGTCATCACCGAGCTGGTCGCGCAACCACACCAGATGCCGGACGTCGCGGTCGTCGACGTGCCCGCTGAGCTTGACCTCCAGGCCGAGCACCCGGTGGTCGCCGCGCTCCACGATGAGGTCGAGCTCGTGTTCGCCCCGCCAGGAGCGAAAGTGCAGCACGCGTGCCTCGGCGGCCTGGGCGCAGACCCGCACGACCAAGGTCGTCAGCGACTCGAACAGCGCGCCCAGCAGGGTTCCGTCGCGCGCCACGATCTGGTTGCCCTCGCCGCGCAGCAACGCGCCGGCGTCTACCCCGAGCAGCCGGGCGGCGAGGGCGGGATCGGCCAGGTGGTGCTTGGGCGCGGAGGAGAGCCGGCTCAGGTGGTTGAAGGTCGGAGCCCAGGCGTCGAGTGGCTCCAGCACGAACAGCCGTTCCAGGGCGTCACGGTACGGGCCGGTTGTCGTCTTGGCCGGCTTGTCGCCTTCGCCGGCGGTCGCGGCGTCGCGGATCGCCTCGTAGGAGGCGGTCGTCGAGGTTGCGGCGGCGTACGCACGGAACCAGCGGCGGAGCGTCTCAGGACGGCGCAGCGCCGTTCCGGCCTCGGGCAGGTCCACCTCGACGATGCGCTGCAGGTAGCCGTCGAGCGCCGCCCGGACCGCGCGGTCGGAGCCGCCGCGGAGGCCGGGGAAGCCGCCGCTGACGATCTCGGCCGTGTAGTCCCGCAGCTCCAGCCCGCAGTGGCCGGCCACCAGGTCGGGGACGACTCCGTGCTCGAGGAGCCTCGCCAGTGACACCGTGGGCGTGCAGACGCCGCGCTCGGCCAGAGTCAATGGGCGCATCCGCAAGATGACGATCCGCCCGGCCCCCGAGTGTGTCGGAGCCGTCCTCGGTGCGGCCGACCCGGTGAGCAGAAACCGGCCACCGGTCGGGTCGTCATCGACCGCCCGCCGGACCAGGTCCCACGCGACCGGCAGCCGCTGCCACTCGTCGATCAGGATGGGATACGGACCTTCCCCGAGCCGGCGCGGGTCGGCGGCGAGCAGCTGCGCCTGCGCTGGGTCATCCAACCGCAACACCTGCACGGCCCGCTGAAGCGCGGTTGCCGTCTTACCAGCACCTCTCGGCCCCTCGATCGCGATGGCAGGCAGTTCCGGCAGCAGAGCGTCGAGCTCGGCGTCGAGCACCCTCGTCCGGTAAGAGGTCACCACGTCACGCCATCGATCCGCATGTCGTCACGCTACCATTTCACACTCGCTCACCCTACTCTTCCGCAGCCTCCTGCACTACCGTTACACAGCTTGCTGCGCTACCATTCCGCAGCCCCTATGGTTCAAGGAGGTGAGCGCTGGTCGCAAGCACCGGGATGCCACTCGCTCGCAGCTCCCACCCTTTTCGCAGACCGTCTCGGGCCGGCCGAGTCCGAGCTTGCCCGGGAGCTCGCGAAGGATCCCTTCGTCTTCGACTTCCTCGGCCTCAGCGGACCCGTCACCGAGCGTGAGCTCGGACGGGGGTTCGCGTTCGTGGGCCGTCAGGTGCGCTTCGAGGTGGACGGCGACGACTTCTCCATCGACCTGCTCTTCTCCACGTCGAGCAGCTGCGCGACGTCGTCATCGAGCAAAGATCGGCACGTTCGAGCCGGGCTTCGCCGGCCAGCTCAACTTCTCCGTCGGCTGGGTCGACGACCAGCTCTGGGGCCCCAGCACACACCGACCATCGGCCTCCTCCTCTGCGCGGACCGCAACGAGCGGGTCGTGCGCTACGCGCTCGGCGGCTCGAGCCAGCCGCTGGCGGGCTCGACGTACACGTTCGACTCCTATGCCAACACCCGTCCCTACGAGGCGTTGTCACCCGCCGAGCGCGCGGCGTTGCCGGCGGCAGCTGAGCTCGAGGCGGCACTCGGCGCCCTGATGGAAGTGCATGGCCGTCAGGTGACCCTTGCGGAGTACCTCGAGCAGCTCGCGCAGCACGATGGCACCCCGAACGAATCAGCCGGTTTGGAAAAGAGGCTGCTCACGAGGCACGGGCGACCCTCGAACGCGCTGCGGCGTGCCCGGCCTGTCCGGCGGCACAGGACCGAGCTACGCGTCCGGCCCGAGCCCGACTGGTGCCAGCCTCGACCCGCCGGCGCGCTCGCCGCTGGGTGGACGTTTGAGCAGTCTGGTCTCGCCGGCACGTGAGCGAGCAGCGACCGCTCGCGGCGCTCGAACTACGGCGCCGAAGCGGTAAATGCCCCGACGCCGCCGAAGGTGCACAGACGAAGGTGCCGGTGAATGGTGAGCGTGCCCCCACCGGGGAAACCAACCCGCAGTGCGGTCGAGACCGGACACTCGCCGGCGTTGCCGTTGGCCGTCTGCCGGTAGTCCCCCGCGGCGAACTGGAACTGTGCCCGTGCGCCCGGGATGATCGTGATGGGACGCGGAAGCGCCGGGTTCGGCAGCGCCATCACGACTCTGCCGGGGACCAGTCGCAGCTCGGTCTTTCCCGACGGTCCCAAGAGGAGCACGCTCGGGTACCCGTCGAGGACGCAGGTTGCGCTCCGACTCACCAGCGTTGCGGTGAGCGCCGCCGTGCCCGCCGCGCCGCGCGCGGCGCCGAGCGCGACGACAAAGCCTCTGGCGGTGCACGGAGGGAGCTCGCTGGCGTAGGTCGCCACGGCGGCCCTGGGGACGAGTGAGGACACCTCCACCGCGATCGGTCTCCCGGGGAGACCACAGATCTCAAAGGGCGCCGGGTCAAAGGTGAGCGGCGTCGAAAGAGAGCCGGCGACACGAGGAAGGTGGACGCGAAGCCTGGCCACCGTCCGACAGAGGAGGTCGGAGGCATTGTGCGCGAGGTCGGTGAACACGAGGCCTGCACGAGCGCCGGGAGCGAGCGTCACAGGCGCTGGCTCAGCAAAGGCCGCGCCGGGTCCCCGGTGCCCGATCGAGGTCTGGACGTCCTTGCCCGCGCCATCGTCGAACGACAACCTCGGCCGTCCCTCGACGAAGCAGGCGGTCTTCGAGACGTTTGCCACCAGCAATGTGGCGACGTTGGTCCCGCCGGCATTGTCGAGGCCGAGGCCCCCGAGGGCGAGTTGAGCGCCGCTGCAGCGCGAGAGCCGCGCCGGGCGCGGAGCGGCGAGCCGCGCGTGTGACACCACCTCGGGGGTCGCTGCCGCCAGCGCTGCGCTCGACGCCGACATCAGCACCGCCAGAACGGCGGCAGCGAGCGCTGCGATTGCAAACGTGCGCCTCCGGAGCATGAGCCGGACCATAGGGGTTCGTCGGCTGCTCCGAAGCGCGGCCAGCCCGGCGGTCCATAGCCCCGGCTGGCGCCAGGGCCACCAACCCAGGACTCTGACTGCCCAACAGGTGAGTGGCCACGGGCTCCGTGGCTGTGGACAAGTGTGAGCGGCCCGCACTGAAGAGCGTCGCTTTGCGGTCATCCGCATCCGCCCAAGGCGGCGCAAGTGGTTGATGCGGTCTAGTCCAACGCCGAGGGAATGGGCTCAGACAGGCGGAGTGTCGTTGCCCTTCGGCGTACCTGTAGGGAGAAAGCTCGTCGCCGAAGCGCGATTGCTCATCGAGACCAGCGCGATGATCGCGTTGCCGAAGGGCCGAACTGGGCCATTCGGCGACGAACGCACCCACGCTGGCAGGCCGCTGGCGGTGAGGCAGATCGTCGAGCCCCGCTCGTCGACACAGCGCAGCATGCCGAATCGAGACGCCCGCATCGAGGTCATGGTCAGCCCTCGTCCCGCATCGATCAACGTCGCGAGCGCTGTGGCAACCGTCGCCGGGATGTAGGGGATGATGGCCTCGAGGGTCCCGTTGGAGCGCACGGTGGCCCCTCCGCCACAGTGCAGGGAACTTCCGGCGCGCTGCCAGCAGGTTACGTGGTGGTTGCCGTTCTCGATCCACTGGACGTTGCGGCCACCGCCCGCGTGGAGGACGAAGGACCACTGCCCACCATCGGTGAGCCAGTTCTGGCGGGCAGGTGCTGCGCCGCGATGCGCGACCGTGATGGTCCACGACGGACCGGGAAAGGGTGCGAGTTGCCCGCTCAGGTGGTATCTCGCGGTGAAGGTACGCCCGAGTGCAGCCTGGGCGAGCTTGAGGACGGCCGCCGGAGCGGCGTTCGCCGGCCGGTGGGTCGCTGGGGCGGAGGCGATGGCGCCAGCTGGCACCGAGATGACGGCAGCGACCACCGACAGTCCGGCCAAGCGCATTGCCGGATTGTCGCGCGCCGACCGACTGGCGCGTGCTGCAAGTCCAAGTACCAGGTCGCGATCTCATGCCGGCTCTCCCACGGCGCTGGGGCCATGGAGGAGTGCACCGGCATCTCGAAGTTGACGCGCAACGTGGAGATCGCGCCGGGGAAGACGCGGCTTGATCGCCACCCAGTACCTATCCATCAGGGGTTCGACGAAGCCTAGTGTCCGAGTTCGATCCGGTTGTCCAAGAGGAACCCGAGTTCCGTAGCCTTGGCCTGTAGGGCGAGCAGGCGATGTGCCGAGCCGTTGGGAGGCCGTGCTTCGCTAACGCCGATTTCCACAACAGGGAATTGACCGCAACATTGTCGGGTGGCCGGGGTAGTCGGGCTTTCGTGTCTGGGAGCTGAACCGACTGATGTAAGCGTGCTACGGGGGGATCCATTCTCTCGTCTTCGCTAATGTGCAGTTCCCAGTGTGGTGGTGATAGTGCTGCTAAACTACAGCTATGGCATTCAGACCGACGGCGAAGTCGGGGTGGTTGATTGCGGCCGTGCGCGGCAGCGCCACCCAAATACCCCTGGACTCACATGGGTTTCGATGCTCGCTGCGAAGCTGGCAGCGAAGCGGACCGGTTGCGGTCGGTTGACGGGAGGCTGCGATGACAGCCACATCACCACAACAGCCACCCTCGGAGTTCTTCACCGCACCGGCGCAGGTGAACCAGCGGCGCTACGAGGCGCTGCGGGCGCACTACGTAGACGGGCTGTCCTACGCCGAGGCGGGCAGACGGTTCGGCTACACCCGCTGGACGATGATCGATCTGGCCCGCCAGCACCGGGCCGGGAAGCTCGCCCTGTTCGCCCCACCAGGCCGGCCCGGCCGGCGGGCGGGGGCCGGGTCGCGCAAGGACGCGGTGCGGGCCCGGGCGATCGAGCTGCGCCGGGAAGGACTGTCGACCTATGAGATCTCCGCCCGCCTTGGCCTCGAGGGGACGCCGCTCAATCGCACCTCGGTCGCAGAGATCTTGGCCGAAGAAGGCTTCGGCCGGCTGTTGCGTCATCCCGAACCGGCAAAGAGCATCAGTCCGGCGACCCCAGGGCGTGACACGAAGCTGCCCCGGGCGAAGCTGATCAGCTTTCCCACCTGGCCAGAACGCCTCGACACCGTCCGAGCCGGGCTGCTGCTCGTGCTCCCCGACCTGGTCGCCTTCGACCTTCCGGGCCTGGTCCGTGCTGCGGGCTATCCCGGCACTGTTGTGATCCCCGCGCTCAACTGGCTGCTGTCGCTTTTGTCGCTCAAGCTCACCCGCACCAGGCGGGTGTCTCACGTCGACGACCTGCTCGCCGACCCCGCCGCCGGGCTGCTCGCCGGGATGGCGGTGCTGCCGAAGAAGTCCGCGCTCACCGACTACTCCTACCGGCTCTCCCACGATCACCAGCGGGCGTTCCTCGCCGCCTTGGACACCACGATGATCTCTGCCGGGTTGGCGAGCAGCGACCAGGCGATCTTCGACCTGGACTTCCACGCGGTCATGCACTGGGGCCACGACCCGGTGCTGGAGAAGCACTACGTGCCCAAACGCTCCCAGCGGGCCCGCTCGGTGCTCACCTTCTTCGCCCAGGACTCGGGCACCCACAACCTGGTCTACGCCAACGCGGACCTGGCCAAAGCGACCCAGGCCAAAGAGGTGCTCACGTTCTGTGACCACTGGAAGGAGCTCTCGGGACACGACCCGCACCTGGTCGTCATGGACCAGAAGGTCACCACCCACCCCGTCTTGGGCGAGCTCGACGCCCGCGGCGTCAAGTTCCTCACCCTGCGGATGCGCTCACCCAGTCTCGTCGGCTACATCAACGCGCTCGCCCCGGCTGAGTTCACCACCATCACCTTGGACCGGCCCGGCCCCTACAACCGGCCGAAGGTCCACGAAGACCTCGCCGTCGAACTGACCGGCTACCCGGCAACGGTCCGCCAACTGATCGTCACCGGGCTCGGCCGGCCAGCCCCGACCGTCATCATCACCAACGAGCGCGAACTGCCCCTCAAAGCGCTGATCGTGCACTACGCCCGGCGGATGACCATCGAACAACGCCTCGCCGAGATCATCCGCGCCTTTTGCGCCGACGCGCTGTCGTCCACCGTCAACGTGAACGTCGACCTCGACGTCATCCTCGCCGTGCTCGCCCAAGCACTGCTGGCAGCGCTCCGCACTCGCCTTCCCGGCTACGCCCAGGCAACCCCCGACACCATCCAGCGCCGGTTCCTGGAGACCCCCGGCCAGATCATCACCACCGCCGACGCCGTCACTGTACGCCTGGAACGGCGCGCCTACTCACCGGTGCTGCGCCAAGCCACCCTCCCCGCAGAGACCGTCATCCCCTGGTGGGGAGGCAAGAAGCTGCGCTTCGAGTTCGCCTGATCCTTCCGAGTCTCAATGTTGTGGCGAAACCCCTGCGTGGAAATCGGCGCTAATGGGGATCGACCACCTCGTTTCCTGAGTGGATGAGGCTGGTTGCCGAGCCGCCAGTAGGTGAGCACTGCATTTGCCCAGAGTTTCGAGCTCTATGAGTAGATCGTGCCCCTGCTGGTCGGTGAGGTCTCCTCGGACGGCTGGTGGGATGTCGTGCCTCGAGCACTGGTCCATTAGGAAGCTGCTGGAGTCCTCGGGCTCGGTGTTGGTGCCGGTCGACGAGAGGAGTCAGATGATCTTCGTAGGAGTGGATTGGGCTGAGGCCCACCACGACGTGTTCGTAGAAGACGAGGAGGGCAAGCGCCTTGGTGGCGGCCGCCTGCCCGAAGGAGTGGACGGCATCGCCCGCTTCCACGATCTCGTCGGTGGCCACCTGGAGGACCCAGCTGAGGTAGTGGTCGGGATCGAGACCGACCGCGGCCTGTTCGTCGCCGCCTTGGTGGCGGCCGGCTACCAGGTGTTCGCGGTGAACCCGATGTCAACCTCACGATATCGGGACCGGCACACCACCTCGGGAGCGAAGTCCGATCCCGGGGATGCCAAAGTGCTGGCGGACATGGTCCGCACCGATCGGCACAACCACCGGCCAGTGGCGACCGATAGCCACACCGTGCAGGCCATCAAGGTGCTGGCCCGGGCGCATCAGTCGATGATCTGGTCGCGGGTCCGCCAGACCAACGTGCTGCGCTCCACGCTGCGCGAGTTCTACCCCGCGGCGCTGGTCGCCTTCGACGACCTGGCCAGCAGTGACGCTCTCGAGGTGCTCCGGGCGGCCCCCACCCCCGAGCTGGGCCGGGCCCTGTCACGCTCGAAGATCGCGGCGTGCCTACGCCGCGGTGGCCGGGTCCGCCGGATCGACGAACGCGCTGGCGAGATCCAAGTGGCGCTGCGCTCTGACCTAGATCCTTGAGTTATCTGACGAAACACGGCCCGAAAGACGCGACAAAGTGTCCTTTACCTGGGAGAATGGTG
>Ga0078972_1003148_pt1 | contig 50514 bp, 40 predicted proteins | sample YelNatPaOPGAMG01_FD_67568 | JGI IMG/M metagenome (GOLD analysis project Ga0078972, IMG submission 67568) | Hot spring thermophilic microbial communities from Obsidian Pool, Yellowstone National Park, USA - OP-RAMG-01 (SPADES assembly) (version 2) | ecosystem: Environmental > Aquatic > Thermal...
CGCCTCCTCAACTACAGCCCAGAGGACGCTCAGGCTCGCTTCGGCCACCTGCTGGAGGCGTTTGAGTACGGAGCGCCGCCCCACGGAGGGATTGCGCCCGGAATTGACCGCATCGTCATGCTCCTCACCGACGAGGAGAACATCCGCGAGGTCATCCCGTTCCCAAAGACTGCGAGCGGGATCGACCCAATGACCGGCGCACCGTCTCCCGTGGACGAGGCACAACTGCAAGAACTGCACCTGCGCGTGGTTCCGCCGGAGCCCGAAGGTCAATAGCCGCACACACTGCGCCTCCTCCGCTGAGCTTTGGCAACCAACATGCAATCCCTATTCCCCGAGGAGGCATTGGAGCAGCAGGGCCCAACGCCGTTGGCAGCCCGCATGCGGCCCCGCTCCCTCGACGAGCTGGTGGGCCAGGAGGCCATCGTCGGCCCCGGCACCCCGCTCCGCCGCGCCATAGAGGCAGACCGCATCTCCTCGTCCATCTTTTGGGGGCCGCCGGGGTGTGGAAAAAGCACCCTGGCGGCCATCATAGCCGCGTCAACCAAAAGCACCTTCGAGAACTACAGCGCCGTCACATCCAGCCTTCCGGAGATGCGCACTGTGCTGGCTCGCGCCCAAGAGCGGCGCAAGCGCGGCGGCCGCACCATCGTCTTCGTGGACGAGATCCACCGCTTCAACAAGGCGCAGCAAGACGCCTTCCTTCCCGCGGTTGAAGATGGCACCATCGTCCTCATCGGCGCCACCACTGAGAACCCCTTCTTTGAGGTGAACTCGCCGCTCATGTCGCGCTGCCGGCTGTACGTCTTTCAGCCGCTGACCGAGGAGCACCTGCAGGCCATCCTTCGCCGCGCCCTCGCCGACGCAGAGCGGGGCTTGGGAGCCTCGGGCATCACGGTAGATGACGACGCCATCGCTCACCTCGCCAACATCGCTAACGGCGACGCCCGTTCCGCTCTGAACGCCCTTGAGCTGGCCGCGGACGACGCCGTTCGCTCCGGCAGCCGTCACATCGACCTCGCCCTTGCCGAGGCCGCCGCACAGCGCCGTTCCCTCCGCTACGACAAGAACGGCGACGCCCACTACGACTGCATATCCGCCTTCATCAAGTCCATGCGCGGCTCCGACCCAGATGCCGCCGTGTACTGGCTGCATCGAATGCTGGAGTCCGGCGAGGACCCCAGGTTCATCGCCCGCCGCATCGTCATCCACGCCGCCGAGGACGTAGGCTTGGCCGACCCAATGGCGCTGGTGGTTGCCACCGCCGCCGCCCACGCCCTGGAGCTGGTTGGCCTCCCCGAAGCCAAGATCCCCATGACCGAGGCGGCGATCTACATAGCCTGCGCCCCCAAGAGCAACTCCGTGGTCCGCGCCATCGCTGCCGTCACCAACGACTTGCAGGCCCGCCAGGCAGACCCCGTTCCCATCCACCTCAGAGGCACCGAGTACCCCGGCGCCGCCAGGCTTGGCCACGGCAAAGGTTACCGCTATCCCCACGATTTCCCCGGGGGCTACGTGGAACAGCAGTACCTTCCCGATGGTCTTACTGGAAGGAATTACTACACGCCATCTGACCACGGCCGCGAGGCGGAGATGAAACGGCGGTTGGAACAGCTTCGCCGAAAGGCCGGCCCGGACGGCGGTTAGTGGTGCCTGTGGGCGGGGTACAAACACTCGTTGCTGCGTCGTGGATTGGTGCTCCGCGCTGGCTGGCTGCTGCAGCTGGTGGTGTGCCCCGGCTGCAGCTTGCCCCAGCCCAGCAGCAACATGTATCATTCCTAGTGCATACGTATGCGCGTTGTGGTGGCGATGAGTGGCGGGGTCGACTCCTCCGTGGCCGCCGGACTGCTGGCGCGGGCCGGCCACGAGGCGATCGGGGTCACCCTCCAGATATGGTCCAACAATAAGGGAAACCCAACGGGAAGTGGATGCTGCTCTCTGGGGGCGGTTGAGGACGCCCGGCGCGTTGCCGCCAAGCTTGGCATCCCGCACTACGTGCTCAACTTTCGCGACCTGTTCGCGAACACCGTGGTGCGAGACTTCACCAAGCAATACCTGGCGGGGCGCACCCCGAACCCGTGCGTCCGCTGCAACCAGTGGGTGAAGTTCGACGCGCTGATGCGGCGCGCCGTCGCCCTTGGGGCAGATGCGTTGGCTACTGGGCACTACGCGCGCATCCAGCGAGACGAGGCAACCGGACGGTGGCTGCTGTTGCGCGGTGCGGACCGCAGCAAAGACCAATCTTACGCGCTCTACACGCTGACCCAACAGCAGCTCAGCCGCACTATTTTCCCGCTGGGCGGCCTGTGCAAGCAAGAGACGCGCCGCTTGGCCGACGAGATGGGGCTGCCCGTGGCCAATAAGCCAGACAGCCAAGAGATCTGCTTTGTGTCTCACAGCTATCGCGAGTACATTGAGGGCGCTGTGCCCGAGGCGCGGCGGCCCGGCCCCGTGCTGAACCGAGCAGGCGAGGAGATCGGTACGCACAGGGGCATCGCATTCTACACAGTCGGGCAGCGGAAGGGCTTGGGGGTAGCCTCTCGCAAGCCGCTGTACGTGACGGAGGTGCGCCCCGAGGAGAACGCCATCGTGGTTGGCGACGCCGAAGACTTGTACGCAAGCCGGCTGACGGCGGCGGAGTTCAACTGGATCCTCGCCGCCCCGGACCTGCAGGAGAGCATGGCCGTCACCGCGAAGGTAAGGTACAACATGCCAGACGCCCCCGCGGTGGCGCGTCCCATGGCCAACGGGGCCGTGGAAGTGGTCTTTGAGCAGCCACAACGAGCCATAACCCCGGGGCAGGCTGTGGTGTGTTACGCCGGAGAATACGTTGTGGGCGGAGGTACCATAGAGAGTGTGACCAAGGCCCAAGCCGCGAAACCTAAGGAGGGTACGCCATGAGCGAAGATACCAACGGGGGGCAGCAGCTAGAGCGAAACGTCCTTAGCAGCGTGTTGATTGGGATGGGGGTTGGTGCCCTGGTGGGAGCCGTGCTTGCGGTGCTCTTCGCCCCGCAGTCCGGCGCCGAAACCCGTGAGGATCTGGCCAAGGCCGCTGGCCGAGCCAAAGACCGTACGGAAGAGCTGGTGGCAGAGATAAAGAGCAAGCTAGACGAGCTTGGCGCCAGAAGCCGCGAGCTGGTTGACGCCGCCAAGTCCCGGTTGAGTGCGGCGGTGGAAACAGGCAAGCAGGCTGCAGCTGAAAAGCGCGAGGAGCTGAGCGCCATCGCAGACCAGGAGGCGTCAGGTGAGGTTTGATGTTCGCTCGCGCGAGGCAGGGGATGGCATAGCAATCCTCTCCGTTCAGGGCGAGGCTGACGCGTTCACGGCGCCTAGGCTTAAGCAGGAGATGCTCTCTTGGCTGGACCGTGGCGTCAACCGCATCGCGGTCAACCTTGAGCAAGTGACATACCTAGACAGCACGGGGCTTGGCGTTCTAATCGGGGGTCTCAAAAGATCGCGTGAAAGAGGAGGCGACCTAGTGCTGGTGTGCCCGAACGATCGCATCACCCGCATCTTCGAGATCACCGGCCTGTCGCGCATCTTCGACATGCTTGCCAGCGAAGAAGACGCCATCAAGCACCTTCGGGGTGGCCAGGATGGATAGCACAAGCAACGGAGATGGCACCGCAGTTGAGCTGAAGATCCCATGCGAGCCCGAATACGTGGGGGTTGCTCGCCTGATGATCCTCGGCGTTGCCAGCCGCATGTCGTTCCCATACGACCAAGTTGAGGATCTTCGCTTGGCAGTTGGCGAGGCATGCACCAGTGCCATCGGCCGATCGAGGCAGGCGGGCCAAGATAAGTCCGAGATCACCGTGAAATGCCTAATCCAGGAGGGGAAGCTAACCATCCAGGTGTCGGATAGCGTCCGCGGCTCGAACTCCGAAGCTGCCAAGCACTCTGGGGGCTCCGAGCCTCCCGAAGGGGGCGAGATAAGCGCACTGCTGATGGAGATCCTGGTGGACGAGATTCGCACCGAATCCGATCCCACCGCCGGAACCACCGTGACGATGGTCAAGTACCTGGAAGGTAGCTAAGTTGGCCTCAGGTCGTAAGGGGGGGCTTTCCACCCTCAGCGAAGAGGAAGTGCAGGCCCTCTTCAAAAAGTACCACGAGACGCGAGACCCGGCCATTAGGAGCCGACTTGTCCTCCTGCACATGAACCTCGCCAGGTTCCTGGCGGGCAAGTTCGCTAACCGGGGTGAGCCCCTGGAAGATCTGGTGCAGGTTGCAACCATTGGCCTGATAAACGCCATCGACCGATACGACCCAATGCGCGGCACCAAGTTCTCGACGTACGCAACCCCTACCATAATGGGCGAGATCAAGCGGTACTTCCGCGACAAGTCGTGGAACCTCAAGGTGCCGCGCCATCTACAAGAGCTCAACTGGGCCGCAAACAAGGTGGCAGAGGAGCTTACGCAAAAGCTGGGGCGCTCCCCAACCGTGCCCGAGATAGCCAAGGCGATCGGCGCGTCTGAGGAGGAAACGCTGCAGGCCATCGAGCTTGGCAACGCCCACGAAACAGTCTCGCTGGATACCAAGCTCATGCTGGAGGGCGATACAGTCCCGCTCACCCACGGCGAACTCATCGGGGGGCAGGACGCAGGGCTGGATCAGGTCGACTCTTACGAGGACCTGCGCAAAGCCATAGAGAGTCTGGATCCAAGAGAGCGCTCCATCATCAAGCTGCGCTTCTTCAGTGACCTATCCCAAACGGAGGTTGCGAAGAGGTTGCAGATCTCGCAGATGCACGTCTCGCGGCTGCAATACAAGGCCCTCCAGCGCCTTCGCGAACTGCTGTCCGATAGGGAAGCCGACAACGGGAAAGGCTCCGAGGAGGTGCGCCCTGGCAGAGACTGACGGCGGGTCAGTCCTCAGCGGAAATCGGCGAAGGATGGTGGTGCCCGCCATCCTCATCATCCTGGCGCTCGTGTTCCTGTACAAGGTGCGAAGCGTCTTACCGCCGTTCATCATCGCTTTCCTCATAGCGCTGGTCTTGGAGCCGTTGCTGCGGCAAGCGGAAAGGCGCGGCTGGTCCAGACGACGAGCCGTAGTCACCACGTTTTTGGGCTTCCTGCTGGTAGCCGCAGCGGCTCTGTTTTACATAATCCCGCTGGCAGTGCGCCAGGCCACGGAGATCGCGTCGCAAGCGGCGGCCATTGTGCGCGCGGTCTCAGAGCCCCCCTCCCGAACGTCTTACCTCGTTCCCACACTTGTTCCGCTTGTCACCAGCGTCATCAGCATCGACATCTCCCAGTATGAGGCCGACCAGGCAGCTAGCGGCCTAAGCGCCGTGGCCCGCCAATGGGCCAGAGACATACGAGACCTAATGCAGGGCCGCCCACCCAGGCCAAACAGCCGCCTGGTCATTCCAACCGTGCTCCGGGAGCCCCTTCGCCGGCAGCTGGTGCAGCTCGCCGCCGCGATACCCGCCACCATCACCAGGGCCACCACTTACCTGCTCAGCTCCGTTTCCAGCCTGCTATGGATCCTGGTGATTCCGCTCGCCACCTTCTACATGATGATGGACATGCCCAACATGGGGCGGGCGGTATCCGGGTGGATTCCCCCGAGGAAGCGCGCGGAAGTAGAGCGCCTTGCCGCAGAGGTGATGGGTGTGTTTGGCGGCTACGTGCGTGGCGTGGTCACCGTCGCTGCCATGAACGGCGTTGCCACCGGCCTGCTTCTGTGGGCACTTGGCATCCCCAAGCCGCTCTTCCTGGGCATATTGGCCGGCATTCTCTACCCCGTTCCGTACGTGGGGGCGCTAACGTCGGTTACCGTTGCCTGTGCCATTGCGCTGTTCACGTACTCGTTCACCAAAATGGTTTGGGTGCTGCTGTTTATGGTGCTGCTCAACCAGGGCCTGTTCGATCAGGTGGTGTTGCCCCGCGTGGTTGGCGGGTCGGTTGGGCTACACCCGCTGGTCAGCATCTTCGCCATGGTGGCGGCGGGGCACCTGTTCGGCGTGTTGGGGATTATACTGGCGGTGCCGGTGGCCGCGAGCATAGCGCGCGTGGTTACGTGGATGTACCCGCGCATGTTCCCCTCGCAGAAGGGCGTGAACGCCCACGAGCACCGCAAGGGCCAGGTGGAAGCAAGCTAGGGGGAGGTGGCGAAGATGCACGGCCGGAGACTAGCACCGGCCTGGAACCCCTCGTCCGCATCTTGAGCTTTCACGGGACCTGGCGTATCGTTTTTTGCTCCCTGCCTCCGTTGTGCGGTCCGAACGCATGGGATGGGAAGCCGAGGTGAACAGAACCCCGGCACGCTCTGCTCGCCTCGACGCAGACGGTTGCTATGGAGGAGGCAGGGGGAGGATGCCCATCCCGCGGGGGCGACCCTGCATCCGCCCCCGGCCAACGCGTGTTCAGCTGGCGTCAGTCAGGTGTCGCCTCCATAGGCGGGAACCCGCCGTACTGCTCAATGGCCCAAGTCAGGACCTCGGCGGCCTTCCGGATGTCCACGCAATCCCAGCCATCGCTCGTTTGGTCGGTCTCCTCGTTCCATAGCTCAACCATGCGCTCGAAGTGGGCCATCACCTGCAGAGGAATATCGAGGGCGGAGATGGGATCGTCATCGCTGCATTGCACCAAGAGCTGAATGGCATCCCCGGCGGCCTCGTTGAAGCCGCCGTACATGATCTGTATGCTGGCCGGCTCCGCATTCAACGCTAGCCGAGCGTGGAGTATCGCTTTGGCAACCTCCAGGGTCGTATCGTCAAACCCATCTTGGAAGATGAGGACCTTCTCCATGAGATCGGCGTATGAGTGTACGATGCGCAGCCGATATCCCAGCCTCGTCAACTCCGACGCGGGCATGTCCACCGGTATCAGCTCGGGCGATTCCGAGCCCTCCTCGTCTGTCACCCACACCATCAGATGTTGCAGCACATCATGGTACAGGAGCGGAACGTCTAGAAAGCAAGTGTTTCCACACTTGTTGCACTCATAGACGTTTAGCCTTCCGTGCAGCACGTCGTACTTCAGCTCCGGGTTCGTCGTGACGTCGACGCTGTACCATATGGGGACCGTCTGCTTATGCCCACACTCCGGGCACGCCACTAGTTCGGGCTCTGACCTACTCATCTCGATACTCCTGGGCCGCAACGGCCCCGTGACTCAAAGCGACGCAATGCTGTTGGTGTGGGACACGTTGAACATCGCGCCGGCCAACTCCGTTGCACGCAACTGCACGTGCCGCTTTCCGCGCCGTAACGGTTCGGGAAACTACTGAACTGCAGATAGAAAGCGGATCCAGCTCAGATGAGGTGAAACGCCGTCTGCACGCCATCCATCGGGCGGCAGCCAGCCTTGGTGAAGGCCACGTCCTGCTCCGTGCCAAGGCGCACTACCTGGCCGCCCCACTCTGGCACGGCATCAGCGACGGATATCTCCATTGTGAAGCAGGAGTTGTACTCCAGCCGCACGTCGCCCCGTCCGGGGCAAGACTCCTGCTCCCACGGCAGCCCAATCAGCGGGCCGGGCTGGTGGAGGTACAGGCCAAGGGAGTGGGAGTAGACCTTTGGCGACGGGATGCCCTCCTCGCGGGCCTTGGCTAGCATGCGCGCCAGCATCTCGTTGCCGGTGCGCCCGCGCTCGAACTCACCGACGTACACGCGCTGCAGCCGGTTGTTCTCCACCAGCAGGCGCTTCAGCCCCTCCGGCGCGTCACGCTCGTTGTTGCGCAGGACGTACGCAAGCTCCTGATGGTCAGTGTTCAGTCGCAGGTAACGCAGGCCAACGTCGCAGTGGAGCACATCTCCCGCGCGAACCACGCGGTCGTCCTCGGGGTGCACGGCCCTGGCCTCGTCGCTCCGGATGATGCTGAAGAACGGCTTGAACGCAAGCTCAAGGCCCAGGTCCACGCACCGCTGCCAGTAAGCCCACTCAAGGTCCTCCGTGGTGGTAACGCCGGGCATCACGGTGTCCCGGCTGAAGCACTCCGCGATGATCCGATGGGCGATGGAGACCACGTATGGGTAGATCCCAAGCTCCTCCTCGGAGAGGGTCATGAGCCAGCGTGTACACGCAGCTTCCGCCGACACAAGGCGGTTGACGTACTCTTGGGGCAGGGCGCGCTGCAGCTGGGTGTACAGGTTGTGGGTGAGGCCGCCCGCCGCCCAGGCCACGCTCCCGATGTTGATGCCGATGCGATGGGGCTTGCGCTCTTGCACCAGATGGCCCAGCATCTGCCACTGCTCTTCTTGATTGGTGCCCTTCCACGGCGACTGATACAAGCCCACGGTATTCGTCATGGATAGGTTGATCCGCTCCACGCCCTCCGCCCCGCGATCGTGGAACACCAGCATCTGGAGGATGGGCGTCCAAGTGTTCATCGGAAGCATGGTGCGGAAGACCGGGTCCGGGTCGTCCTCCTGGCACAGGATGAGCCACATATCGATGCCGGCCTCGCGCATGGCAACCGGCAGAATGGTGTCCAGCCGCTTGCTGAGGATCCTGTAGATAACCCTATCCTGCTCTCGCACCGGCAAGATGCGGAAGCCCTGGCCCATTTGGCGCTGCTCCCTTCTGCGCAATCTGCAGCGAAACGAAGTCACCGGCCGACGGCGTCGGCGTTGAAGCCGTTCGGCAGGGCAGCGATGTGCGTCAACCACCGCCTGTACACGTGGAAGTCGAATGGCGGCGAGCCCAACAAGTAGTGATTACCCAAAGTGCGGCCTCCATCCTCCCATTCCATCAGGAAAAGCGAGTGCGAGCCGCGCGAGACGCGGATGCGGCCGAGGAGCTGGTTTGTGTTCGGCTCCGTGGCATAGGTGCCCTGCAGGAGCGTTTGGCCCGTGTCTGCGTCCCACACGCGGAACGGGCCCGAGGCGGCGCGCCGCGAATCGTTGCCCATTACCACGCGCACGTGCCAGTCTTCGGGTTCGTCCACCATCAGGCAGACCGGCTGCTGCACGCGTTTGAGGTACCAGTACGCCAGCTTCTTCCCGAAGTAGTAGTCCACCACGGCGTCGGAGAACTGGGGCCAGCAATCGATCACGTTCCACCAGAGGAGGCCGGTGCGCCGCCACTTGCGCAGCCGCACCATCTCGACGAAGAACTTCTTGGCCTCCGCTTGGCTGATCTGTGAGGCCAACACGAACTCATCCAGGCCCTCGGGCGTTCGACCGAACAGCTCGGCGATCTGGTTGGCCATGAGCTCCACGCGGTAGCCGTAGCCGGAGCCGCCTGGCACCGGGTCGGTGCAGTGGAGGCGCCATTCCGGGTTGCTGCGCCACGGCCACACCTTATCTGGAGAGAGGAAGCGCCTCATGGAGGATGCATTGGGGCAGCCATGGTACCCGATCTCGCCGATGAAGTGCGCGGTAGACTCCGTGTAGAACCGGCTCTTGAAATAGTCGCGGGGGCCCCAGAGGTGCTGTTCGGGCATGAGGCGGGCGTCGTTGCGGCGCACCTTCTCGGACGAGTGGTAGGGCGACCCGGGGACGTAAGGACGATGGGGGTCGCAACGGTGCACCACCTGAGGCAACACCTGGCGTGAGATGCGATTGTGGGCCGGATCCAGCCCCGCCCCAACGTAGGAATCGTCCACCTCGTTGTCTGCGCACCACACCGCCAACGACGGGTGGTTCCTCAACTTGCGGACCACCGCCTCGGCCTCTCGGCGCACGGTGGCGAGGAACTCCTCCGTTTGCGGATATCGGGCGCAGGCGAAGGCGAAGTCCTGCCACACCATTATGCCCTTCTCGTCGCACAGATCGAAGAAGGCGTGGTCCTCGTAGACGCCGCCGCCCCAAGAGCGCAGCATGTTGCACCCCAGGTCTTCGAAAAGAGCCAGGGCTGGTGCGTACCGCTCAGCATCGCGGCTATGGATGGCATCGGCGGGAACCCAGTTGGCGCCCTTCACCAGTATGGGCGTGCCGTTTACCCGGAAGATGAACTGGCCGTCATCCCCAGCCGTGTCAGTTCGCTCAAGCAGGATCTGGCGGATGCCGATGCGATCCGTGCGTGAGTCCACCACCTGGCCTTCGCGGAGCAGCTCACAGGTAACGGAGTAGAGGTCTGGGTCGCCGTAGCCGCGGGGCCACCACAGGCGTGGGTTTGGCACGTGGATGGACGTGGCTCCAGCGGTGAAGAGAGGGGCTACCTCATGGGTGAACGCGGAATCGCCGCACGCGCCCGTGAATCGCAGCCGAAGGGGGGAGAGGTCGAGCGCGTCTGTGGCGAACTGCCAGCTAACCGCGAGAGCCGCGGAGTCGCCGCTTATCTGGGCGGTGTGGTAATACAGGTCCAGCAGCTCAGTGGGCTCGTGCAGCTCCAGGTGAACCGAGCGCCATAGCCCGGCGGAGACGAGCCGTGGGGCGATATCCCAGCCGTACATGTGGGCGGCCTTGCGAATGGGGTTGGCCTCCCAGTTGGTTGGACCGGCCGCCTCGCATGGGTCATAGGTATGGGCGCGGGCGACTATGGTGGCAGGGAGTATCCGGACGGTCAGCTCGTTCTCATTGGTGGCGCGAAGAAGGCCGGTTACATCAATGCGGTGCTCGATTAGCATGTTGGCTGGCCTTGCCACCAGCCGGCCGTTGAGCCACACTTCAGCCACGCAATCGATGCCGTGGAACACGAGCAGCACCCGGTGGGCATGGGCTACATCGGGCGGCGTGGCGAACGTGCGGCGATACCACCACTCGTAGGCCTCGTAGGTGCGGGCAAGCCCAATGTTGCCGGCCACGTACAGGTCGGGCAGCAAGCCCGCGCGCATCAGGTCTATCTCTACGTTGCCGGGTACGGAACATGGGATGGTTGTGGCCCCGTCCGGCACCGTGCCAGACGACGTTGCGCAGACGCCGCCCCGATGTGGAAGGAAGCTGAGCTCCCACTGACCGTCCAGGCTCACACTTTGCATCGAACGCCTCCTGGAAGCTATATACGGACTGTTCGACCGTGGTGGCTTGGGGTCCTGTGAGGCGAAAAGGGGTGAGGAGTGAGGAAGTGAGGGGGTTAGGGTGCGAAGTAGCCGGGCTCTGCGAGGTGGCGGCGCACCACGTCTTCGTTCAGCTCAACGCCCAGGCCTGGAGCCTCTGGCACACGGGCGTACCCCTTCTCCACAATGGGCTTGGCCGGGCTCGTTACCAGATCCTCCCACCAGGGCACGTCCACGGAATGGTCCTCGAGGCACAGGAAACTCTCCGTAGCGGCGGCGCAGTGCACGTTCGCCATGAACGACACTGGGGTGCCAGCGAAGTGCATGGCCATCGGCACTCCGTACTCCTGCGCCATGTCGCCTATCTTCTTCGTCTCTAGTATGCCGCCCGCGGTTGCCAAATCTGGGTGGATGACATCTACCGCCTTAGCTTCAAGCAGGCGCCTGAACGGCTCTTTGAGGTAGATGCCCTCGCCTGTGAGGATTGGCACGTTCACGGCCGCTGCGATCTTGCTAAGGGCTTCCGTCTCCTCCCACGGCACCATGTCCTCAAGCCAGGCCATGTTATGTGGTTCAAGGGCATTGGCCAGACGAATGCAGCTTTCAACCGTGAGCGAGCCAAAGTGGTCCGCGGCGAGGGGTACGTTTGGACCGATCGCCTTGCGCGCTGCGGCAACATACTCCGCCATCAGGTGGGCGCCTCTATCTGTGAGCTCCACCGATGCCCATGGTGGGCCGCCGGTTGCACGTGTGGTGGCGCCGGGCTCGTCTGAGACGAGGCTCACGCCCAGATCCATTTTGAGGAAGGTGAACCCCTTATCCAGCCTGCCCTTGAGCCTGCGGGCGTACTCGTCCACGTCGTGCGTTTGGGTTGTATCGGAGTAGAGGCGGATCCGGTCCCGGAAGCGGCCGCCAAGCATCTGGTAAACCGGCACGCCGTAGGCCTTTCCGGCAAGGTCCCAAAGCGCCATCTCAACGCCACAGACGCCGCCGGAGAGCCTGCCGTTTCCGCCGAAGCGTTTGATCTTGCGGAAGAGGCGATCAACGTCGCAGGGGTTCTGGCCGATGAGTTGATCTTTGAGCGCCAGGGCGTAGGAAGCGGGGGCGGCGTCGCGCACCTCACCAAGGCCGTAGATTCCCTGGTTGGTGTCGATGCGAACGATGGCGCAGCGCATGGGGGCACCTGCGACCGTTGCGGTGCGGATGTTGGTGATGCGCAGGGCAGAGGGGCGAGAGGAGCGAGGGACGTTGGCTGGCAGGGCCTCAAGCTCTTGGTCGGCAAGGGACGCAAAGGCCGCAACCGCGCCACCGGCTTTCAATAACGCCCGGCGGCGCCACGTTCTGCGGGCGCTGTGCAGACTGGACACGGCTAGGCATCTCCAACCAGGTTCGCGGACGGCAACCGTACGATGGCAGGCAGGAGCGGACGGGGCTTGCCAGCGGCCCCTAACCGGGCTTCTGTCAGCGAATGTGGCTCAGTAGATGGCCGCGTCCGTGGTGATGTCGAAGGCGTGGCTCCTCTCCATGTCGAAGACCACCCGAAGCGGCTGGTCCTCCTGGGCCTGGGTCTCCGCGTCCACGTTAGCGATGAGTGAGCTACGCCCAATGGTGAGGTAGAGGTAGGTCCTATCCCCCATCGGCTCGGTGACCTCCACGTCGGCGGTTGCCGTGTTGTCCGGCGTGGGCGGGACGGTGGAGATGGAGCTATCGAATATGTCCTCCGGCCTGATGCCGAAGACGACCTTCTTGCCGATATATGGGGCCAGCTTGTCGGCTTTGCTGACGGGCACTCTCACGCGGAATCCGTCGACGGCGAGGTAGAGGGCACCGTTCTGGGGCACTACATCGGCCTCCAGGAAGTTCATCGCCGGGCTTCCGATGAACCCCGCCACGAACTTGTTGGCTGGGTTGTTGTAGAGGTTGAGGGGGGTATCGACCTGTTGCACAACGCCCTCGTTCATGACGGCGATACGGTCTCCCATGGTCATGGCCTCAACCTGGTCGTGGGTGACGTAGATGGTGGTGATGCCAAGGCGGCGGTGCAGTTTGATGAGCTCAGCCCTGGTCTGCACGCGAAGTTTGGCGTCCAGGTTGGAGAGCGGCTCGTCCATGAGGAAGACCTTAGGCTCGCGGACGATGGCACGGCCGAGTGCAACGCGCTGGCGCTGGCCGCCGGAGAGCTGCTTCGGCTTGCGGTCCAGCAGGCCTTCCAGACCCAGCATCTTGCTTGTGGTTTCAACTCGGCGGCGGATCTCCTGGCGGGGAAGGAAGTCGTAGAAGGCGCCTGGCACCAGCCATCCGAGAAGGGCGGCGGCGACGGGGTTCTTGCCTGGCTTGAGGGTTCGCCTCAGCTTCAGGCCGAACGCCATGTTGTCGTACACCGTCATGTGGGGGTAGAGGGCGTAGTTTTGGAAGACCATGGCGATGTCTCTGTCTTTGGGGGAGACATCATTCACCAGGCGATCGCCGATGTAGATCTCACCCTCGGTGGCCTCTTCTAGCCCGGCGATCATGCGCAGGGCGGTCGTTTTGCCGCATCCGGACGGGCCAACCAGGACTAGGAACTCCTGGTCCATGATCTCGAGGTTAACGTTGTTTACAGCTACTACGTTCTTGAACGTTTTGGTGAGGTTCTTGAGGGTGACACCCGCCATGCGTTTGCGGTCCTCCTGAGGCTGATCAGCGCATCCCCATTATAGGTTGGAGGTGTTGCAGTGTCAACCAGGCATGCTGCCGCAAGCGTTGGGTCGGTGGGTGGCATGTGTGAAGGTGGGTTGAGCAGAGGGACCGGCTTACTCCCTAACGATTGGCGATTTGAGCTGCTCTGCGAAGAGGGCCACCCGAAGCGCCTTGCTGAGGCTGGCGGCAACCTCCTGTGGCGACTTGCCGTTCACGGCCGCGTCTGCGGCGGTGGCGGTGAACACCGGCTGGCCCAGAATGGTTACCGTGGGCGCGTTGCGGCTATCTATCACGTCGGTGGGGCGGGGGTTGTTGTCCAGAGCGGCATTGATCACTTTGGCAACGGCCACGGCCCTATCTCGCGCGGTGACGGCGCCATCTCCGCCGAGCACAGCCAGCTGCCGACCGGCCATTACAAGCTCGGCGGCCTGCGTGCCCTGGATCTGCACATCGCGCACTTGCACCTGCCTGGAGGGCAGCACATGGCGGCGGTCGATGGGGATGCCCTTCGCCTTCAGCTCTTTGATGAGCGCTTGTGCGCGCTCTTCGGAAAGCGGGTGCGTGCGGTAGATGCCCCAATCGATCTGTGGCCGCCAGTACTCCTCATCTGCCAGGCGCTCCATGAAGGTGAGCTCGCCGACGGGGTTGTAGGGCGTCTTCATGAGGTACTCCAGCCCCACTCTATCGGCCTCCATTTCCAGCTTAACGCTGTACCCACTCACCTTGGCTTGGGCAATCCAGTCGAAAACCTGCGCAGTGTCTGCTGCAGCTTGGTTCTGCGTGGCTATCACAACCAGCACGGCGGCCAGGCGTGGCAGGCTGAGCTTTTCCGACTCCTTGATGAGCGACATGACGTGGTGCCTAGCTGCGTGGGCGCACTCGTGGGCAAGGACGCCAGCTAGCTCATCGTCCGACTGAACCTTGTCCAGAAGACCCTTGTTCACGTATATGCGCCCGCCCGGCAGCGAGAACGCGTTCACGTCGTTGTCATCGACGATGGTGAAGGTGAAGTCCAGATCGGGCTCATCTTGAAGCGCGGCTGCTGCAACCGCCTTGCCAACCCGCTGGACCCGCTCTACCAGCTTCGGGTCCGTGACGAACTTGTATTGCTTGGCGATCTGCTCTGCCGCCTCCTGGCCAAGCTTCTTTTCCTCCTCGGTGACCTTGGCGTACGCAGGCGTCTGAGCCACCAGCACCAGCGTCAATGCTATCTGAAGCAGGGCCAACATCGCCCTGCGGGTAACAACCACGTTCAACGCCCCCTCCGACACAGCACGGCGGCGAAGTCACATATGCCAACGGCTCGCGCGGGATCGGCGGCAGGCAGCCGGCACCTCATGCCGATACGCTGGCCATCCCTTGCATATGACGGACCGTCGCTGCACTCGTTGCCGGCATGGCCAACCAGCCGCGCCGTTCCGGGCACCGGATTCGGCGGCTTCGCGGCGGACCAAGGCCCAGGCTGGAGAACTCCGCACTTCGCAATGCTCATTTCCGCCACTGCGCTGCCGGTCCTGCCTGGCGCTGGTGCAATGGCCGCAATGTAAAGCCGCTGCCGCAACGCCCGCCGTCGGGCGCCCAGACCTACTGCTACCTCTATTGGATTAGACCTCAGTAGTGGTTACCGCGTTGCGTTCGCGTTAGCTCCTGTTTGCACCGGCGGCTGCCCATCAGGTGGAAGAGCTGCTCTTCCTGAAGACACCGTGGCTAGGTTGGGTGGTTGGCGGCCGGCGAACGGCGCCGTCCGGCTCGCTTGACGCCCCCGAAAGAGCTATGGTAGCATCGCGTGGCACAACCCCCATAGATAACTGGAGGCGATCGGATATGACACGCGCGCTGCGCATGCTGGCCGTGGTGTCCGCCTTTGTGGCGTGCGCCACGGCTGGGGCTGCTAAGCCAGCTAAGCCCACCAAGCCCATCAAGCCAGCTTCATCGGTCAAGACCTACGCGGTGATCGAGATGAAGAAGGGCGGCAAGATCGTGGCGGAGCTGTTTACCAAGCAGTCGCCGCTCACCGCTGGCAACTTCATCAAGCTGGCAAAGAAAGGGTTCTACAACGGACTCACGTTCCACCGCGTGGAGCCCGGCCAACTGATACAGGGCGGCGATCCACTGGGCAACGGCACGGGCGGCCCGGGCTACACCATTAAGTTGGAGAAGTCCGCCACCCAGCTTAAGCACGACGTCGGCGTTCTCTCGATGGCTCGTGCCACCGACCCGGACAGCGCTGGCAGCCAGTTCTTCATCCTTATGATGCCGCGCCACGACTTGGATGGCAGCTACGCCGTCTTCGGCAAGGTGGTGAGCGGGATGGACGTGGTGCGCCGCGTTCAGCGGGGCGACGTGATGAAGTCCGTGAAGATCGTGACCGGCACGAAGCCTTAGCACGCCGCTCCAGAGGCGAGGACATGGCAGGCGTTGCAGCGTCGGCGATGCCCTCGCCCTCCCGCCAACATGGCCTACCCGCCGGCCGCCGGTTGCCGATTTGGGACGCGCGTTGCCATGATGAGCGAGACCACCGCCACGCTGGCGCCGGCCATGAACGGCACCTTGTATCCAAACGCTCCCCAAGCAATACCGCCCGCCGCCGCCACCGTCACCGCTGCGATGTGATTGATTGTGGTGCCCATGGCCAGGGTCGGCATTAGGTCGTCCGGCGGGGCCACTCGCTTCAGGTAGGTGGGCAGTGCCATGCCACACACCTGAAGTAGGTTGTCAAGGAAGTACAGGGCGTACAGAACCCGCACGGTTGGCGCGAAGGCATAGCCCACGAACAGCAACGAGATCACCAGGTAGTTGAAGCAAAGGACCTTTCGCTCTCCCACGCGATCTATCAGCGTGCCGGCCATCTGGGCAGCCGCGATGGATGCGGCGGTGTTCAGAAGCTGGAGCTCTGCGATGGCGGCCAGGCCGGTGTGGAACGCCTTGACGAGGGCGAACAGAGCGAACGTCCCGAACACCTGGCGCCTGAACCCGTCTAGGAACGTCAGAGTGTAGTAGAGCAGGTAGCGGCGTCGAAAGAGGAGTTTGGGGCGGTCCGGCGTGCCGAGCTTGGGTGACAGACGGGAGAGGAAAACGGCGCCCACGCCGAGGCACAGCCCCGCCACGATGAACAGGGCGTGGTACGGCGCCCACCGCGAGACTAGGCGCACGGTGCCGATTCCCGCCAAAACGGCCACGGAGCTCACCGCGGCTATCTGGCCCATTCGCCTGCCCTCTGCCCTCTCCTTGGCAAGCTTGAGCGTGAGCGATGGCGAGATGGTGAACCAGAGGTGCATGCCCAGGCTCCACAACACGGAGAAGGCCACCACACGGCCATATGAGTGCGCAGTGGAGACGGCGGCCACGCCAACGCCGCCAAGCAGCATGGCGCCAGCTGCCAGCTGTGGCTCCGCCACGCACACGAACAGCCCCATGGTGAAGGCCGTGAGGAGCCCTGGCACCTCGCGCAGCGACTCGAGGATGCCGTACTGGGCCGGGCCCATACCGATGCGCTGGACCGCGAAGTTGGAGAAGCACGTGTTGTAGACGGCGAAACCGTACGCCGCCGCGAACACTCCGCACGCGAAGAGCAGGAGGTCCCGGTGCGGGCCCAACCGACCAGCGAGGCCGTCGTCCGTGCGCACTTACTGAGGAGCCTCGGCGGAACCGCCAGGGGTATCCGGGGCCGGCGCTTCTTCGGCCTCAGCGGCTGGCTGAGCGGCTTTTGGGGCTGCCTTTCGCTCCTCCACCTTCCAGCACGTCATCACGGACGCGAGGCACTTCTCCTCGTCATCCCAAGTGATGTGACGGCCCTGAGTGCAAACCAACTGCGTGATCTCGTCCTTGGTGGGTGCAGGTCGGTTGCCAACGAACAGGAGCCTGTGGCGGGCCGCGAGGTACCGGCAGCCGTTGCCGTATGGTTTGTTCTCGGTTCGAACGGGCATGGTCCCCTCCTGCGAAGTGCCGCTTACATGCCTGAAGGCCGCGCGAAGCCGGTTAGCGCTGGAGGCATTATACCATATGCGGGCCAGCCTGTGGGCTGGTGTTGTCGCCATCCCCAGCCCTTCCCCAGCGACTTAGCGAGAGCCACTGGATCAGGTGTGAACGAGGGATGACCGTTGCGAGGGCTCGCGCACCGGACGTGACGCATAGTTGCTCGCACAGCGGGACAGAGGGCGTTCCCAACCAGCCTCCGCGCACCCCAGGATACGTGTGCTGCACCCTCCGGCCATGAACGGGTGCCAGGCGTCGTACTCCCCGCTAACGGGCACAGCGATCAGGTGTGCACGCACAAGCTCCGCACAATGCCTGGCACGGCAGCCAGCGCGTGGGCATAGGCTGTGGGGTTAAGCGGCTCCAGCGCATCCCGGCTGAACGGCCCCCAAAGCGCGGCGATTGCCGCCACCCCCGCCGCGTGCGCGGCAGCAACGTCGTGCGGGCTGTCGCCCACCATCACCGCTTGGCCAGGTGCAACCGCCAGCCTACGAAGGGCCTCCAGGATGGGCGCAGGGTGGGGCTTGTGCTCCACGGTGTCGTCCTCGCCCACCACCGCGGACACCGCGTCGGCCAGGCCCGTGATCCGCAGCCCCCGCCAAGCGAAGTGCGTCTTCTTGGACGTGACAACGCCCAACGCCAGGCCCATCTGTCGGAGCTCCGCCAGCACATCCGCCGCGTGGGGATACGCTGCCACTCGTGCATCATGCTCCCGCTGGTAAAACCCTCGGTAGACGCGCACCATCTCGTCGGCACGCTCAGGGCTGAAGTGAGCCATCTGCTCCCGAAGCGGCAGGCCCATCAGGGGGAGCCAATCCTCGTCGGTGGTTGCGATGCCAAGGCAAGAGAGGACCGTATGGCGGTAGCCGTCCAGAAGCAGGCGAGTGCTGTCCAGAAGCGTGCCGTCCAGGTCGAAGAGGACCGCCTGCATCAGGAGGCTTCCACACGGAAGACGCTCGTCCCAAGCCGCACTTCGTCACCAGGGGCCAGGGCGCTTGAGGTGACCCTGGTGCCATTGACGAACGTGCCGTTCGCCGACCCCTCGTCCGTGATGGTCAAGCGGCCGCCCTCTTCTCGTATGATGGCGTGGTGGCGGGACACCGTTGGGTCGGAGACTACGATATCTTGGCCGGGCTCGCGACCTATCCTTGCCAACGCGCCGGGGATGGGGAAGGACTGCCCGGCGCAAGGCCCTGCCACACACCGGAGGCGGATGCCACTACGGATTGGGGCAGCTACTGCGGCAGTGGCTGGGCTGACTCCGGCAGGCGGAGGGCTGGCGGAAAGCTGCCCAGCGGCTGGAACACTGCATAGGCAGGCACCGGTCACCGGATCCGGCACGGAACCGCAGTAGGGGCACACGCCGGGGGGCGCCGCCGGAGACGGTGCGGGGCGCGAGACGTCCACTGGCCTCGCCACTGGCACACGGCCTGCCTTCTCGTGGAACTCGAGGCGGAACGAACCTATGTCGATAACGTCGCCATCGGAGAGCGGCCGTTCTGAGATGGGAACGCCGTTCACCTTGGTGCCAGTTGAGTTTCCGGCATCCTGCAGCACGTACCCGAGCGGGGTCCTTCTGATGAAGGCGTGCTGCAGCCCCACAGATCTGTCGCCGAACAGGCCGATATCCGCAAGCTCATCTCTGCCGATGACGGATAAGTCCTTGGTTAGGATGTACTCGTTGCCCTCGTTGCGGCCGAGCATAACGCGAACCCACGCCTGCTTCAGCAGAGCATCCGCGGTGGCGATGCCGAGCCCGATGGCAGCTCCCACGGTGGTGAAGCCGATTGCGCGGCTGAACGCGGGCACCCTTACAACCTCCCACAGCATCTGAAACAGGAAGCCACCAATGGCGCCGCCCGCCAAGCCGCCGATGAGGCCGTTGCGCACCTTCTGGCTAGATGCTGTCAGAAGCCCCTGCGCCGCACCCATGAACAACCCCATGAGCGCCCAACCCACCGCCCTGGCTACAAGCTGCACCGCAAAGCTGGCTGCCAGGCTGGTATGCTCCAGCCCGTGCCCAAACGAGTAGAGCGGGCCGAAGATGGCCTGGCCAAAATAGATGCCGATGGTTCCGCCAGCCAAGCCTGTTGCCGCGCCCATCGCCACGTTGCGGGTGAGCTGGACGGATGAACCGCGGTAGATTCCCTCTGCTGCACCCAGTCCAACTCCAATGCCCGCCCCAACAAGAGCACCCAGCACCAGTTGGGCGGTGTAGTTGATGGGGGCGCCGGGAGGCAGGTCCATGGTGAGCCATGGTATCGGCTCTGCAATCAGCCATATAACGAAGGCGCCCAGGGCGCCAGCGGCCATGTTCAGCAGAACGCGCTTCACGCCTCAAACCTCAGCTTGGTGTGACCCACCGTCACCTCATCACCGGGCACTAGCGCCGCCTCGGTTACGCGCTGTCCGTTGACGAACGTTCCGTTGGATGACCCCTCATCCGTGATGCGGAAGCCGCCATCGGATGGGGCGATGAGCGCGTGCCTGCGCGATACCGCCGGATCGGTAACCAGCGCTAGGTCACACGACACGTCTCGGCCAAGCACAATGCCACCCTCCCGCACCGGCACGGCGCGGCCTGCGTTCTCGCCGGTGAGGACTACCAAGCGCGGGCCCGAGATCGCCGCCGCCGTCGCGATTGGCGTGGCGGATGCCGGAACGGTGCAGGCGCAAGCGCCGGTAACGGGATCCTTCGGCGTGCCGCAGAACGGGCAGGTTCCGGGCGGCACCTGGACGGGCGGCGCCTCTGCAGGCTGTGCTTGCGACTGCGGCTCCGGCTTGATGCCGAACTTGCCCAACACCGTTTCCGGCGTGAGCGTGCGAGACCTAACCAGGTAGTACCCCACCAGCGCAAGCACAAGCACCAGTGCCAGCGCCACCACGTAGCCGACCAGGTGAGACATCGTCGGCGTGGGGGGCTGCGGCGGGGTTGCCGGTCGCGAAGAGGAGCGAGGGGCGGGGCTCGGGGCAGCTTGGGGCGACTCCGTGAGTGACGCGCCTGCAACAGCCACCTCGATCGGCTTGGCGGCTGCGGGAGAGACGAGGCTTACCTCCACGTCTTGCACCGTCGTGCGGTCGCCGTCGTAGGTCACCTTCACGGTTGCCTTCCCCCCAGCAACTTCAGCGAAGGAGACCAGGCCCTGCTGACCAGGGAGAAGGGTTCGGCGCTGGGAGAGGCCAGCGGCATCCTTTAGCGTGACCACCGCTGCCGACACCGGCCTGCCGCCGCTGGTAACGCGCACCTCAACCGATGCAGCCTTGGTGAACTCCGGAGGGGTAACTGCCAGATCCGCCTCTTGGCTCGCCTTGGCGTTTGCGTTAAGAAGCGCCACTGTGTGGGAGGCAAGGTCCATCACGTGAAGCACCACGGGGCCCTTCGCCGCCACCGAAACGGAGCCCTTGGGACCAGGCACCTTCATGGGGGCAAGGACGACTTGCCCATCGGGCTGGGTGGCCCACACAAGGTAGGCGCCTGTTGCGCTTGGCAGGCTCAGGTTCACTCGGAATGCACTAGGGCCTGCGGGAGTGGCAGGTGCTACAGAAGCAATGCTCGTGCCCGCCCACAGGAACACCATGGCCAATGCTAGCCAGATCGCCAGCCGGCATCTGCGCAGCCCGCCGCACGTTGGAACGCCCGCATCCATGCCATCCAAGCAGAACCGGAGCCGCCGTCTGTACAACATCATGGCACAGTACCCTCGCGCACCCTCTTGAATGCCAAAGGCAGCCGCGGCGGCAGGTCGCCCGCAACCATGCCCTCGCGCCCAAGCTCGGCAGCAACTAGATCGCCGGCCAGCCCATGGAGGTACACCCCGGCAACGGCGGCCTCCAGCGGCTTCATCCCCCTGGCCATCAGTGCCCCAACAACGCCCGACAAAACGTCGCCAGTTCCACCGGTCGCCATGCCGCTGTTGCCAGTTGTGTTCACGTATGCTTCCCCACCTGGCTCGGCGATGATCGTTGCGCCTCCTTTGAGGACTACGACCCGCTCGAACCTCGCCGCTGCTTCCTTAGCAATATCGATCCTTCGCGCCTCAACGTTCCTGACCTCCGTCTGCATCAGCCGGGCCATTTCGCCTGGGTGAGGGGTCATCACGCACATGGCGGGCAAAGCGAAGTCGCGGCGGGCCGAGAACACGTTGAGACCGTCCGCGTCCAGCACCGTCGGCACCGAGACGTTGGGGAGCATCGCAGCCAGCATATCCGCAGTGGGGGGCGAAGTAGTTAGGCCGGGCCCCACAATGAGCGAGTCCACATGGGTCAGCTCTTTCTGGATAGCGGGCAAGCTCTCCGGCCCGAAGCAACCCACCAAGCCGTCCGCCTCTGGAACAGGGCGCTTGATCGCCTCGGTAAGCTTTATCTCATATATGGCATCCAGACTTTCTGGGTAGGCCGTGAACACGAGGCCGGCGCCGCTCCTCAGCGCGCCCTCGGAAGCGAGCACAGCGGCGCCGGTGTACCCCCTGGCTCCGGCAACCACCAGCACGCTACCACGGGCGCCCTTGTGAGTGGTGGCCTCAAGTGGTGGAAGCATTCCGGCAACCATGCTGGCCGTGACCATGTTCAGCCTGAGCGGAACGCCCGGGTCTGCGCCGACGAGAAGCGGAGGGGGCAGGCCTATATCCGCCACAGTAAGGGTCCCCACGTACTCTCTGCCGGGGTAGGTAACCATACCAACCTTCGGCAGGCCCAAGGTCACCGTTTCGGTGGCGCGCACGCAGATCCCGCGGGGTTGGCCGGTGTCGGAATCCAGCCCGGAGGGGATGTCAACCGCAAGGATGGGGCACGCGGCAGAGTTGGCTAGGCGCACCAGGTCGGCGTATAGGCCCGTTACGTCGCTCTGGAGGCCGGTGCCGAGCAGTGCGTCTACCACCAGATCGGCATGGGGAAGGTGGCTGGGTGTGTCGTCAACCTCCTGAATGGGCACGTTGGCGAGGACGGCTCGCCGGTAGTTGGCCGCAGCATCTCCCCTAAGAGCGTCTGCTGCCGCCGCCAGCCATACTTGGGGGCAGTAGCCGGACCGGGCGAGCAAGCGAGCGGCCACAAAGCCATCGCCGCCGTTGTTCCCCTTGCCGCACAAGACGAGGACGCGAGCCTGTTTGCGCCCGCACAGAAGCCGCTCCGCCGCCTGGGAAACGGCGAGGCCCGCGCGCTCCATCAACTCCATGCCGGTTACGCCATACCGCTCGGCGGCCAAGCGATCGATGGCGCGCATCTCCGCTGCGGTTGTCACTTTCACGGCTTCATTATAGACCTGGCGTGGATCGAGCATCAACCGGTGCGGCTGAGCTGCTTGCGTTGTCGCTTGGCTTGTGCTATCATGCACTCGCCATCCGAACAGGCGTGCTTCGCGGCCAACTGGTCGCCGCGAGTAGGAGGTCGCCATGCCCGAGCTGCCCGAGATCCTCCGTATAGGCCGTCAGATGAAGGAGGTGCTCCGCGGAGCAACCATAAGCGCAGCGGCAATCTACCAGCCCAAGTGCCTCAACGTGCCGGTTGAGGAGTTCCTCTGCGTACAAGGTAGGCGCATTGTGGACGTGGAACCCAGGGGCAAGTGGATTATGGTCTCATTGGAGGGCGATCTCACCCTCCTGCTCAATCTCGGGATGGGCGGCGAACTCCGCTACCACCCTCCGTCGCAGCCACCAGCGGAGGGTTCCGCCTGCCAGGCGCGCTTCGATCTTGCGGACGGCGCCTGCTTCACGGTTAGGTTCTTCTGGTTCGGCTACGTTCACCTCGTTAGCGGCGCCGCCCTGGCCAACCATCAGGCAGGGCAGCTCGGCCCATCGCCGCTGGACGACGCCTTTACGGCCGACGACCTGCGCAAGCTGGTGCGCTGCACTCGGAGGAGCATCAAGTCGCTCATACAGGACCAGCGGGTACTGGCTGGCATCGGCAACGCCTACATCCACGACATCCTGTTCCTGGCGCGTATCCACCCAACCACTCCGGCAAACACGCTTACGGACGCCCAGGTGAACCGTTTACACACGGCGATGCGTGAGGGTTTGCAGCGCGTGATTGATCGAGGCGGTCTGAAGTGGGAGACGGACCTCTTCGGCAACAACGGCGAGTACGATGCCTTCTTGGTTGGTTACAGAAAGGACCAGCCGTGCCCAGACTGCGGCGCCGCCATCCAGGTGATCAAGACCGGCTCAACGCGAACCTACATCTGTCCATACTGCCAGCCGTTCCCGGACGGCAAGTAGGCGCAGGTCCGGGTCCGCCGACCGTGCGCAGCGTGAAGGAGCATGCCAGCTTTGATGAGCAGAAGAAGCCTGATAGGCGCGATCGTCGTTGGAGCGGCGGGAGCCCACTCGTTGGCCCGCGCCGCCGCAGCAGCCAAACCGATTCGGTACCAACCCACCTGGGATTCGCTCAGACAGCACCGCACGCCGGACTGGTTCCGAGACGCCAAGTTCGGCATCTACTTCCACTGGGGACCGTACTCCGTTCCCGCCTTCGAGAACGAGTGGTACTCGCGCAACATGTACATCGAGGGCTCAAACGCCTATAAGCACCACCTGGCAACCTACGGCCACCCATCCAAGTTTGGCTATAAGGATTTCATCCCGCTCTTTACCGCAGCTAAGTTCAGCGCGGATCACTGGGCCGATCTGTTCCATGAGGCTGGCGCTCGCTTTGCGGGACCGGTGGCTGAGCATGCCGACGGCTTCGCCATGTGGAACAGCAGCGTGACCAAGTGGAACGCCGCCCGTATGGGGCCAAAGAGAGACGTGGTTGGCCAGATGGCGGCGGCAGTTCGCAGGCGCGGGATGAAGCTGGTTACCACGTTTCACCACAGTTGGAACTACGCTTGGTATCCCACGTGGGACACGCGATACGACGTGAGCGATCCGCGCTACTCCGGCCTGTACGGCCCGCCGGTTCCCCGCGGCGTGGATGCCGCCACAAATCCGCAGCCAGCCCCACTCTCTTTCTGCGGCATCTGGCAACGCAAGGTCCAGGAGGTCATCGACCGCTACCGGCCCGACCTCATCTACTTCGATAGCCACCTCACGGTGATAGAGGAGGCCCATCGGCGCAGCCTGCTTGCCTATTGCTACAGCAAGGCCGATGAGTGGGGCCATCCCGTGGTGGTGACCTACAAAGACGCCGACCTGCCAGAGGGCGTTGCCGTGCTGGACCTTGAGCGTGGTCACGTGGAGAACCTTACCCCTCAGCCCTGGATGACCGACACATCCATCGATCGCAACTCGTGGTGCCACGTTGCCAACGCGGATTACCGGTCGGCCACGTGGTTGGTCCACACGCTGATCGATGTGGTAAGCAAGAACGGCTGCCTGCTGTTGGACGTGGCACCTACGGCGGAGGGGGAGATTCCAGAGGCGCAGGTGGAGCGGCTGATGAGCATGGGCCGGTGGCTCAAGCTGAACGGCGAGGCGATCTACGGGACCCGCCCCTGGAGGTTGTACGGAGAGGGGCCCACCAGGGCCGGTGGCGGCGCCTTCACGGAGGAGCAGACAAGAGAGTTCACCCCGCAGGACATCCGATTCACCACCAAGGGCCACGCGTTGTACGCCATCGTGCTTGGGTGGCCGCGGACAAGGCTTGCCATACGGTCTCTTGGGCAAGCGGCGGCACAGGCGGGAGAAAGGGTGATGGATGTGCGGCTGCTGGGCCATCGGACACCGCTTACCTTCCACCAGGAAGCGGATGCCCTGCTGGTTGATATGCCCGCCCAGCCCCCGTGCGAGCACGCCTATGTGCTGAGAGTGACGATGGAGCGGTAGGTCAGTTAAGCACGCTCTCGTGGCGCTCTGCGGCGTCAAGCCACTCCGGGCGGATGCGCACGCCCCACCCGGGACCATCGGCAGGGAACGGAACGCTGCCGTTGGATGCCCTAAGCACCGGCTCAAAGAGCTCTTCTGCCCAGGGCGTGGGCTCAATGGAGAACTCCATGAAAGGGCCCGGGTTTGGTATGGCCGCCAAGAGGTGCATGGTGAACACGGTCACCATGGAGATGTTGGCGGAGTGTGGGGTGCACGGCTTGCCGCAGCGGGCAGCCATGTTAGCCACCTCTCTTGCTCGGGTGACCCCGCCGATGTAGCACACATCGGGCTGCACGATGTCCACCGCATCCATTCGCACCATGCGGGCGAACTGTGCCAGGTCGGTGTCTTGCTCGCCGCCCGCAACGGGAACGCTCAGCGCGGCGGCCACCTCGGCGGTCCACTCCAGCTCCCAGTACGGGCATGGCTCCTCGAAGTGGCCGTAGCCGTGTTGCTCCATCAGGCGGCCTACCTGAATGGCTTTTGATGGGGTGTAGCAGCTGTTTCCATCGGCCAGCAAGGTCACGTCATCGCCCACGGCGCGGCGTACGGTGGGGATCAGCTCCTCGGTGCGGCCGGGCCAGGCATCGCTATCATGTCCGCACTCGCGACCCACCCTCACTTTGAACGCGCGGTAGCCCACCTCGTCTCGGAGGCGTTTGAGGCGTTCGCCCTCCGCGGCAGGGGTTATATCGCGGCGCATACTGGAACCGTAGGCCGGCACGGGAGGCTGGTTGGGCGCGGCGCCCAGCAGCTGGTAAACCGGTTTCCCCTCACGCTTAGCTCGGAGGTCCCACATGGCGGTCTCCACACCGGCCAGCGCCCGGCACACGTATGAGCCGGGGTACTTGTACTCCCGCTCAATCACGTCCTGGCACAGGTTCTCGGTGTCCGCCTCGTCGCGGCCAAGGGCGTGGGGGGCCACCTGGCGGTGCAGCACAATAGCGGTGATATCCGCGTTGTACGGGGCGGTTTGCCCCCATCCCTCCATCCCGTCCTCTGCCCTCACGCGGACCAAGGTCACCACGCGCTGAGCGAACGTCTCTATAGAGGTGATCTTCATTCGGCCTCCCCCTGTTGCCCAACAAAGCTGTGGTTACTCAACCAGATCGAACTCGCCGATCACCACCGGCGCGGCTGTGCCGGGCTGCCCGCCGCCTACCGATACGATGAACGTACCGGGCTCCACCATTGGCACGCCGTCGTCCGTGTAGCAAACCAGCTGGTCCGGCTTCAGCGTGAACGTAAGCCGCGCGCTTTCGCCGGGGCGCAAGTGCACGCGCGCAAAGCCCTGAAGCTGGCGCAGCGGTACCGGCACTGAGGCATCGCGGTCGCTCACGTACAGCTGCGCCACCTCGTCGCTCTCTCGGTCTCCCACGTTGGTTACGGTGGCGCTCACCTCCACGTCCTGTCCGACGCGCGCAGGCGACGGCGCGATCTGGAGATCGGAGTAAGCGAAGCTGCTGTAGCTGAGGCCATGGCCGAACGGATAGAGCGGATCGCCGGTGAAGAAGCGGTAGGTGCGCCCTTGGCCGGCGCGCATGTTGTACTCCTCGAACGGGGGCAACTGATCGAGCGACCTGTAGAAGGTGATCGGCAGCCTACCCGCTGGGCTGTAATCGCCGAAGAGCGCCTCGGCCAGGGCTGTGCCGGCCTCTTCCCCACCGTACCACGCCTCAAGCACGGCCTGGCATTGTTGGCCTGCCGGTCCCAACGCTATGCAGCTACCACTTAGCAGCACCAGCACAACAGGCTTTCCGGTGGCGTGCAGGGCGGCCAACAAACCCTCTTGCACGCCGGGCAGGCCAATCTCCACGCGGTCGCCGCTCCTGTTGTAGTCGCTTTCACCCTCCTCGCCCTCGAGGCGGGGCGATATGCCCATCACGGCCACAGCCACATCGGAGCTCTGGGCCGCTTCCACCGCGTCCGCAAAGCTCGCCGTAGATGTGCCCACTAGGTCGCAGCCGGGGGCGTAACGGATGGCCACTCCAGCGGCGTCGGCACGGGCGCGGATCCCCTGGAGGGGGGTTACCGCCCGGGATGGTGTGCCGTTGTAGTTGCCCAGCAGCACATCGACATCGTCTGCGTTTGGGCCCACCACGGCCAGCGACCTGATGCTTGCGGGGAGCGGGAGCACGCCGTCGTTCTTGAGCAACACCAACGATTCCCGCGCGGCCTGACGGGCAAGCTGACGATGCGCCTCGCAGTCGTTAACCTCGAACGGGATGGATGCATAGGGCACCATCTCCGGCGGGTCGAACATGCCGAGGCGGAAGCGCGCCTCAAACAGCCGGACGAGCGCGCGGTCCAGCACGTCCTCGCCGATCAGGCCCATGTAGACGGCGTCGCCCAGAGCGCAGAAGGTGTCGCCACAGTTGAGGTCGCAGCCGTTTGTAACAGCAAGCGCGGCGGCCTCGGCCTTGCTGCTGGCGAGCTTGTGGTGCAGATAGATGTCGCTGATGGCGCCGCAATCGGAGACCACGTAGCCGGTGAAGCCCCACTCGCCGCGGAGTATGTCGCCAAGGAGGGTCTTGCTGGCGCCGCAAGCTTCGCCGTTGGTGCGGCTGTAGGCTGGCATGATGGAGAGGGCGCCGCCCTCCATGATGCACGCCTTGAACGCGGGAAGGTAGGTCTCGCGAAGGTCGCGCTGGCTAACGACGGCATTGAAGCCGTGGCGCAGAGCTTCCGGCCCGCTGTGTGCGGCGTAGTGCTTGGGGGTGGCAACCAGCTTGAGGTACTTGGGGTTGTCGCCCTGAAGGGCCTTCACGAACTCAACGCCCATGCGGCCGGTGAGGTAGGGGTCCTCGCCGTAAGTCTCCTGACCACGGCCCCACCGCGGGTCACGGAATAGGTTGACGTTTGGCGACCAGAAGGTTAGCCCGTAGTACTGAGCGCAGTCGCCGCCGGTCTTGCGGATGTGATCGTGGTGCTTGGCGCGCGCCTCGTCGCTGATGGCGGTGGCGACGCGGCGCATGAGGGCGGCGTCCCACGTGGCGGCAAGCCCGATGGCCTGAGGGAAGACGGTGGCTATGCCGGCGCGACCCACACCGTGGAGGCACTCGTTCCACCAGTTGTAGGCGGGCACGCCAAGGCGAGGTACGGCCGCCGCCTCGTGCACCATCTGCGAGACCTTCTCGTCGAGGGTCATGCGGGAGACGAGGTCGATGGCGCGCTGCTTGAACGGCAGAGAGGTGTTTCTGTATGGCGGCTGGTTGGCGTTGGTGGACATTGCCGTACGGGCCTCCTGCGATGGAGTATTGGTCAACCAGCAACGGTATTCGGCCTGAAGCGGCGCAATCCTGCGGCAGTCGGGCTGGAAAGGAGCGAGCCAGCCGTCGGCGAACACGGAGGCGGAGCGGTCCGCGCTGGATGAGGCCGTATGGACGCGCGTGCTGCCAGCTGTCTCTGCCCTCTCTCCCTGTAAGGAGGATGTCCCGTGCTCGCTCGCGTTACCCTGTTTGCGATGGCCGCTGCTTTGGTTGGTGCCGCGGCGCCGGTGCCCGCTGCCACCGTCACCATTGACACATCGCCTTCCGGACTGCGGCAGGTCATCGATGGCTTTGGCACCTGCATCGGCAACGACATCGGCAAGGACCCCGAGTTCCAAAAGCTCTACTTCGATGACCTCGGTTGCAGCATAGTCCGCATGGACCTCACGCCCCGGTTCGTGGCGCCGTACAGCAACGACAACTACAACTCGCCGTGGTTCTACAAGAGCAGCCGCATCCTCACGTTTCCGCCGGATGTCCCCGCAGACGAAGCTCACAAGGGCGGCCCGGAAAAGAACAACGTGCGCACTTACACCGGACCTCAGGACTACTCCCGCGAGTACGGCGGCCGCCGCGCCCCCATTGCCGTGATGGGACCCAACATCCAGCAGAACATGAGGAAACTGAACCTCAGCGAGAACGGCGCCGTTGCGATGGCAAAGGCCGGCATGAAGCGCCGCGCTGCGTTGGGCGACTTCAAGCTGGTCGGCTCCCTGTGGTCGCCGGCGCCATGGGTGAAGATCACGTCCGGGGATGTGTGGGAGGGGGATAGCGATATCATGCCCGCCAAAGGCGCCCCGTATCCGTTCATCTGGGGCGGGAACTTCGCTGGCGGGAGCCTGGACGTGTCCGGCAAGCCGCTGGATGTGTTCAACGATGGCACCGGTCCCACCAGCGCCCTTCAGCAGTTTGCGCGGTGCACGGCCGCCTACATCAAGGGCCTGCAAGATGCCAACGGGGTGCGCTTCTATGCCATCAGCATCCAGAACGAGATCAACTTTCCGGAGTTTTACAACAGCTGCACCTACCCGTTGACCTCGCAGTACATCGCCGCGCTGAAGGCGATCCGAGCGGAGTTCGCCAAGTATCCCGATCTGAAGGGCATCCGCATCTACGGACCGGAGGACCTGCTGGGCGGCGACGGATGGGGCATGTGGCAATACGGTGCCGGCAACCGGCCGGTGCACAAGAACCTCCAATACCTGCAGCGCCTAAGCGAGAGCCATGCCATGAACCTGCTGGATCTCTTCTGCATCCACGGCTACGCCGCGGACGGCGCCACCGCCGCTGGCGCGGACCCGAGGCAGTGGAGATGGTGGGCCAACGGATGGCAGCAAGCACCTGCCCATGGCTTGCCAGAACGTGTGAAGGGATTCACGGCGTACGGCAAGCGCTCATGGATGACGGAGACCAGCGGCGAGAGCTCAGAATGGCTCGCGCCCGCTCAGGGCTTTCCGGGCAACGGCGGCTTTGGGGTGGCGTTGAAGATACAGCAGGCGCTAACGGCAGGGGTGGAGAGCGCCTGGCTGTATTGGCAGTTCGCAGAGGCGGATAACACCACGCCATCTTGCCTCACTGGAAGGCGTGAGCGAGAGAACGCGCCCAAATACGTGGCCGCCAAGCACTTCTTCCGCTACATCCGACCGGGCGCCGTGCGCGCCGAAGCTCGCGTTGAGGGTGCGCCCAGCCTGAGCGCCAGCGCCTTCATCCACCAGAAGGACCGCACGCTGACGGTAGTTCTGGTCAACAGCAGCGCGGGCGACCAGGAGGCAACCGTTGCCGTGCCGCGTGTCCCTGCTGGCATCCGCGCCTTCCAGGCCTTCACATCCCAGAACGGCAAGCTGTGGCAGCCATCCCGACTTGGGCCGGTGCGGGGGCGGGTCTCCGTCCGGGTGCCAGGATATGGGGTGGTGACGTTGGTGGGCCAAGGCGGCAATGATGATCTGCGTTCGCTGCCCGCGCGGGCCAAGCGCCAAGCATCCCGGATGTAGGTCCTGCACGGCCGATGGCCTGGGACTGCGCCAAGAGCGCCTGTGAAGCCCGTTGAGGCGGAGCATCCTGACAGCGCATTCGGTGACGCCTTCGCTCGTCCGGCCGTTCCACCTGCCCTGAGGCCCTTCCAACAGCAGTGGCGCCCTGCTCGTAAGCTTTGGAGCAGGGCGCCCAGCGTTCGATGGCAGTCGCTGGTGCTGGTGGGCTAACGCCAGCGCCGCGCAGCTCGTTTGCGGGCCAGCAGGCCGCCCATCATGCCAAGGCCAAGCAGCACAGATGCCATTGTGCCCGGCTCAGGCACGGCCCCGCCGGATGTTCCCCCATTGGTAGTTCCTCCGGTGGTGCCGTAGGTCAGGTCGTCGATGGTGAAGCCTTTGGTGCCGCCCACAATGCTGGCGAACTTGATGTCGTTGCTGGTTCGCTTGATCCCCACGAAGCTGCCAGCAGTGCCGGTGCCCGTCTCCAGCTGATTGCCGCTGGAGTCAAAGGCGGAGAAGGTAACGTCTCCCAGCGCCGGGTTCAGCCACACCCCCACTCGGTTCTGCAGGCCTCCCGTGAAGATCACCTCCACGAACTGGCCTAGGTCCAGCGTGTCCGTATTGATCTGGATGCTGCCCACCACGTTGCTTGCCGAATGGGCGTCGCCTGCGATGCCGCCGGTGAGCTGTAAGAACGCGGCCGGAGTTCCTGGGTTGCCCACCGGGTCGTTGAAGCTTGCGCCGCCGCTGTGGAAGTGAAGGCCGCTTATCTGCGACCCGAGTTCGGCTGTGCTTGGGACCGTGGTCCCCCCGAACGCGTTGGCATAGGAGCTGAGTGCCAGGGGCGTCAGCGTAGCTATGCTGGAGAAGCTCTGCACGGTCGCCCCGGAGGCGAACGTGGTGTAGACGGTGTTGTCCGTCGTGTTTATGAAGTCGGCGTGCGCGGCTGGAGCCGCTGCCGCAAGAACGAACGCTGCAATGGCGATGAGCCTGCGGTTCAACATCCACCTCCGTCTTGGGACCTGCCAATCGCCGGGACACACCAACCGGAGGCATCCTGCCACCGAAGGGTGTGCTGGCATGGCTAGTAGTTGCTGGCTCAAGGCGGTCGACTCCGCACCTCCGCATCGGAGGGCCACCCGGCGGGGCCACATGCCGCGTGGATGGCGCCGGTCCGTCATCGTCGTGCCGTCGCTGCAAACCAAGCATGGGCTGATGTATGTCAGCTAACATGGTCTGCACCGGTCTTGCGCAGGTTTAGCTGCACTAGACTATAGCTATGCATACAACGTGCCAACCGGTGCAGGATAGGCCAGAGCCGAATCGATGTCGCGCCGCCGGCCGGGATATCACCTGCCGTCCCGGGCCGTGTAGCCGCGCAGTATGACGCCTGTCATGCAGCAGCTTCCGGCACCTCGTGTACAATGCCCATGACGCGGCCCCGCAGATCCCTGCCCTCTCGATGGCCGCGAAGGAGGAATGCAAGCATCATGTTCTGCTACCAGTGCGAGCAGACCGCCGGAGGCGTAGGCTGCACGCTGCAATCAGCCTGCGGAAAGGATCAGGAGACTGCCGCCCTACAGGACCTGTTGATCCACGCCACCAAGGGGATCTCCATGTACGCCCACCGCGCGGCCCAGCTTGGGGCCAGGAACCGCGATGTGGACGTCTTCACCATTGAGGCTCTCTTCAGCACCGTTACCAACGTCAACTTCGACCCCCAGCGCATGCAGGGCTTGCTGGGAAAGGCGGCTGTGATGCGCGACGCGGCCAGGTCGCTGTACCAAGACGCCTGCCGTGCCGCTGGCAAGCATCCGGAGCCGTTGGAAGGACCCGCCGCGTGGCAGCCCGCGGGTACGCTTGATGGCTTGGTGCACCAGGGCGAACAGGTGGGCATTGAGAGCCGCCGCCAGCGCCTAGGCGACGACGTTGCCGGCCTCCACGAGCTGCTCACCTATGGCCTTAAAGGCGCCGCCGCGTACGCGGACCATGCACTTATCTTAGGGAAAGAAGACCCCGCCGTCTACGCGGCCTTCCACGAAGGGCTTGACTTCGTTGCGTCTGAAAACCAGTCCGTGGAGCGGCTGGTGGAGATGTGCCTGAAGGCCGGTGAGCTGAACCTGAAGGCTATGGAGATGCTGGATGCCGCCAACACGGGAGCATATGGCCACCCGGAGCCCACGGCGGTGCGGGTTACCCCCGTGAAGGGCAAGGCGCTTCTGGTCTCCGGCCATGACCTGAAGGACTTAGAGGAGATCCTCAAGCAGACCCAGGGGACGGGCGTCAACGTCTACACCCACGGCGAGATGCTTCCGGCGCACGGGTACCCCAAGCTGAAGGCCTACAAGCACCTGGTTGGCAACTACGGCGGCGCGTGGCAGATGCAGGTGAGCGAGTTCAACGCATTCCCTGGCGCCATTGTGATGACCACCAACTGCATTCAGCGCCCGTTGGAGAGCTACAAGGACCGCATCTTCACGTCTGGCCTGGTGGCATGGCCCGGCGTTGCGCACATAGCCAACCGCGACTTCGCGCCCGCCATCAACGCCGCTCTTGAGGCGCCTGGCTTTGCGGAGGATGAGCCGGAGCAGACCATCATGGTGGGCTTCGGGAGGAACGCTGTATTGGGCGTGGCAGACAAGGTAATCGAGGCGGTGAAGAGCGGCGCCATTCGGCACTTCTTCCTCATTGGTGGGTGCGATGGGGCCAGGCCGGGTCGCAGCTACTACACCGAGCTAGCGCAATCCGTACCGAACGATTGCGTCATCCTTACTCTGGCCTGCGGCAAGTACCGCTTCAACAAGCTGCAGTTCGGCGATATCGGCGGCATCCCACGCTTGCTGGACATAGGCCAGTGCAACGATGCCTACTCTGCCATTCAGATTGCGGTGGCGCTGGCGGACGCGTTTGGCTGCGGCGTAAACGATCTGCCGCTGTCACTGGTTCTGTCTTGGTACGAGCAGAAGGCGGTGGCCATCCTGCTAACGCTGCTACATCTGGGCATCAAGAACATCCGGATAGGGCCCAGCCTGCCGGCGTTTGTTACGCCCACGGTGCTGCAGGCCCTGGTGGATGGTTTCGGTCTGAAGCCGATCACCACTCCGCAGGAAGACCTGCAGGCGATCCTGAGCTAGAACCGAACGGCCTGCTTCGGCGGAACGCACCTCGCCGTCTGAGAAGCCACCGGGCGGCGAGGTGCCATCACTAGGGGTAGGCGTCCGATGAATGACCAGCAGGCAACGAAGCTGAACCGCCTGCATTGCCCCGCCGTCCGATGTCCGTCCGAGCTACTCCGCGTGCGTGGCTCCCTCAGCTCCCCATGCGGTTGCGCCACGGTTTGCCGCCTCCAATTGCTTGGCTGCCGGGCCAACGCTCTTGGTTGTGGGCCATCTCCCAGAAGGCCAGCTCGTAGCGGCTGCTGAGCATAAAGGCGCGTCGCATCCGCTCCAGCTCCTCTTGGGGCTGACCGTCCGCCAGGCGATCTACCAAGGCTCGGCACCAGGAGGCGAGTTCGGCGAAGAGCGGATCGGAGTACATGCGCACCCAAGCGGCGCAGCGTGGCTCCTCAGGCACACCGCGCTGTGCCAGCCGCAGACCGATCTCCGAGAAGCCCCACATGCACGGCAGGATGGCGGCGCATAGCTCGGGGAAGCTGCCTAACGCTGCGGTGCGCAGGAGGAAATCCGTGTAGCCTTGCGTTGTGGGAGATGGAAGCTCGGCCTCAAGCTCGCCTTCCGAGATGCCAAACTCACGCGCGTAGGAGCGATGCAGGGCCATCTCGGTGTTGAGCGTGACGTTGGCTAGCTCTGCGAAGCGGGATGTGGTGGCCAAGTCGGGGGCCCTCGCTGCGGCCAGTGCCAGCACGCGGCTGTACTGCACCAGATAGACGTAGTCTTGGCGCACCCAATAGGCGAAGGCCGCCATGTCAACGGTCCCGTCCCCGATGCCACGAACGAAAGGGTGGTCGTGCTGGGCCTGCCAAAGGCCATCAGCTGCTCGCCGAAGCGTATCTGTGAAGCGCTCGCTCATCGCAAACCTCCCGGATAGCAGTGCCCGTCGGTTCAGCAGAGAGTATAGCAGGTCCACCAGGCCGTTGACGGCGAGGACACAGGCGGGCTATCGCCAGCTTGCACACATGGCAAGGAAGTTGCATGGAGATAGCCGGCAGCTGAGGAGGGGCCCGTTGGAGCCCTTCCATGCTTGTCCACAGTGCGGCCAAGCCCCATCCTGAGCGCGTGCCAGCCTGACTCACCGGACGCACGGGCCCCGGAGTTCGGTTGCTGGCTGGTGCGCGATGCAGGACGGCCCCGAGGGCTGCTGCAAGGAGGGGACACGATGACAAGACGGCTGGGCACCGGCAGCAGTGTGCTGTTTGCTCTGGTTGTCCTCGCGTCCATCGTCTCGGCGGTTCCGGCGGCCCAGGCAGTGACCCTGCCGCCAGGCTCCACAGTTACGCTCTCGGGCACCACGGAAGCTGCCAGACCCGAACTGGCAGGCGTGGTGCTCCAAGACGTGCTGAGGCCATTCCAGGTTGTGGACCCGTCCAGCGGCGTCACGCTCTTGTCTGGCATCGTGCAAGACAGAGTGGTGCGCGAAACCGGCACGGGTACCCTTGACTTCTACTATTGGGTCATGAACGATCCTACTTCGACGGCTAGCATCGTGCAGGTGGAGCGCCTAAGCTACTTCGTTGGGGGGACCGTCTTCACCACCGATGCGGACTGGCGGATCGATAGCTTGCCTCCGTCGAACTACGCCACGCCCAGTACGGCGAGCCGGACCGCGGGCGGAACGTTCGTGACATTCGACTTCAGCACGGGCAGCATTGCCCCAGGCGTTACCTCCAAGGCCTTCTTCCTGAAGACCAACGCCACCGACTACAACGAGGGCGGCTACGGCTACGTCTATGCTGACTTCGGGCAGCCCAGCTTGGGTGCCGTGTCGTTCCGCTCGTTCCAGCCCTCCGCAGTGCCGGAGCCTGGCACGCTGGCGCTCTTCGCCCCCGGCCTTGCTGGCTTGGTCGGCTTCGGCCTGCGCCGCCGCATTCGGCGGTAGGGTGATGCCGCATGGTGATGCGCTGAGCCTATAGCCAGCAGCCTGCGCCACAGGTACATCGTGCGGCTTCTTTCGACCAGCAATAGACTCGAGGGCGGGCCCCGCAACGTATGCGAGCCCCGCCCTTTTAGCTCAGAGCCTTGCGCTCTCCGGGTTGGAGGCTCACCGTCAGCTTGCGTGGCGCGCCGACGCCGTCCGGCGTCCACTCCAAGCTGGCCCTAACCGGCTCGTCCCCGCCTGCCACCCAGACCGGCCGGCCGCCTTGCACGCCGATCGCTACCGTACTTGTCTTATCCAGAGTCAGCCGGATGCCGTCGACGCTGGCATAGGTGCCTCCCACAAGGTACAGGCTGCGCTTTGGCGGCCCAGCCTCGTTCCTCTCCGCGTGCGGGGAGGGGGCATCAACCCCGTCCGTGAGCAAACACGTCAATCGGCCATCAGAGGCCACGCCGCCAGCTTCGACAACGCCGTTCCCATCCGTTATCAGGACCACGGCGTCTTGCGCAGCCCGGCGGGCCCACATGGCGGCTGCGCCGTCTTTCGCTGCGGCCCCGTCAACGTCAAGAGAGCGCACCTCGGCGGGCGCTTGCCCGGAGCCAAGCACCAACGCCCATAGATAGGTGGTGTTGCGACCGCGCCTGCGCAAGATGATGGCCGGCACACGTTCAGCGGTGCTGGCGCCGGGTGCCGTGCCCAGGATTACTTGGGTTGACTCCGGATCCGCCAACGTGAGCACCGCCTCGTGTTCACCTTGGCCAAACCGCAAGCCGGTACGCGGCTCCAGCTTCACCTCCTGGCAGTCGCGAAGGTAGCTGTAGCCCGGCTTGTCTGGGGGCTGCCACGCGCCAAGCGGTTTGGCGTTAGGCAGCGGCCCGGATGAGGCATCCAGCGCCACGTCGTAGGTGTGCTCAACGGGGGAACGGATCTGATCGGCGAACAGCACGAGGTCGGCGCCCACCAGCACCGCTGTTCGTCTGAACGAGATGTCGTCGTAGATGGGACCGGCGTCCGCGCAGACCGCCGATAGGCCTGGGAGGGCGGCAAAGGCTTGGCACTTACCCTCTGCCGGCTTCTGAGACGCCTCGTCAACGGTGAGCGTGTTGTGGGCGATGGAGGTACGGTACCATCCCGCCTGAATGGGCACGCCGTAAGCCGCCGTTCCGGGGTCCCGGGCCAGCACTCCTCCTCGGGAGTACAGAACGAACGATAGCTTGTCCGGGTGGCCATGGCCGCCGCCGTGGGGCCCGTAGTCCATCGCCAGGTAGGTGGCGTCTTTGCCAGATCCCGCCCTAAGCACCGCAAAGCCAGCGGCCGTGAAGTTGTGGCTTGCTAGCGCCTCTCTTGGTGCTGTCCCGAGCTGTGGCTCGCCGTATAGCAATGCATACAGGGACTGCCGGTTGCTGGCATCCAACAGTGCGCGGTAATGGGGATCGCGATAGCGGGCGTAGGCGATCTCGTACAGCGGCGCGGAGGCAACCAGTGACACGGTGCCGGAATCGTGGAACGCTGGCAGGTTCAGGTCTGGCATCGCCATGTGCAGCGGCGCATCGAACATGAGCTTGAGGCGAGGGCTATACAGGTTGATGCCGCAGTGGCGGGCGCATTCTGTGAGGTGGACGAGGGCGTTCAGTGTGTAGAAGTGGTAGCCCCACGCGCCCTCGAACCACGGCCCGTCGTCGGTAACGCCCTTGGCGATCTGGTTGTGGAAGCCGGACGGCCCGTTGAGCGCGCGATCGATCATGCCAGCATCGCCAAGAAGGAGGCCCACAACGCCCACGGCGGAATTCTTCCAGCACTGGATGTTGTGGATGCCCATCTTGTGGCCCTCGATCACCTTCACAGCGGGCCTGAAAAGGCCATCCGCCAGCTTGGCCCTATCGTCTGCAGCCAGCGCACTCCAAACGAGATCGGCGGCCTCCGCCATGGGAAGGAGCCAAACGGCCTCATCAAGGGTTTGTGGGCCCACCTTGCCGCCTCCCACGTTGGGCCTCCCGTTGATGTCATGCAGAGGGTAGCTTTGGTACTTGGCGGCGTAGGCAAGGAGGATATCGCGAGCGCGGGCGGCATAGCGGGCATCGCCATCCACGGCGTACGCAAGCCCGCAATCACGCGCTCCTTCCGCCAGGGCGGAGTGGACGTTGGCCAGCACCACGTCATCGTATGGATAGCCGGTGAACACCTCGCCGTCCACGGGGCAAACGTGCCTTGTGGGCGACTCCGTGCGCAGCCTAACGCCGTGCTTTGGGCAGGCGTAGTAGTGCCACCACTGGCTGCCGCGATCCGGGAGGGCCACCTCGCGCGTAAGCCAGCTATCCGCGTTGGCCTTCACGCGTGCGTACTGAGCACGCGCCCACTGGCAAGTGACTATGCGGCGCTTCACGGCACCCAGCTCCTCCGCGTCCACGAGCAAGCGTGGATGTGGCGGGAGGGATAGCGATTCCGTGTTGGAGCGAGCGGGCTCCGCGGGAGAGGACGCGGCGAGGATTGCAGCTAGCGCGATGCCGAGCATTTCGGTTCCCCTTTGCAGCGGGGCTTGCCTCCAGCTCCAGAGGCGAGCACTTGCTTCATCGTTCGGGGTGGAACGCGGGGAACCTCCCCGGGCAAGAGGGTCGAGACGAAGCTAGGGACGCATCGAACGGGTGGGAGGGGGGATGGCGGGCCATATGTGCTAGGAGATGCTTGGTGCCGGCTGCGGCATGATTCCCCTCACCCTCCCGGCCCCCTCTCCCAGCGCAAGCTTGGGGAGAAGGAGAGCCTCCGGCGCGCCACGAGCTTATCATGATGCAGCCCCACCTCACACATCCCGGCTCCCCTCTCCCCATTACTGGGAGAGGAGTAGGGGTGAGGGGATCTACGAGCCCTGCCTGGCCGCCTCCTCCATCATGCAAGAGGTAGGGGGAGGTCAATCATCCCAATCCCTCAGTTGCAGGCCAGGGGTGAGGGCTACCATTCCCCCACCTCCCCCTCGCCCAGGGTGTGCGAGGATGGGAAGCCGGGCTGAGGGGAACCGCGAACGGCACGCCTGGCCCATCTTGGCGCGCGCGAGCGGCCGGGCTACGGACACTCCACGTTCCGTTGGCCGATCCCTGGCGGCGCCATGGTCAGTTTCGGTTGGAGTGCTCGATTCGTTGCTTCTTGCCTCCTCTGGGTGGCTCGGGAAGGGCCGCCTGAGTAGCTAGAAGTTCCATAGAGGTGGGCCGCCGCTGGGAGCGTAGGGTGTGCTCTCGATCTGCTTCTCCAGGCTTTGGTTGGCCTTGTTCCAGAGGTTGGCGCCCCCAGCTCCCGCGCCGCGTGTGCCCGCCAGCCGGCTGCCAGGTCCACGCCACGACGTGATTGCGTCTGCCACCATCGAACCAAGCTTCTCGCGTTGAGCCGGGGTTAGGACCTCCGATACCTGGCGGTACAGGTTCAGGTACCGAGTGATGAGCTCCTCGGTGAGCGTGCCCATATGGCGGGCTTGCCTTCTGGCTCTGGCGATGTCCGGACCGCCGCTACGCAGGTCGCTGGCCAAGGCGGCACGAGCGGCTGCCAACTGACGAAACAGCCCGGCGTTCGCGCGCTGCCACCGATCGTGGATGGCGTTCACGCGGTCCCTCTGCTGCGGCGTTAGGTCAAGCCTGTCCATCCAGCGCGAGCCCATGTATGACATGTCTGGTGGCAACGAGGTGCGTGGTACGCCGCTTGTGTCGGCGGCGCGCGCCGGGGCGGCAAGAAACACAGTGGCCACCAGAGAGAGCAATCCAAGCAAGCTAACAAGGTTGGGTCTGGATCCGTACATACTGGTGAATACCTCCGACTGGAGATGCGTATCACCAGTATCATCTCCACTGGCGCCAGCAGCTATTCGCGCAATGGGCTTACCTGGCTGCAGGGTTCCGGGGGGAGATCGGTGTGAGCGTGACCGGCCCAAGCAGGCCTGCATCGTGCAGCGGCCAGCCCGAGGCGTCGAACGGCTTGTAGTCGATGTTGACCAGGTTGATGTCGCGCATTCGCTTCCATGGCACGCCGCTCCGGTCCATGTCGCGGATCCGATTGGCTGCGGTGCTGGTGACCTCCACTTCCAGCACGTTGCCGGTGGGGCGCAGCCCGGAGACGATCACGCGAAACGGCGCCGCAAACAGCACGCCAAGCTCCTGCCCGTTCAGCCGCACGCGGGCGCTTTGGCAGACCCGGCCTAAGTCAAGTACCCAATTGGCATGGCCGGGCAGCGGGGAATCGAACGTGAGGCGGTAGCGCGCGGTGCCAGCAAACCGCCGGGCATCGTCACCGCCCAGCTCAGTCCACGATGCCAACGCTTTGGTGCTCACGAGCTGAGGAAGCGTAGGACCTCCAGATATGAAGGAGACCTGCCAAGCTCCATCTAGCGGCGTCGATGCCCCGGCGCGGCGCCAATAGCGCCACGCTGGGCCATTGCCCACGGGATCGTTCAGGGCGCGCGCCAGCACGGACTCCCCAGGTTCAAGCTGGAGATACACCTGCGTGCAGTTGTCCCCCGCCGTCTGCATCGCTGCAGCTCCGGTTCGGCCCGTCATCGGATCCATGAGAACCACAGAGCGGTACCCCCTTGCCAACCTCGCCCAGCCGTCGAAGGGGGCCGCCGCAGCGTTGACGATGAAGTACCACGCGCCGTGCTCATCCGTGCGCCGCACCATACGCAGGCCATCTGCCGCTCCGCCCTCGCTCGGGATGCCCACCTCCAGCAACGCCCCTTGCGCAGCGCCTACCGCCAGCCTGCCCTTGCCAACGCTCGCCCACGCGACGCCGTGCGGATCCACCGCCCCCGGTCGAGCATGCTCCAGCAGCCCCCGAAGCTGTGCTCTGCGCTCCTCAATGCGGGCAAGGCCGGGCACATCCTGCGGGAGGCCGCCATCAAAGATGATCGTGCAGCCGCCCTCCGCCAAAGACAGCAGCTTGCGGAGCGTCTCCACGGGCATATGCTGGCATGGGGGCACCACAATGGCCTTGTAGCTGCCGCCCGGCGTGTGAACCATCCCACCCCGCGTGCTTGCCGCCAGCAGTTGCCGATCTGACACGAAGTCGAAGGCGAACCCGGCATCCCAAAGGCCCTTGGCCGTGCGCCCAACCGGCTGGTCCAAAAGCCATTGGCGGGCATTGTGGACCGTCAACCCAATCAGCCGGCCGTCCGGGTTGTGCCACAGGTCGTATATGGGCCAGTAGAGAAGCATGTCGTTGTCCGGGCGGCCTGCTTGCAGCACCGACTGGCACCTGGCGACGTAGGCGTTGAGGGCGGAGAGATCGCGCCAGATGGGGTTGCGCGGGTTCATCTGCGTGGAGGCGTAGAAGAGCCACCCCGGCCAGGGCGCATCATCCGGCGAGTAGCAGCTACCATGGTAGAAGATATGGTTGACGCCAGCGGTGAACAACAGGTCGATGAGGCTTTTCATCTCACCCAGGGTCTCGGTGAAATGCTCGGCGAGCCAGGTGCCGGTTTCAGAGCCCACCAGCCTTCGCCCCATCACGTGGGCGGCAGAGGAAGCCAGCTTCGATACGAGCGGCTCGCGATCGGAGTGGAACATCTCCGTCTCCGGGATATCGGCTGAGGCATACAGGTCCAGCAGGTTGGCGGGGGCGCCGTGGGCCTCGTAGCGCGCCAGGAAGCCGTGCTGGTGGCACCACTTCACCCAAGGGGCCGCATGGTGCTCCACCACCAAGTCCGAGACGGTCTCGCGATAGTCAGCCTTGACGCGGGCGGTCGCCTCGTCCGTTCCAGAGCCCAGAAGCTCCGGAAGGTGCGCCTCCAGGTGGTAGCCTCGCCTCCGCGCAAACTCCGCCAGCATGTCGGGCGACCAATCGCACACGTACTCATAGGAATCCTGGTACATTGCGCGAGGCTTGGCGCCGCGGTATGCGGCGAAGGCGTCTGCAAAGACCGCTAGATAGCGCCGCAGTCCGTCGCCGTAGAATGGGTTAAGCATGGGCCCCTCGCCCCCGGGGGCGGCTCGTTTCACCCTCTGACCAGATGGCCTCTGCGAGACGGCGTAGACGCGCCACGGGCATCCCACGGCCCTCCAGGTTACGGCGCCGTCGCTGCGGATTGCGCGGGTGAGCTCCTCCACGCGGCCATCCTGGGCGTAGGCCACCAACGCTTGCGTGGAGGCCCGATCGAAGCGTTCCAGCAGGGGTTGGCCTACCTGAAGATCGATGGTTTTCACCACCAACCTAGCGTTCGCGTCGCGGTCGGAGACAGTAGGCCCGCCGAAGCACCAGCCGGTTCCCATGGTCATATCGGCGCCCATGCCCAGCTTGGCGGCTTCGGCGACAGCGGCGTGGAGCAGGTCCATCCATCGAGGGCTGAGGTAGGTTACGTAGCGCTGGTCGTAGCCCTGCGCGCCGTAGATGGGGATGATATGGACGCCCCCGAGGCCGGCGTCGTGGTAGCGCCTCAGCTCCGCGGCCAGGTTGGTGGGATCAACGGCGCTTCCGGGCCACCACCAGTAGGTCCACGGCCTGGTGGTTTGCGTGATCTCAGGGAACTGTGGGAACGGAACTGGGCCCTTGGCAAGCGAGGCGGATGCCGCAATGATGGCCAGGCTGCCAACGGCTACCATACGATATCGCATAGCAGAAAGACCTCCCACGGAAGTGCCGCCGCCTGTGCCGCGCGAGCTCATGAGGCGATCCACAGGCCTCTGCGAGGGCGCCTACCGCGACTGGCAACGGTGGCCGCTACAGGTAGGTCAGGCGATCGCGGTAGCGCGCCATAAGGGCGGCGTTGTGCGCGTCGGCTCCGTCGATGTTGGCGCTGATGAAGACCGGGGGCTCAACGCCGCTGCGGGCAAGGATGTCCACGGCGCACACAACCACCGCGTTCAGCATGGCGACGGCAACCACCGTGGATGTGGGGCCGACGCGCTGCTGCACGCCATCCACCTGCACGGCGGCGTCTCCGGGCACCCCGCCGATGTCCAGCACCAGGTCGGCCACCTGGTACAGCAGCTGGCCGGACGGCGCGCGAGATGTTACCGTTTTGGTGTACGGCATGGATGTGACCGCCACCACCGTGGCGCCGCGTGCCCTTGCCTCCTCCGCCATCTCAACCGACACGGTGTTCCTGCCCGACACGGAGATGGCGAACAGCACGTCGCCGGGGCCCAGGCTTACGTCTTGCAGAATCACCCGTGCGTATCCAGCCATTCGCTCGATGGCCGACGTGCGGGTGATCGGCCGCACGTCTGTGGTTAGCCCAGGCGCCAGGATGGGAGAGATGGGCACCAGGCCTCCGGCTCTGTAGAACAGCTCTTGCGCGGGAATGCTGGCATGCGACGCGCCGAAGACGTATACCATATGCCCATCGGCAATGGCGCGGGCCACCAGTTCTCCGGCCCGCTTGATGGCGTCCATCTGAGTGCGCTCGGCCTCCTCCATGGCGCGCTTGGCGGCGGCGAAGTAGCGGTGTGGCATCAGACCCCCCTCTCTGCGTAGGCTGCCTGCACGGCCTTCACGTCTTCGGGCCCGCCGGGCTTGTTGACGCTGCTGTACACGGTAGGGGGCACGCCTGCGGCCACCATCCGCTCAACGATGCCCGCGGTAAGCGCCCACAACGCCGCCGCTGCACATATGCCGGAGGCGGGACACACCTTTCGATCGAATCCCTCCACCTCGAGCATGGCATCCCCGTAATCCGCGTGGTTATCGATCACCAGGTCGGCGGCCTGGAAGAGGAGCTTGCCGGATGGGTGCTCGGATGTGAGTTGGGATGAGTAGGCAACGGCGGTGAGGGCGACGGTGGTTACGCCCATCGCGCGAGCCTGAAGCGCCAGCTCAACCGGCAGCGCCCCCTTACCAGACACCGAGCCGATCACCAGCACATCGCCGGGGCGAACGTTGCTGCGCCTAAGAGCCAGCGAGACGAGCTCCGGGTCGCCGGGTGGCGGGGCCGGCTTCTGCCTGTCGCGGTGGAGGTTGGGGTTGTTGACGTTGATGGAGAAGCTGAGGGGCGAGATGGCCAGCAGGCCACCGGCTCGGTTGACAAGCTCGCTGGTGACCATGTGGCCGGTGTCAAAGAGGTGGAGGACGCCGCCGGCCGCGATGGACTTGGCGCAGATGTCGGCGAGCTGGGCGATTCGGGGCCCCTCCAAGCGCTGCAGATCGCGCAGCTTGCCGACGAGCGCTTCGAAGTAGGCGTTGATGAGCATGGCTACTCCTTGTTGATGGGTGAGATGGACCGTCTTCGATGGGAGGCTTCGGCGGAGGGGCGTCCGCTCCCTTCGGGTGAAGGCGAGCGATGGATGCTTGCGAAAAGCCGGAGGGGAAGGCGCAAACGAGGAAGCGAGGAAGTGGGAAAGCCAGCAGCGGACCGTGCGTCCCATTTCTCGCCTCCATAAACAGCGCTCTTGGGTCTTCGCCCCCAATGGGCCTTGGGATGGATCTGGTTCGCGGCCCCTGGGTGGTTTCCTTCACCTAATGCCCGGCTCTCCTACTCCCCGGAGAGAGGCGGCGAAGGCCGGGCGGGGGATCACGGACGGGGCGCCAGGTTTGCCCACGCGCGTATGCGTCCCCTCCGGCCTCCATTGGCCAGCCTCTGCAGCTCGTTGACCCTCGCCCGGAAGGAAGCCTATAATGACTACCAGGGCCGTCGGCTTGCCGCGGCGTCGCTGGGCTCCCGTTCCCCCCCAGGCCCTAGCTTCTGATGCTTTCGGCTCGGGTGTGATCGCTCACAGAGCCTGAGCCGTGAGCTTCGGGCGGTTCGGGGCGTCCCCCGTCCGGAGGGAGGTGTTCCGCAGTGCCGGTAATGCAAGACAGGGCGGTGTTGGACTTAGCAGATAAGGACGCGGTAGCGCAGGTGAGAGACCAGCTCGGCGACTTGGTGCAGCCCGACGAACGCCTGCTTCTGTGCGCCGCCACCGACGTTGGTGACAACGGCGTCTACGGCGAGCGTTGGCTTGTGATGACATCCGACCGCCTGCTGGTTGCGGAGCGCGAGGACGGCCACATGCGTGCCGTTGCGGATCTGCCCGTCAAACAGCTGAAAGGCGCCAAGGCCGAGCAGCTGGTGGGTGCGGGCGTCCTCGAGGTTACCCTGGAAGATGGCCATCCCCGCGAGCTTCTTACCTACAGCAGCACGCTGAACCAAACCTTCGCGTGGGCGGCGAAGAGCATAGAGGAGTACGCAAAGGATGGCAAGGAACCGCGACCGCACGCGGAAGAGAACGAGAAGAGGCTCATCTGCCCAACGTGCAACGGCATCATCCCGCCTTGGCTTGATGGCATCTGCCCCCGGTGCCTCAAGAGGAGCCGTACCCTCGCTCGCATCATGGCGTACGCGGCCCCTTACAAGGGGCTGTGCGCGCTGGCCGTGGGCATTACCCTGGTCCAGCTGGTGGTGGATCTGATCCCGCCGTACTTCAGCAAGGTTCTGCTGGATACGGTGTTCGACATGAAGCGCCACTTGGCGATGGAGGCGCGTCTTAGGATGCTAGCGCTCATCGTCATCGCCATGGCGCTTCTGCGCATCGTGGGTATGGCGCTGTCCGGCAGCCGCGGTTACATCATGGCCTGGTTGGGGGCGCGCGTTACCTACGACGTGAGGGCCCAGCTGTACGACTACTTGCAGCGCCTCAGCCTCCGGTTCTACGACAAGAAGCAAACCGGCAACCTGATCTCCCGCATGTCCAACGACACCAACAACCTGCATTTCCTGGTGGTGGACATGATTCCGGATCTGGTTGTGAACAGCCTGCAGCTCGTCGGAATAACGGCGGTGCTGTTCTGGATGAACTGGAGGCTCGCCATCTTCGTGATGCTGCCCGCGCCAGCCGTGGCGTTTGTGAGCCTGGTGTTCATGCGGCGGATCCACAGGGTGTACGGAAAGCAGTGGTACCTGTGGGGCCGCATGCACGAGGTGATCAACAACGCGCTATCCGGCATCAGAATCGTGAAGGCGTTCGCGCAGGAAGAGCAGGAGGTGCGCCGCTTCGAGGGGCGCAACACCGATCTCTTCGCGGCGTCCGTAAAGGCGGAGCGCACGTGGGCTGTGTTCTGGCCCCCAATGGCGTTCCTAAGCGGATTGGGCGGGCTGCTGGTGTGGTTCTTCGGCGGGCGCCAGGTGCTGGGCGGCACCATCACCATCGGCGTACTCATGGCGTTCATGGGCTACCTGGGCATGTTCTACGGCCCAATCCAGTTCTTGCCTCGCCTCAACGACTGGATCTCCAGATCGCTAACCGCCGCGGAACGCATCTTCGAGGTGCTAGACAGCGAGCCTGAGTCGTACGACGATCCGGACGCCGTGCACATCGAGCGCATAGAGGGACGCATCGAGTTCAAGAACGTCACGTTCGGCTACGATAAGTACAAGCCGGTGCTTCACAACGTGAGCTTCACCGTTGAGCCAGGGAAGATGATCGGGTTGGTGGGCCATTCCGGCGCCGGCAAGACCACCGTCATTAACCTGCTATGCCGCTTCTACCACGCGGATGAGGGCCAGGTGCTCATCGACGGGGTGGATATCCGCAAACTGAAGCTGAGCGACCTGCGCAGCCAGATCGGTATCGTCCCTCAGGAGCCGTTTCTGTTCAGCGGCACCGTGGCGGAGAACATCTCGTACGGCAAGCCCAACGCCACCCGAGACGAGATCATCCGCGCCGCCGTGGCAGCCAACGCCCACGACTTCATCATGCGAATGCCCGACGGCTACGACTCGCAGGTGGGCGATAGGGGTGGCAGGCTGTCCGGCGGGGAGAAGCAGATGGTGGCCATTGCTCGCGCCATCCTGCACAATCCGCGCATCCTGATACTGGACGAGGCAACCGCATCTATGGACTCCGAGACGGAGAAGCGAATTCAAGAGGCGCTGTCAAGGCTGATCGAGAGCCGCACCACGGTTGCCATCGCCCATCGCTTGTCAACGCTGAAAAACGCGGACCACCTGCTGGTGCTGGACCATGGGAAGGTAGCGGAGTGGGGCACCCACGATGAGCTAATGGAGAAGAAAGGCACCTACTACCGTTTGGTTCAGATACAGTCGGAGTTGGCGCGCATGCAGGGCGTTACCCCGGGCTGACCCTCCCTGGCCCCGCGGGTATGGTGCGCTCTTGGCCGGCACGTGTGCCGTGTCTGCCCGCCGCTCACGGGATAGCTGGCGCGATGCCCCGACGGATCGAGCACACTGGCGGCAGAGGCTCCGCGGTGGTGGATGCAGTCAGGGCCTTTGGGCGCAGCTTGGTGGCACCGGACCTGCGGTAGGCCATTGGGCGAAGCTCTGCGTGGCATTCGGCCCCGGCGCGGAATCCGCATACCCGCCCGCGTGTGGTATAATAGGCGTACTGGTGCGGGCGGCGAAGTCCATTCGTCAACGCAGCTACCACGGAACCCCTTTTTCGGCCATCGGTCTCTACTATTTGGGAAAGCTGAGACGCTCGTGCAGGATCGCGATGCGGAGCTAGTGCGGAGGGCCCAGGCCGGCAGCGTATCGGCCTTCGAAGAGCTGTTTCGGCGCTATCAGAAGCCGATCTACACCATGCTGTACCGCATGGTCCGCAGTCCAGACGATGCAGCAGATCTGACCCAGGATACCTTTGTGCGCGCCTACAGTGCGCTTAGGTCACTGAGGGACGAAGCCACCTTCTACGGGTGGCTCCGCCAGATAGCGGTGAACCTCGCCCGCAACCGATATAAGCGTGCCATGCGAGTGCGCATGGAGTCGCTTGATGATCTCAGCTCGCCCGAGGACGGCGAGGGCGCCGGCCGCGAGCTGGCCGATACCGGCCCGCTACCGGAGCGCCTGCTGGAAGACGCCGAGCTCCGCGAGCGGGTGGAGCAGGCCGTGGCGTCTCTTTCCGAAGACCATCGTATGGTGGTTACCCTTCACCACCTTGAGCATATGCAGGTGTCTGAGATAGCAGAACTGCTGGGCATTTCCGTGGGTACCGTGAAGTCCCGGCTGGCAAGGGCCAGAGAGCATCTACACCGCAAACTGGGCCCGTACGTCAAGCCGGAAGGGATGCTTACGCAATGAAGTGCGACGAGGCAAGGCAGAGGTTGCCTTACTACATGGCTGGAGCGCTGGCATGGCCAACCCGGCAACGTTTGCAGCGCCATCTGGATGTGTGTCCTGCCTGTCGCTTGGAGGCGGAGGGGCATATCCGCGTGATCAAGTTGGTGGAGGCTCTTCCAAGCCACGAACCTCCGCCAGGCCTCTGGCAAGGGGTGCTCAATAGAATCGAGGCTGGTGAGGAGCTGCCGCTGCCCGTTCCGGAGCGAAGACGCCTGCGCGCCTTTGGCGTCCCGGCGGCTGTGCTGGCTGCAGCTGCCGCTGCGTCGCTTCTTTTGATGCGCCCGCCAGTGGAGCCCGTCCACGTGACGCCGGCCGGGATCGAGGCTGAATACGTCCAGCATTCTGCCCAGTTGGCTGCCAGCGATCCACTGGCCGACAGGGTTGCGTTGGGCTCGCTGACCGTGGCCGCGAGCTGGGACGCTCCGCACAGTCCGCAGGTGACCTTCGTGTCGATGCACTGATCATGCCGCGAACGCGCTTAGCCATCTACGTTGTTGCAGCCACGGTGGTTGCGGCCGCCAGCGTGGCGGTGCTTGAGGCCAAGCACGCCCTGCCGCTGCTGGACGGCACCAATCTGGTTGCCCATGCGCAGGCGGCCAGGCAGAGGCTCGCCTATATCGCCACCGCGGAAAGCATGGTGGTGTACGGCTCCCGTCGCCTCCGATCGGTGGCCCAGATCGCCTCAGCTCCCGGCGGGCGTTCCCGCATCACCTACGTGGCAGGCGACCTTAAGGGCGCCGTCGTCGGCAGCGACGGGCGCCGGCTCTGGCGTTACGACCCACGCGCGCGCAGGGTGGTGGTGGGCGCGGGAACCGTTACACAGCCGGACGCACGCATACTGCTGGTTAACCACGACGTAACCGTAGATGGATCGGACCGCGTGGCCGGTAGACCTGTGTACGTGGTGTCTCTCATGACCCGCAACGACCATAGGCGCCTGCAACGCCTGTGGCTGGATGCGGAAACCTACCTGCCTCTTCGCTTCGAGACGTACGGCCCCCAGGGCCACCTGATGTCCAGCACGGTCTACAAGACCATAGAGTACCGCGCTCCCGACCCATCTGTGTTCCGCGTCCCCGTCGCTTCGGGGACGCCCGTTCTCGGGGACGTTCACGAGCCAAGGCGATGCGCGTCACTCACGGAGCTGGAGCATTTGGTGGGCACAAGGGTGCTGCTTCCGCGGTACGTGCCCGTGGGCCTGTCTGCGGTGACCTACTACTGCCGCACGTGCCCGTATTGTCACCGTAAGTCATCCATCGTGCGATACAGCAACGGAGTCAGCAGCTTTGTTGTGTATCAGTGCTCCCCCAGCTGCCGGGTCTCGGACGTCCTGGCGGCCAGAGATTTCGGCCCCGGCAGGATCGTGCACCTAACCACGTCTCGCGCGCGGTTCTGTCTAGTTGGCAACCTTCCTGCCTCCGAGATGAAACGCGTGGCGGATTCGCTTCCAAGGTAGCCCACTCCTCTATGACGGGACTTGTGCATGCACTCCTTGGTGCTGGCTTAGGCGGGCTGGCTGGCGGTCGCTGGCGAGCCTTTTGTGCAGGCCTGGTTAGCCATGCCGTGGGCGATGCGATTCCACACAGCGAGATGCCCGCCCTCCTTGATGCCGCGCTGACCGCGGGCGTGCTCGGCGTGATGGCGCTTAGGTACGGCTCCCGCTCACCGCAAGTTGCCGGCGCGTTGGGCGGCCTCTCCCCCGACGCGGAGCACGGCGCCAGCAAAGTTGGCCTCATAGCCGATGAGCAGAAGCTGTTTCCCACCCACCGCGACGGAAGTTGCGTGCCCCACGGCCGCAAGACGAACAACCACGTGCCTCAGGTACTGCTCGCGTGCGCTGGCATTGCCGTGGCCGAGCTCGCATCCCGACGGCGATCGTCCGGCGCCTAAGCGACACGCCGCCGTCTCCGCAAACCCCTTGCTCCCAAAGGGGCCTGCCTTGCCCGCGCCGAATCTGTTTCCAACACCAGCCGCTCACCGCCCGCTTGGGTCTGTTCGGAGGCAGCTGGAATGCAGTACCCGATGTTGGCGGCCGCTGTGCTGTGGCTGGTTGGTGCGCTCCCCTTGATGGCCGCCCAGTCCCCGGAAGCCAATCCCCCATACCCGCCAAGCGGTCCTCACGGGCATCGTTTGGCACTGGGACACGCACAAGACCGCCGCGCTCGGCAGCGACCTATGGCCTGTCACCTGGGCCGCCGACGGGCACCTGTACGCCGCCTGGGGAGACGGGGGTGGGTTCGGTGGCACCGACTTCGATGGGCGCGTGGCGATGGGCTTTGCCCGCATTGAGGGCCCGCCGGAGCGGATGAGGGGCGTGAACATCAACGGTGGGAAGGGCCCGGAGCACCCCGCGTCCTTGCCGGACCGGGGCAAGACCGGCGGCATGGTAGCAGTGGGCGACACTCTGTACGCCTGGATCAACCAGCAAGACGGGACGTGGCCGGACGTGAGCTTCACCCTCGCTTGGTTGCTGGATAAGGGGGCCACCTGGAGCAACAGCGGTTGGGTGTTCCCAAAGGGCGCTGGCCGTATCAAGCCGGGCACGTTTCTGCAGTACGGCAAGGGGTACTCCGGCGTGGCCAAGGCGCTTGCCGGCTACGTATACTTCTACGCGGTCCGCCAGGGCAACGAAGCCGAGTTGTAGGCTAGTGGTGAAGGCAACGCCCAGTCCGCTTCCCCTGACCTCCTGGCCCCCTCTCCCACGGCGCAAGCTTGGGGAGAGGGGGAGCCTCCGGCGTCCCAGTAGCTTACACAACCAACGACAACCTCACACGCTCCTCCCACATCCCCTCTCCCCGCAAGTGGGAGAGGGGTGGCGAAGCCGGGGTGAGGGGATGCCCATCACCGCCTCTTCCACCATAC
>Ga0078972_1003149_pt1 | contig 50490 bp, 41 predicted proteins | sample YelNatPaOPGAMG01_FD_67568 | JGI IMG/M metagenome (GOLD analysis project Ga0078972, IMG submission 67568) | Hot spring thermophilic microbial communities from Obsidian Pool, Yellowstone National Park, USA - OP-RAMG-01 (SPADES assembly) (version 2) | ecosystem: Environmental > Aquatic > Thermal...
CCTCAATGGACATGGTCACGGTGTCCTCGTCCGGACCTGGCACCGCCTTCTCTTTGATGGGCAGATGGTCTTTGCCGCCCTGCCACACCCTGGCAACCTCGGTAGCTGCCAACCGGTAACGCGGCACGTAAGCGCCATATCCCCAGATGCCAACAGGACGAGCCGTTTTCATCGCCGTGGCCTGCATCTCACTCATTGGTCTCCCGCCCCTCGCCACGTAGCCCGGCGAGGAGGCTCTGCGCCCGGTCCAGGCGCACCTGCTTCTCCTCGGCCATACGCTGCGCCACCATTTCGATCTCTTCTCCGCGCGCCCCGGCGGCAATTGCCACTTGCCTCGCGTGCAGCTCCATGTGCCCACGCTGTATGCCCTCGGTGGCCAGCGCCCACAAGGCCGCCAAGTTCTGAGCCAGGCCCACCGCCGCGAGAATCTCGGCCAACTGGCGCGCATGCTCGATGCCCATCAGCTTCAGAGAGAGGCGGGCAAGAGGATGCACGCGCGTGGCGCCGCCCACAATGCCCACCGCCATCGGCATCTCGAGGTCTCCCTCCAGGTAGCCATCCTTTCCGACGGCCCAGCGCGAAAGTGGACGATAGGCTCCGTCACGAGCGGCAAAGGCGTGGGCGCCAGCCTCGATCGCCCGCCAGTCGTTGCCCGTAGCCAGCACCACTGCATCAACCCCGTTCATGATGCCCTTGTTGTGAGTGGCAGCGCGATAGGGGTCTACCGCAGCGAGTGCATAGGCCTCCACGATACGCCGCACCACGGTCGGGCCCGGCCAGCCCGCGAGTTCCAAATCGGAAGGACGGATGCGCACGCCCGCCCTGGCAAGACGCTGGTCCGCCAGGTTGGAGATGATGCGCAAGTTGGCTTTGCCGCCGGTCAACTGCTCCAGCAATGGCGAGACCGCCTCGACCGCGGTGTTGACAGCGTTGGCACCCATCGCATCCAAGACGTCGCAGATAATGTGAACCACCAGCATGGGTCCGGCCGGGCTGTCACCGAAAGCCCGCACCGATATGTCTCTGGCGCCACCACCAAGGCTGACGAGCAGTGGATCCTTGGAGTTCGCCTGAGCCAGTATGGCCTCGCGCTCGCGGGTCACCGCGGCAACCGCTTCTTCAGGGTCGCTGACCTGCAAGAGTTGGACCTGGCCGATCATCAGGCTGGCGTCCGCCTCTGCCTGGAAACCGCCGCTCTGCCTCGCGGCCAGAGCCGCCTTGCTCGCCCCGGCGACAACCGACGGCTCCTCGATGACCATCGGGATGAGGACATCCCGCCCATTCACCGTGAAGTTCGTCGCAATGCCATACGGAAGCCCGTAAAGGCCGACGACGTTTTCGATCATGCGGTTGGCCTGCTCAAGGGTCAGCCCCTGGGCCAATACTGCTTCGTCGTCCGAACTCAGATCACTGTGCTGGATAAGCGAGGAGCGACGTTGATCAGGTGCCAGGTCGTAGAAACGCGGAAGACGCGATGATACCGACAATGTCCAACCTCGACTGGGATTCGCCTCAAGCCGGCAGGCAGAGGATATGCCTGCCACAATGGCAACCGTAATAATACACGCCTGCCACTGTCAGAAACTATCAGACATGGGGCCAGACACTACCAGAAGTGAGTTCGGGTCCTGGCCAGCGCCAAACTAGTCGCGCGGCAATTCGCACCAACAGGAAGGATCGAGCCTCACCCTGCCTGGACGCACCCGGGCGATGCGGCGCAAGTCCTTCAGCGGCGTCAGAACCTCGAGCCCCGAAACGTCGCTGCCGACCATCACCGCCATGCCGGCACAGAGCCCAGAGGCAGTGTCAAGGCCGAGCAATCTTCCTTCCGCGAGCAGCCCACGCTCCCACACGTCGGCCCAGGCATACGGCAGCGTGGCCTTCGCCGCTCGGAGGAAGTACGCCCGCCAGCGGCGATTGCGACCTGCTGCTCTTTCGGCCTGGCTGCGCGGCACCACACCCGCCTGCGGCGACGCTACGATCAGCCGATCGCCGTAGGTGTGTCCGAGGCATCCCAGGATCTGGGACAGTTCGTCCTGGCGTTCGAGCGCTACGACATAATCCGGCCGGAGCGCCTCGACCTTCCACAGTTTGAGCATTGTGCCGCCGGCCTCGGGCGCGACCAACCCGGTAGTGTCTACGACGACATCCTGCGCCCCGCTCAGCCTGGCCATGCGCAAGAGATGAGCGGCACCTACGATTACGGGGACGAAATTGCCGCGGGGAGTAGTGTCACCGATAAAATAGAAACGCCGCCTGCTCCGATCTCCTTCCAGCTGCGTCTGCAGGGCCAGCAAAGCAGGCGGGCCGAGGCTGCCCTGGCCGACGTCGCAGTCGAGATAGGCGACGGCTCTTCCCGATTCCAGCCACTGCGAGTGGATCGCATGGGCCAAGGTGGTCTTGCCCGTATCGCTGGCGCCCAAGAGCATGACCGTCCCTCGCAGTTTGGCGACCCGGTCTACCGGCAGAGTATCCATGCGTTGGTACGCTGCTGTCCGTGGTTTCCTGGCTGGTAAACGAACGCGGCTAGGCTTTGGGCTTGCAGGCTTGCAGCTCCATCTCGGCCAGTACCCTTGCCACCTCCTTGACGGCAACGCGCTGCTTGCGGTACAGGTCGCTCTCGCTCACAGCAAGCCGACGGGCAATCTCACGTGCCTTCAGACCCTGGACGTACTTCATCTCCAGCACGTTATAGAGCACCCACTCGGGCGAAATGTCGCGGGGGCCAGTAGGTCGGAGAGCCTCAATGGCCCGCACGAGAACCGCTCTCAGAGCCTTAGCCGGGTTTGAGTCGTTCTCACGCAGGGCCTGGCGTACCACCTGCAGCTGCAGCAGCGGGCTTTGGCCCAACTCGGGGCCACCCCAGTAATGGCGCAGTGCCGCCCGCACCAGGTCCGGGAAGTCCGGCGTCAAAACAGGATTCGTCAGCATGGCGCTGGCAGTGCCGAAGCTGGCATCACCGCGCCAGCGCTGGACGGTCTCGATGTCGGGCAGCAGGCGGCGCAAAGCGGAGAACACCTGCCGCTGCAAACGCATGTCTTCGATAGCAGCCGCCGCTTTGCTCGAGAACGCCAGAAGCGACTCGGCCTGGTCGCGTGTCGGCTTGCCTTCTAGCCGCGCCCTCACCCCCAACACGCCGAGGGGTATACCCTCGTCACGCGTCATCAGCGCTACCAGCCAATAGCCTCGGCTTAGCAGTATGTCGCCAGCGGGCCGTTCTGCCCCGTCAGTTCCGTTGCCCTCACTTCGTGATTCCCCAGCCGCCTGCAGCCACTCCGCCAGCTCCGGCAGTTGGGGGACATCGCCCACCTGCCCGACTGAGGCTTCCACCTTGAGATCACCCAGATCGCCTGGCGGCACGGCGGCAACGAATCCGGCGTCCGAGCCTAGCTCGTCGCACACTGCCACCAGGACGTTCTCCAGTACCTGCAGGAAATCCGTTGTCGTCAGCAGCCGCCGCTCCAACTCTCGCAGCCACGATACTTCGGCGCGATCCTGGCGGAAGGCGACCAGGTCAATTACCGGCCTGCCGAGGCTGATCGCGACCTGCAGCAGGACAATCGTGCCCACCACAGCGAACACCAAGAACGCGCCCCGCCGCAGGCCGAGCACCACAGTCCCCTCGGGCACAGCCAGCATGACAGTGAGCACACACACGCCTACGAACGGCCCTCGGAGCACGTACTCGATGAACGATTGCTTGACAACCCGTTCCGGAGCCAGAACACCATAGTAGGCGACGCTATAGGCCATGACGATAAGCATGAGCAGCACGACCGCATTGCCCACTGCGCTCAGCGCCGCGACAAGGACGGCGCTGCTGGCTCCGGGAACGCCCACCAACACCAGAAATGGGAATACCCCAAGGCCAGGTGCAGCGAAGGTGGCAGCCAGGTACGATAGGCGACGGCGTGAGGCGCGAGTTGGCGCGAGTTGGCGTGCCGAGGCAATGTTCACCGCACCGAGCGCCGTCGCCACGGCAAAGTAGGCGGCGAACAGCCAGAACAGTGGCCCGGCCTTCAGATGCGCCATGCCGGAGGATACCACGCCATCCCAGACAATCAGTTCCGTAGCGCTGCTCAGGCCCAGGAACACTGCTCCCAGAGCATACGCGGCCAGAGTCACGTAGCGGCCGCCGGGCGATTCTCCCTTCACAGCGCGAAGGAGCACCCGCGACAGGTGGAGATACGCCGCTGGCACGAAGGCAATGCCGAGCCACTGGAAATGCAGCCAGAACAGGGCGTTCTGCCCTTGGGCGACGTTGGCGACAGCCACATCGCCGATGTAGACAACCGTCACAAATCCCATCAGGGCCGTGAACGCACGTCCCACAGCGCTGAAGAAGTTGTGGCTGAGGACGTACACCAGAAGGGAGAACGAGGTCAGCAGAATGGCCGACGAGAGAGCTCGGTTGGCGCCCGTGAGGATGCCAAGCAACTCAAGATCGAACACGCTGCTCCGACCTCACCGCACAATCCGGTAGGCGAACTGCAGAGTCACGGCATGGTCAGCGTACTGGTGCTCGTTGTAGCCGCAGAGCTCCAGCCCCAGATGCCGACAGAAGGCCACTGCTGGGCTGCTCTTGGCCAGGCACGGCACCATCAGCACGCGCATTCCGGCCTCGCCGACCTGACGCGCCGCTTCCCTCACAAGAGCCGTCGCCACCCCCTGCCGCCTCTTTTCGGGCGAAACTAGCAAATGGCCCACCCAGGCAACAGCACAGGCGCGGTCATAGCTTGCCGCAAGGCAACCAGCGATCCCTAGTTCCCCTTCAGCAGCGACCAGGACGAGGTCCCCTCGCTTGAGGCGCTCGCTCAGGTCGTCCAGGTTCGCGGGATAGGGCACCTCTAGTGGGCGCGGCAGCCGCACCCTCGACAGGCGGACACTGACCGCGTCCCGCTCAGCAACCTGCTGCATGTTCCACACACTATCGCTCTGGCAGGAGCCGTCGAGCAGACGGCAGACGTCAACGTCGTGCGGGACAGCCGGACGCACTTCCATGGCGGGCACAGGCTCCAGTCTCAGACCCCGAAAGCAGCACGGCGGAAGGCGCGCATCAGTTCACGGTAGCGGTCGCCGTTGGCGTGCAGCAGCAGACCACGTTTCATCTCGCCGACATGCCGGAATACGATCCACAGGTTCTGCTGAGGCAGGAAATCCCTCCCGCGCTCCGGCCACTCGATCACCGCCACGCCCGCTCCGCCTATGCACTCATCCGGGTCGAACCCAGGGAAGTCTCCTTTGCTGAGGCGGTAGAAGTCGAGGTGGTACAGTTTCACGCCCGAAGCGGAGCGGTACTCGTTGGCAATGGTATAGGTCGGGCTGGCGATAATCCCCTGGACCGCCATACCACGGCCGATGCCCTGGGCGAAGCGAGTCTTGCCGCTGCCCAGCGGCCCCTCCAGGCAGATAACATCACCCGGCTGCAGCAGGCCGCCCAGGCGCTCACCGAGCCGCCGCGTCTGCGCCTCGCTGTGACTGATGAAATCCAGATCATCTTCAGTAAGGACTGGGCTCATCTCCAACCTGGATCCACTTCGCGTTGGGCCGTACGGCTCGCCAAGCGCCGAACGTACAATTCATTATACGCTCGCCACCGGCGCTCTACAACGCCACGTGCCTCGTATCCAAACGGAGGAGATGCCAGTACGTCCTCGCATTGTAGTAGGCAAGGAGTAGGCACAAGCACAGGCCGTGGAGTCCGTCCCTGTAACCCTCCAAGGCCAGGAACCGCCTCCTGAACTCGCGCACAGGCTGCAGCACAACTGAGTGCAGTTTCGGAGCCACACCCTGCTGCCGGAGCGACTCGGCCTCGAGGGCAGCATAGCGACTCTGCTTAGCCAGGAACTGCCGCAGACTGCGGTAGTTGTAGTGAATCAGAGAATGCTGTAGCCAGCCGGCCTCACCATCAAGCAGCACTGTCTCGTGCACCATCCGAGTGCTGTCGTAGCTTGCCCGCCCCCGCCGCAACAGACGAAGCTGGTAGTCGGGATACCAACCGGCGTGTCGGGTGAGCCGGCCGAAGATGTAGTTATCACGCGGCACCCACCAGCCAGCCTGCGAGCCATGAACGACCTGGCGAATCTCCTGCGCCAGCTCCGGTGTGGCCCGCTCGTCAGCGTCCACGAAAAACACCCAGTCGCCTTCGGCAGCTGCCAGGGCCGCGTTTCGCTGCTCAGCGTAATCATGGAACGGGTGGGCCACAACGCGAGCTCCCATCGCGCCGGCGATCTGCGCCGTGCGGTCCTGGCTGCAATCGTCAATGACGAGCAGAGCATCAGCCCAGAGCAGGCTGCGCAGACAATCGGGCAAGTTCTCTTCCTCGTTGTGAGCAAGGACGACTGCTTCAATGACGGGAGGAGAGCTCAAAGCGCCCAAACCGTCCTCCAGGCTGCCATGCGTTCTGCAAACTCGACCGGGCTGAGTTCGCCGGCCCGCACTTGGCGCCTGGCACGTGCCATCTCATAGGCGAGACCCAGCCGCACAAGGCCACGCGCTGCGCCCTGGAAGGCCCGGCCCCGCTGCTTGCTGAACAGACGGTAGCGGCTGCGCCAGAGCTCGACGAACATCGCCTGCCGGAACTGAGCGCTAGAGCGCCCCGCATGATGAACGATCACTGCGCGCGGGTCGCTCCATATCTCCCAGCCCAGCCTGGCCGCCCGCCAGCACCAGTCTATTTCTTCGCAGTACATAAAGTAGCCGTCGTCGAACAGGCCGATTTCGGTCAATGCCTGTGAGCGCAGCAACATGGCCGCGCCCAAAGGATGATCGCAGCGGAAGGGCGCCGAGCCGGTTTCGGCGGCGCTGAACCGGCCGTTGAGCTTGCTTTCTCGCAGCCGCCAGTGAATCGGGAAGAACTCGAGGCCGGTTTGGACCAGACCTGGGAAGCGAAAGGCCGAATGCTGCAGGCTGCCATCGCCGAAGCGCAGGCCAGGGCCGACCAGCCCTGCTCGTGGTAAGCGCCCCAGGTCATCCACGAGCCAGCCCAGGGTGCCGGGAAGCACTTCGGTGTCTGGGTTGAGCAGCAGGACGGGAGAAGCACTCACGGGTGCGATGGGGTAACCAAGGCGTCGCAGGCCCAAGTTCACGCCACGAGCGTAACCAATGTTCAGCGAATTGCGAACGAGTTCAACCTGCGGGTACTCGGCCGCGACCATGTCAGCGCTGCCGTCATCTGACGCGTTGTCCAGAACCTGCACCCTCGCATGAAGGCCGTCTGCCGCGAGAGCGCCATACAGGGACGCCAGGCAAGAGGAGAGAAACCGGCGCACCCGGTAGCTGACGATGATGACTTCGAGATCCGGCCCAGACATCTATGGCTCAGTAGCCGATCGTGATCTGCGTAGGATTGACGTAGTCCTCGCCCGGCACGTACTCCACCTGCTCGTGGATGAGCCCTGCCCAGAAGCGCGGATTGCGCAGCGGTGGCGCTTGTACCATCCGGATGCCGCCGGTGACGGTCACCGTCTGCCCTGGCATCAGGTAGTAGTAATCCCTGCCTTGGAAGGTGCGCTTTGTCAACTCCGACGTCTTCCCCAACTGCCAGCGATAGGGGTAGGGGTCCCCAGCGCTGTTGCCCTCATAGTTGATGCCGATGCGGAAGACGCCGGGGCTCTCGCTGAATCCGAGCGTGTTGTAGTTCTGATTGTTGTCGTAAATAGTTCCGGGCTCCGGACCCTGAGTCCGTATCGGGACCGGACCGATGTTCTGCACGGTCAGCGTGAAGCTCAGCACCTGGCCCAGCGGCACTACCGTCGCGCTCCAGACTACGCCCGTGCCCTCGCCAGACTTGACAATCGTGGCCCGCGGGACGCCGCCATCCTCGATGTTCAGTGTAGTCTCGGCCTCAGTGCGATTGCCGACTGCGTCCTCCACGATCACGACGACCTTGTAGGTGCCCGCTGGAGGCGGCTCCGCGCCCAGGTCTATGCCGCCGTCATAGTCGTGCTCATGGTGGCCGATGGCGCCCGGCTCGCGTACCTTGTCCTCCGGTATGGGATAATGCGTCCCGTCCGGGCCAAGCAGGTATATGTCCGTGCGGCTGACCGCCTTGGAAAGGTCATAGGAGATGCGCACGCGGTCCCCCAGGCCATCGCGGTTGGGGGAAAAGCTGTCGGGAAACACCTGCAGGCCGATTATCTGCGGGTAATTCGTGTCCGCGTCGCGCAGAGTCAGGGGCCGCTCCATCGTTGCCACCGGCCCACCATCTGTGGGCCTAGCCTCAATCACCATTCGGTAGTTGCCGTCAGGGAGCATCCTGCCCTCAATGACGCCACCGAAGTCAACCGTATAGTCGCCAAGCGAGCGCCGGACGTCTTTGCGGAAGAAATGACGTTCTCCCCGGCTGTCTACCAGGTAGAGGGAAACATCGGCATTGCGGCGGAGCGAGTAGCTGACATGGGCGATGTCATCAACCCCGTCAGCATTGGGCGTGATCAGCGACGGCTGGACGGTAAACCGGGTTAGCAGTGGTTCGTTGGCACAGCCCGGCAGAACGGACACCATTGCCAGACTGCAGCAAAGTACCAACACAAGTGAAACGGCCCTGCGCCAGGATGGCTGAGACATAGAAGCCATCTTACTCAGGGCGGGGTGAGCGTGCCAATCGGCCGGCCCTCGCAGGCTGCAGGGGCCGGCCGATTCTGTCCGTCACAGCGCTATGATGCGATCCATCGCGATGGCCGTGTCATGAACCGATTCAGATTCGAAGTATTTCAGCAGCCCCACTTCCGCAGTCATCCAGCCGTCATAGCCGATATCGCGCAGCGCTTGCCGCACCGCCGGCCAGTTGACATCCCCATGCAGAAGCTGGGCGAAGCCGTTGCCATTGCCGATGCTCGTGTTGAAGTCCTTCACGTGCAGGCGAACGATGCGACTGCCAAGGATGCGGATCCAATGCTGCGGGAAACCGACGATCAGTATGTTCCCTACGTCAAAGTAGGCACGCACAGCCGGAGAGTTGGCTTCGTCAATCAGGCGCGCAAACTCGATCGGGCTGAGCAGGAATTTGTTCCAGACGTTCTCCACAGCCAGGGTAACGCCAGCGGCCTGCGCCACGGGCCCCAGCTGTTGCAAGGCTTCGAGAGTGCGCTGGTAGCACAAGTCGTATGGGACCCTGTCGCCGATCCAGTGCGGCACAAAGAGAAGCACGCCCGCCTCCAGTTCGGCCGTGATCTCGATCTGCCTCTTGACCGTCTCAATCCCTTTGGCCCGCGTTGCGGCATCGTCACTGACGATGGGGTACGGTTCGATATGCGCACCGCCATTCATTACGCTGCACAAGCTGAGCCCGGCGTCTGTCACCATGCGGATGACCGACCGCAGTTCAGCCGCAGTCGAGTCGTACCGGACCAGGCCATCACCGCCAGCATCCATAATCCGGGGCTCCACGCCGTCAAAGCCGGCGTCAGCAGCCAACTTCAGTTGCTCCGCGATGCTCAGCCCCTGCGGCAGTCCGCCCAGATAGATCCCCTTTTTCATTGCCGATCCTCCCTGTGCTGACCCCAAGTGTCGGGGTCAGCCACAATACGGCCAATTCTAGGGGCTCGCTCCCCTTCGTACAAAGCCTGCGCCGTCTTGGCCTTCGCCGCGACCTTGTGCTAGCTTTGGGCAGGACGATCGCCGGACAGCTCCGCCAGCGGGCCGTCGTCCGCCAGGCCTCTTTCACTGTCGGCCGCCTAGTGGCTTGCGGCACAAGCGAACATCCGTGCTATAATCAGCCTGCTCCCGTGTAAGTACGTTTGCTCCCGAAATGGTGGTGTTATGTACCAGGATCGTATCGTGATTCGCGGTGCGCGTCAGCACAACCTCAAGAACATAGACCTGACGCTGCCCCGCAACCGCCTGATCGTTTTCACCGGTGTCTCTGGCTCTGGTAAGTCCTCGCTGGCCTTCGACACTCTCTATGCCGAGGGCCAGAGGCGTTATGTCCAGTCGCTCTCAGCCTATGCTCGTCAGTTCCTCGGGATGATGGACAAGCCAGAGGTGGACTTCATAGGCGGCCTGTCGCCAGCCATTGCCATCGAGCAGAAAGCCGTCAGCAAGAACCCGCGCTCGACCGTAGCCACGGTCACTGAGATCTACGATTACCTGCGTGTGCTCTTTGCCAGGATCGGCACTCCCCATTGCTACAAGTGCGGGCGCGAGGTCTCAGCCCAGACCGTGCAGCAAATGGTTGACACGATCCTGGCCATGCCACCGGGCACCCGCCTGCAAGTGCTCGCGCCCGTCGCGCGCAACCGGAAGGGAACATTCGCCGACGTCCTCGCAGCTCTGCGAGAGCAGGGTTACACACGGGTGCGCATTGATGGCGAGGTTCGGGAACTGGCTGAGGAGATCTCGCTCGACAAGAAGTTCCGCCACAACATTGAGGTCGTGGTTGACCGCTTGGTGATCGAGCCGTCGGACGACTTCCGCCTGCGTGTCACCGATTCTATCGAGGCGGCGTTGCGCCTGTCGGAGGGTCTCCTCACCCTCGACCTGGGGGAGAAGGGCGAGATGCTGCTCAGCCAGGACTATGCCTGCCCCTACTGCGGCATCAGCTTCCCGCGCCTGTCCCCGGCGATGTTCTCTTTCAACAGCCCTCTTGGCATGTGCCCGGAGTGTAACGGCCTCGGCTTCAAGACTGAATTCGATCCCAAGCGCTTCGTGGACGAAAGCCTCAGCATCCGCGAGGGCGCTTTGCTGCCCTGGGGCGCCTTGGGCACGTACCGAGGCTGGCGGACCAAAGCCGCCGAGCAGTTGACGGCAGCCTACGGCGGCAGCCTGGACCAACCCTGGCGGGAACTGCCCGAGGCGACAAAGCAGGCTTTCCTGTACGGCAGCAAGGGCGTGCGCATACGCCAGGAATGGTCCGGCGAACACGGCTCGGGCGTCAGCGAGTGGGAGTTCGAAGGCCTCGTCCCGAGCTACGAACGCCGCTACCAGCAGACGCAGTCGGAGAACATGCGCCGCTATTACGCCTCATTCATGAGCCGCCAGGTGTGCCCCGTATGCCAGGGCAAGCGCCTGCGCCCTGAGAGCGCCGCCGTGACAATACAGGGCAAGACCATTGTGGACGTCACGCAGATGTCCGTCGGGGAGGCGCTGGAGTGGCTGGACGGCCTTGGCCTTGCTGGTGAGCAAGCCAAGATCGCCGGCGAGGTAGTGAAAGAAGTCCAGATGCGGCTGCAATTCCTGCTCAACGTCGGCCTGCACTATCTCACCCTGGACAGGCCGGCGCCATCGCTCTCCGGCGGCGAAGGGCAGCGCATCCGTCTTGCCAGCCAGATAGGCTCCGGGCTGGTCGGCGTCCTGTACATACTCGACGAGCCAAGCATCGGTCTGCACCAGCGGGATAACCGCCGCCTGCTCGATACGCTTGAGCGCCTGCGGGACCTGGGCAACACCGTCATCGTCGTCGAACACGACATGGAGACCATGCAGTCGGCCGACTTCATCGTTGACCTCGGCCCGGGCGCGGGGGCAAAGGGCGGTGAGGTTGTGGCAGCCGGGACACCGGATGAGATCCGTGCGAGCCCCGAGTCGCTCACCGGCAGGTACCTGCGTGGCGACCTGCGAGTGTCCGCCCCGAACGGCCGCCGGCCGCTCGAGGACTTGCGCCTGGATACCTCTGAACCTGAGGCCATCATCCTGCGTGGTGTCCGTCATCACAACCTCAAGGGCGAGGACGTCGTCTTCCCTCTGCGTCGCTTCATCTGCGTCACCGGCGTCTCTGGCTCGGGCAAGTCCTCGCTCGTCGGCGAAACACTATTCCCTGTCCTCTCGAACCGCCTTGCCGGCACCCATAAGCGCGCTGGTAAGCACAGTGGCATAAGCGGCCTCGAGCACCTGGATAAGGTTGTCAACATCACTCAAGACCCAATTGGGCGCACGCCACGTTCTAACCCCGCCACTTATGTCGGCTGTTTCGACTACATCCGCAAGCTATTCGCAAACGTGCCCGAAGCCAGAGCCAGAGGCTACAAGGCTGGGCGCTTTTCCTTCAACATCAAGGGAGGCCGCTGCGAGGAGTGCCAGGGTTATGGCAATAAACGGGTGAGCATGCATTTCTTGCCCGATGTCTGGGTCACCTGCAACGCCTGTAAGGGGGCCCGCTTCAACCGGGAGACGCTCCAGATTCGCTATAAGGGGAAGAACATCGCCGAGGTGCTGGATATGGAGGTGGCTGAGGCCCTGGAGTTCTTCGCCAATCACAAGCCGCTCGTCCGCATCCTCAAGACGCTGAGCGACGTGGGCATGGAATACGTCAAGTTGGGCCAGCCAGCCACTACCCTGTCGGGAGGCGAGGCGCAACGCATCAAGCTCGCCAAGGAGTTGGGGCGCGTCGCCACCGGCCGTACCCTCTACATCCTGGATGAACCAACAACCGGCCTGCATTTCGCTGACGTGCAGAAACTGCTGAACGTCCTTCACCGGCTAGTGGACGCCGGCAACACCGTCGTGGTTATCGAGCACAATCTGGACGTGATCAAGACGGCTGACTACATCATTGACCTGGGGCCAGAGGGTGGCGATGCTGGAGGCTGGGTCATCGCAGCCGGAACCCCGGAACAGGTGGCTCAGGTGGAGGGTTCGTTCACAGGCCAGTTCCTGAAGCGCGTCCTGGAACTCGAGAGGGCGGCCGAAATGGCGCCAGCCTAGCGGCCCAGCGTCAGGCGATAGGCACTGCGAGTCGGCAGGCCCACTTTCAGCATGCGGCGCTGCGTAACTTGCACCGGATACTCGACGCGGTGCAGCTCGGCCAGCCCGGTATCGCTGTCTAGGACGGCATAGGCAGCGCGCGGGTCGCCGTCCCTCGGCTGGCCGACGCTGCCTGGGTTGAAGATGCTGCGGGCATCGGCGAAACGCACCCCGATCATGTCACCCTGCAGGAACACCTCGCGCACACCTCGCCGTTCGCCCATCACATAGAGCATCGGGATGTGTGAATGGCCTACCAGACAGTGGGGCGTGTCGAAGTGCTCCATGTTCTCCAGGGCCACGCTCGGCTCGTCCACGTACTCCCAGATTGGCGCTCGCGGGCTGCCGTGAACTAGCGTGAAATCCCCCCGCCGCTCACGGACGGGCAGGGACTGAAGATAGGCACGGGTATCGCCACCGATATGCTCAGCTGTCCACTCTATCGCTGCCCGCGCCGCCGGGTTAAAGTCCGCCATGTCCAGGCGTCCAATGGTCGCCCAATCATGGTTGCCGGCGACGGCGACATGCGGCTTCTGCCTGAGCAGCTCAACACAGGCCTCTGGGTCCGGCCCGTAGCCAACCAGATCCCCCAGGCACCAGATCTCATCGTAGTTCCCGGCTGCCGCCAGCACGGTTTCGAAAGCCGCCAGGTTGGCATGAATGTCAGCGATGATTAGGTAGCGCATGCACAGACTCGCCAGTCCCCGATCAGCGAACTGGGCAATGAAGAACTCTCCCGAGGCCCGGGCGGCCGTTCAAGCCGTCCCCACCCTGGATCGCAAGTACGCCTCAATGAACCGATCGAGGTCGCCGTCGAGAACGCTGTTCGCGTCGCCCGTCTCCTCGTCGGTGCGATGGTCTTTCACCATCTGATACGGATGCAAGACGTAAGAGCGTATCTGGTTGCCCCAGCCAGCGTCTACGTGCTCGCCCTTGATGCGGGCCAGTTCCTCCTCTTTCTTGCGCAGCTCCAGATCGTACAGCCGGGCACGCAGCACTTTCATCGCCGTTTCACGGTTCTGAGCCTGGCTGCGCTCATTCTGGCAAGTCACTACGATGCCTGTTGGCAAGTGCGTTAAGCGGATGGCCGTAGAGTTCTTCTGCACGTTCTGCCCGCCCGCACCAGCCGAACGGAACACATCCACGCGCAAGTCTTCAGGCTTCACTTCGACTTCAATCTCACGGTCAATGTCCGGCATCACCTCGACAAGGGCGAACGAGGTGTGCCGCCTGTGGGCAGCGTCAAACGGCGAGAGACGCACAAGCCTGTGGACTCCCTTCTCCGCCTTGAGCAAGCCATAGGCGTTGCGCCCGGCCACGCTGAAGGTGACGCTCTTGATCCCGGCTTCCTCTCCTGGCGAAAGGTCAAGAATCTCCGTGCTGAAACCTTTGCGCTCCGCCCAGCGCAGATACATGCGCAGCAGCATCTGCACCCAGTCCTGGGATTCCGTGCCGCCGGCGCCGGAGTGTATGGCCACAATAGCATTGAGCTTGTCGTGTGGCCCCCCGAATATGAGAGCCCGCCGCATGTTCTCAAGGCGTTCGGATATTCCCTCCAGTTCCTGGCCTAGATCCGCAAGCATCTCCTCGTCGTCGGCGATGGCAATCAATTCCTGCGCTTCCTCGGCGTCTCCCGCCAAGCGCTCCCACGGCTCGATCTCACTGCGGAGGTCAGATAGGCGCTGCATGACTGCCTGAGCCCTCGCCTGGTCGTTCCAGAAGCCAGGTTCGGCAGACTCCTTCTCAAGGCTCTCTATCTCGGCACGCTTGGCGGCAACGTCAAAGGCGCACCAGAAGGTGCTGGATTTCCCTATTGAGCGCGCTGGCCCTGGCCTCGAGCTCGCTTGCAATCACTGTTGCGTCCCCCTTTGTCCGTTCTTCTCGAATAGGCCGTCAACAAAAGCCCTGGCATTGAATTCGGCCAGGTCATCAATCTGCTCACCTGTGCCGACGAAGCGCACCGGCACGCCCAGTTCTCTGGCAATGGCGAATACCACTCCCCCCTTTGCCGTACCATCCAGCTTGGCCAGAATGACGCCAGTCAGGCCAGCAGCGTCTTTGAAGTGCTTGGCTTGAGCGATGGCGTTCTGGCCAGTGGTGGCGTCCAGAACCAGGAACACCTCATGAGGAGCGCGGTGCACGGCGCGACGGGCTACGTCCGCCACCTTGCGGAGCTCCGCCATAAGGTTGAACTTGGTGTGCAGCCGTCCGGCTGTGTCGGCAATGAGCAGATCGAACCCGCGAGCACGGCAGGCGCGGATGGCGTCGTAGACCACGGCGCCCGGGTCAGAATCCGGCTGATGGGCGATCACTGGCACTCCCGCCCGCTCCCCCCATATCTTGAGCTGGTCAATCGCCGCGGCGCGGAATGTATCCGCCGCGGCAAGCATCACCTTATGGCCGCGCTGCGAGTAATAGCGGGCCAGCTTCCCCACAGACGTCGTCTTGCCCGAGCCATTCACTCCGACGATGAGGATCACGGTAAGAAGGCGGGGCTCCTCGTCAGCGCGCGCCTGCTTCGCCTCCAGAACGGCAAGCATCTCCTGTTTCAGCAGTTCCTCGACGTCGCTGCCCGAGCGCACTCGCCCCTCTTTCGCCTTTGCCCGCACCGCCTCAACCAGATCTAGAGCCACCTCCGGGCCGATGTCCGACTGGATGAGCAGTTCCTCCAGAGACTCCCACGTCTCCTCTGTGATCTCGCCCGCACCAAAGAGGCTGTCAATCCCACCCAATAAGGCGTTACGCGTTTTGGCCAGAGCCTTCGCAAACGGATTCATCCTGCCTACCTAACCAGCAAACATGACGACGCCGCGGCAATCCGCGGCTTCCGCTTATTCTAGCATTGGCTATGAGAGCCGACAATGCTCCGGCAGGCTGCGCCGCGGCAACTCAGGTCGGTGCACCACGCCGCGCTAGCGCAACCCGCCCTTCGCCAGGGCTTCATTGAGGCTGCGGACGGGCAGCACGTCGCAGCCCTGGAGCGAGCCGCCAGAACGACCGAGGCTGCGGGGAACCATACAGCTGCGGAAACCCAGCCGTGCGGCCTCCTGGATGCGCCTCTCCACCTGCGGCACCGAGCGCACTTCTCCAGCCAGGCCGATCTCGCCCAGGAAAGCCATATCCGCCATCAGCGGCTTCTCTAGCGCCGAAGAGGCGATTGCCATCGCCACGCCAAGATCGGCCGCCGGCTCATTCAGCCGCATGCCGCCTACCACGTTGACGAAGACGTCCTGCTGGGCGAGAGGAATGCCGGCCCGCTTCGACAGGACCGCACTCAGAAGCAGCAAGCGCCTGAAATCGTAGCCATTGGCATTGCGGCGGACGTTCTCAATGCCGGCCCGTGAGGTGAGCGCCTGAACTTCTATGAGCATAGGCCGTGTGCCCTCAAGGGTAACCACGACCGCGGTACCGGCGGCGCCAACCAGTCGTTCCGCGAGGAAGGCTTCCGAAGGGTTGCTGACCTCGCGCATCCCCTCGGCGGTCATCTCGAACACGCCAACCTCGTTGGTGCTGCCGAAGCGGTTCTTGACGCTGCGCAGCATCCGATAGGCATGGTAGTGGTCGCCCTCGAGGTAGAGCACAGTGTCAACCAAGTGTTCTAGTACCCGTGGACCGGCGACCACCCCCGTCTTGGTCACGTGCCCGATAAGAACCAGCGGCATCTCGGCCTCTTTTGCAGTGCGGGCAAGCAGCGCCGAGCTATCCCTTACCTGCACTATGCTTCCAGAGGCGCCCGGCCGGCTCTCCAGGCGCACAGCCTGGACCGAGTCCACCACAGTGAAGATGGGTCTGAGCGCTTCGATCTCCTCAACTATGGCCTCGACGCTCGGATCCGACACTACGTACAGGCTGTCAGGCGTCGGGCCCAAGCGGCTGGCCCTCAGACCAAGCTGACGGGCTGACTCTTCGGCTGAGACATAGAGGACGGGGCTGCCCCCACTCGCCAGGTAGACAGCGAGCTGCAGAACAAGTGTGGACTTGCCGATGCCCGGCTCGCCAGCCAGCAGCGTCACCGAGCCGGGAACCAGCCCACCGCCGAGCACGCGCGCCATCTCTGCCATAGGGACGGGCAGGCGAGTGTCGCTCTCGCTGATCAGCTGCGGCAGGGGCACTGCCGAAGCGTGCTCGCCAGAAGGAAACCTCGCTTCCCGCGGCGAGGGTTCAGCTTGGACCACCTGCTTCACAAGTGTGTTCCATTCGCCGCACTTCGGGCAGCGCCCCAGCCAACCGGGCGACGTTGCTCCACAAGCGCTGCAGACGTACTGCGTCTTGTTCTTGGCCAAATGGATCAACCTCCAGATTCAGGCCAGCGCTGCCGCAAGTCCCCTCAGTCCTCCGCGCGATCGTGGCGCCTCACAGGGCTGTTCCTGCCCTCTGGCGCCGAAAAGACAATCGCAAACACGGGCCGCGGGGGAAGCGTTCTCCCGCGGCCCGCATGGACCTATGTGGCCAACTCTGTGGCCAGGCTAGCCCATAAGAGCGGGAAGCTCGTGTTCCGGCTCGTGCGAGCCACCGCCGGCCCGGTGGGCCACCACCCTGAATGACATCTTCCCGTCAACGTAGTCGAACTCAACCGAATCGCCATCGTGCACTTCACCGCGGAGAAATCCCTCGGACAGCTCATCCTCGACCAGGCGCTGGATGACACGGCGAAGTGGCCTCGCTCCGAAGTTGCGGTCGTATCCCTCTTCAGCAAGATGGGCCGCCGCACTTGGTGTCACAGAGACCTTGACGTCTCTGTCGCTAAGGCGAGTGGCCACCTTGGCAACCTCGAGGTCAACGATCTTCTCGATCTCCTCGCGTGTCAATGGTTTGAACACGATCACGCTGTCAATGCGGTTGATGAACTCCGGCTTGAACGTCTTGCGCAACTCTGCAAGCAGCTTGGAGCGCATCTCCTTGAAGTCAGCCGCCTCCCTGTTGCCCACGTTGCCGAGCGAGAAGCCCAGGTTCGAGTCGCGGCTGATCACCTCGGCGCCTACGTTAGACGTCATGATGATGATTGCATTGCGGAAGCTGACCTTGTGCCCCTTGGCGTCCGAAAGATGCCCATCCTCCATAATCTGGAGCAGCATGTTCAGCGCTTCGGGATGCGCCTTCTCTACCTCATCGAAGCAGATGACGCTGTACGGTCGGCGGCGCAGATGCTCGGTTAGCTGGCCGGCATCCTCGTAACCGATATAACCCGGGGGAGCGCCCACCAGCCGGGCCACTGAATGCCGCTCTGTAAACTCAGACATATCGAGCTGCAGCAGCGCTTCTTCTGTACCGAACATGAACTCCGCCAGGGCTTTGGCCAGTTCGGTCTTCCCTACACCCGAAGGACCCAGGAACAGGAAGGAGCCGATCGGCCGCTTAGGATCCTGCAGGCCGGCCCGCGAACGACGCACGGCCCGTGCTACCGCCTCAATTGCCTCGTCCTGCCCGACGATCCGCTGGTGCAGCACCGCTTCCATCTGCAGCAGGCGCTCGCCCTCCTCGCCGGCGATGCGAGAGACGGGCACGCCGGTCCAGGTAGCCACAACCTCGGCTATGTCCTCCGGTGTCACCTCCAGCCGCTGATCCATGGCTGGCTCACTGACCCGCAGCTCGTCTATCTCCTGGCGCAGTTCGCGTTCCTGCAGGCGCAACCTGGCGGCTTCCTCGAAGCGCTGGGCGCTGAAGGCTTCCTCTTTCTCCTGCTGCAGCGCCCGCAGGTTGCGCATCGCTTCCTGGAGGGCGTTCTGCTGCGGGCCGCGATACATGCGAACGCGAGAGGCCGCCTCATCAACCAAGTCTATTGCCTTGTCGGGCAGGAAGCGGTCATGGATATAGCGCGCCCCCAAGCGTGCCGCGGCCAGCAGGCTCTCGTCACTGATGGAAAGGCGGTGGTGCTGTTCGTAGCGTTCACGGATGCCACGCAGAATCTCCACCGTCTCATCAACGCTCGGCTCCTCGACCATTACAGGCTGGAAGCGTCTCTCAAGAGCAGCATCGCTCTCGATATGCTTGCGATACTCCTCAAGCGTCGTCGCCCCGATGCATTGTACCTCACCACGAGCCAATGCTGGCTTCAGAATGTTGGCCGCATCCACGCTACTGTTGGCCGCGCCGGCACCAACCAGCATGTGCATCTCGTCAATGAAGAGGATGGATTGCGACTTCTTGACTTCCTCGATGACTTTCTTCAGCCGCTCTTCGAACTGGCCGCGGTACATCGTGCCCGCGACTAGCGAGCCCACGTCAAGCATGATCACGCGGCGGTTAATGAGGCTCTCCGGAATGTCGCCCGACACAAGGCGCTGCGCCAGGCCCTCCACGATGGCCGTCTTGCCAACACCCGGCTCGCCGATCAAGGCAGGGTTATTCTTCGTGCGCCGCGTGAGAATCTGGATAACCCGCTCGATCTCCTTCTGCCGCCCGATGACCGGGTCAAGTGCGCTCTGCTCCGCTTGTGCTGTCAGGTCAATGCCTAGCTGGTCAACCACCGGCGTCTTCGTCTCCCGGCGCAGCCGCACCTCCGGCCTATCATCAGGGGCCATGCTTGCAGAACTCGAACCAGACGCCTGGCTGATTCGGGCACGGATGCGGGAGGGTGATATGCCCATCGAGCGCAGGATATCTACCGCTACCCCCTGGCCTTCGCGCACGAGGCCCAGCAGCAGGTGCTCAGTATCCACCTGCTTCTCGTTCATTCGCCGTGCCTCATCTACAGCTAGCTCAAGTACGCGTTTGCTGCGTGGTGTGAGGGCCAGGTGCACTGTTGGCCGGCTCTCGCCACGACCCACCAACCTCTCCACGGCCTCACGGACGCGTTCCGGCCTCGCTCCGAGTTCAGCCAGAACGGCGTGAGCGGCCCCTTCCTTCTCCCGTGCCAGAGCGACAAGAATGTGCTCGGTGCCGATGTAACTATGGTTCAGGCGCTCAGCTTCCTCTTGTGCCAGCATGAGCACCCTGCGCGCCAGCCTGGTAAAGTAACGCTCAAAATTGTCGGCCATAATCATCCACCTTCGATTACCATTCGCAGTATCCTGCTCCATCCACCGCCGCAGAACCGCGCCCTGTCGCGGCTGCCCAGGCCCCAACTCCCAACCTCGCCCCTGGTAGGACAGCGGGGCCAGATGGCTCCGCCGCCTCTGGCCCCGCTGTCCCTGCGATGCTATTGCGATGTTGAGCTCGATTCGATCCCAACGGCCCCTGGGTGACCGTCCCAGCCAGGCGGGGTTGCAATGCCCTCTGTTTCACCAGCCAGGCCCTGCACCTCGGCCCGGAGCCCAGAGCCGAATGCCCCTCGGGTCACATCCCTGGACTGGTGCTACTCCTCAGCGTTGAAGTCCGCATCCCAGTCGTCCAACTCCTCCGCAAACTGCCAGTCCATGTCCACGTAGTCCGGATCGGTCACGCGCTTCAGGCTCAGGCCGATACGGCGCTTCTCTGGTTCGACACGAATGACACGCAGAGTGACCCGGTCGCCTTCTTTGACGACCTCGTTAGGATGTTTGACACGCCGGTCCGACAGTTCGGAGACATGAATGAGCCCCTCGACGCCATCTTCCAACTGGGCGAAGGCGCCGAAATCGGTGATCTTGGTGACGGTGCCTTCCACCAACTGGCCGACGGTGTAACGATCGGCCACTGTTTCCCATGGCTCGGGCGCCAGGCGCTTGATGCTGAGGCCGATGCGCTTGCGCTCGCTATCAACGCTCAGTACCTGGACCTTGACCTCCTGCCCCACGTGCAGCACCTCGCTGGGGTGTTTCACATGCTGCCAGGCAAGCTCAGAAAGATGGACCAGACCGTCGGCCCCTCCAAGGTCAATGAAGGCGCCGAAGCTGCACAGCGTGCTCACGCGCCCCTCAAGCACCTGGCCGGGCCGCAGCTGATCAATCAGTTCCTCTTTGCGCTGTTTGCGCCATTCCCGGGCCGCTGCCCTCTCGGACAGGATCAGTCGGTTGCGGCGCCGGTCAATCTCAACCACTTTCAGTAGCAGCTTCTCACCGATCAGGTGAGCCCAGCGCTGCTCGGCGGCAGCATCGGCTGCGCTCTGAGCGGCTGACGCTGCTTCGCCCTCGCCCGCCTCCATGCTGGTGCCTGCGACCTCCGCCGCGGCTGCCGCTTCATCGGCCGCTCCGGGTTCGGGCGCCTCAACGTGAGCAGCGCTGATGCGGTGCTCACGGCTTAACTGCGAGGCGGGGACAAAGCCACGGACCCGCCCGAGCCGCACTATCACGCCGCCCTTATTGGCGCCAGCCACAGTGCGCTCGATGGCTTCGCCACTCGCGTATAGTTGCTCTACCTTTCGCCAATCGCGCTCAAGCTGGGCTCGGGACAGGGACAGCAGGACGCGGCCATCACTATCCTCGGGGCGCAGAACGTAGGCAAGAACCTCCTCGCCAACCTTGAGCGAGGCAATGCCAGTCGGCCCGAGGCGCTCGAATTCACGCCCAGACACTACGCCTTCGGACTTCCCGCCGATGTCAACCAGCACTTCGCTGTCGGTCTTGCCGACAATCACGCCCTTGACGAAGTCTCCACGCTTGTAGCGCGGCAACTCCATGGAACCCTCCAGGAGTTCCTCCATCGTGCTGGAAGCGGGCTGCGCCTCCGGCTCGCTGCCTTCACTAGGTGCTGCCTGCTCGCCCGATGTGGGCTCCAGCCCGGCCTCGCCCGTGCTGACTGGGTCGTGGCCAGTGTTGGCTGCGATCACGGCCTCCTGGCCGTCAAGATCGCCCAGATGTTCCTGCTGCATATACCCCTGCCCCTCTTCTCCGACTGCGTCTAGCTCGATTATAGCCGATGCGTGGCAGATAAGCAATCACAAAATGGCCCAAAACCCGTTTTTCCTGAACCGTAATTGGCCCATCTTCGCCGTCCACCGTCGCCAGCCCTAACCCCGCGTAGCCTGGCATCTGGCGAGGCCCTCGCTGCTCTGCTAGAATGCCGAGCACCCCGCGGAGTTGGCGATGGAACAGCCACACAAGATCTTTGTTGACGACTTCGACTTTTACTACGGCTCCACTCAGGCCTTGTACCACATAACCTTCCCCGTTGTCGAACACCAGATTACCGCTCTTATCGGCCCGTCCGGCTGCGGCAAGTCCACCTTGCTCCGCTGCATGAACCGCATGAACGACACCATCCCCGGCGCCCGTGCCCGCGGCCGTCTCCTCCTCGATGGCGAGAACATCTATGCGCCCGGCGTAGACGTGGTCGAGTTGCGCCGGCGCGTCGGCATGGTCTTTCAGCGACCCAACCCTTTCCCGCAGTCTATTTATGACAATGTGGCCTTCGGCCCACGCGTATTGGGGCTGGCACGCGGTAGCGCTCTGGACGACGTTGTGCAACGGAGCCTGCAGGACGCTACCCTCTGGGACGAGGTCAAGGACCATTTGCACCACCCTGCTCTCGAACTCTCCCCTGGCCAGCAACAACGGCTGTGCATCGCGCGCGTCCTCGCCACCCAGTCCGAGGTTATCCTCATGGATGAACCCTGCTCGGCTCTTGACCCGATCGCCACCCTTCGGGTCGAGGAACTGATGCTCCGCCTGAAGAGCAGCTACACCATCGTCATCGTCACCCACAACATGCAGCAAGCAGCACGCGTTTCCGACTGGACGGCCTTGCTCTGGTTGGGCGACCTGGTGGAGTATGGCCCGACCACGCGCGTCTTCACCAACCCCCAGAATAAACTCACCGAAGACTACGTAACCGGGCGAACCGGCTGAATCAGTCGCCTTGGCAGGGCCTTCAGTGCAGTGCGCGCCAACCGAGCCCAGGCGGCTGCAGATGCAGAAGCGGCCTGGCTTTCGTTTCGCCATCCGCCATAGCGCACCCTGATGAACTCCTGCACGATCAGGTGTGCGTCCGCGGCTGCCTCAGGCAGGCTCGAACAGACGCGGCTCCCGTACTCGGCAGGCGTCTCAGACCTCCGGGGCCGCACCCCTAGCAACAGAGCGACTGCCACGAGGTTGGCGAACGCACGCTCAGCCGGCGTCCAGTTTCGCCGCTCCAGCCACACTACCAATGCTGTTGAGGCGAGACCACCCAGAAGGACCGCCAACAGGAGCAGCAGGCGCAACCATGGCCATCGCGCGATCATGGCGCTCAGGCCACCAGGTCTCGCCATGCCCGGCTGCACCTGCGGCTCAACGTCGTGCGTTTGCGGCTGGACCGGCGCGGCAGGCGCCGGATTCACCATTGCGGGCAGGCTTTGTTCGCTCGGCCGCTCTATCAGAGCCTGAGCTGGCGTCGGCTCGAAGTCAATCCAGCCATAGCCGGGGAAATACAGCTGCGGCCAGGCGTGTGCATTGGCGCCAGTGATGATATAGGCGCCAGTCCTGGCGTCATAGGCTGGTGCTGCATATCCTGCCGCCAGTCGCGCCGGGATGCCGACGCTGCGTGCCATCAGGACCATTGCCGAGGCAAAGTAGCTGCAGTAGCCCTGGCGCGAGTCGAAGAGAAAGTAGTCTACGGCATCGCGGCCGGTAGGTGGCGCGCTCACGTTCAGTGTGTAGGACAAGCTGCGCAGGTAGTCCTGAATGGCGACGGCCTTGTCGTACGGGTTGCCTGCGCCGGCGGCAATTCGCCTCGCCAGTTCGCCAACCCGCGCGGGCACACTGGCTGGCACCTCCATGTAGACATGCGGCAACCAGCTCGGGTATTCTTCGCCAGCTTGGCGCAGCATGTCCTCGGTTGCAATGCTCACGGCAGAGGTTACCTCGTAGCTGTCACCGGGGTATAGCGCCCGTCGCGAGGTAGCTGCATAGATGTCCAGAGCAGGAGTGTCCTTGTCCAAACGAAAAGCGACCTGCTCACTCTTCACGGGCAAGCTGTAGGCTCTGGGCAAAGGCACTGCCAGCAAGGCACGTGTGGACACCATGACCGTCACCGTTTGCTGCACCGGCCGCCGCTGAGCAAATGGTTCGACCTGTGGGTAATCGCGTGGCTCGAGCAAGGCAATGCTCGCCGCACTCGACCACCATTGTCGCCCATCGTACAGGTCATAGACCATGCTCTGCATGCGCGACGGCGAAGGCATGCGCACTTCGAAGAGGGGGTCGGCAGGCAGCCGCACGGGGCCTCCCAGGATCAATGAGTCCCCGAACAGGCTGGTCGCTTGGTCGGAATGAGAAGCAGTGGAGAGGGTCGGAAACATCTGCGTCCAGCGTCGCTGCACCTGCCGCCATGGCCCTTCGAAGCGCACCCACAGGCGGGCAGCGCTCTGTTCCAGTGTGAGCGGCGGCAGCAGCCAGGACGCGACGAGCACTGCAAGGACTACGTAGAGCGCGTCAATCAGGAAATCGTCGCCGATGGTGTGATCATGCGGAATGTGGGCCAGGCGCCAATCGCGCATGAGGCCCTGCACCGACACACGAGCCACCAGTAGCAATCCGCAGAAACCGTAGATCACAATGTAGGCAGCGCTCGATTGGGGGGCGTAATAGGTGTTCGCCAGCAAGGCGATGGCTGGCGCCACCACCGCCCACCACACCCGGCCGGCGCGGTAGATCAGCCAGGCACTGTAATAGAACGCCAGCCACAAGGAAAGGCCCAGGAGGAAGGTGAAGGGCAGAAGGTCCTCGCTCGGCTGCCCCTGCCAGGAAGCCAACGCCCAGGCAACCATTCGCTGCAGGACCATGTGCGCTGCCTGGGCGCTGCTGATGCCCGCCAAGACATAATGCCCTGTCGCCAGGATGGTCACCACGACTCCGACCACGAGGGAGCAGAGGTGTAGCAGGAGGGGAGGGAGCTCGGAATGAACCAGAAGTAGAGCCAAAGCCAATGAGCCGCTGACAAGGAGCGGCAGCATAATCAGCCCGGGACCCCAGCCGGCCTCATACAGCGAGAGTGAAACAGCGAGCGCGCACATGCCGAGCAGGACCGGCACTGCTACGCCGGATGCATGGAGCCGGTCCTCTTTCAGCATTCGTCCGGCCTTACGTACGCCTCCGGACCACCAGCCACGGCGCGCACAATCATCGCCCCGCCGGGCCATGTGAAGTAGGCGCTTGTTGTCAACATAAGGTGAATCTAGAGCGTCAGATGGCTGCTGTCAACAAAACGACGCCTCATGCGTCGCGGGGTTCGGCCCGCGGACCCCTTGCCCAGCGCTTCTTGACTGCTATAATCTCACTGGCCGATTTTGGCTTGCCAGCAAGCGGAACTCCAATGAGTTCGTCTGAGAGTGAGCGTGAGGAAACGACGAGCCTCAGTTACTATCCTCATCGTGATTGCCATCTTCGCCATCAGCCCGGCGCTGAGCGGCTGCGCCCGTGCAGCAAACGCCTCTGGTAGTGGAATCGTCCTTGCCGGCTCCACCTCAGTACAGCCTTTCGCCGAGCTGCTGGCCGAGGACTATGCGCGCCGCTTCCCGGATGCGCCGGTAATCAATGTGCAGGGAGGAGGTTCGACTGCCGGCATCGAGGCGGCTCTCAGCCACACGGCCGACCTGGGCATGTCGTCCCGTGACCTCAAAGACAGCGAGAAAGCCCAGGGCCTTATTCCGGTGGCGATCGCTCACGACGCCATTGCCATAGTGGTGCACCCGTCCAACCCTGTGCAAGCGCTAACGTCGGATCAGGTGCGGCGCATATTCGATGGTGAGATCAGCGACTGGAGCCAGGTCGGTGGGCTCAAGGGACGCATCGTCGTCGTCACGCGCGAGGAAGGCTCAGGCACGCGCGGTGCCTTCGAGGAGTTGCTGATGAAGGAATCGCGCATCACCGATGCCGCCTTGAGACAGGACTCAAACGGGGCAGTGCGCGTGATCGTCGGCAGCGACCCGGCGGCGATCGGCTACATGTCGCTCGGCATAGTGGGCAGCATTGTCAAAACCGTCTCGCTCGATGGTGTCATGCCGACACCGCAGACCGCCCTTTCGGGCAGGTATGCTCTGGTTCGCCCTTTCCTGTTCGTGCATGTGGGACAGTCTCGGCCTGAGGTTCAGCGCTTTGTGGACTACGTCCTCTCGCCGCCCGGGCAAGCGGTACTTGCCAACGAGGGACTGATTCCTGTGAACGGGGGCTGAGCTTGCTCAAGGAACGCCTGATTCAGGCGGCGCTCATGGCACTCGCTCTCTCAGCCATAGCCTCGCTGCTCGTCATCACGGTCTTCATCTTGCGCGAAGGACTGCCCGTATTCGCGAGTGTCGGCCTGCTCAAGTTCTTGACCGGCAGGACCTGGGCACCGACGCAGGGCGTGTTCGGCATCCTGCCCATGATCGTTGGTTCGGTCTGGGTCACTGCTGGGGCTCTCCTCGTCGGGGTGCCACTTGGCCTCTCCGTTGCCGTATTCGCGACCGACTACGCTCCGACGGTTATGGCCCAGATCATGCGCCCAGCAATCCAACTTCTTGCCGGCATACCCTCTGTGGTCTATGGCTTCATCGGCCTCAAGATTCTGGTGCCGCTGATTCGCGAACGCCTCGGTGGCCCTGGCCTGAGCGTTCTTGCTGGCGCGATCGTGCTGGGGATCATGATCATGCCCAGTGTCATCGCCATCTCGGAGGACGCCATCCGCGCCGTGCCGCGAGCCTACCGGGACGGCGCGCTGGCCCTTGGGGCCACGCACTGGCAATCCCTCTGGCGGGTCGTCCTGCCTGCGGCGCGTTCGGGCATTGCCGCAAGCGTCGTACTGGGTATGGGCCGCGCCGTTGGCGAGACGATGGCTGTGATCATGGTCGTGGGCAATTCTCTGCGGTTGCCAACCTCAATCCTCGACCCGGCGACAACGCTTACCAGCAACATCGGCCTGGAGATGGGCTACGCCAGCGGCGCGCACCGCCAGGCCCTGTTTGCCACAGGCATAGTGCTCTTCTTCTTCATCATGCTACTCAATGGCGCCGTGACCGCTTTCCGCAGGCGACCTGACCGTGCTTAGGCGTTGGGGCATCGGGCCGAAACAGACTGGCAAGATCGCCGCTGCCATCGTGTGGATGGCAGCCATCCTGACTTTGCTGCTGCTGGCCTTTATCCTGGTCTACGTACTCTGGAATGGCCTGCCACAGCTTTCGCTATCGTTCCTCTTCGGCAACCCGACGAATATGGGCCGCAGTGGTGGCATATGGCCGATGATAGTGAGCACCGCGTTTCTCTCCGTGCTCTCGGTGCTCATTGCCACCCCCGTCGGCGTCGCTACAGCCATCTATCTCACCGAATACACACGCGAAGGCAGGTTGACGCGCATTATCCGCTTCGGCACGGAGGCCCTGGCGGGCATACCCTCTATCATCTTCGGGCTCTTCGGGTTCGTCTTCTTCGTGATCTATCTCGGCCTCGGCTGGTCCGTGCTATCCGGAGCACTCACGCTCTCGATCATGATCCTGCCCACCATCGTCCGCACTGCCGAAGAGGCCATCCTGACCGTGCCTCGTCCCTACCGGGAAGTCAGCTTCTCGCTTGGCGCCACGCGCTGGCAAGTCGTCACCACGGTCGTGCTGCCCGGAGCGTTGCCTGGCATCGTCACTGGCATTATCCTCGGCCTGGGCAGGACGGTAGGCGAGACCGCCGCCGTCATCCTCACGGCCGGATCTGCCCTTCATATGCCGCACAGCCTGTTCTCTCCAGCACGCACGATGGCCGTGCATTTCTACATCCTCGCCCGCGAAGGCATCTCCGATGCCAACGCCTGGGGCACGGGCGCGGTCCTGCTCATCTCGATCCTGCTAATAAACGTGCTCATCAACCAGGCCGTGCAGCGCCTGGCCAGCCGTAGGATGGTTCGTTAGGTGCCATCTCCAGCCAAGATCGAGGTCCGGGGGCTCAGCTACTACTACGGGGCGACGAAGGCGCTCAGTGACGTCAGCCTGAGTATTCCGGCAAAGGCCATCACGGCCCTGTTCGGCCCGGCCGGCGGCGGCAAGACCACGCTTCTGCGCCTTTTCAACCGCCTCAATGATCTCCTTGCCGGCACCAGGCGCCAGGGCGACATTCTCCTGGACGGCGAAAGCATCTTTGCACCCGGACTGGACGTGACCAGCCTGCGCCGGCGCGTAGGTATGGTCTTCGCTCTGCCGTTGCCTCTGCCCCTCAGCATCCGCGATAACGTCAGCTATGGGCCACGCCTTGCCGGCCAGCACAACCATCACCGGCTTGATGAAGTGGTGGAGAAAGCGCTCAGGGACGCGGCCATCTGGGATGAGGTCAAAGACAGGCTGGACGCCCCGGCGCTGTCGCTCTCAGGCGGCCAGCAGCAGCGCCTGTGCATCGCACGCGTGCTTGCCCTGCAACCTGAGGTCATCCTTCTCGACGAACCGACCTCTGGCCTTGACCCTATCTCGACAGCCCGGATCGAGGAATCGCTGCAGGCCCTGAAACGGGACTACACCATCGTCATCGTGCCCCATAGCGTGCAGCAAGCCGCACGCGTGGCCGATGAGGCGGCTTTCATGCTCATGGGCGAATTGGTGGAGCATGGCCCCGGGGCTCAGTTGTTTACCAAGCCGAAGGATGAGCGGACCGAGAACTATCTCATGGGTCGCTTTGGCTAGCCATGCGATAGGCTCGCCAGCCCGGCCACCACGAGGCCTGGCGCAACCGATGGCGAGGCGGGCCAAAGTGAATCAGGCGGGCAGAACGGCCGGGTTGGCGCCTTCCTCAGCGGGTTCCACCGGTGAAAAGCGGACGCCCGTTCGCAGGGACGGCGGCTGTCCCGCCGGATATCTCAACCACCTCTCACGAAACGCCGCCAATCAACGGGCCAGCAGCCTGACGAGCAACTCCTCGACAAGCTTCGGGTTGGCTTGCCCCCTGGTAACACGCATCACTTGCCCGACAAGGAACTTGAGTGCCTGAGCTTTGCCCGACGCGTAGTCCTGCACGGCGCGAGGATTGGCCTCAATGACCTGCCGGATTGCACCCTCGAGCGCCGCCGAGTCGCTGATCTGCCGCAAGCCTTGCTCGGCAACGATCTCGCTTGGTTGGCGGCCGGTGCTGAACATGGTCTCGAGAATCTGCCTGCCCGTGGTCGAGTTGACGTCTCCGCGTTCGACCAGGCGCACCAGTTCGGCAAGGGCCGCAGGCTGAACCGGGGCATTCTCAAGGCCTGCACCGCTTGCCTTCAGAAGGGCGAAGAGTGGGCCAGTGACCCAGTTGGCCAAGGGCTTGGCCAGTTCATCGCCAGCAGCGGTCACCGCCGCCTCGTAGTAATCGGCCACACTGCGCTCTTCCGTCAGCAGATCAGCGTCGTACTCGGACAGGCCATATTGGGCCATCAGGCGCTGCCGCCGCTCATCCGGCAGCTCTGGCAACTGCGCCCTAATGGCCTCGACCCACTGGCGGTCAAGGCGCAGGGGAGGCAAGTCGGGCTCAGGGAAGTAGCGATAGTCGTGTGCCTCCTCTTTGCTGCGTTGCACCACAGTGACGCCATGTGCCTCGTCCCAGCCCATCGTCACCTGTTCAACGGTACCTCGTTGCTCCAGCACGGCGGTCTGCCGTGCGATTTCATAGTCCAGCGCCTGGCGTACGGCGCGGAAGCTGTTCAGGTTCTTGACCTCGACATGGGCTTGAGGTAGGAGCGAGGATCCAGCCTCTCGCACTGAGACGTTGGCCTCGCAGCGCATCGCCCCCTCTTCCAGGTTGCCAGTGCTGACTCCCAGATAACGCAAAATGCTGCGCAACTTGGCCAGGAATAACCGCGCTTCTTCGGCGGAACGCAGGTCCGGCTCCGTCACCACCTCAAGCAAAGGCACACCCGAACGGTTGAAGTCTATGAGGCTGACTGAACCGCTGTGGGTCAGCTTGGCTACGTCCTCCTCGAGGTGAGCACGGCGTATGCCGATTCGCCTGCGCTGCCCGGCGACGTAGATGTCGAGATAGCCATCGCGGCTCAGCGGAAGGTCATATTGCGATATCTGGTAGCCCTTCGGCAGGTCGGGGTAGGGGTAGTTCTTGCGGTCCCACTTGCTGAATTCAGGCACGTGGCAATGCAGCGCCAGGCCAGTCATGAGCGCCAACTCCACTGCTCGGCCATTGATTACAGGCAGGGCTCCGGGCAAGCCGAGGCATACCGGGCAGGTGTGCGTGTTGGGCTTGTCCGAAGCGTAGTCCGCAGAGCAGCCGCAGAACATCTTAGACGCGGTCAGCAACTGGATGTGAACTTCCATCCCGATCACGGGCTCGTACATCTACACCTCCGGCGAGGATCGGCTGTGCCCTGGCGAACCGCGCCAGGAGACAGTCAGGTGCGCGGCCCTTACGGCACTGCGACCCCTCCTGAAGACATACAAGACACTGAGGCCGCGCTGGCCGCTCGAGGCACAAGCGGCATTATTGCACGCATTGAGTGAAGCGCCAATCCCGCCAGCTTGGTCGGCGGCGAGGGCGGAGTGTCGCTCCGCCCTCGCCGGTGCGCACTAAACTTGCGAAGGCGGGGGCGAGGATGGCGTGTGGTTCGCCTCAAGCTTGCGCCGCTGCCCTCGTCGCACCAGGAAGCGGACAAGCGCGTAGAGCACGACCAGCGGCAGGGCCAGGATGACAAGCAGGGGCACAATGTAGAGGGCTACCCAGATCACTGCGTCAACGATGGCCTGTCCAGTGCCCGTGAGTGCCCGCAGGGCCGACTTGGCGGTGCGGAGAGGCTGCCAACCTTCCACAACCACCTGCACTTCAGCTTGAGGTGGCAGCAAAGTGAGGTTGATGGTGGACATGGCAACCATGCGGCTCAGGTACGCCTTCCGGCCCTCCAGCTGTTCAATCTGGGTCTGCACATTGGTCAGCTCTCGGTAGACATCGAGCACATCGGAAGCCTTCTGCGTACGCTCGCGGACATCCTTGAGCAGAGCCAGAAGCTGCTCCTCAGTGGCTCGGAGGGCCTTCAGCCGTGCCTCAATGTCGTAGTACTCCTGGCTGACATCCTCGCCGGTGATATTGGCACTGATCACTTTGGTGGCGAATGTGCCAAGCTTCTGCAGCACCTCGTCGAACTTCTCCGCCGGCACGCGGATGGTCATAGTCGCCTGCGTCGTCTCGCCTTCCGACCATTGGTTCGAGTTGACGACGTAACCGCCATACTGCTCCGCCAGCGCCCCTACCTGGTTCACCGACTGGGCCACATCCTTCACCCGGAGCGTGACGTTGCCGGTACGGACAACCATGCGGCCAGGCTGCACTTGAGAAGTAGCGACCGCTTGAGATGCAACCTCTCCCTCGCCCGCTGGCGCCGCCGTGGCAGCAGGCGCGATGGTAGGTGCCGCTGCCGGCGCAAGCCCGCTGCCGGGCGCGGCGGGAGCAATCTGCTTACCGGCCTCGCCCTGGGCCGGTGATTCGAGCGCACTCCTGGTACCGGTGGCTTGAGCACCACAACTCGCCAACATGGTTGCCACCAGGAGCAGGGTCAACAGGATCGTAGCCGCCTTGCGTATCCCCATTCGTTTCCCTCCAAGCGTGACGCTGTCCCTCTACTGCACTGCGCTATCTTTCAGACGTCAGGTGCTCCGCATAGGTTCCGAGAGAAACAGGCCCCGCCGCTCGGTCGAGTGTTTGCGGAGCCGTGCCATTGCTGCCTAGAATAGCGCCTGATCTTCACGGGGGCATCGGTGCAGACGCAAGTCATCATCCCCACCTACAACGAGCGCGAGAACATCGCCGCCCTTGTCACCACGCTCATTGCCTTGCCAATGCCGCTTGGCGTTATCGTCGTAGACGATAACTCTCCCGACGGCACTGGTCAGCTCGTAGATAGTCTTGCCGCTGAGCACAACCAGGTCACGGCGATTCACCGTCCCGGGAAACTGGGGCTGGGCACGGCCCACATCGCCGGCATGAAGCGCGCCCTGGAACTGGGCGCCGATTATGTATTAACGATGGACGCGGACTTCTCCCATCACCCCCGCTTCATTCCGGCTATGGTCGCCAGGATGGACTCTTGCGACCTCTGCATCGGCTCCCGCTATGTGCCCGGGGGCGGCACAATCGCCTGCACCGCGCCGCGCAAGGCGCTCAGCTACGGCGCCAATGCTTTCGCACGCCTGGCGCTCGGCCTGCAGGCCCACGACTGTACAGCCGGCTTTCGCTGCTACCGCCGCCAGATTCTCGAGCAGGTGCCACTGGATCGCATTTTCTCCAACGGCTATTCCTTCCTGATCGAGATGCTGTATCTGTGCCAGAAAGCAGGGGCACGCGTGGCGGAAATCCCGATCATCTTCGAGAACCGCAGGCTGGGGCAGTCGAAGATATCGCGGCGCGAGATTGCGAGCGCCATGTACACCGTTCTCCGGCTCGCCCCAAGCCGCTTCTTCGCCAGATAAGTCCGCCGCAGGGCTCGCCGCGAGGCGCGGTCCGGCTCAGACCTGCGCCTTGCTACGAATAGCTTCCTGAGCCATGGAGATGAACTCGCTCAGCTGCATGGCGCCCAGGTCTCGGCCATTGCGCAGGCGCACTGCCACTGAACCGGCCTCCATTTCGCGGTCACCTACCACCAGCATGTATGGCACCTTCTGCATCTGAGCGCGGCGGATCTTGGCATTCATCCGTTCGGGTGAGTCGTCCAGGTCCACCCGCAGGCTCCGGGCGCGCAAGCTCTCAGCCAGTTGGGCGGCGTAGGCGACGTGCCGGTCCGCGATCGGGATCAGCGATGCCTGCACGGGGGCCAGCCACACCGGGAAGGCACCAGCGTAGTGTTCGATCAAGCCACCGACGAAGCGCTCCATCGAGCCGAGGACCGTTCGGTGCACCATGATCACTCTGTGTTCGACGCCGTCAGCGCCGACGTAGGTGATGTTGAAGCGTTCCGGCTCGTTAAGGTCCACCTGGCACGTCGGCCCCTGCCACTCCCGTCCGACGGCATCAAAGAGCTTGATGTCTATCTTGGGCGCGTAAAACACGCCGCCGCCCTCATCCACTTCGTATGGCTCACCTCGCTGCTCAAGCACCTCGCGCAGAGCGCCGGTGGCGAATTCCCATTGCTCATCGGTGCCCAGTGACTTCTCCGGACGGGTGGCCAGGTAAGCCTTGTACGTGTAGCCAAATGTCTGCATCATGAACGTTGTCAGGTCCAGGACCTGGTTGACCTCAGCGACAAGCTGATCCGGCCGGCAGAAGATGTGCGAGTCATCCTGGGTGAATCCACGCACCCGAAGCATGCCATGCAGAGTGCCGCTGCGCTCGTAGCGATAGACCGTTCCCAATTCGGCATAGCGAATGGGCAACTCCCTATAGGAACGGGTGCGGGACTGGAAGATGCGCACGTGCCCCGGGCAGTTCATCGGTTTCACCCGGTACGGCTGGCCATCAATATCCATCGGCGAGTACATGTTTTCCGCGTACGTGGCCAGGTGCCCGCTGATCTCGTATATGCGCTCGCTGGCGATATGCGGGGTGAACACCAATTGGTAACCACGCTTCAGATGCTCGGCCCGCCAAAAATCCTCGATCTGGTGCCGGATGATGCCACCGTTCGGGTGCCAGAGGATCAGTCCGGCACCGATGTCAGGGTCGGTAGAGAAGATGTCGAGTTCCTTACCCAGGCGACGATGGTCGCGGCGCTCAATCTCGGCCAGCCGCTCCAGGTAGGCGTCCAGTTCCGCCTTGCTGCTCCAGGCAGTACCGTAGATTCGCTGCAGCATCGGCCGCTTCTCGTCGCCACGCCAGTAGGCGCCAGCGATTGAGACCAGCTTGAAGGCGTCTGGGTTTATCTCGTCGCTCGATTCAACGTGTGGCCCACGGCAGAGGTCGGTGAAATCACCCTGCCTGTAAACGGTGATCGCCTCGCCCTCGGGCAACTCGGCAAGCAACTCGAGTTTGTAGGGCTGATCGGCGAAAAGCCGCTCGGCCTCTTCACGACTCACTTCGCGACGTTCGAAACGCCTGCCACGCCTTATGTTCTCAACCATGCGGCGCTGGATCTCCTCCAGGTCCTCCGGCGTCAGGCTGCGAGGCAGCTCGAAGTCGTAGTAGAAACCGGTGTCAATGGCCGGGCCGATCCCCAGTTTCGCCCCGGGGAACAGTTCAAGCACAGCTTCCGCCAGAATATGCGCCAGGGAATGGCGGATCACGTCCAGACTCTCCGCAGGCATCACGCACCTCCATACCAAAACGAAACTCCCGTCCAAATGGGACGGGAGTCTGCACTCACGTGGTTCCACCCAACTTCGGCCAGGTACCCTCCGAATAGCAGAAGCAAACCTGGCTCTCGTGGGACCGATAACGGAGTCACCGTCGCGCCATACTCGGCAGCCAAATCCGGCTCGCCTTTCAGGCACGCACTCACGGGTGGTTTTCGCCCGTCCGGCTTGGGAAGGGCTTTCAGTCTGGGGCCCCTCCTCCCTGCCAAGCCACCGATGGGCTACTCGTCCCGCTCTGCGCTTTCGCTAATTCGGTTGAGTGGGCGGTAGAGGACTTGAACCTCTGACCTCCACGATGTCAACGTGGCGCTCTAGCCAACTGAGCTAACCGCCCTAATGCTTGCCATTATACGGGCGGCTTCCGAAGCCGTCAAATGCATTGCCAGCTGGGCCACCAACGCACGGCACTTACTCCCCACCCATGTTGGCTCAGCAGGCTCTCGACACCTGCCCAACGTTGCCGCAAGACGCGGCCACCGGCCGAGCCAGCGGCCAGTTCTCGCCAGCCGAGATTCCTCAGCCCCTGCTTGACAAGTTGAGCCAACAGTGCTATATTTGGCACTCGATGTTTGAGAGTGCTAATCGCGCCATGGATACCAATAGCCAGAGGCCAAGTGCGCCGCCTGAATTGACCGCGCGCCAGCGTCTGATCCTGGAGCTCGTCGTGCGCGAGTACACGGAGGCTGCCTCGCCAGTCGGGTCGAGGAACCTGGTGGCCAACTACGCGCTGGACGTCAGCCCGGCCACCATACGCAGCGAACTGGCGCGCCTGGAAGAGATGGGCTATCTGACGCACCCGCACACGTCGGCCGGGCGCGTTCCCACTGAGCTTGGCTACCGCTACTTCGTGGAGAACCTGATGTACGAGCGGGAACTGCCAGCTTGGGAGCGTACCCGCATCCGGCACCAGTTTCACCAGTTGGGCCTGGAATTGGATCAGTGGCTCCAGCTCTCAGCTGCGGTGCTGGCCGACACCGTGCGCAACGCCGCCCTGGTCACCGTGCCCAAAGCCGCCGAGGTGAGGTTCAAGCACCTTGAGCTCATCGGCACCTACGACACGGCCGTGCTCTTGGTTCTTGTGCTGCAGGATGGGACGGTACGGCAACGCGGCCTGCACACCTCACAGGCGATGCCGCAGCAGGACTTGAGCAACGTCTCCGCCAGGCTGTCGCGCGTCTGCCTTGGTCTGACGGCAGGTGAGATAGCAGCTTTGAACGAGGACTTCAGTCAGCTCGAACGAGACGTGCTGACTTTGGTCGTCGCCGCCATGGGCGAACTGGAGCGGTCCCACACGGTGCAGTCGTACCGCGAGGGCCTGGTGCATCTCCTTGCCCAGCCCGAGTTCAGGAACCGGGAAAGCTTCAGCCAGGTGCTCAGCTTTCTCGATAGCGACTGGCTGGCGGTCAAGGTCCTGCCGCGGGTGTTTGCCGCCAACGGCGTCAGCGTCATCATTGGCGGCCATGACTGGCTGGAGATGGGCGACTACGGCCTTGTGCTCACCAAGTACGGCAGCCGTAGCGATGTCATGGGGGCTCTGGGCGTCCTGGGACCGATGCGGATGCAATATGAACGGGTCATACCCGCGGTCCGGTACATGGCCAGCCTTCTGAACGGGCTCATACTGAGCTTGTTCGGGCCCGGTGGCCAGCAGAAAGGCGAGGACCAGCTATGTGATCCCGGCACGTTACGGGAGGTGGGAGATAGTGAGCGTTAGCGAAACACCGGAACGCCAGCAACCTGGTAATATAGGTGAAGGCGCCGCGCCCCCTGAGGGGGTCGCGGAGACGCCCCCAGCGCAGACCGAAATGGAGCGCCGCCTTGCTGAGGCAGAAAGCAAGGCCAAGGAGTATCTCGACGGCTGGCAGCGTGAGAGAGCCAGTTTCGCCAATTACCGTAAGCGGATCGAGTCCGAACGGGAGTCGCTCAGCGAGGCCGCTTACGCAGAGGTCATCTGCCAGTTTCTGCCCATACTCGATGACCTGGAGCGGGCTGTCTCTCAGGTGCCCGAGGCGGACAGGGGGCAGCCCTGGGTCGAGGGTGTGGCCATGGTAGTGCGTAAGTTCGAGCAGACTCTGCGTAACCTGGGCGTGGAGCCGATCCCCACGGAAGGCAGCAAGTTTGACCCTGCTCTCCACGAGGCACTCACACACGAGGCCGCCGAAGGATACAGCGAGGGCGACATCCTGGGCGAAGTGGCGCGGGGCTTCAAACTCGGAGACCGCGTGCTGCGCTGCAGTCGAGTGCGGGTGGCCAAGGGCAAGCAGAGCGACTCGCAATGAGCACTAGGGTTTTCACATTCTCTATACAGCAGCAACCTCCAAGGAGAGGGTAAAATGGGTAGAATCATCGGAATAGACTTAGGAACCACCAACTCAGTTTGTGCAGTCATGGAAGGCGGCGAGCCCACAGTTGTGCCGAGTGCCGAGGGCTCGCGGCTGTTTCCATCGGTCGTCGCCGTGAACCCGAAGACGGGCGAGCGTATCGTCGGGCAAGCGGCGCGGCGTCAGGCCGTCACCAACCCTGAGAATACGATTTTCTCGATCAAGCGCTTTATGGGTCGCAAGTTTAACGACCCTGCCGTCCAAGAGGCGATGAAGCGCCTGCCCTACAAGGTCGTCGAAGCGCCTAACGGCGACGTGCGAGTCATCATGGGTGGCAAGGAATACTCGCCGCCCGAGATCTCGGCCATGATCCTGCAGAAGATCAAGCAAGACGCTGAGGCCTATCTGGGCGAGACGATCACTCAGGCGGTGATAACTGTGCCTGCCTACTTCGACGAGACTCAGCGGCAGGCCACCAAGGATGCCGGGCGGATCGCTGGCCTGGAGGTCCTGCGCATCCTGAACGAGCCCACCGCTTCCGCGCTCGCCTACGGCCTTGACAAAAAGAAGGACGAGCGAATCGCCGTTTATGATTTCGGCGGTGGCACGTTCGACATCTCGATTCTCGACGTCGGCGAGGGCGTGTTCGAGGTCAAAGCCACGAACGGTGACACCTTCTTGGGCGGCGACGATTTCGATCAGCGTATCATAGACTGGCTGGCCGATGAGTTCCGCAAGCAAGAGGGGATTGACCTTCGCCAGGACAGGCTGGCTCTCCAGCGCCTGAAGGAAGCCGCCGAGAAGGCCAAGATCGAGCTGTCGTCGGTCCTGCAGACGGAAATCAATCTGCCGTTCATCACCGCCGACGCCACCGGGCCCAAGCACCTCCAGATGACACTGACGCGTGCCAAGCTGGAGTCTCTGGTCGCTGATCTCATCCAGCGCAGCCTGCCTCCATGCGAGCGGGCGCTCAAGGATGCTGGCTACTCCACTGCCCAGATCAATGAAGTGGTGCTCGTGGGTGGTCAAACGCGTATGCCGGCGATGCAGGAGGCGGTGCGCAAGTTCTTCGGCCGTGAGCCGCACAAGGGCGTGAACCCGGACGAGGTGGTTGCCATCGGGGCTGCCATCCAGGCAGGCGTGCTGGGCGGCGAGGTCAAGGACGTGCTCTTGCTCGATGTCACGCCTCTCACGTTGAGCATAGAGACGCTTGGCGGCGTGGCGACGCCAATCATCGAGCGCAACACCACCATTCCCGTGCGCAAGAGCCAGGTGTTCAGCACCGCCACCGATGGCCAGACGCAGGTCGAGATCCACGTGGTCCAGGGCGAGCGGCCGATGGCGGCCGACAACAAGACTCTGGGCCGCTTCACGCTCGATGGCATCCCGCCCGCGCCGCGCGGCGTTCCGCAGATCGAGGTGAGCTTCGACATTGACGCTGACGGCATACTGCACGTCTCGGCGAAGGACAAGGCTACCGGTCGCGAGCAGAAGATCACAATCAAGCCCTCCAGCGGCCTGAGCAAGCAAGAGATCGAGCGCATGGTCAGTGAAGCGCGCAGCCATGAGGCCGAGGATAAGCGGCGTAAGGAGGAAGCCGAGGCTCGCAACATGGCCGACTCCATGGTCTACTCCGCCGAGAAGAGCCTGCGGGACTTGGGCGCCAAGGTGCCCGGCGAGGTGCGCTCCGAGGTTGAGTCCAAGATCGCCACTGTGCGCTCCGCTCTGCAGGGTGGTAACATAGACGCTATCCGCAATGCCACTCGCGAACTGTCGGAGTCGGTGCAGAAGATCGGCGCCACGATGTACGAGCAACAGGGCCAACCTCAGGGCGGGCCCCAGTCAGGGAGTTCGTCCAGCAGCTCCGGCAGTGGCGGCGACGAGGACGTTGTGGAAGGCGATTTCACTCAAGCCTAACGGGGAGCGTTGAACAGGAGGCGGGGCATCCCCTGCCCCGCCTCTTTCTCATGCTATGCCAGAGCGCAGAGATTACTACGAGGTGCTAGGCATCTCGCGCGAAGCCAGCGCCGACGAAATCCGCAATGCCTACCGACGCTTGGCAAGACAATACCATCCGGACGTCAACAAGGCGCCCGATGCTGCCGAGCGCTTCAAAGAGATCAACGAAGCCTATCAGGTGCTCGGCGATGAACAGCGCCGCCAGAACTATGACCGCTTTGGCCACGCTGGCGCACCCGACATGGCCGGCTTCGAGGGCTTCGCAGGCTTCGGTGGCCTGGGGGACATCTTCGAAGATCTCTTCGGAATGGGCATGTCGGGCCGGTCGCGCTCAGCTTTCGCTCCGCAACGCGGGGCCGACCTCCAGGCGCACTTGCGCATCAGTTTCCGCGAAGCCGTTTTTGGAGCCACACGAGAGATCGAGGTATCGCGCCTCGAGCCATGCGACCGCTGTAACGGATCCGGGGCCGAGCCAGGTACCAGCCCAACCCGCTGCCCGACGTGCGGTGGCTCTGGCGAGGTGCGTCGGGTGCAACAGACGATCCTCGGCTCCTTCGTCAACGTATCAACCTGCCCCAACTGCGGCGGCCGTGGCGAGGTAATCGGCACCCGCTGTACCAAGTGCGGTGGCGAAGGCAAGGTCCGCACCACCCGCAAGTTGGAAGTGCACATCCCGGCTGGGGTGGATTCGGGCACGCGCATCCGCCTCTCTGGAGAGGGGGACAGCGGCACTCACGGTGGCCCCGCGGGCAACCTCTACGTTCTTCTCGAGGTAGAAGACGACCCGCTGTTCCAGCGGCGCGATGACGACATCATTCTGGAGCAGCGAATCAACATCGCCCAGGCGGCCTTGGGCGCCACCATCAATGTACCCACCCTTGAAGGTGAGGAGCAGATCAAGATCGCGCCGGGCACGCAGAGCGGCCGCACTTTCAGGCTACGCGGCAAGGGCGTGCCTCATCTGCAGCGCGGTGGCCGCGGCGACCAGATAGTGGTCATTCGTGTCGTGACTCCCACCAACCTCAATGCCAAACAGCGTCGCCTGCTTGAGGAGTTCGCCACGTCCCTGGACGATGGCAACATGGCGGCTGACGAACCCAGCTTCATCGAGCGCATGAAAGGTGTGCTCGGCCTCTAGCCGAGCCCCTGAGGACGGCGTCAACATGGACTGGACCGAGATCAGCGTCCCTGTAAATGCTGAGACGGCCGAGCCGGTTTCGGCTCTCCTATCCCGGTTCGGTTCAGTCGCCATCGAAGAGGTGCGCGCCACTCCCACCAGTGGTGATAGTACCCCACCTGTCACCACCGTGCGTTGCTACCTCCTGGCTGCTGAGGCAAAACGGCACCAGCGCGAAATCGAGAGTAGCCTCTGGCACCTCTCACAGATCATGCCAATTGGTCAGCCCAGCTTCCGCTCACTCACGGAGAGGGATTGGACTGAGGCCTGGAAAGAGTATTACCCCGTCCTGCATGTCGGCCGGCGCATCGTGATTGTGCCGACCTGGCGGCAGTACCAGCCTCAGCCTGAGGAGATCACCATCAGCATGAACCCGGGCATGGCTTTCGGCACGGGGCTACACCCGAGTACCCAGCTGTGCCTGGCGGCGCTTGAGGAGCAACTGCAGCCAGGCAGCACCGTTCTCGACGTCGGCACTGGGACAGGCATTCTCTCTATTGCCGCGGTCAAGCTAGGCGCCAGCCATGCCCTGGCGCTCGACATAGACCCGGCCAGCGTCCAGGCGGCAAGCGAGAACGCCGCCCTGAACCAGGTTAGCGACAAGGTGAAGGTCGAACGCGGTTCCGTGATCGCGTCGGAGGATCACCGAGGTAGTCCTGCCCCGGTGATCAGTACCGGCGGCTTCGACCTGACAGTCGCGAACATAATCGCCGAGGTCATCGCGGCGATGGCAGACGCCCTCTGCCGCCTTACAAGGCCTGGCGGCACCATCATCACCGCCGGGATAATCCAGGAGCGCGAGCATTTGGTGACGGAGGCTTTCGCCGCCAACGCCACCCTTGTCGAGCGCAAGGTCGAGGGAGACTGGGTCTGCCTCTGCTACCGTAACCAGCCAGGAACGTGAGCAGACATCGCTTCTTCGTGGAGCCCGGAGCGCTATCGCGCTCGACCATCTGCCTGCGCGGCGATCTTGCCCACCGCCTCGGCCATGTGTTGCGTCTCGCGCCCGGCGACCTTATCTATCTGTTGGATGGCAGCGGGTGCGAAGTGACTGCCGAGGTCACCGAACTACAGCCCAGCCTCGTGTTGGCACGCCCCCTCGGGACGAGTTTTCCCGAGACCGAACCGCATACCGCCGTAACCCTCTGTCCTGCCCTGCTGCCAACCGAACGCTTCGAGTGGGTGCTCGAGAAAGGGACCGAACTTGGCGTCAGCCGCTTCTTGCCCCTCGTAGCGGAGCGCAACACGGCACTGCCGTCCCGCGACAAGCGCGCCAATGAGCGCAAGAGGGAACGCTGGCAGGCCATCGTGCGTGCGGCCGCCGAACAAAGCCACCGCACCCGCTTGCCCGTTGTCGAGGCTCCTGTCACGCTCGCCGCTGCGCTGGAATCAGCCGCCACGCCGGTGATTATGGCGTGGGAAAGCTCAACTGAATCCGTAGCCCGTGCATTGGCGCCGCTCGGCGGCAGCACTGATTCTGTCACTCTGATCGTCGGTCCAGAGGGAGGCTTCACGGATCAAGAGGCGGCAATGGCCGAACGGCGTGGGGTGAGTTTGGTGTCTCTTGGGCCGCGCGTCCTGCGTGCCGAAACTGCCGCTATCGCCCTGGCGACGCTCGTCCTCTACGCTTGCGGTGATCTCGAATCGGCCGCCCCGGCGAGCCCCCGCTAGCAAACCTCGGCCCTTACGCTCGGTGAATCAGGCGCTGCAGCACCGCCTGGCGCATCACCTCCCGCGGCGCCGGCCGGCCAGTCCAGAGTTCGAACTGGCGCGCTCCCTGGTTGACGAAATGCCCCAGTCCTGAGATCGTCAGGCACCCTGCCTGTTCGGCTTCGCGCAGCAGGCGCGTCTGCAATGGGTTATAAACCGCGTCATAGACGATCAGGCCAGGCCGGAGCATCTCATACGGCACGACCGACTCGCCGACATTAGGGCTCATGCCGACGCTTGTTGTCTGCAGCAGCAAGTCCGGCTTCAGATCGGCGAGACGGTCCAGTGGCACCGCCTCAGCCCCGACCTCAGCGGCGAGTTGTTGAGCCCGCTCGAAGCTGCGGTTGGCGATGGTGAGCCTCGCACCAGCATCCGTCAGTCCGAAGGCCAGTGCCCTGCCGAGCCCCCCAGCGCCAATCAGGAGCGCATTCATGCCATCGAGCGATACGCCAGCAGGCAAGGTTTCCTCTATGCTTCGCAGCGCGCCGGCGACATCCGTGTTATAGCCGCAGAGCCTGCCATCGCGCACCACAACAGTGTTGACAGCACCAATCCGCTGAGCAAGTGGCTCGACCTCGTCCAGAACTGCCAGCACCGCCTGCTTGTGTGGGATTGTGACACTGAAGCCCCTGAAGCCAAGCGGAACGAAGCTCTGAATGAATGATCTCGGCTCTTCGACGAGGAGCGGCAGGTAGACGGCGTCGAGCCCGATTTCGCGAAAAGCAGCGTTGTGCATCGCCGGGCTGAGGGAGTGGCCGACTGGGTTGGCAATCACGCCGTAGAGCGCCGTGTCGGGCCCGATGTCGTGTACACGGTACATCTCCAGCATGTCGCGCAACTCGGGCTGCCCAGGAGCAGCCGCCTGGCCACCATTGGGCGCAGTGAAAGTGAGGTGGCCGCCGAACCGGCCCTGCAAAACGCGGCTGAGCAGGCCAGCTTCACCCATCGCCAGAGCGATGGTAGGCACATCCGCTTGCCGCAGGAGAGAGAACAGCCGAAGGTTGTCCTCGATACGGCGTGCCGAGACTGCGATCTTGACGACGTCAGCGCCTGTCGCCACTAGCGCCCGGTGCACAGCCGGTAGGTCCTCCGGCATACCGTTGAAGTCGTGATAGGAGGCCACCACCTGCGCGGAACCATAGCCACGCAACAGGGGCACGATGTCCGGTTCGGCATCCACGTACTCCGCGCCCAGTTCCATCGCCCGCCTCAACAGAGCCAGGCGTTCCTCCTTCGAGCCCTTGTATCCCCCGCCAGCATGCACGGGTCGGCAGGTCACCATGACAGGCAGAGGCCTGCCGACCAGGAGTGCATCAACGTCCGGCTTGGACATGAGATCCAGCCGCAACTCCACCAGGTCGGCACCATCTTTCGCGGCCTGCTGCATGATGGCGATGGCGCCAGCGGTGTCGCTGGCGACTATGGATACGCAGATAAGCACTCGCCTCACATTCATCCCCTCTTGCGGGCATGCAACTGCCTCACCGACATAATAGCCCACCGTCGGCAGCCAGCAAACGCGTGCCGTTGGCCCCTTCGGGCTGGCGAACGCTGGAGTGGCTTTGACGCTGGCGGCCGCCCGGTAGTATGCTGGTGTTCGTGCTTTCCAGAGGAGGGGCTTAGTGCCAAATGTCCGAAGCAGGCGGCGCGCGCTTCCGCGTGTGGCGGCCCACGACCGCGAGGCCGCGGACCATTACCTGGCCAGGACGCTGTTGACTGTCGAAGGTCGTCTGCAGCGGCTATACACCCGCCGCCAGATGAGCGACGAGACCCGGCGCATCGCCAGTGTGTTTGCCGGCACCGATCCGCAGGTGCCACTGTGGGATGATTACCTGCAGGTCGCCTATCTAGAGAACGCACGCGACGGCCTGCTCTCTGCCCTGAGAGACCTGCAGCAGCGACATCGGAGGCAGTCTTGACCACGCGCGAGTTCCTCAAAGCGATCTGTGAAGCAACCGGCGTATCGGGTTACGAGCAGGGTGTGCGCGCCATCGTCTCCACGGAGTTCTCGTCCCTCTGCGATGAGACCCACGTGGACCCCATGGGCAACCTCTGGGGCGTCAAGCGAGGCAGCCTGGGCCAGCGTCGCATCATGCTGGCGGCGCACATGGACGAAATCGGTTTGATCGTGAAGAAGCTGGACAAGCACGTGATCCGCTTCACACAGGTCGGCGGCTTCGATGTGCGGGTCCTACCGGGGCAGCCTGTCACGGTACACGGCACGGTTGACCTTCCCGGCGTCATCGGCTCCCGCGCCCCACACGTTTTGCCCGCCAGCGAACGCGACAAGGTCGTGCCCATGGACGACCTGTTTATTGACGTGGGCCTCAGCGAGGACGAGATCGGCAGCTATGTTCACACAGGCGATCTGATCACCATCCGGCGCGGTTTCGTGGACCTGAAGAACAACCTGGCTGCCAGCAAAGCCATGGACGACCGAGCCGGGGTCGCTTCTTTGTACGAATGCCTTCGCCTGCTGCAGACGCTGAAACACGAGTGGGATGTGTATGCGGTGGCCACCGTCCAGGAAGAAGTCGGCCTGCGTGGCGCTATGACGTCCGCTTACGGCGTCGCTCCTGACGCCGCCATCGCCATTGACGTTACCTTCGCCCGCACGCCTGAGTTGCCGGAGGTGGGCACCTTCGAACTGGACAAGGGGCCGGCTATCGCACGCGGCCCGAACATGCATCCCGCGCTCACTGCGCGCCTGGAAGAGACGGCCCGCCTGAACGAAATACCATACCAGAGCGAGCCGCTCCCCGGCCGCACCGGCACCGACGCCTGGGCGATTCAGGTCGCGCGCGAGGGCGTGCCCACCGGGCTCATCGGCCTCCCGCTGCGCTACATGCACACTCCCTGCGAGACCCTGTCCATCCGTGATGTCGAGCGCGCCGGCCGGCTCATGGCTTGGTTTATCACTGGGCTGAGCGAGAGCTTCGTCGGCGAACTCGTGCCCTCATTGCCGGAGGCTGACTAGATGGATATCTCATTGCTGCGCCAGCTCGCCGAAGCCAGGGGTGTGTCCGGCAATGAAGCCGAGGTCCGCGATCTCTTGGCCAGGGTGGTACGGCCCAAGGTGGACGGACTGCGTGCCGACACCATGGGCAACCTCATCGCCTACAAGAAGGCTACCTCCGACCACAAGATGGTGGTGATGCTGGCCTCCCATATGGACGAGGTTGGCCTTATGGTGGTCGGAGCGGACTCTTCCGGCTACCTGCGTTTCCAGCCCGTCGGCGGTATTGACCCGCGTGTCCTTCCCGCTAAGCGTGTGCTCGTCGGCAAGGACCGGCTGCCGGGCGTCATCGGTGTCAAGCCAGTACATCTGACGAGCCCATCGGAACGCCAGAACGTCCTGAAGGTGGAAGACCTGTACATTGATATCGGCGCCAAGAACAAAGACGAGGCCCTCACCGCAGCTCCGCTCGGCGAATTTGTGAGTTTCGACACCCCTTTCACTTGTCTCCAGGGCTGCACTGGTAACGGCATGGCACCACGCGGCCGCGTCAGCGCTAAGGCTCTCGACGACCGGGCCGGCTGCTTCGTGCTTGCTTCACTGCTGGACATGGCCCTTCCCTGTGATCTCTATGCCGTTTTCACGGTCCAAGAGGAGATCGGCATGCGCGGCGCCAGGACGGCAGCCTACACCATCAATCCTACGGTCGCCTTCGCGCTCGAGGGCACCGTCTGCGACGATGCCCCGCGCGAGGAGGACCTCAGCCCGACAACGCGCATGAGTGCCGGCCCGGCGATCACCGTAGCTGACGCCTCTTTCATTGCCGACCGTCGCCTCGTGACCCTGCTCACCGACGCTGGTGATGCTTGCGGCATCCCCTACCAGCTTAAACAGCCGAACATCGGCGGCACCGACTCAGGGGCCATCCACCTCCAACGTGAGGGTATCCCCTCTGCCGCCGTGGGTGTACCCTGCCGCTACATCCACTCCCCGGAATCGGTCATGGACCTTAGCGACCTGGACAACACCATTCGCCTGATGCAGGCGGCGCTCACCCGCTTGCCGGAGACCTGGGCTTAGTGCCAACGGAGGATTGCGTGAAGGATACACTGAGAAAGCTTGCCGAGGCTTTCGGGCCATCCGGCCGTGAAGAGCGCGTCCGCGATATCATCCGCCAGGAGATCGAAGGGCTGGTGGACGAGGTGCAGGTTGATGCGATGGGCAACCTCCTCGCGGTGAAGCGCGCTCCCGGGAAACGAGTGCTCATCACAGCGCACATGGACGAGATCGGCATCATAGTCACCCACGTGGACACGAACGGCTATCTGCGTTTCAGCAGCATCGGTGGCCTCTCACCGATCACGCTGATCGGCAGCCGCGTCCGCTTCGCTGATGGCACCGTCGGCACCATCAACGTGGAGAAGCTGGATGATCCGACCAAGGTGCCCGACATGGCCAAGATGTACATTGACGTTGGTACCCTGGATGGGCAGGCGGGGCCGATACGCGTCGGCGACATAGGCTGCATGGACCGATCGCTTGTCGAGCAAGCCGGAGTCTTTGTTGCCAAAGCGCTGGACGACCGCGCCGGTTGTGCCGCCGTCATTGAGGCCCTGAGAAGGCTGCAGAAGCTGCGCAACGAGGCGTGGTTCGTCTTCACCACGCAGGAGGAGGTTGGCCTGCGTGGAGCGACAACCGCCAGCTATCGCGTTGACCCACAGGTGGCTATCGCCGTTGATGTCACACTCACCGGTGACACGCCCAAAGCGCCGCCCATGGCCGTGTCTCTCGGCAAAGGAGCGGCGATCAAGGTGCGCGATGGCGGGATGCTGGCCCACCCCGGGCTCAAGGACCTGATTGTGCGTCGGGCTCAGGAAGCGGGCATACCGCATCAACTGGAGGTACTCGAGCGCGGCACCACCGATGCTTGCGCCATGCAGCTTACGCGTGCGGGCGTTCCAGCCGGTGCCATATCGGTCCCCTGCCGTTACGTCCACACCGCCTCCGAGATGGTCAGCAGCGCCGACCTCGATGCTGTCTCGAGCCTTATAGTGGCTGTCCTCGAGAACGAAATCGAGCTCTAGACTCAAAATCGGCTGTTGCGGCAGGGCCAGCTCGCTGAGCTGGCCCTTTCTGTCTCTTGACGGTTCGCGCAGGTGCATGCTGCCCAGGTGCGTCCCTCTGTGCTATAATCGCCACAATGAGTGAAGTGGGGTTGGCTCTAGGGGAGGCCGGCAATGGTCCCGGTTACTGTCGAGAGCGTGAGAGTTAGCCTGGTATCCCAGCACCGCCTGATGGTCCTGCGTGAGCAAGGCGGCAACCGCTACCTGCCCATATGGATCGGTGCTTTCGAGGCAGAGGCGATAACCATAAAGCTGCAGGGAGCCACTTTGGCGCGTCCGATGACGCATGATCTACTGCTGCGCTGCGTCAACCAGCTGGGTGGTGAGGTAGTGCGGGTCGTCATCACAGACCTACGCCAGGAGACGTTCTTCGCAAGCATCTACATCCATCAAGATGGCGAAGAGTTGGCCATTGACGCTCGCCCAAGCGATGCCGTGGCCCTCGCCGTCAGGGCGGACGTGCCAATCTTCGTCTCCGACACAGTGATGGAACTGGCGGCCATCGAGCCCGACCCCGGTTCGTGGCTCGACGGGGAGTCGGAGCCCACCACCGGCGAGGAGTTGTCCGCCTTCCGGGACTTCATTGACAGCCTGGACCTGGGCGACCTGGGCGACTGAGAGCCAGCCGCCGTTTTCTCTTCATTGCTCCCGCTTGGCGTTGCGTCGCTTTCGTCAAGGAATGGGAGTGTTCCGCCTCGAGCCGGCACTTGCTACCAGGGTGAGATCATGCCAGAGCGACTGCCACCACAGAACATTGAGGCCGAGCAGTCAGTGCTTGGCAGCCTGCTGATAGATCCCGACGCCGTGGTGCGTGTCGCGCCGTTCCTGCGGCCAGGGGATTTCTACCGTGAGGCGCATGGCATCATCTACGCCGCTATCCTGGAGTTACACGAACGGCGGGAGCCGGCTGATTTCGTCACACTGACTGACGAACTGGCGCGGCGCAATCAGCTGGAGCAGGTAGGCGGCTCGGTCTACCTCACCAGCTTGCTCAATATCGTGCCTACTGCCATTCACGTCGAGTACTATGCTCGCATAGTTGAGCGTACCGCCACGCTGCGCCGCCTCATTGACGCTGCCAGCCGTATCGCTCAGCTGGCTTATGACTCGACTGAGGCCAGCGCCGATGAGGCGGTGGATCGCGCTGAGCAGATCCTGTTCGGCGTTGCCGAAAGGCATCTCTCGCGCCAGATGGTGCCCATCCAGGAGGTCTTGCGCGCGTACTACGAGCGCATCAAGTACCTCTATGAGCATCAGGGCGAACCGGTCGGCGTCCCCACCGGTTTCAGCAAACTCGACCGGCTCCTCGGTGGTATGCAGCGCTCGGACCTGCTCATCCTCGCAGCCCGCCCTGGTATGGGCAAGACTAGCCTGGCACTCAGCATTGCTTCTAGCGTTGCTTTTCGCTTCCGCCAGCGCGTGGGCATCTTCTCACTTGAGATGTCCAACGAGCAGATCGCCCAGCGCTTGCTGGCGAGCCACACAGGCATAGACTCCCAGCGATTGCGCTCAGGTGCCTTCACCGAAGAGGAGTGGCCGCGGCTTGGCCACGCCATAACGAACCTGGGCAAGCTGGCCATATTCATGGACGATACACCGGCCATATCAACGACGGAACTGCGCACCAAGGCCCGCCGTCTGGCCGCCGAGCACGGCGTTGACCTGATTATTGTGGACTACTTGCAGCTGATGCAGAGCGACCGTCAGACGGACAATCGCGTCCAGGAGATCAGCTACATTTCCCGCGCCCTCAAGAGCCTTGCCCGTGAGATAAACGTTCCCGTGCTGGCCTGTTCCCAGCTCTCCCGCGCTGTAGAGGGCCGCCAGGACAAGCATCCCCAGTTGTCGGACCTGCGGGATTCAGGCAGCATCGAGCAAGACGCGGATATAGTTATGTTCATCTACCGCGACGATGTCTACAACAAGGAGAGCGATACGCCCAACATTGCCGAGCTCATCATCGCCAAACATCGCAACGGCCCGACAGGCGTGGTCCCTCTCTACTTCCGCAGTGAGCTGGCTCAGTTCCTTGAAGTGGAGATGCGGAAGGAGGTCCTTGATTTCTAGCACCCAGGCGCGCCGGCCGGTCCGTCCCTGACGCTTGGCGTGTGAGGAGGCCATGCAGAGGTTCACTGGTTTTCCTTCGGGCAGACTGTCTTTCACCGCTGTCCCAGACGTGTTTTTCACGGAGCTGCTCCCACAGATTGACGATTTGGCCGAACTGAAGGTCAGCCTGCATCTCATATGGCTGCTGCACCGTAAGAAGCCGAACGCACGATGGGTGAGCCTCGCCGAGTTGCGCCAGGACGGACTGCTTCTCTCTAGCCTTGATTGCGGCCACGGGGATCCGGCTGAAGAGCTGGAGCGTGCGTTGCATAGAGCAGTAGAACGTGGCACTCTACTCGAGCTGCATGGAGCTCCAGGGATCGAGCCCGCGAACAGGCCTACGTACTACGTGCTCAATTCGGCCAAAGGGCGCGAGCTGCTCGAAAGCGTACGCACTGGCGCCGTCGGCCTCGTGGCCGAGGAGAAGGGATTGGTTGACCGGCCAGTGCCGGATCGGCCGGGTATATTTGCGCTCTATGAGCAGAACATCGGGCCGTTGCAGCCGATCATCGCCGACGAGCTAGCCGCAGCAGAGAAAGAATATCCCTCGCAGTGGCTGGCCGATGCCTTTCGCATCGCCGCCGAGAACAACGTGCGCAACTGGCGCTACATCAGGGCTATTCTCGAGCGGTGGCACCAGCAGGGGAAGGACAGCACGGAGCAGGGATACGAGCGAGACCGCAAGCGGTTCATCTCCGGGGAATACGAGCAGTACTTACGTGGATGATCTGTGCCCAATCTGCCACGGGCTGGGTTTCGTCACGCCGGACGTGCCCGTGGGCGATCCGGAATACGGCAAGGTCTACCCCTGCCGCTGCCAATCCGGCCCTTTGGCGAAGCGCCGTATCCAGCGGCTCTTGAAGCTATCCAGCTTGGGCCGGCTGTCGGAACGCACTTTCGAGAACTTCCGCTCCGATGGCTACGCCCTGAACGAGAATGATAGACGCAACCTGCGCGAGGCTTGCGAAGCGGCCCGTTCCTTCGCCGAGCAGCCCGAGGGCTGGCTGCTGCTGACGGGCGCCTACGGTTGCGGCAAGACGCACCTGGCCGCCGCTATCGCCAATCGCCTGATCGAGCGCGGCGTGGCGGTTCTCTTTGTGGTCGTGCCGGACCTGCTGGACCATCTGCGTGCTACCTACGGCCCGCGCAGCCTCGTATCTTACGACGAGCGCTTCGAGGAAGTGCGCTCTGCCCCATGCCTGGTGCTTGACGACTTGGGCGCCCAAAGCAGCACAGAGTGGGCCCTCGAGAAACTCTACCAGATTCTCAACTACCGCTATAACAACCGCCTGCCAACGGTGATCACCACCAACCTCGGCCTTGAGGACATGGATCTTCGCCTGCGCTCCCGCCTCTCGGATGCGAGCCTGGTCCGGATCGTAGCCATCTCCGCGCCGGACTACCGGGCTTCCGGAGTCTCGAGTGTCATGGACCTGAGCAGCCTGCCGCTGCACGCAGGGCAGACCTTCGAGACTTTCAGTTTGCGCCGTTCGGAACTACGTGGCACCGACCGGGAGACGCTGAATCAGGCCTTCACAGCTGCTCGGGAGTATGCGGAGGCGCCGCGCGGCTGGATCGTGTTTCAGGGAGACGTTTACTGCGGCAAGACGCATCTGGCAGCTGCGATCGCCAACTACCGCGTCAGCCTCGGCTACTCAGCTCTCTTCGTCTTTGTTCCAGACCTCCTGGACCATCTGCGCAGCGCCTACGACCCTGCCGCGCCCGTATCCTACGACAAGCGCTTCCAGCAGGTACGCCGCGCACCGCTGCTTGTGCTGGATGGGCTAGGGCGGCAGAGTTCGAGCTCATGGGCGCAAGAAAAGCTGCAGCAATTGTTCACCTACCGGTTCGAGGCTAATCTGCTCACCGTGATCACAACCAGGCTCACCCTCGAGGAAATGGAGCCAGGCTTGAAGGCTCGCCTCATGGATAGGGCCCGTTGTATGATAGTGCCGATCACTGCGCCGCCCTACCGTGGCCGCGCATGATCCGGAATCCCGCCTGGCGGAACGGCGGCATAGGGCAATGAATATGCCTCGGCGTGTGGATCCAATCGAACTGGTGTACAAGCTAGCAAGCCGGACCTTCCCCACTCGTCCCCCAAGGCTGGCTTCGTGGCGTTCCATTCTCATCTTGCGGCCATGCTGCATCGGGGACGTGCTGCAGTCTACGGCGCTCGTCGCCGCTCTCCGCCAAGCGTTCCCGCAGGCCCGCCTCGGTTACGCGGTGGGCCCCTGGTCGCGGCCGGTGCTCGCCTCTAACCCACGCATCGACCAATTGGTTGACACTGGCCCCCTGGTCGGCGGCAAGCGTCCGAACTGGGGCAGTTACGCGCGCCTTGTGCGGCGCCTGCGCGAGGGCGAGTGGGATGCCTGCTTCGTGCTGGAGCGCTCGCCTCTCTTTCCGATGGCTGCATTCCT